>Ga0058704_10000263_pt1 | contig 28933 bp, 30 predicted proteins | sample AgamicMgSfe_FD_71363 | JGI IMG/M metagenome (GOLD analysis project Ga0058704, IMG submission 71363) | Agave microbial communities from Guanajuato, Mexico - Mg.Sf.e | ecosystem: Host-associated > Plants > Phyllosphere > Phylloplane/Leaf | place: Guanajuato, Mexico | collected 2012-05-30
GGAGGGGGAGGGGAGGGTGAAGCAGGGAGGGGATGGGACGTGGAGTTTGGTGAGTAAGTCGGCGTTGTAATTGTTGGTGCGTTAGGTACAGGAAAGTCAATATAGCGACATCGGAGCTCACTTTATCCGTCTTGAGAAGAGGTTCCGAGAGTCTCTTATATTCGCCACCTTTTCGTCAATTTCTTCAGGCTTACGCAGGCAGTCCTAGCGTGGAGACTAGATTGAATTTCACGAGACGAACCGTATAAACACCACTGCTTCTCAGAGAGAGGACCGAAGCTGGTCTACTCCTACTCAAACCTTCTCCACTTGCTGCGCAACATCGCCCTTCCCTGACACTCCCTTCTCGAGAGCCTCTTCCCTGCGCGCGCCGGCTTGAATTTGGTGTGACTCGGGTAGGAACAGATTGTCGATCTCCTCCAATGAGAACCCAGATGTCTCCGGATAGGCGAAATACACGATCGGCACGAAGGAGGCGGAGAGGACCATGAAGATGAGGTAAGTCTTCCAGCCGATGCGGCTGATGAGGACGGGAGTGATCATGACGATGGTCTAGGAGAGCTTGCGATCAGATTCCATGCATGACTTAGGGTATGTATAGAGGAGAGCACTTACGAAGTTCCACACCCAGTGGCTCGAAGCCGACAGCGCGATCCCTTTCACTCTGGCTTCAAGCGGCAGGATCTCCGGACCCCAAACCCAGGGCACGACGTTCACCGTCCCGCCCAGGATGAGCATGAAGAGGAAGAAAAACGCGATCGAGGCCGCCGAGGTCTCCGGTTTGCCGATGCTCAGGAGCACGCTGATGCAGAGCATGCAGATGGCCATGCCGCCGCTGCCGAACATCATGGTGTTCTTGCGGCCCATCCGGTCCAGCGCCAAAGCGGGGACCGTATTTCCTACAATAAACATGAGCTGGATGAAGCCAGCGAGGAGCTGGGCACGGCTGGCGGACATGCCGACGCTCTGGACGAGGACGGTTGGCATGTAGTAGATGACCTGGACACATCAGTATGCAACTCACAGTCTGCCAACCGTCGATCGGTCAACTCACGAGATTGCCGCCGACCCATTGGTTCATGAACAATGCAAACCAGGCGAGGATCACGCGCCGACGAGTCTGCAAGATGTCGCTTTTGAACAGAGCAGTGAAGTTTTGCACGCCTTGTTCGGTTTCGATCGCGATTGCGGCGCGGATAGCCTCGATCTCGCCGACCACATACGGGTCGTCTGGTTGGAGGTCAAAGACGGCGCAAATAACTTCGATCGCTTCTTCTTCCCGACCACGCTGAGCTAGCCATCTCGGACTCTACATCAGATGTTAGCACATCCCTCGTCCGAACAAGGTGACGAGCTGCCATGTGTACCTCAGGTAGACCAAAGACGACCACCGTGACCACGAGCGCGAACACCAGCTGGAGGGCGACTGGTGTGCGCCACGCAGCAGAGCTTGGAAGATAAGAGAAGCCATCTATTAACCGTCGGTGCCAGTCCGATCCACCGAATGGTGAGACTCACAGTCAAACCAGTATGCGAGCGAAATGCCAACCCCCAGAAACCACGTTTCCCACGATATGATACGCCCTCGGTTCTCCTTCCTGCAGAGCTCAGACTGATACATCGGCACCGTGCTGCTATCGATGCCGGTGCCGATGCCGGTGATGACACGAGCCACGACGAGGTGAGGGAGGGTGTAGGCCGAGGTTTGCAGGCATGCACCGACGATGATGAAAGCCATTGACATCCAGATCATGCGACGCCGACCGAGCGTGTCGCCGACGATGCAGTTGGTCGCGCAGCCGACAAGCGCGCCCAAGGGGTAGCTGCTGACCGTGATACCAGTGACGGCGGGTGTTGGATGGTTGAATTGATCCAGCCATGTCTTGTTTTGCAAGATGCCACCGAAGACACCTTGGTCGTCTAAGGAAAGAGTACACCGTCAGTCTGCTGCGCTGATCGTCTCGAGCCGAAGTCATACACACATCCGAAGAACAGAAACGCTGAAAGGCATGCAGTATAGATGGCTGCTCGAAGAGGCTTGCCACGACCGAAGAGAGTACGCATGTTGGCGGGGTGAGTTGTCGTGCAATCTCGTTGATGAAGAGACCGCTCGACCGGAGCTGGTCAAGTCGATAGTAGTCAGAGGGTATCTTGCGGACGGAGGAAATGCATTGCTTTATGCGGCGAGCTTGGCCGACACGGCGCGCCTATTGCGGAGACATGTGTACCCTCACCTTATCCCCGCAAAGGTCAACGGGTACTCTGTGTCAATCCTTCGCACCCTGGGATACAGAGCCACAGCCTTGATCTTCGGCGCTAGCGAAGATCAAGAGCACGATAGCTAGTGACGACGTTAAAACGCTCCGTTGTATTGCCGCTACTTGTCTTCGTCGTCTCGGTCAAAGGGCTTCGATAGAAGATACTCAAGCAAAACCCTCAAAGGCTGGACTCTGACGGAACGGGGTAGGGTACAACAATCGACAAGACACGTTGGATTATTAACCAGCGCTCGGCAATCTCACGCTGGGCAGTCCTTCCAGCCCCTGTGATTGTGTATCAAAGGTAGCTGCTGCGACGATCACGCTGGCATGGCCCAATGCCAAGTGGCCAACGGTGACAGCGTCCCGGGTAGGTGCAGCAGGCGTTGTAACCTGTCGTAGTCGGCACATGATTGAGGCCCGGGTTGTCACATGAGCCTCCAGACATGTCGTGCAGTAACAACACCTCTAGCACACCGTTACACCCGCAGAGGGATTCTGGGAGAATGTGTGGTGCGGGTAAGACTATCCGGAACGTCTGCGGCCAGGTGAGTGAAGTTGATGAGATGAGTGTTCGTGTGAGGTTGAGATGTCGAGATAAAGCACAAACGAACAGGGTTCCCCGCAGCGTTGATGGGTGCGGAGCACAGCCGCCCCCGCACGCCACCACCCGTCGGGGATAAGGCCGAGCGACATCGTGGAATCCAAGTCCTATCATCATCATTATCAGCGAAACATCGATGGTCGACTTTGAAAGGAACGGGCACTATATTGCTCAATGGTGAAGGCGGCTAACACTTTTGACAATGGGAAACAACATCGACATGTCCTACCAAGTCATCTCTCAACCAATCGTCGAGGAAATCAAGGACCGAACGCAAGGACTGCAATTGCAACAACAACAGGGAGACACCAGCATTGACGATCAGCGAACCAATTTGCCACACCTCGACATCATAAGTTCTCGTTACCCAAAAATACCCCCATTCCCTCTCCAATATTTTCGCGCGCAGTCACCTTTCGCAACACGGCGCTCTATGGTATAAGTACAGTAAGCAAACCAAAACAAGCAAAGACAAGCGTTCCGGCCCATCGACTGGCCTTTTGGTCGGCCATAACAGGTAAATAATACTTTGATCGCGGCGTACTCAAAACACCCCGTTCCCAACACCGTCGCTAAAATTCAAGGATCACATCGCCCCTCGTTTCCGATCGATCCACCACCAGCCAGCAGAAACCGGCTTTAGGAATCATAGCCGCGATTGCTAATCGTCCAACATGATCACGTCCGGCTCCTTCTTCGACTTCGCTCCCGCCGCGGTGGATTTCACCGGCTGGTTTCTGGACTCACCTGCGGGAAGCTGATGATCCAGGCCCGGCGCAGAGTCACTTGGATCCTCAGGCATGGGGAACCGCCGAACGACCTGGTCGAGCTTTTCCAGTACCAGAGCGACGCCGTTGACGTTAGCAATGGCGCCGTTCCCGATGCCGAACCAGCCTTCCCCTTTCTCCTGCCACAGTTCCTTGAGCGCCTTCGTCAGATCCTCCGGCCAGACCTTGCTGCCGTCCACCTTCTCCCTCGCCGCTTCCACATGCCAGCGAATGATGTGCTTGCTCGCGCGTGTCTTCGAGCGAGCGCGGACCTGGAAGATGCATGGAGGGTATGGCGCCTTGTAACTGAGATGATACCAGGTTGGCGAACGGGGACGGACGATCAGACTTTGTTTGGCGAGGTGCTTTGCTTCGAGGTTCTCGAAAGTTCGCAGTAAAGGCAGCGTGATGGACAGGGAGAGCGCAAAACTCCGAAACCACGATTCTCCGTGCAAGGCTTTCTCAAGCATCACGCGGATCCTCAGATGCGGGTTGACGTCTGCCGGCTCCAACTTCAGCCTCGCGGGCAGACTGCCGTCGGTCGAAAAGGTAAGCTGCGCGCTCAGCTGCGGCGCAGTTGCGTACGTGAAGCACAGTCTCGGTAGACTGACGATCTTGCAGCTGAAGCGCAGGCTTTGCAAAGTCGCCACGTATTCTTCGAGTCGCGCGACATTGAGCAATCGCGTCTGAATTTGTTCTACGAACGGCTTTCCGAATGGCGTCCGCAGTCTCATGGCGAGACCTCCGGTCGCGTTGATCGCGATGTCTGGATCGTGAATGTGGGTGAGATGCTGCTGCAAGTGTTTCATCTTTCCCAGCTCAAGCGACAAGCGAAGATTGTGTCGCACCAAAGCTGGGTTTCCCGACTCGTCGACGTCGCCACCGCTTTCGATTCCATGATGAGTGAGCCTGAGCACGTCTGCTGCCCATGGCTTCCAAGTCTTGCCCCGAACCATTTGCATCAACGGTGTGAGCCGCACCATCATGGATGTTGAGACGATTGGAAGCCGCTGATGGCCATCGTCGGCGACATGCTCCGCGGACGCCAGTTTGTCGGCGTAGTGCGGGATCTTTAGCCTCCGCAACTGCTCGGAAAGCACTGTAAAGGAGACCTCCGCCACCGCTAACCTTTCGATGTGCAGCAATGAAGCGGACGAAATTCTGGAAGTCGAACCCAAAGTCTCATCGACCGACATCTGCTTTCCAGAGAGCACGGTCTTGACTGGGGTCGTACTCCGATCACCGGGCTTGTCGTCCCCGAACCGTACGATCCACCAAGTCTCGCCACCCGGACCATAGCTGACGCCCAAGCCCCAACCGTGACCCCAGCTTGGGTTAGGGTAGAAGACGTTTCGCTGGAAGACATCCTCGCCAAAACTAGGTTGAGCTCGACCAAGGTTCTGGATGTTCGACCAGCCTAGCAGCTCCGCTTGCTTCTCGAACTGTTCCTGAAGCACGGAGCAGAACATGGACATAAGGTATCTCGGCACGTCTAGGTTGGGGTCGTTGTTCATCCGCGGCTCACAGTTTCTCGTGGCAGCCGACGGTGGGGAGATGGAATATTGACCGGTCGTATAATCAACGCGCAGTGTCAACGGCGAGCGCATGGACGGCATCTGCAGTGTGAGGACTGCGCCCGCTGATTCGGCGCCCGCAGCAGGCACGTCCACAGACAACGCTTTGGGATTGACCGAAGCTGACAACATCTGACCCTTGTTCGCCAACGCTTCTGAGAATGAAGACGTTCCCACCATTCGCTCTCGAATGCTGCCCAGTACCGAGGCAGCATGCTTGCCGATGACTGTCGCCAGATAGCTCTCCAAGTCCAGAATCGTCCAGTCGAAGTCCAATGGCTCATCTGTGACTTCCACCCCTTTTCGAAACCATTTGACGAAAAGTGTGGGCGTCGCTTTCCGTCGCGGACCAGCTTTGTCTTTGCCACTGCTTACGCCAATCTCGAACCAGCTTTTTGGTCCAGGCATGCCAGACCAGTAGCGCACGACCATGTTGCGACGCATGGTTTCCACACTGACGCAGTCAAACCACCTCCCTCGAATCAGTTCAGCCGCTTGACTGCGCAAAACGTTGATCTTGTGTGTGAGGACGAAGGTATGGAGGAAATCGTAACAGCCCTGTAGTCGCCTTGTCCGGAGCGCCTCGTTCACTTGAGTCTCCAGGTGCGCACGTAGACGTTCGTCCAGTGCTTTTGGGCTTGGCTGAAAGCGTAACCTGATATCGATGAAATAGAATGTGCTTGCCGGGTCTTCGTCAGCCACGGAGAGATCCACCTCGAACTCTCCCGGCACGTGGAATGTCGCTCTGCCGTTGGCGATCGTGAACTCTTGCATTTGCTGCGGTAGATCTTCATGTAAGTTCAGTCGGGTTGCAAGCGTGACGTTCATGTCCTTCAGGGTTCTGAGCAGCTGTCGTGCGCTCAGTCGCTTCGGCGGAATGTAGCCCAAGTCCGGAACCCACGCTGCCTTACTCGTGGCCAATAGTTCAATCGCTCCTTCGATATTCGGAGCCTGCCTCGCAAGTCCAACGGTCCTACGTTTAAGCTCGACGATGGAGTTCGCCGCGAACTTGTACGCGAATCTTTGCTTGTCCTGCTCCACCTTAATATCAATGAGCCGCGCCATCTCCTCTTCATTTCTAGACCAGTCCGAAAGAACCAACGTCTTGATGAAACGGTCGCGTTGATCATGCGCGAACTCGAGTAGCATTCTCTTCTTCTCCAAGCTAGCATTGTCTGTATCTTGAGTAGCGGTTGGTACGACGCCTTTTGTTAGTGGCGCACTCTCCGTAGGGCCCTTCTCGGCCATCTTTGTCAGTGTATCGTTGAGATCGAAGTAACACTGCTGGGCCAACCGGTCCATGAGCTTGCCAAGAGACTTATTCGCATCGGTGGATCGCCAAGTCTGATCCAGCTCTGGAGGGCCATCATCGGCAGTAACAGCCTTGCTGGCGTCAGCATGCTCACCGTTGGGGATCGCATGGGCTCCGTTTGGCGCTGGTGTGCCATTCGGTAGCGCGCCATCTTGCGTATGATTCGGAGGTCCATTGACTGACGGCGTGCTGATTTCCGGTATGCCGCCAGCGTTTTGTTGCGTTGATTGAGCATAGCTTCGATCCTTCTTGAGCCCCTCCGAGCCTATTGTCGCGCCTTGCGTGTCCATGCTGATCCGCCCTGGCATCTCACCATTTCCCGCACCGCCGCGCTCCTGCCGCTCACCGCCACTCCCCGGCCCCTCCCAGGCCTGACCGTCTTTGTCGCCGCCTGTCGACTCTATCTTGACTGATGTGGATCTTTGGAGTTCATGTCTCGCTTGCTGCTCCACCCGTCACTGCGCGACCGCGAACACGTGCCTGGGTAGGAGCTCGCAGACTTGACGACAAGCTCGGCAGGAGTGTAGACCTCGAGGGCGCGTATGCAAAAGGGTTCTCGGCGGATGTTGAATGTCTCGTGATTCTCAGGCGTGTCTGGTGGCTCACTTTCCAGCTACGCTACTGCGAGCGTGACGTGAGTGGTCCGGCTTGTTCGGCACGTTCTTGCTTGGAGGTAGTGGATGCGTGATCGCTTCAAGCGTCTAATGTCCGGCTCGAGTTGAGGTGGAAATCGTCGACTGTTTGCTGTCCGCTTCGTTCGCCGAGGGTGGCTGGAATGTGCAAGCAGGTGCTGATCACCGAACTGTCGCAGAGGGACAACCCAACCGATCAACCATCTCCGAGGATCCTCCCGTGGTCTTGCATGCTAGCCGTCCCGCAGCTAGGTCAGATCGGGCTGGCTCAGGCTTATTGCAGGGATTTTACGGTTTTACCGACTACTACATTATAGTAATTCAAATATATCTTACGGTAAGGTATCTACTCTCGAATAAAAGATACATTGTAGCCTTGTTGTGGTCTCAGAGGAGAATGATATATTACTACAAGCTTCCTGGACCATCTACGGCAGGTAGTCTCAGCGCGATACCTTTTGGATATCAAGTGCAGCTCTTTCATACGCTTCTCCGGGCGTCACACCCAGTCCATACCTCTTACATTTGGGGTATACCATGAACTTATTATACATCATACACTGCATCATCTCGTATCGGCCTAAGGCTGAGTCTTACTCGACGGCGGAGTCACCCAAGAAAACCGTCAACGACCTCGTGCTCGTTCTCGTCCCCGTCTTGTTGCACTAATCCCACCTCAGAACGTCCGCACCGATCAGACCCAAGGCTCTCCCATCACTATCTTTGGTGGCAGTGACGGCGGGCTTCTGAGCACCACACAGACCGCACCGCCCGAAATCGCCAGCATTAATGTACTTGCTTCCTTTGCACGCTTCGCTCCCGCAGCGCCAGTGGTTTGGCATCAGTGAAGTTCTCAGGACGTGCGAGCAGGCGATGCAAGTGGAGGAGTCGAGCTTGTTCTCCAAGGAGCAGATAGGGCAGGCCTTTGTGTTGGGGTGGAGACTGGACGCTGCATCGACGTTGGTGTCTTCCGTCGTGGCCACGGACATTGTTGTTGTCAAGGTTGGTGTGGTCGCTGCTGCGGCAGGCACAGGTTCATGTGTGTCGAGACCCTGGTCAGCCACATTCGAGTTTCTGTCTTTAGCTTCGACTGATGGTATTTTCGGTTCAGTGTCGTCTGGCTCACTCTCGGTCTCGGAGTCTTCAGTAGCCGGCACGATCGATTCCGAACCCACTCGCCCGGGTGTGGCACGTTCTGCTTTCGTGATTTGCACATCGTCTCCCTTTGCTTGCGAGCTGAGTAGATGCAGATCGGCCATCTCATCTTGTGCGCTTTGATCTTCTTCTCCCTCATCGCTGCAAACTTTGACCAGGTCATGACCTTGACCATCTTTGATCGTTTTGCCCTTAGTTCTTGGTATGGCCCCGGATGAAATCACATCCTCGTCGCTGTACCAATCGTCCGATTCTGTCGTATTGTCATCGTCGTCCACTAGCTCAGGAGTCTCCTGTTTGATGTTCTTACTGGCTTGCTCGAAGCGAGCTAAAGCAGCACTAGCTCTGAGCTCACGTCCGCGTTTGCTGTTCGCCACCTTAGGCTTGCCGTAATGTCTCCTGCCGTGCTCAAGACCGCCCCTGACCAGATCGTCTTCACCGAGAGCGTTGCCTTCTCCATGCTTGCCGAACTTGCGAGCAATGCGCTTCTGCTGCCTTTCGGCGTAAGTCTCCTTCGGTCTTTCGTCACGCTGATCCTGCCCACGCTTCCGCTTCCTTCCACGCGCCCTCCGGTACGTCCCACCACACAGATGCTCAGGTATCTGCGCATCCGCTGGCATATGATCATGCACGTACCGACCGTTCTGGAGATCCTGCCCTCGACCCCACAAGCCCTCACCCGTATATCGCCTCGCCCAGAGATCCTCCATTTGCTTGGCATACTCGTTTCGCTGTGTCCAGAAGGACCGCGAATGGTTCATTTGCTTGCAGTGTGCAAGCTCATGCATCATGACCATCTGCACGAACTTGAAGCTCAGCCACCTACCCTGCTTGTCCTTCAGAACGAGTTGGATCACCTCGCCAGCATTGAAGTTGCGGCCTAGGAACTCCGGGTTGGGCGGGTATTCCTCCAACGCCATAACGGAGATGTAGTCTTTCTGCATGATTGGGGAACATTGTGCCGCGATGCGCTCGAGAAAATCCTGAGCGACAGCTTTGTCCGGTCCATCGATGGGTTTGATGAAGTTAATGTTAGCGTTCGGGCGCTGTTGGCGCTCGTTGAGACGCTGGAAACCAAGCGGCATCTTGTTAGACGCTCACGCTGATGGACTTTACGTGCATACAATCAGTCCGCTATCAGCTTCCACGCTGTTGTATGCGTGTGGTCATCTGCGAACTTTGGAAATCGGGATCCAGAAGTGGCGGAAATTGAAACGCGAGAGACGCGCGCCACAGGCAGCACTACATAGGGTTCGTGACATTAGTCGTGGTGAACGAGATTCTTCTGCCGGATAAGATCACTTCAAGTCGTCTGTTGTGGCATGGAACATATTATCGAAGACCTACAAAGACCAAAGCGATCTGGCTAAACAGGATCCCGGCACGCGCGTACTGGGATAGCGCGGTATACTTGAAGCGTCCAGATCACAAGCTCACCGACACAGAGATGGTCGAGCAATATCATTCACGTTTCAACGACGAAAACGTTTTCGTATGAGCATCTCCCGAACCTCTCATTCACTATGGCGATCTCCAATGGAGAAAAGCGAAAACGCGACTCGTCCGCTCAGCAAGGTCCACTGCATCAGAAGCGTATCAAATTACTTGAGACCCGGAAACAACTCCCAATATGGGCGAAACAAGACGAAATCCAGGCGGCGCTGCGGCATCACGACGTGCTGGTGCTTTCCGGAGAGACGGGTTCAGGTAAATCGACGCAAGTACCGCAGTTTCTGCTCGATCAACCATGGTGCTCCCATGGCAAGATCGCAGTCACTCAACCGCGTCGAGTAGCCGCTATCAGCCTGGCACGCCGAGTAGCTGAGGAGATGGGTACTCCTCTTGGCTCTTCATCGCCCGCGTCCAAGGTTGGCTACGCTGTCCGCTTTGACGAGTCTACGAGTCCTTCAACACGAATCAAGTTCTTGACCGAGGGTATGCTCCTTCAGGAAATGCTGCGTGATCGTAACATCGCGCAGTACAGCTGCGTAATCGTAGACGAAGTTCACGAAAGGAGTGTCAACGTCGACTTGATTCTTGGCTTTCTCAGACAGCTTTTGGGACGTCGAAAGCAGACACTGAAAATAGTGGTCATGAGCGCTACCGCTGACGTTTCAAGTATGAAGCGATTCTTCTCCGAGCCGGCCTCTAACGAGGAAAATTTGGCATCCACGAACGCGCCGAGTGAGTCAGTAGTAATAGGAGAGGACGGCTCTGAATCGTCTTGGGACGGCATTCCTGGTGACTCAGTCGTCGAAGGTCGTGAACAGAACGGCGATCGTACTGTGTGCACGGCCAAAGCCGCAATATGCCACGTTGAAGGCCGCCAATACCCAGTACGGACCTCGTACTTGAGCAATCCCACAGAAGATATCATTGAAGCATCACTACACAGGATCTTCCAGATTCACTGCAAGGAGCCAATGCCGGGCGACGTGCTAGTCTTCATGACCGGCCAAGAAACCATCCAAGGCCTTCAGAAGCTTGTCGAGGAATATGGACAGAATCTAACTTCCGAGTACCCTCGACTTCTTGTGTTACCTTTGTTCGCAGCATTACCGCAAGCAGCGCAGCAGCGCATATTCCAGCCTGCGCCCCCGAACACCAGAAAAGTCATACTGTCGACGAACATCGCGGAGACCTCCGTTACGGTGCCTGGGGTCCGATTTGTGGTGGATACAGGCAAGGCAAAGGTCAAGCAGTTTCGCAACCGCCTTGGTCTGGACTCATTGCTGGTCAAGCAGATATCCCGGTCCTCCGCCGATCAGCGAAAAGGACGAGCGGGCCGAGAGTCTGCTGGTCAGTGTTATCGACTTTATACCGAGGCCGCATACGAGTCGCTGGACAAAGACAACACGCCCGAAATACTGCGGTGCGATTTGAGTGCCGCTGTGCTCACGATGAAAGCACGAGGTGTAGACGACGCACTCAAATTCCCATTCCTGACGTCTCCACCTAGAGAGGCATTGGAAAAGGCGCTGCTGCAGCTTCTGAGCTTAGGCGCGTTGGAAGAGACTGGCAGAATAAGCAAATTAGGACGGGAGATCGCGCGTTTGCCTTTGACGCCGCCACTGGGCCGCGTTATCGTCGAAGCTGCCAGACCGGAGATGGACTGTCTTATGGAAGTGATAGAGATTGTGGCGTGTCTGAGTGTCGAGAACATCTTCCTCAACACTGAGACGGAGGAAGTCCGTGAACAGGCCCAGACGACTCGGCAACAACTTTTCCGAAGACAAGGCGACCACCTGACCCTGCTCGCTGCCGTGCAAGCCTACGCATCCGAGCGCTCCGATCGACGTCGCTGGGCCGATGATCACCTGATCTCACACCGCGCCATGCAGAGTGTCATGGACGTTCGTAAGCAGCTCACCGCGCAGCTGAAGCAAGCGAAGCTTCTCCGGGCCAATGCTGAGGCGGGCTCGGCGGATGAAGGCACGCAGGAGCGGATCCTGCGTTGCTTCTTGCGAGGCTTCAGCAATAACGTGGCCAGATTGTGCCCGGATGGGAGCTACAAGACGTTCGTCGGTAATCAAACCGTAGCGATACACCCCAGTAGCGTTCTATTTGGCAGAAAGGTGGAGGCGATCCTCTACAATGAGTTCGTTTACACCAACAAGGCGTACGCTAGGGGTGTGAGTGCGATACAGCTTCGGTGGCTGGAGGATGTTCTTGCGTGATTCATTACGTGTAACCCGTGACCGGGATTTGTGGCATCACGGTCAGGAGCTGGAGCTTATGTCTGCGCCTATCAGCGCTCAGTGGCTCGTGTTCCCGGGATATAAAATACAGTAACCATTCGATGATTTACGAGAAAGCTCGGTCAGCCTAACAACTACCAAGACACAAGTGAGCCCAAGCCCCAACACCCATGCTGGGATCCAAGATGTAACAAACCGAATGTCGACCATCTTACCAATCCAACATCAGCTCGTTCAGATGCTTGCTGCTCCCTCGTTTCACCGCTCTCGCCGCTTCGGCACCAGTCACCGGAAGCTCCTCAACCCCCTGCTTCTTCATCGCCTCCGGCACCGCCTTGGGACTCAACAAGCTCACCTGGACCAGCACACTCGCCTGATCCCAATATACATGCTCGCTCTCGAGCTTGCCACCCCTGACGCACACGATCGAGACGATGATAATCTCCACCTTCTTTCCCGTCGCCGGAATATCAGGCAAGATCCACGCTATCTCCTGACTATGCATGAACGTCACGAATAGCTCATCCACGACCCGATCCGTGCCAACGGTCCGACTCAGCAGCCGAGCGTGGAACGACGGCGGCAGCGGTTGGAAAAACTCTTGATAGAACCTGCTCAGGTCCTTCGTCCCCACGCCACCGGTCAGCGTCGGCCCATGAATGACGTGAGCGTATTCCCCCGTTTGCTTCATCGCTTTCTCCGTCTGTCCGGCCTTGGTGGCGTCCGTGAGCGGGTCGTGCACTCCCTCGATGTCCGGCTCCAGCCTGAACCCCCTCCTCACCGTCGTCAGGCTCCGCGTGAACGCCACGCCTTCCGCCACCGCGTCGTACTCGTCCAGATCGTGCTCGGCAAAACCGGGCTCGCAGCCGGAGTACGTATACGCTTTGTACCCGAGCTTGAGACTCTGCCCGTACCCCGCGCCCGGATCGACTCGTTTCCGGACCGTCTTGCGCTTCCCTTGGATCCCTAGGACCTCCGTCGTCCGACGCACCCCCACTTCCGCCCCAGCCAAATGGACCAGCACCTGCACCGACGGCGGGAAGTGCGTGTTCGGACTGGGGATGGCCGTCGGGTAGTACGCGACAATGGCGCACAGTCTCGGGGTGTTGGGCTTGAGATGCGCTTCGAGCATCACAGTCGCGGCGTCACCGTAGGCTAATCCTCATCGCCACCAAGGCGACGAACCCAAGTTAGCCTCGACGACCTCTTCACAAATGCCAAATTTTACCAAGAGGAAATGGCACGAGAGCGAAATATATTTACCTACAATACCATAATACTCCCCCGGCCCAAACGCATCGCCGGCGGCGTGCACGCGCCGCACGTGCTCGGCGCCGCCGCCGCCGCCGCCGCCGCCATCTTCGCCCATGGGCACGTAGACGGCATCGAAGCCCTCGTCGCGCCACTGCTGCGTGACCTCGTCGTCGAAGTCGTCCGTTTCCGCCGTCAGCACGAGGTGAGGGATTTTGGACTTGTTAAGTTCGTTGAAGAAGTCTGCCACGGCGTTAGGAAACAATAACGGGATCGCTTCTTTGTGGCTTTTTCTGGTTCTGGCGACTGTTTTCTCGGGTTGAATGAAAGGGCGGGAAGGAAGGGAAGGGACATATGTACGAACCGTTGCCTTGTCTGTGTTGTAACCAACGATGGAGTCAGTTGCAATTCTTTACCATGCTTTTCGCGCCCTTCTCCTGTCCATAGAGAACTCTACCTGTTAAACCAAGGCGTGTCAAACGCGGATTTCTTCGGCTGTTGAGCCATTTCCCTATAACGCAAACGGACGTATCGTATCACATGTATATATTGTGCACTTTGGCGGAAAGGGGAGGAGGAAGGGGAAGATCGCAATGCAGGGGGAACGGAACAGAGTTGCGGGGTTCAAGTGGCGGAGGACGGTGGGCTATTGACTTTCACGCGAGACGGCATTGGGGCGGAACGGGAAGGTCGATCACGTGACATGGACAAAGAAACCCCATAGGATAGGAAGAGATAAACACACACACACACACACACCTACGTTTCCGCAAGAAGCACCTCTATCTATCTACCACTCCCGACCGCACCCGCGCCTCGCCCAGGACTCTGCGGCGTCTGGACCCGATTCCTGCCCGGGGGACCGATCGGCGCCATCTTGCCTGCACTACCTCCACTTCCTCCACCACCGCCGCCACCGGGAACGAACGGCTTGGCGTCCGGTCGAGGGGAATTCGACCCCGTGCTCCCGTTCGTGCCCGAGCCGTAACCCTCGTGGAAATCCATCGCCGTCCCGGGAGCGGCGCCCGCGCTCGCTTGCGTCGTCGTCGGAGGAGGAGGCCAGGTTGGTGGGTACTCCTCGCCGGTCGTGTCCGTGAAGCCGGAGTATTGGCTCAGCATGCTGGAGCTGCGGCCGCGGGGGCCGTGGGGGTTGGGGTTGGTGATGGAGGGTTGAGAGGAGTGGAAGGGGGATTGGAAGGGCGGCGGCTGCTGCTGCTGATGCTGCTGCTGCTGTTGGGAGCCGAAAGAGGGAAAGCCGTTGGTCTGCTGCGGACTGAGCGAGCCGTTGGTGCCTGGGAGCGTGCCCTCGGGCGTCGGCGGAGACGAGTAGGTGGCGTAGGCGGACGGCTGGTTCGTGGGCCAGCTCTGCAGAGCGTTGAGTTGCTGGTAGCAATCCGCGGTTTTGGCGGCGTGGGTGCTGAGTTCCGCCTCCATGCTGGCGATGTGCATGCGGAACTGTTGCTCCTCGCTCTCGCGGCTTTGTAGGACCTGGGCTCGCTCGTACTCGCGCTTCTGCCGGGCCGACATCTCCGCTTGCTTCTTGGACGTCAGCCTTTCCAGCTCTTGTGCTCGCTGGGAATGCCGAGAGACCAGCTTCTCGCGCTTGGACTCCGTGGCGGAGATCTCGGCCTTCATGTCCCGCATCTCGCGCTCCGCTTCCGACCGCGCGTGCTCGAGATCTTTGTCGGCAGCGTTTCGGGCGTTGAGGACAGTCTGCCAAGCACGCTTTTTCGCCTCGGATTCGACAAAGTCATCCTCTGGAATGTCCCCAAAGCTGTCGATTTGACTCCGGAGCTCGGTGGTGGCCTCTTCCGCCTGGTTCTTATGCTGGGTGATCTGCAACAGCCTGCGTTCCGCCTTGTCGTCCATGCCGCCAGAGGACTCGAGCTTGGTCTTCAGCGTGTTGATCTCTTTGCGAATGTCGGAATGGACGCCCTTCTGGTCTCGCTTGCTTTTCCGGGTCCGATTGCGGACCTCGTTGAGCTTGGCTTCGGCGGACTGGATAGACTGCCGCAGGGTTGTCGTCGGCGAAGACGGTCGCAGCGCGGCGTGCTGTGGCTGCGACGGCGCGGCGGTGGTCTGCTCGGTTGTACGTGCCGCCTGAGTGATCAGGCTTGCCGCGCACAAGACGTTGCCGCTCGCAATGCCAACGATTTCGCAATGGTACGGGCTCAAAGGTGCCAGGCCAAAGATCTCACCGGCAAAGCGATTAACAGGGGCGCCATCAGACTGATCGGCAGCGACGCTCGGCAGGATCCGAGTCGAGCTCCAAGAAGCTCCATTGACGCGCACGTAGAATGGCTTGGACTTGTCAATGCCCGCGCCTACCGTGACGCCTTCTTCCATGCGCTCGGTGGTCTCGGTGGCGGCTTCCGGCGATAGATCGGTGGTGAAGTAAATTTCGGTATCCCGAACTTCGGAAATCCAGATGCGATTGGAGTGTGGGTTCATGCTGCCTGCGGAAGTAGTTTGTGTGTTAGTATCCATTGCAGCGGCTTCACGTAAGTCATCCGCCGCATCTCGTTGTTCCATCTCCTTAACGAAAGTAACTTTTGTACTGGCAATAGCTGCCCAAAGCGGCTGCTGGCTCCGCACTTGGTTGGCCTGCTTTTTCTTTTTCTTGCTATTCGACTCGCGAGCCTTGCCGTCGCGACCTGATGGCGAAGGCCCAGGTGGCCGCCCATCCGTACTTGACGCGATGTGCGGCTGCTGAGCGCCTTCGGGCACACTGAGGCTAGCTCGCGAGCCGGGCTCTGCCCCAACAGCGGCTTCGGGGTCGGTTTTGGTGAATGCTGGTACATTTTGCTGGTCCCTTTCGTTGGCTCGAACAAGAGAGCGGCGGATGCATGTCGTGACGCCCTGCGAAACTATATGTATCCCTAACGCGGTGCGGATGACGGTGAGTACCCAGCCGTGCTCCACAGAAGGTGTTGAAAGAAAGGAAGATGCAAAAGGAGGAACATCTAGCGGTATACCGATGTCCCATTTGTGTATGACGGAGCGGAGGTAGTCGAGCGCGGTGAGGTGTATCGCTCTATATCGCAGTACATGGACCATGCAGACCACCAGGGTACATGTCGCTATACTGTACGTCGGGCCACCGGTGCTCGCCGCTGCGCCGCTCAGAGACACGGCGATGACGGCTTGCGAAAGGTCCAAGAAGATGCTTTGCACCGGCTTCCACACAGGAAGCCAAATGGCCCAGAATATCAGGTCGACGATCAAGATCGTCGCAAGTGCCGGATAGCCCAGATTCGAAGCGTTGAACATCTCCTTGATATTCATAGCCGACAGCGAGATGCTGGCGGTCGGTGGGACGAAGGTCAGGGAAGCGAAGAGGGCCTGGATGACCAGCCCCAAGGTCGGCGGCAGGGACAGCAGAAGAATGAGGATGGAGATGGCATCGCGCAGTGGATAGTAAGACAAGATGGTGGCGACGGCGGACAGGGAGCCGGGCGCACGAGGTTGGGTTGTCGACTGGCACGCTGGGCTCTGCACCTCGACGCTGGGTGCTGCCAGCGGGGTGGAGTCGTTTGGGTTGTCCGCCATGTCTCCGCATGGGTCTACTTGCTCGGTGGATGCCACGGAAGCCGTCCTCTTTGTTTCGTTCTCTTCTGCCGTCTGCGCATGTTCCTTGCTGGTCGTCGGCGCGGTGGAGTCGGTCGGGCTGGTGGAGTCTGGTGCGCGCGGGAACCTGAAGCCCGAGTTCAGGCCTGTCGGGGGAAGGGCGGGCGGCGAGACGGCAGAGACAGGCTTGCCATTGGGTTGTCCGTTGAGCGGACCATTGGACGCCGAGGTGCCCTTGGTGATTCGCTTTCCGGGGGCGGCCAGGCCAACCTCGTGGCGCTTGTCGTGCTGCTGGCTGGATGCGTTTTTGAGCTTGCCCTTGGGAGGCATCAAACTCCGAACCCGTCCCACACACCTGATCCCTCCTGGCTCGTCTCGGTACGAAACGGCGAGCCAGACGGGAGTGATAGAGATGGGGTGGAGGGGTGTGGTGGGAAGGGTGGGTCGTTGTATATGAGATGTTGTGGTGGTGGTCAAGGACTGCGCGACTGCGGACGTCAAATGCTGCTCGTCCAGTATCGGTACGGAGTAACTGGTCGCTGACAGCCCAGCCCGCAGCGCGGTTCCTCCCGTCTGGCAGGCGCCGCAGCTTGGCCAAGTCCAAGCTTTTTACCGCCCGGCTATTACTCATCATACATAACTTTCCACGACTATGTTGTTGTCCCCCACCATCATCAGCTGTCGACTGCAGGTGGCTAACGGCACGGAGAAAAGGCGTCTACAGTCGTGCTAGATGCAAGCCGCATATGTATGTACGGTGTACTGTCCTGTACGACCACTGGATATCAAACTACCGCGCCACCACACCCTCCACAACCACCAGACTACCGACTTCGGCTGTTGAGGTCCGGCCGGCTTTGTCGATCACCACGCCAGCAGCTCCTGGCATTCAGCCCGGTGATATCGGCTTGCACGACATTGAGAGCACGTCACGTCCAGTCGCGAGGTACATGTACCTTTCACGGTTTGTTGGAGGGCCGAAGCCAACGATCCTCCCTTTGACAGAGTGCTGCGTGTCTGACGATGGAAGGGAAGCGCCGCTCCCTATTTTGCAATAGATTACCCTACTCGTCTTTGAAGAATCCGGAGATAAAAAGTCTTTGCAAGAATGCGTTCGGCCCAAGTCTGGCACACTCAGCGCAAGATTTTCACACGGTGAAGTGAAGGTTCGTTCGAATCGCAGGCGCTATGACTGTCGAGATCGGAGACCGTCGCGAGTCTGTGCCATCACCGGACTCGCAATCTTCTACAACGTTGCAGGGTTACAGAGATACCGCATGGCTCTATACATCTGAAACGCACGTGACAGGCACTCACGTGCTACCTCCCGCTACCGAATTCCTCGACCGCATCTGGCTTATCCCAACTGTCTTTCTCAAGATCTCTCACTCTCTCAAGCAACTGTATTACCCGCTGGCTATTCACTCGCTTCGCCTCCTCCTGCAGTCTCCAGGTTTCCCGAAACACGTCCACCATGAACGGCTGCAGCGCCGTCTTCTTCCCTCGGCGATAGTCATAGATCACGATGTCCTCCACACATCGGGCCGCCGGACGCTGGTGCAGCTCCGACATGATCAACACATCGAGGACGAAGGCGTCCGTCCCGGGCGTGGGTTCGGCGCGGAGCTTGTGGTAGATGGAGATGTGATCGGGCCATTTCATGGGCTGCAATAATAAGAGAGCCACATCAGCGCCAACCCCACAAATTGCCCACGCGCGAGAGCAACGCCGACTTACGAACTTGAACTCGGTCGTAATGGCCCGCAGGATGAGCCCATCCCCCGTATTCCCACACAACTGACTCCACTCCTTCCGGTGATCGGGGTGGACGTAGTTGGCATACTTCAACGCCCACTGCACCCGCCCGGACTCGGCGTAGCGATTGTACGTGACATTGTTCACATGGCCCTTTTCGTCCCCAATTGACTCCTTAGCCAGCCTGTCCCACAACAAGTCGCCCGATGGTGAATTTCCTCAGAGGCGCGATCGGGTGTGGGCATACCATGGAATCCATCTCCCCCCACACGACCGCTTGCCGGTACATACTCCGTCTCTTCGGCCCCGTCAGGTATCCCTCACTCCCAGCGACCAACTCCCTCCAGTCACGGGCGATTTCTCGAAGGATCCCGCCCGCTTCGTGCGTTTGCGGCGGTGTCAGGCCGAATGTCAGACAGTACCCGACGCGCCGCTTGACGTCCGAGAGCCAGCGGGGGCTCAGGGAGGCGGTCGCGGCGACTTGGGAGCTCTCGTGCGCTGGAGGCGTGGATTTCCATCTTCGTGTTGGTTGGCTGGAGGGTCTGGTCGGTAGAGAGGAGGGGATGCTTCTGCTCAAGACGATGCGCGGCAGCGCTTGGTTCGCATGGCCGGGCATTGGTTACGATCGAAGGGAGATCATGTTCAAGCGAGCGTAAAAGGGGGAGAACTGATGTTCGTGTGTGATCCGCTAGATGAATAGCAAGATGCCCGCTCTTTCGATTATTGACGCCTTGCGGGGGATGCGAACCTTACCGAATGCAAAGCAACGCTCAAGGGTCCGCGCTGCTTCTGTCCCGAGGCTTTCGAGAGCTCCACCCCAATTGTACGTCTCATCATTCGTTCATTCAACAATACATCATCGTTGAAGAATACAAACTGTATGATTTCCGGCAAACATCCTCTCATCACCTCACCGCCGAACGGAACCCGTCTTCCATCTGGTAATCTCCCTTCCGCAACCCTCCCACACCCTAGCGAAAGAACCCGCCATGGCCCCATCCCCCCTCCGCCACGACGTAATCCGCATCTACAAAGGTCAGAAAACACACATGGATCCAACAAGTCTTTCCGTCCGATCTTTCATTCCCAGTGCTCTGACATCAAACACGAACCCCAGAACTCCTCTACCTAGGACGAGAATACCCCTTGGGCTACGCGTACTTCCGCCCGCGCCTGCACGGAGCGTTCATGGCGAAAGCGGGTTTGCGGGACGAGGGGCTGATTCGGAAGGGGTTGGAGCAGGCTGAGTATGTCAAGAAAGGTGAGATGAAGTTCGATTGAGAAGTGCTTCGATTTTGTCTAATCAAAAGAACTTGACTGACTGACATGCTTTTTTTCATGTGTAGAGGTCGAAGCGCTGTGAGTTACGTCGAATCATCAAATCGGTCATCTGCCGCCGTTCTTCGCTAACCACGCCCGAAAAACGCCAGGTACTACCTCAAGCGATACCGCGCGCTGAAGCAGCGCTATGAAAAGTCCTAAACGCCGGGACACCACGCTCACGGGAGATGGTGTCTACTGCTCCGGCAGCTTCGTCGCCCACCAAGCCCCGACCTCCAAACACTCTCCCGTCAACGCCCCTCGGCTCGGGTCCAGCAGGTCCGCCAACATCGACGCCCACCAATGGCTCCACTCCTCCGAGTTCTTGCCGCTCACTTCCTTAAGCAGCGGCTCCAGGCTCTCGATCATCTGCAGCACGGTCAGCAGCGCCGTCTGCCGCAGCGCGAATTGATCCGCCGTCAGTTGCTTGCCCGCCTGCTGCCGGCTTTTGCCTTTGCTCGGCGCCACGGACGAGTCGGCGAGGGGCGGGGTCAGCAAGCCCTCGCGTTCCCATCGCAGCTCGCCGAGGGGGATGGCCACTCGGCGCACGCCGACGTCGCCGAGCGTCTCCGGTTCTTGGTACAGCACCTGCGAGATCCTCGCGCACGGGGTCGGGGGGAGTTTTCGACGGTCCAGGGCGTCCGTCACCCAGGTGTTGGCGTGCTGCAGGTATTTGTTCTGCGCCGGCGCGAAAGGGGTGCCGGGCGCGATGAGAAATGTCGCTGTATGGTCTGCCATTTCCTGGGCGAGTGGCTGCTTGGACGGCGGCGGTGGCGGGTGCGGAAGCAGAAACCTCAACACGTGGTCCGATTCCCAGATCTCCAGCGTCCCGCCTTCCCGCAAGATCCGAATGTTCTCATCCAAGAACTTTTGGAATGGAACCCCGAGTGGCAAGATCAAGCTCAGGTCCTTCAGCATGACGAGGTCGAACTCGCCGTCGTCGAAGGGCAGCGGGATCCGCCGGATGTCGTGCTGCACGAACGTCCAGTTTAGACCCTGTTTCTTCAGATCCGGGGCCAGCGGCGCCACGTCGAGGCCAGTGAAGGCCACATCGCTGTGCCCGAGCGAGCAGAAGTAATCATGGCACATGGCGGACCAGTAACCCCCGCCGCACCCGATCTCCAGCACTTTCTGCGGCACCGTTTTCGCCACGGTGGGGGAGCAGACGGCCCGGCCGAAGACCCGGCATCCCAGCAGCGTGCGGAGGTTCTGGCGCTGGATTTCGGCCAGGTCGCAGGGGAGGGGGTAGGCGAGTTCGCGTAGATAGCGCCGGCCGTGCCGGATCTCGAACGGATTGCTCAGCAGGAACTGATGGCTCTGCTCCGAGTGCGTGGAGGAGCTGGAGCTGGAGCTCGTGTGGGCGCGCGGGACCTCCATATCTCCATTGCTGTTGGCCCGGTAGGCGCGGTCTCTCGTTATCGTCAAGGTGGAGTCGGATGCGGACCGCTGGCTATGTTGCGTCAGGGTGCGCTCGAGGGGGGCGCCCGTGTCGTCCTCGGACGCCTTGCGCCCTTCGGCCTGGCGGCGCTGTTCGCGGAGTTGCGCGAGCCGTTGCGCGACGTGGGCCTGCTGGGCGGTGGATTTTGGGGAGTGGTAGGCGTAGATGAGTCCGCTGGGAGAAGAGAGGAAGTTAGATTTTCACAATATGATGGACAAGGTCCCCTCATCAGGCCCTGCTGTCTTGACTGATGAGGGGCCTTGTTTGGGTTATTAATAGTAGGTGGGATTGCGACGTACTACTGCATGGGTTAGCGACTGACGCCCTCACAATGAGACCGTACGTGCTTCGGTTTGAATAAATAACGTCGTGATGAATGATGAAACTTGCCTCCATCTTTGCGGTGGACCGACACGTGGGTCTCGTTTCCGCGCTAGCGCGACCATGGGCGCCGAGATGGTCGCTGTGGTATATCCTGGTATAAAAGGGAGTTATACCCCCCCCGTGTGTCCCGGATGGGTATCCGCTCGAGCCAGGGCCGCCGGCGTCGATATGGGTGATGTGATGGATGTGGGCGAGCGCCGAGGGAGGCTGGAGGAATGGGCTAGCTCGCACGCTACGATGGAAGACGCTATGTATGTATGTAGATGGGTATGTACGGCCAGTGTTGAAGACGGAGGGGAAGCAGTTCAAAGTACGGCGGGCGAGGGGTTCGTGAGGGGCGCGGCGGGGAGAGGCCGGGCGTTATATTTTAGGTACATTAGTTTTAGACGTCCGTGATAAGCACGAGTTACAACAGCTTCCCACCAATCGATCGTGCCGTTGGTGTCCTACTGTACATATACTGAAGGTGATGAGAATTACCGTGTACCTTACCTTGCATTTTCCAGTCGGTCTGGGGTCGGGACTCGCCACGACAGATACTGCAGATGGATAGACTACAGTCGATGGTATCATAATATTGAATGTTGGGGATTATCTTCGTCGAACTTGGATCCAACCTGGGCAAATCGACAGACTCTCATGAAAATGGCGAACTTGACTGATTGACTGATTGATTGATTGATTGATAGATAAACAATTTGATTACTTGACTGTTTGTTGCTCGCCTTCACTCTCGAGTGGAAGAAGCGTCGCGTCTTGTCGTAAGTATCGTCTCTAATCGCACCAGGTAAGAGATGTACAGAACATCCAGCTGCATGGCGTGAAAGATACATGCCAAATTGCTTGTTGGGTTCGAATGTGAGTGATCCCGTCCGGTGTCGGGCTGATATTCGATGAAGCCCGCGCCAAGCAAGCGGATTGTCCCGCGGTGCTGCAGGAAGCTGCGCGACATCATGAGCAGAGACCACCGCCGATTGTAGAAGTAGCAGCACCACCATCACCACCACCATTACCGGCACCACCCATCAATCACCACCCTCAGAGCTTTGTACATCGCTCTCCCACAACCCTGCCCTTGGGTGGATATTCTTCTGACATCAATTGGGGGTGTAGTGACGGGCTCTGGGCTACTATCGCAACACCACTCTCTCTCACACGACCGGCTACCTTCGTTCCCCACCACCATCGCCAGGCACGAGCGCGTTAAGAGCACGGAGCGACGGCAGAAGGAGTGGTAGCGCGGCAGCAAGATCGACGCTTGGAGTGGGATAATTGCGTATTGATGAAGGGTGAGGCGGGTGCCCATGTACCAGAGAAGAAGACTGCGCGCGCCAGACCCACCACCTCCCTAGGACGAGCGAGTATTCTTCCACCATCCGACCCACCAGCACTCGCTTTCGAAACAGTCGCTCCTACGAGGTCAGCGCCGACTGGTGATGGCAGATGGTTTCAACCGGTTCAGCACCGGCGGCCAGCAGTATTTCTACCCCAACCCCCATTCCGCGCACCCGCGCAACATCCACCACCGCAACGGCTCGCCCATATCCAATAGCAGAGGCTTGTTCCAGCCAAACGCGGACACGCCATCGCCGAATCGCTCGCCCGGCACCCATTCACCTGCGCACAACCCCTACAGTAACATGTACAACCACAGCAGCCACCGGCAAAATCACAGCTTGCTGAATGGCGGGGCGGGGCACACTTACCAAAACCAGATGGGCCTGCACAAAGGCTTCCAAAGCCAGGCCCATGGACATCAGAACCATCATTTGAATAACCAGCATCAAGATCACGGCGGGATCGGTGGACACGGTGGCAACTTTGGCAACCACCAGCACAACATCTCCGCGACCACCCTCGCTAACACCACCCCGCACTTCACACCCGCGCATCTCCAGAATGGCACGCCCGACAACGCTGGCGGCCTGAGCAAGCCTGCCAACGAGCATTGGCGGGAACAGGTGCAGGAGTACCAGAAACTCAAGATGGCCGAGCACAAGCCTCATTTTTACGCCCGAACGACGCCTCACGTGATGCGCACTCCCGGAAACACGTTGTCCACTGTCAATATGCGAACGGATGTCGAAGAGCACGGTGAGAGGCGTAGGATGCAAGCGTCCGAGGAGCCGGAAGAGGCTGGCGAGTGGGATGCGATGGACCTCGGTGGACACGGCTTGAAGAGCATGGGCGCTAGCATCTTCCGGCACTATCCCAACCTGCACAAGATCTATTTCAATCACAACAAGCTCACGTGGCTGCCGGTCGAGATCGGCCACATGCGCTTTCTGACTACGCTGGACTTGTCTTTCAACGACCTGCGCTATCTACCACCGGAGATTGGCATGCTCACGAACCTCAAGAGGCTGCTGTTGTATGAGAACCAGCTGGAAGATCTGCCTTGTGAGCTGGGCTTCTTGTATCAATTGGAGATGCTCGGTGTAGAAGGCAACCCTATGCGGCACGACTACAAGCAGCGGGTTGTGGAGGATGGCACGCGCGAGCTCGTGCGGTATCTTCGCGAACAAGCCGAACGTAAGTTGGACCGCGGGCGGCTGCGTATAGGCGCGGAGGCTAACCTTCATCTGCAGCACCTGCACCACCCCTGGATCGCGCATGGTCAAAACTCGTCCAAGACTCAGATGCTGAGGCCGACAAGTTCTCGCTCTTCAGCTGGAACATCCTGTGCGATCGAGCTGCCACACAAGCCGCTTATGGGTACACACCCTCTCAAGCATTGTCGTGGGATCATCGGAGAGGGGTTATCCTGGATGAGCTACGCGCGAGGCAGGCAGACATCCTGGCATTGCAGGAGATCGACATTGAAAACTACAACGAGTACTTCCGGCCAAACCTTGCGACTGAAGACTACAAAGGCGCCTTTTGGCCGAAGTCGAGAGCGCAAACGATGGGAGAGAAGGAAGCCAAAATCGTCGACGGGTGCGCGATCTTCTACAAGAACAGCAAGTACATCTTGTTGGATAAGCAACTCATCATCTTCTCCCGCGAGGCAATCAACAGGCCAGACATGAAGGGCGAACACGACGTCTACAACCGCATCATGCCGAAAGACCACATCGCGGTGGTTGTGTTCTTGGAGAACCGCCAGACCGGATCCAGGCTAATCGTGGTGAACACACATCTGACCTGGGAGGGCTGGTTGGCGGACGTCAAGGTCATCCAGATTGCAATCCTGATGGAGCAGCTGGCGAAGCTGGCCGACACCTACTCCAAATGGCCCCCGTGCAAGGACAAAGAGTTGTACAAGTACGCCAACGAGGACAGCGTGGATGGCGTCGAGGGCGTCAAACCCGTTACCGCACCATCGATGAAATACGACGAGGCCACGCAGATCCCGCTCCTGCTGTGCGGCGACTTCAACTCCATGCGCGACTCGGGCGTCCACGACCTCATCACGTCAGGCTCCCTCTCCAACTCCCACTCCGACCTCGGCGCGCACCACTACGGCGACTTCACCCGCACCGGCATGCACCACCCCTTCAACCTCAAATCCGCCTACGGCACCCTCCCCGACTGGCCCTTCACCAACTACACCCCGGACTTCCGCGAGGTGATCGACTACATCTGGTTCAACACGAGCGCGCTGCAGGTCACGGGCCTGCTCGGCGAGGTGGACCCGGAGTACATGCGCCGCGTCCCCGGCTTCCCCAACTGGCATTTCCCCTCCGATCACCTCGCGCTCTGGGCCGAGTTCGCGGTCAAGGGCAAGAAGGAGCGGAAGCAGGTCGAGGCGGATTTCGGCGGGTCGACTTCGTCTTCGTCACGGCGCAATAATAACAGTAACAATCACGGGCAGTAGGACGGCTCGCGCGGAGAAAAGGTTCTGGTCGTCGTTCGACGCGATTCCATGGGTTCGGGGTCATGAGTCAAGCGAGAGCGGACTGGAAGGTGGGCGTTCGTTTTTCTGTACAGGGTTGATGACAAGAGTTCTTGTCTTGCTGCACGGTGAAGGGGGGTATGATCGGCGCAGTCAGTCTCACAAGTCACGCAGGCAGGCAGGCGGGCGGGCGGGCGTTGGATGATCGGTGCGAGAATCTGACGAGGACACTTCTGTTTCTCCCTCTTCTCCTCTCCCCACTTCTTCTCTTTTTTTCTTCTTTATTGGAAACACGAAGAGGTTGCCCACGTCTCTTACGCCGCGGTCTGTGCTCTCTGGGGTGCTGCGCATCGCCTTGTGTGAGGTGACCCCGTCAGTGTCGGAAGGCGTTATGCGTATCCGCGGGTTGTCGTTGCTACTGCTTGGGAATCGACACCAGCATTGTTCTCCTTTTTTTCGCCTGTTGCGCTGTGCGTGGATGGGTTTTTCCGGTCAAACTCTGTTGTTGATGGCATTTTTCTCTCTTGCACACGTGGAAATTCTGGAGCTATAGGGAGATGGGCATGGGAGCTGCGTGCTGGGGTGCTGGTCTTTGATGTTGGTTGCTGTCTCTTTGTTACGAATGTCACGGTGAGTACTTGTTGTCAGGGGACTTTGTTCACTACTAGGGTTTAGTATAGCTTATCGATTCCTTCGTCAGCGGCTTCTGGGCTGTTGGAAAGAGGTCGTTCTCAACTTCTCCGCTGTTTCCTTGAGTTCTGTCAACTTCGATTGATCGGTGTGAGTGCAGGATCCATGAGCCTTATCTTGACAGTGAAGAGATGGAGAAAGAACTCGAGTACACGCAATATGGTGGAATCATATGGTGACGCCACCGTTTGTGAGTGGGAAAGGGATGAACACACGCTGCTTTCTTCGTTGGCGTTTGCATGATCCTGTCACCATCGACTGCCCGATAGGAAGGCTGAAGTCCATCTTCCTTCTCCAGAACTAACATCTCGAGCTTCGTCTTGCTTCTTCGGCCTTTTGGAGTCGATGAAGCTCCCTCTCTTGATCGGACAGCAATTTCCTTGCGCTCATTTTCGCTGATTCTTCAACGGCAGCTCTAGGCGGTCATACTCAGTGCGCCATTTTCGCCGATTTGCTACGTTGACTTCGGGGGCTGAGTGACATGCTCAACTTCTTCTGTGCTGGATTTGCTCTTTGGGACACGCAGCCGCCGGTTCCTTGAACGAGCTGCTGTGGCTAAAACCGTCGTGACTCGAAGTCGTAGCGAGGTTCGGAAGACGAACGATCTCGAGGTGCAAGTTTGCTCGTGGCTATCGTCTGAGCGAATAGCTTGTGTGGCGTTAGAAGCTGCTGATGGTATGTGAGGGTCAAGTCTGCTGGTATTTCACCCAAGAAGTCGAAACGGTATCGTCGAGGTAAGCTGTACTTTGCTGATGTCGGTGGAGCTTTGCCAGCCTCGAAGGCGTTCAACAATCAGGCGCACACGCGAAGAGATGCACTTCCATATTCCCGGCACGTTTAAGCCCTGGGTCATTCCCATGATGATGCGTGAAAAGTGCTTCATTTCGAGAACGGGCAATCACGTGCCCGTTGATTCCCCACCACCGATCTTCCCACCCGTCTCTTTCGTCTTGGGCACAACCTTAAGCGAGAAATCGACGTGCTTCGTGCCCTGATGGATGCTCGACGAGCTGATAATATCCACATCATCGCACACGTAATCCGCCACATTCTCCTCCGTCAAACCCCCCGAGACCTCGATCAACGCTCTCGCCTCTCTCCCCCGACCCCAACGATCCTTCAGGTTCTTCGACGCCGTCCGCACCCCCTCCGGAGCGAAATTATCCAACATCACCACGTCCGCGCCCGCTTCAATAGCCTCCTCAGCTTCCGCCTCCGACTGACACTCCACCTCGACCTTCACCGCGAACCCCGCCGAGGCCTTGGCCGCCGCGACGGCGCTCGGGATCGAGCCCCCGCACGCCCAGATGTGATTGTCCTTGAGCATCGTCATGGCGCTCAGGTCCTGGCGGTGCGGGTCGCACCCGCCCACCAGCATGCCGTACTTCTCCACCAGCCTGAACCCGGGCGTCGTCTTGCGCGTGCCGGCGAGGGTGTTCTTGTATCCGGCTTTGCGCAGTAAGGTGAGGAGGGCCTGCGACTTGGTCGCGATGCCCGAACACCTCGCCAGCGTGTTCAGCGCGACTCTCTCGCCGAGCAATACACAGCGCGTGGGGCCTCGGACGGTGGCGATATGTTGTTTCTTCTCCCTGCCCACCTCGTCGCCTTCCTTGGCGTGCCATTCGACCGTGCAGTCGAGCTGCTTGAAGACCTCGTCGAAGAAAGGTACACCGGCAAGTATGCCTTGACTCTTCGCCAGTAGTCTCGCTTCGGCCGGGCCATCGCCGACGACGAAGCCGCCGTAGTCGAAGCTGGGGGTGTCTTCGTCCAGCCAGGCGCCGACGGTCTTCTTCCATGACGGCGGTAGTAAGTGGGCTGGATTCCCGTGCGCTGGCGCTCCTTCTGTGGTTGGCATTTTCAAGAGTTTTGTGCTAGAGGGATGCTCTGGTGTATCAACTCCTGGAGTATATATCGTGTTCTATTAGACCAGATGGGTGCAATGTTGGAGGACCTTTGAATGCAAGTGTGTAATAAAGCTGTTCGATGACGACCTCGGGAACCAACATGAAGCTACGATATCGCTGACGTTGACAACTCCACTTCCTATCAAATCGAATATCACTCGAAAGCGACACAAATACCCATCACTGCATCATTCAACATCGTGCTTGCAATCGCAACCCGAAAGTCGTAGGGCTAGATAGCAGCAGAGCATCCACGCTATGCATCCAACCAAGCCATTGACCATGGGTATCAAACATGCCCTAACACCAAAAAACGCCAGCCATCCCACTACATCTACATAAGCCCTCCCCCAAATCCAGTAATAACAAACGTCCCTACTTCGGCCGTCTAAAAAAATGCGCCTCCGTATTCAAAACCCACTCATCCAGCGAGTACCGCTCCCCCTCATCGAACAACAGATAAAAATACTTCAACGTCTCGGCCGTCCAAAACGACTCCATCGAATCCCGCTGCTCGGGCGCCGACTTGGTCACGTCGTCGATGGCCGCGTGCCCGTACACGGCCCGCGTGTACTGGTCCACGGCCGTGAACATGGCCCAGCCGGCGTCGCGCCAGCGCCGCTCGCCCGTGATGCGGTACAGGTAGAAGACGGACTCGATCGCCTCGGGCCGCAGGATGTAGCGTCGGTCCGTGACTTTCACGAAGCCTGGCGGCAGGCGTTCGTCGGCGATTTTTTGCGCGACGAATTCGGCGTGCGGGAGAGGGGGTTTCGGGGTCCAGACTGGGGT
>Ga0058704_10000264_pt1 | contig 28800 bp, 39 predicted proteins | sample AgamicMgSfe_FD_71363 | JGI IMG/M metagenome (GOLD analysis project Ga0058704, IMG submission 71363) | Agave microbial communities from Guanajuato, Mexico - Mg.Sf.e | ecosystem: Host-associated > Plants > Phyllosphere > Phylloplane/Leaf | place: Guanajuato, Mexico | collected 2012-05-30
CCAACTTCCCACGGTGTTACAGCAGCCACCAAGAACCAACAGTCAAGTGAAATCGACTTCCGCTTGCACCTGCTTGCGTTCAAACGACGGCCATGTCCTGCGAGAGAATCAAACACGATTCTTTATCCCGAAAAGCACGCGCGAAGCAGAAAAGGGAGTACTACAACCGAGCCGTCGTCGGCACATCCCGCACTGAGAGTCGTAGTCGAGTAGACAAAAGAGGTAGGGAGAGCGACTGTAATGTAAGACTTAGATCTAGTACCATCCATGGCCATCCTCACCAAGCTTCTTGTTCTTCGGGTTCAAACTCAGCATTCTTTGCCCGGGTATACTCCCGCTGATCCGGCTCTCAAAGACCCCGCTCACCGCGCGCCTTCCAACATGCGCAAAACTCCCGTATCCGTCTCCCTCCACCTGGTGTCCCTTAACCGCAGTCCATTCCGGGCTCGTGTAAGGACTGCTGCCGTCGCCCAAGTCGCTCCAGCGGGTCACCACGATGGCGTGTTTGAACGGGTGAACGGGGTCGGCGAGGTCCTCCGTCATCTGGATCTCGACCAGGTACTCCGTCGGACACTCGGGACACCTCCGCGCGGGCCGACACCAGTCGCAGCCGCGGACGAGGAAGTCTGGACGGGCCAAGGTCTTGCTGATATGGGGACTCTTCTTGATCTGCTCATGATAACTCTGCGGTGGCGCGGGGACGTGGCTCAAGGCGCACTTGCAGATGTCCATAAGATCGCCGTCCTGCCAGTGCGCGCAGACAGAGAAAAAGGGCGTGTACTCCTCCCGGTCGTACAGTACGTGACGCTCCGCGGTTTTTGTGAGAGTCGCGGCGGGCGGCGCGAATCGTTGGGAGACCACGCGCATGAGCAGGCGAGAGTCGTGGACCATGTAGCGACTGCGGTAAGACCAGCCCGAGTCTGCATTCTTCCATCTCCGTGCAAGCTGCTCGTGCGATATGCCGTGCGCCCGCGAACAATTCGATTCTCGCAGCGCAAGTTGCAGGAAAGAGTACGGTAGCTCGCGGCCGTGGCTGATTCTGATGCGAGGAAGGACCGACGCCTTCGCAGCTGGGCAGTCGAATACAGGGTTCGCGACGTAATCTGCTTTCAGGGACTCGCTTCCTGGTCGCAGGCGCAGATGATACTTGGCACAAGGAAAACAAAAGAGGTGCCTTGGGAGCTTGCCGTCTTCAGACTGCAGAAACGAAATCTTGTATGTTCTGTGCTCAGGCCTGTTGAGAGCGATAAACGGCTCCGGCCCGAGTTTTGCAAGTAACGTCCGACTCGAGAGCGCTAATTGAGCAGAATCAAGTGGACTCAACCAGCTTGATATCTGTTGCCAGACCTCATCGGATAGGGTCTCGACCATCCGCTCGTGTCTCGTCGATATCCGTGCCAGGTCTTCGGCGTGTCTTTCGCAATCGAAGTACGGGTCTTTCAGCTTTTCGTGATCTACGAGCCGATCGACAAGCGAGTCGAAGGAGTCGTGATGCGCCAGTCGGTGCATCATGTCCGTGTGGTCTTTCTGCTCGACCAGCGTTGACGCTTCGCTGATGGCCGAATAGTCCCGTTCACCCAATTCGTTGACCTCGTTGGAAGGCCGAGCCTGTTCGGAAGAGTCCTTGGCCAGATAGTGGTTTTTGGTGGCGTGCGCGAGCCGGCGTTGCTGCCGTCGCTCTGCTTCCTTGGCGTTGTTCTTCTCGATCGCTTTCTGCGTGAACTGCTTGTTGGAGCGCATCTTCTTGCCGACCCGTAAGACAAGCTTGGCGGGCCAGCTGTTCAGGTCGGGTGTATTCCAATCCATGGCAGTGATGGGGTGAATGTTGATACCGGATGAGGTCGATTATGATGCGCACTCACGCTGCGTGTTGGATTTCTGGCCGCCCAAAATGCAGTCGCTTCACAATCGGGATACGTCGAGTTGAAGGGGAAGATATTTAAGAAGAACAATCAAATGCTTCCTGACAACTCACAGTATCTTAACGGACTATGTGAAAAGGCCTTTCATTGTGCTTATTCTCTTACCAATCTCGGAGGTTGAAGGAATGACGTCTGCCAGACAGTCCGAGCGTGCCTTTTGACGAGACAGACCGTCACATGGACTTACCGAAGTAGAGCGAAGAATCGCCGTGAAAAGGCATGGAGATCCTATCACGTACGCGGCTGAGAGATTCGTCGAATACATGTTGTCGTGGTGTGTTGGCTGGCAAACTCAAGTCCATGAACAGTGAGCGTGCACTCAGCATGGGTCAGGTCATCATTAGCGAAATGGACGAGATCAAGAAAGCTGGAACGATTCGGAGGGCGATTCGGAGCGTGGGAAGGTCCGATTCGGGTGACATCCGTTAGCGCCCCCCGGAAGCGAGCCAATAGGAACATGATGTTGTCCGTCTGAGAGAAGAGCACATCGATACTGTTGTTGTAGCGAGATCGATCATTGTTGGTTATATTATCCTCAGGGACCATAGTTGGGCCGCCGAACTGATTTTCAGTAGATAAGGCCACGCAGAACCGACGTGAAATTCACATAACAGGACCGAGGCTCCAAGTGCTCACGTCTCCGACCAAATCTGGGTCCTGTAGTGAACAACGAGCACAGTGGTCCAGTATGAAGCGAGAACGACTACCGTTTCCCTTGCGGAGACTCTGGTCTCTTGCCTAGTCCACGTTCAGGGGCCGTGAAAGTCTCCGGAGCCGATCAGATGACATTACCACGTATGACTTGGTCGGTCGGGGGCTCAGGCATATGGTCTCGGGCATCTTCTTGATTGGAGAAGTTTCATGATACCCGAACGCTTGCGCGGCGAGTGACTACGTCCATCAGCACGCCCACCCTCCGTCAACCGGAACCACCGCGCCTGAAATGAAGGAGCTTTCGTCGCTCAACAGCCAGGCAATGGCTTTGCCCGTCTCCTCCGCCGTCCCGAGCCTGTTGATAGGCGTCTCGGTATAGCTCTGATCGACCCCCTCGAGTGCATTACGCTTGTGCATCAATGGTGTCTCGATCGCGCCCCTAATCCGCTATGTCAGAAATGCTTATTCCGTGATGTGAAAAGTGAGGAAGGGGAGGCGCGTACGGCGTGACCGCGTTGACTCGGATGTTTCGCTCGCCGACTTCCTTCGCGGCGCATTTCACGAGTCCTAGGATCCCGTGTTTGCTCGCAGACTATGGAAACCGTGCATAAGTAACGTGTGGACGATTTGACATCAAGTCGCAACTCACTGCCGAACGTCAGTACGGTCGTCAACCACCAATTCAATGGGATGGAAACACAGAATCCTACCATAAGCAGCATGCTTCGCAAACCCCATCGTCCCCTGAATCGAACTCACGCAAACAACACTGCCAGGTCCCTTCATCGCCCGCAGCTCCGCCCGCACACTATACATCATGCCCGTCAAGTTGACCGCCATGATCAGATCCCACTGGTCGTCCTCCAGTTCCTCGACCTTCCGCGTCCCGTGATGCTTCCCGATCACGCCCGCGCAATTCGCCGCGCCGTCCAGCCGACCGAACCGGGACACGATGGCAGAAATCCATGTGTCGACTGCCTGCCGGTCCGAGACGTCGAGACGGGTGAGCAATAGACGGCCCGCGGCGGTGACGAACAGGCCGGCGGCGTGGTCGAGGGCCGCTTGGTCGATGTCTCCGAGTGCGATGCTGGCGCCTCGGGAGTGGAGGACTTGCGCTGTTGCGAGACCGATTCCGCTGGCGCCTCCGGTTAGGGCGAATACCTGTTCATATCGGTTACTTCTTTTGGCGCTTGTTCAGTACTTCAGTATCGACTTAGTGTGACTCTTGTTTACTTTGCCTTGCAGATCGTTGTCACGGCCCATGGCTTGCCTGCCGAATGATGTGCTCGGTGAAAGAGTTTGCAGACTTGAACCTGATGTTGTTGTCACACGCTGATAGCGTGAGATAGAGGATATATCTCCAGAGATGAATAACGACTGAACCAGGTAAGAGGACAATTGCAAGATCGATCTACACGACGTTCATCAACAGTTATTAGTTGACAGATGAGGTGATGATACACTGTCAGGGCAGTGTACGATATGGGCGTAACAAATCGGGCTTAGCGTGCTCAAAACAAAACCCGCAGCGTCGTGAAAGCTGCCACTTCGATGTCGGCTACAGTACATGTAGTTCTGCCTCCGTGGTCACAGAGTGAGTGCTGCAAGCGTTCTTTTGATACACCTACCCCTAACAATGAACTATACAATAAATAAGGTCATGCGCGCATGAGGCGATCTACCATCAAAGTAGACATCAAGACAAACCACCAAAAACCCACCCCCCAAACGCCTCGCTAAATCCCGACACCCACTCCCCCTATTCCTCCCATCTCATGCATCATCCAGCCTCCCCCCATCATCATCATCATCATCACCTGCCATCCACGCCAAACTCCAACGCCGCCAACGCCTGCGCGTTGGCGTACGTCTGCCGATCGTCCTCTCCCTCCTCGTCGTCCAGCTCCCTCAACATACCCATGACACCATTATTCTGCTCCCGCTGCTCCCGCTCCATCTCTTCCAACAGATGCTTGAGTCGATCCCATTCCAGCTGATGCTCCTCACCCAGACACCCCATGCCCACGACGCGGGCATTCGGCTCGTCGAGCATCGATTTGCGCACGCCCTTGTTGGCCGTGAGCGAGGCGCCGCTGACGGTGCGGAGGAAGCCGCCAGCGGCGTTCTTGGGCGTGTAGGATCGCCGTTTCATGCTGTTGTTGCCACTGGCGGGAAGGCTGAGAGGTCGGGGCTGCTTGATGCTGCCTTTCCGCGTCACGGTGTGCACGGGGACTTCGTCGTCGGTCACGCGTCGCACGGCGGGCGGTCGGCTGGTCGAGGCCATGTCGCGGAGGTACTCGGTGTTGTCGGGGCTGGAGGTGTTGGGCACGCTCGAGTCCGGAGTCACGGCCCCGTCGTGCACCAGGGCCGGTACTGGTGGTACTTGCGATGCGCCGATGGGATCGTTGGTTTCCGACCATGACCACGTCTTTTCGCCGTTGAGATCGCCGGCGGATTTGCTGCGGTGGATGCTCAGCCTCTTTGCGAGCGATTTGCGTAGGCTCCGACGTTTGTCGGCGGAGGGCGTAACGCCAGCCTGTGGGTCGACGAGCTGGGCCGGCGCAGGCGAAGTCGCTGGCATAGCTGGCGGAGACGGTGCCTCTCGTCCAACGGGCTTGCCGCCCAGTCCTGATTGTCGTTTCTTCATCGTCGAGCGAGTGGCAGTGGATCGCTTGCGACTCAAGGTACGCTCCACTGGCATCCGTTCGTGTTGGCTTTCCTCGTCCACGGGGGACTGGGGTTTGCTCCAGGAGACTTCGGCATCGGTCGTGACCGCAGTGCCTGGACCGGTTGGCGACCCAATCGCTGCGTTGATGGGACGGCTTCGTGGATATCCCGGGGCTGGCAAGTCCGGTACGGCAGGAATCTCATCAAAGTCTGCCGGCTTGCCACCAAACCAGCTTCTGCGTTTCTTCAGACCGAGATCACTCTCCGACTTGTTGCGCGAGAGGTCGAAAACGCGACTTCTCCGTTTGGCTTTCGCGGAAGAGGGAGTCGGGGGATGGCTCAGGACAGATTCGGCGACGAGAGGTGGTTGTGAGGTGTATTGCCGAGCGTGTTGCACGCTTGATGTTGTTCCGGATCGGCGACGCTGGTAATTGGAAGACGTCGGCTGCGGTGGCGGAGGATTGTCCTTGGTACGAGACGACTTCAGCTGGGACCAGAAAGATAGGAAACCCATGATCGCTGATATGGCGATGCTCTTCGGGGGCGAGATTCGATAGATGTCAGAGTCTCGTGAAATCGAAAGAGTGTAGATCGTAGATGGGAACGGACAAGCTGCGCATGCGACGTGATTTTCCGAGCATAGGTATGCTTGCCTTTACATCCAGACGGACGGAAAGGAGAGGGCGGGCCAAGGAAGGACTGATTCAGAAGAAAAGACTTCCCCAACACCATTTGGGACATGCGGCGCGGGTACGCTGTCTCTTTACGTCCCCATCTTCGCCCATCAATCACAGATGGCCTGGGATGGACTCATGGGCCTCCGCGCGACCACCATCGCGAAACAGCCCATGAAGCTCCGTGCGCGTAGCTCTCACCATCGACGCATTTCCGGCGGACAGTAGTCGCAAGCTTGCGACTAGTAAGGCTCTCCTTGGACTATGGCGTCTCAGGTGGACCACACCACGCCCTCACCCACACACCAGATAGGGTGGTTCAATCGAGACGATGATAGTAAGAACCGAGTCGGTGCGCTACAAATCGAAATCACGCGCAATGAACGGACACACACCGACAGACTAGGGTTGAATCGGTTGATAGTACTGGCGCAAATCGGCACTGCTTGCGGCGGGACCAGTGGTACGGGTGTTTATTTTGAATGTTTTCCAGTGTTTTCTGTTTCGGGTTGGGGTTGAGTGGTCCGTAGTTCCAAAAGAAAGCGACGCCAACTTTGTTCGCCGCCCATCAACCCAGGCGCGACGCCCTTCACCCAATCGGTTTAAGGGCGATGGCATCCCTTTGGAGTACAAGGTACTTGCAAAGACATGAAGTTATTAGGATCCGAGGGCTTCAAACTTAACCCACACACGGTCTATAAACAATCCGGAAGTCTTGCGATCTTCGGCGGACGGCCTTCATTTGAGAGAACACGACCCGATAGTTGAACAGAGACCTCGTGCAAGTCGTATGGCCATTCCGAGTTCGAGTGAACAAAATCCATCGTTCTCTGTCTGCCCTTGTGCTCGATGTGTTTCTGTGAAATCAAGTTGTTAAGCGTACCGACTCCTGAGATCTCAGCCATGCATATGCCGCATTGGGAGAAGAGATTCGCCACCGCCGACCCTAGCGACGATCACGGCTGATGTGGCCGAAGATGCCCCCCGGTGGATTAGGTACTTACATACATGTACCTATCTAGTATCCAGGATGTACATGTATTAAGCAAGTCAGAGTCAGAAAATTAAGGTACCTTATGTGGTGAAATAATGCTGGTCAGATCGCACCGAGGTTGCATAGAGGACGACTTACTCGTGTGAGGATCTACTACACCTCCTTCGCCACATACTACTAGTGACAATGCTGCACTGTACGTTTGCTCCGAAAGCGATTACGGTATCTCTGTAAAGGGGTCAATTTTGATTTGCCACTGCAAAGAGATATCCACGTGATCGAAAAGCCGCAACCCTTCCCACTCACTGCCATGCCCAAGGCTTCCACCATCTACGCCCTCAGTCTCGGCCCTCCCTACATCCTCATCGCCGTAACAGCATGCACTCCCTGCCCGTCCCAGCCTTCTGAAACCAGATGGGCTGTCTTCATGCGCACCTCGCCTCCGTCTCTGCCGAAATGCATCTTCGTCCCCTGCTGGCGCATGCAGGGAGGGATACGACTCGGATGGCGATCTCGACCGTACTGTACACTGTCTGACGAAGGAGTCGAGGACGAATATCACGAAGTCTCGGACTGTCGATCTTAGAGCGGTCGTCCATGCCTTCCGAGTCGTTGCTTCTCCTCCAGCTCGAGAGACTTGCACGGTGTGCCAAAGTGAGCCTCCGGCTTGGCCTACTTCTGGAACTCCTCGAACAGGTCGGCCTCTTGCAACGCTCGTCGTCCATTTTCGGGATGCAAGGCAAGCATGCCGCCCTGGCCTCGTGTCGAAGCGATCCATCTCCCCCCTCGTAGACCGTGCCGTGGACACGATTCCATTCTGCTGCAGCAGGCGAGCCCAGCGCAGGCTTTGCCTTCCGGCATCGATTGTTGCGGCTTTTAGACCCGGCATGGGTGGATTGTGCGAAGAGGCGTGATAGTTCAAGTACTGGGTTTGATGTAGCGAAGCGCAAGATTACAAGACTTGTGTCATGCTGGGAGTTGTTCTCGGTCCCGTGATATCTCGGGGTTAAGCCGCAAACTCCGGCATCACTTCACTTACCGTGTCCGTTCAGTAGACACACCCTATAGGCACCGCGTATTCCTGAAAGATTGCCTTTTCGTGCTGCTCCTTGCACGTGAAGCTGCCCCTCTACGCTGTTTGTTGGGCCCCAGACATCGGAGTCAAGGCTCGAGTGATGGACGCGCTTGGCAAACATCAAAGCCCCCTCCGACCCGTCGCTTATCACCAGTACACAAACCACATTGTCGCATGTTACTGCCTGACTCCCAAATCAAGGCGGTGAATATAGTACATGGACATACTCGACCTCTGACTACGCATTCAAGGACAGTGCACGACTCGACGCGCGCAAGGCTGAGGCATTGCAGACAGCTTCCGCTTGACCACGACCGCCATTCTCGAAGTCTTGATCCTTCCGTCGCAGTGGCCTTTCGCCGGCCACCGTGAACAAAGCCTCACACAGATCGCCACAGGATACTCGAGCCTCGCAAAGACTGGGCGCGCGAGAGGTGGCAATCGTACACGGTCGACTAGACGGTTTGCGACAGCCTCGCGCTGCACCGCGCAGCTTCCGAGGCGCGTGAGGTCTTCCACTACCACCGACCTCGGCATGCCTTCTCCGATCCAGCCCACGCCGCCTTCTTCGACCTCCTCGAACGGCGCATCTCCCGATAACCAACGGTTCCGCGTTGTTAGGAAGCGCAACCGCGTCCCGCTCTCATGCGCTCCATGCAGGCACCGCAAGCTGAAGTGCGATCGCGGCCACCCGTGCAATAACTGCACTAAACGCGGCGACATGACGACCTGTAGCTATGCCACTCCAGGCAGCAGAAAGAAAGGCGCGGCCACAGGCGCCAACGCCTCGCCGGACGATATGCAGAATCGCATCGATCGTCTGGAAGGGTTAGTGTTGAGCTTGATGACGAGCGGAGGATCGCAACCAGGTACTGCGGCTGCGGCACAAGCGGCCATCCGCTCGAGTCGAAGCGACGGCCTGGGCACGGGCTCTGAGCTGGACGTCGAGGGCAGCGATAAGATTAAAGAAGAGATGGACGGCCGGCAACGCGAGGACGACAGCGAGGTGGAGCAGGTGTCAAGAGGGATAGGCATCATGAAGGTGGATAACGGGCGGGCTATGTACGCGTCGGACGCGCATTGGTATGCTATTCTAGGGGAGATCAGCGAGGTCAAGAATTACTTTGCGAATCACAAGGAGGATTTTAGGCAACAAATGGAGAAGGTCCAGCGGTCCAACGCAGCCGAAAACTCAGGAACCGCGTTCTTACTGCAGGGCCATCCAGCAAAGGGCAAGGCGGAGCTGCTGGCGGACTTCCCATCTAAGCCAGACGCGGATCGTCTGATTGCGCGCTACTTCAACGCGTACGATCCGTCGGTACACATCATCCACGGCCCTTCCTTCCAGAAGCAGTACGACCGACATTGGCTTGATCCGAGCGACACGTCGATAGTCTGGATCGGCATGTGCTACGCGATGATGACGCTCGCGCTGCAGTCTTATCACCGCGCAGGCGACGAGCCGCCCGAATACCATGGCCGTGGACTCGAGTTGTCTCACGCCTTCCGACGCTCGACTGCTCAATGCCTGCAACTAGCGGATATCACGCAGCCCATCGCACAAATACTGGAAACGCTCATACTGCACGTGCAGGCCGAGTATGGACGCAGTCGCGATGCGGAGCCTGGCGTCCTGCTCATGACGAGTCTGTGCGTGCGCCTCGCCATGAGGATGGGGTATCATCGTGACCCTGGGCCGCATAAAAGTCTATCGCCTTTCGAGGGTGAGATTCGACGGCGAGTATGGACGTTTGTTCGGCAATGCGATTTGCTCATTTCCTTTCAATTCGGCTTGCCTGCGATGATTCCTAGCGACCAGTTCGACACGCAAGTACCCCGAAATTTATACGACGACGAGCTTCACGAGGACATGCAGGCACTTCCACCTTCACGCCCCACTTTCGAGGCTACGCCGATGTCTTACATGATCGCGAAGTCGAAGATGACCTTCTTGTTCGGTCGCATCGTGGAGCGCACGCAGTCCATCACGAAGCCGCCGTCGTATGAGGAAGTAATGAGCTTTGACGTCGAACTGCGCGAAGCCCGCTCCACACACCCTCCGCTGCTGCAGATGCGCCCTTTCCACGAGAGCGCGCGGGACCCCGCGAACATCATCATGCAGAGACTGGGCATCGAAATGGTGTACCTCCGGTCCCTGTTCGTCTTGCACAGAAGGTTCATCGCGCAGGGACGAGAGAACCCACGGTACGCTTACTCCCGACGAGCATGTATGGACGCCTCCATGCAGTTGCTCGACCACCAGGCGACGCTCCACGCCGAGAGTCAGCCTGGAGGGCGATTGCGAAGCGTGAAATGGTACATTTCTTCAGTCACGACCCACGACTTCCTGCTGGCGGCGATGCTGGTCTGTCTGGATCTGTACCATAACGCCGAAGCCGACCGCAAGGCTCGGAGAGCCGGCTCCCCCAAGTCTATCGGCTCGACCGAGATCTATCCCAACGACAGAAGAGACGAGATGCTCCGCGCCGTCGAGCACTGCATCACCATTTGGGAGTCGCTCCGCGAGCAGAGCATGGAGGCATACAAAGCTTCCATCGCCCTCCGCGTGATGGTCGAGAAGCTGAAGAACCATCAGGCGCAGCAGCAGCAATACTCGCAGGCCAGTGTGCAGGCCACAATGGTACCAAACCATGTGGCCATGAACGCCGCTTTCGCGCGCAACGGCCCTCATTTCGGCATCTTCCCCAACGGAAGCCTGGGGGACATGAACACCGACGACCTGCCACCCGAGCAATCGGCCGCCATGACGCTCGGCATGCTGTCAAGCGGTGGCCTGTCGCCTGGCCCGAACTTCGGCGGCATGAACCTCGGGCCGATGAGCGGCGGCGGGAGTAGCGGCGGGGTGGAGAAGCCGTCGTCGTACCCGGCGAGCATGGCGGGTCTGTTGAACGAGCCGACGGCGGACAGCCGGACGGGATTGACGCCGCAGTTCTCTGGACCGGAGGCTCGAGGTGGTGCGGCGAGTCCATTCAGTCAGATGATGGGCCAGCAGCAGACGGCGATGAATGGTGCGGGATTTATGGGGATGGATGGTCTGGGAGGTGGCGATATTGACTGGGTGAGTATTGTGCTACTTTCCTGCTTGCTTTCGTCTGTGAACGTCGCTGATGAGCCTCTTTGTCGCAGAGTGCGTGGGATCAGTATATCCAGGGTACGGGCAACAACGGCATGGAACCCGGCGGTTTAATGTGGCCCATGAACCTCGATGTCAGTGGGCTGGAAGCGACGACAGCGACAGGCGGCGCGCAACAAAATACGGGCCAAGGCGCGGCGGGCGGTGTGTTCATGGGAGCCACGACACCGAATGGTTTGTAACGTCTCACGACGGCAATTATTCGGAATCAACATACGTGGAATGCAAAAAGACTCGCTTGCGACGTTGACGAGATGATATACCGACATATATGTCTATGGAAGAGGAGAGGGATGAGCAGCTCGATGAGGATTCGAGTACTCGCCTCTGAAGCATTGCACCAGTACAGAAAAATTCTTGGACTTGATGAAGCAATGGGCGAAACATGGCCGCCCGGAACGTCTGATCGGCAGCAGGCGCCGAACCCGGGAGAAGAGACTTTATTATTGTGACACGGAGTCTGAGGATGGGACCGACATGGACTGTCGATCGGTCTACTACGCTCAGCTCTCGCAGTTTATGAATGCAGGTCATCAACAAAGCTGTTCTTGCATCTTTGAGAGATATCATCTGCTCAACATCGAAAATTCTGTATGATCAAGAGGCACTCTGTGGAGAAAACTCGGCAAAAGACCCAGCCCGTAGCAGTCATGGAAGACTAGCACTGAGATAAGTATTCGTATTGGGTATCTCACATCTATGAAAAAGGGAGAAAACAAAAGTCTACAGAAGCTCTTCATCCGAAGAAACGCCCCCTACTCCAGTAATACCCTGCCTCACTCCGTTCATCCGCCCCAGGCCATGCACGACGAACAAGAAAAACATTCTAATACTTAGGCACCTGCAAGTTCTTCCGCATCCTCCTCTGAAGAATATAATCGCGACCCCACATCCCACTGACCACGAACATGGCCACGGTCGCGAGCCACGTCAACGCCAAAAACTTGCCGCCCTTCTTCGCGCTGACGCCGACCGAACCGCCGTACGCATTCACGACCCCGGTACCGTCGTCGATGATCACCGTCACGAGCATGCTCGCCAGGCCGACGGCGCTGAGAGCGAGGCCGCCGACGACGAGGTTGACGACGGAGCCCAGCCGGCCCCGGGGCTGGGAGAAGAGGGCGATCAGGGCCAGGCCGGCGGCGGCGCTGATGGTGGCGACGGCGACGCAGTACAGGATGAACGTGGCGACGGACGCGAGGCGGATGTAATATCGGCCTTTGTCGAGGATCGCCGACGGCCAGCCCAGCTGGGTGAGGTTGATGTGGGAGCCGGCGGCGACGAGCTCGCCCTGCAGGATGACGGTGGGGTCGAAGGTGTAGGCGACGGTGCGGGTGGCGCAGTAGGTGACGTTTTCGCGGCCGGCGGTGGCGAGGTGCGGCGCGCGGGACGGGCTCGGCGGGAGGTAGTCGCCCTCGCAGAAGTTGAGGATGTGGCCGCTGTAGAAGTCGTGGAGGCCGAGGTCCTGCGCGAGCGAGTGCACGTCGTGGTTGAGCGAGCCCGTGAGGTTGTTGGTGACGTTGGCGATGTAGGAGAGGACGATGTTGGAGGAGGAGTAGGAGTCGTATAAGATGTCCTGGCCGATCCCGGACGAGTTGAGCTGTGGTTTTCGGTCAGTATCAATACCTTTGCTCTTTTGCTTTTCGTGGAAATGTTTCTGTCACTCACGGTGATCAGAGCATAACTCTCCATGAACCCCTTCGACGACCCAGCGAATATACACAGGAAGGTGAGCACCAGGGCCACGATGCACAATAGCAACGGCAAGATCCCCAACAACCGCATCGCGGCGGTCGATGAAGTTGCTGTTCAGATGCTAGAAGGTACAAAGAGTAAGAAATGCTGGAGTTAACACAGATTGCAAGAGATAAGGTTCGAAATGGCTTTCTGTATATTTTCGAGGAGACTTTGAATGAAAAGGAATGTGTATATGGTCACCATTCAAGGTACGCACGATGTGTGAGAACCGCTCTGGGCGGACCGGTCGCGAGTGCCACGGCCGTGAATAGCAACGTTGTATCCTCAAACACACGAAAGACACCGTGAACGAGACGAAGACGTGTAGAATGTGGTGGCAGGACGTTGGTTCAAGCCCGGACAAGCAGCGTTTCACCACGCTCGAGTTGTCGCAGCCAAGACCCTGGCATGTTTTGACAGTCGGTTTGACCCACGAACTTCCTAAACCTCTATTAGCTAGGTACACATAGACTATAGTCGGCGAACTTTTCAGGAGGAGTTTTGCAGTCAATCGCCGTCATTGACGATCAGATCGAGGATTCGCTGACTCTGGAACGTTGGATCGCCATAACCTTCACGACGCTCGTCCCCCGACGTCTCCGAGTCAAGAGCGAGCCTCTGATAATAATGAGTATGCCTTGGTGAACTAGGTACCGCTCCAGACTGCTCTCCAACTCCAGCTACTCCATACTGTACAAAAGTATCTCCCTAGGTCAAATCGGCAAGACTCCTCACCCACTGTCTTGCCTACCGCCTGCGCCTCTAACGCGCCGCCTCCTCCATACCGAAAGCCGCCGAGAGCCTGCTCGAACCAGCACGGTGCCCGCCATCATCATCATCGACCCGGACCCGCGCGCCGTCGCTCCCATCCTGCACCTCGTAGCTATCCGTCCGGGGCTCCGGCGCCCGGTACGGACCGTGACCGTCCACCTGCGCCTCTCGACCGACGTAGTCGATGCGCTCGCGCGAAGGGCTCTCGCTGAGGGCGCGATGGAGGGGTTGCCGCCTGGCATGACGTTCGTAATACCACGAAGCATCTTCCTCCCTCCTCCTCCTCCGACTCCTAGCCCGGCCGCGCTGCTCGTACTCTGCGATAAGATCCTCGCCGCGCTCGAGATGGCCTTTGCTGCCGCGACTGCCTCCGATGATTCGGAATTCCACCGAGCTGGCCTCACTGCCGGGCGGCGTCGGGGAGATGTCGACCTTACTCGAGAAGCGCACGTGATTCGCGTCGTCGCAGTCCCTCGCCTTCGTCTCCCGGTGGTGTCGTCGACCTTCAGATGTGGGCGCACTCGGCGCCGAGCCCTGCGCCGACGAGACTCGGCGTCGGCGGACCAGCTCGTCGGTTTCGGTGTAGTGCGTTGATGACGGGTCGTCCTTCTGTTCTCGGTGCGCGCTCGCGTCTACAGGCTTGATAATGCGCTTCGTATAGATGTACTCCCCATCCGTGGGTCTTCCGCCACGACTGCTCCTGCTGGCGCTACTCGGGGGTTGACTAGGCTCTTTGACACGGTCACGTACGCTTTCAGCCCGGCTCTCCGGTATTTCGACGAACTTCGACGACGTCGCCCGCTTCTCCATCTCGTCCCACCTCCGGTCAAAAGCTCGAGACCTTCCGTTATCACTCCTTGTCTCCAGGTCGGTCTCTGCCACACGATGACCGTCGCGATCGCTCCTGGATTGCATCGATGATGCCTGCTGGCGTGATGTCGAGGATAGGTCTGGAACTACCTCGCCCTGAAACTCTGCGTGTCTGATCTTAGTCGTCGACTGCCGGCTCGCCGTTCGAGCAACGCCATCATCATCCCAACATTCGTGCTCGGACTGTCTGGTGCTTGGACGACGCTCCTGGGCCATGGATGGGCTTTGTACATTAGATCTTCGACTAGAAGCAGCTGATCGTTGCTCCTTTGCGACCGACGTACTCTGCCGTGACTGGACGTTGCGACTAGATGCGCCTGAGCGGACGGCGGACCTGCCCTCTGGCTGTTCTGCACGACCGATGCTGTCCCAAATCTCAACAACGCGGTCCGGCGCGTCCGCTTCTGCTCGCACCTCTGATGCCGTCTTTCCTGACGGGATATCGAACTCTTCGATGACCTCGATCACGTTGTGCATGTTCGGTGCGGGTACCCACACTTCTCTCACGCGGGTCGACCTCGAGCGCGAGGAGTCTCCTGGCGACACTCCGTCATCCATAACACCCAAGACCTCGCGAAGCTTGACACTCACCGGTGGGTCGCTTTCTGGGGTGCTCTTCGGCCTTTCTTTGTCGCTGACGCGAGCCCATTTTGTCCTCTCGCTCGTGGTGCTCCGCGGCTCGGTGATCATGCTTTTGGGCGGTGCGGAGTTGTCTTGCTGCTTCGCTGGAGGTGACCTTTTCGATGTCTCGGACTTCTTGCCCGTGACTGACAATGGAATCGGTGGGATCATCCGCTCGATGATGACCTCGCGGTCTTTCAATCGCTCGTGGCTACGAGATGAGCTCGAAGAAGAGCTCTGCGTCGAGGCTCTAGCGGCAGGTACAGTCGTCGTCTCTTTCACTTCCAGCCTCTCACGTTCTTCGTGATACTTGCCAACCTGCGGCCGTGTCGATGGCGGAGGCTTCACTGCTGCTTCGACTTGTGCCGTGCCACGCGAGCTTACCGCCTTGGCGCGCTCTCTCCACGGCACCGGTTCTTCGACGTCCTTGTCCCGAGAGATCCGTCTAGCGGTTGGTACCATGCGCCCATGAGCGTAAGCATCCGGGTGTGATTGAAGCTTACGCTCGGCTTGCCTATATCGCTCGACTTCGTCTCTCGCGAAGTTGCGAATCTCGGCTTCGGAGTAGCCAGCCTGGACGGCGTCTGCATCTCCCAATGTTGCTCGTACTGTCTGTTTTGCCTTGAGGTGCGAAGCAGATGAGGAAGAAGATGAAGATGATGAGGGCTGGACAGTATTAGAAGCAGCAGCACTGTCGAGCTGCGGAACCTTCGAGCCCGAGACACTCTGCTTCGACACGCAGACTTTCGTTGCCACCCCGGCTACGGCTCCGTTTGTAGCTACCATTTCCCGCGGGCTCGCCTCGGCCGGGTCAACGGTATTCCGACATGCACACGATGAAGCATGCTCAACCCTTCGTCGCGGAGAGACTGACGTGGCCTCACGGACCCGTATATGGCGGTAGGTGACCACCTTTTCAGCCTTCGTCGACTCGCTTTCTTCCCGCCAGTGCCGGCGACCAGCCTCTTCCAAAATCTTCCGTCCTCGCATCTCCTTCCATTCCTTATTACCAATGTGAGCCTCCTCCGGCACGAGGCACGCCAACCCGAGCTTGACATCATTACTCTCCTCCTGCAAGACAACCTGTTGGACGGGTGTTGACACATCCTCGACGTGCTTGACGCGGCAGCGCCGACAGATGCCCGGCGGCGGCGGCACGCCGTTGATCGGGATCGGGTGGTCGCGGTGGTAGTGCGCGCTCCGGGGGCGCAGGCAGATGCGGCAGATGTGGTAGATGGCCAGGGGCGGAGCCGTGTCTTCTGCGCCGGGCGGTGGCGGCGGGATGGCGATCGTGCGCGACGTTACGCGGATCTTGTCTTTTGTGGTGATGGGGCTCTCATCCGTGGCGTTACCAGGGACCGGAGGACGGCGCCATTGCAGGGCGAGGCATCCGTCTGGGTATGTGGCGGGGTCAAGAGTATTTTGGTTTGGAGGTTGAGGCGTTGGCTGCGATTGCCAGACTCCTTTATCCTTTGTCTTTGATTTCGCTAGAGCTATGGCGTGATCTTTCGCTGTTGGTGATGCAGCTGTTGCTGATGACGACGAAGAAGAGCACGCGCGGTCACGGCCCGGTTTGACGCTGAGGTAGAATTCTGGCAGTGGTGGCGGAGGGATGATGGTGTAGGTTGGCGGAGCGGCCATGTTTCAGTGAGTGTGGTAGAGATGAAGGTGCATGGTTGTCGAAAGAGGTTGTAGAGATTTGAGGTTGGTGTGTGTTTTGTTCAGGTTCGCTGGTGTTTGTAGGTCAATCCAGGGCCCGGTGCGATTGTCGTGTCACATGTGGTACGCAGTGCCTGCCGAAATAGGAAGGCACGGCCTCGCGTTATAAAGGAAAGCGCGACCTCTACAAAAACCTGTCACTGCCAATACGCATCTGCAAGCACGATCAGTGTGATGGTTCAACAGCATGTGACTTTGAAGCTGTTGCCAATATCCGAGTGAAGTGATGATCACGTGGATACCTACATAGATACCTTACCTTCACTCACAAACGGCTTGGTTCCGAGTGTTACCAAGGCGCATCTTCAATCAGTCACCTCAAATATCGTTTGCTGGTGGGTACGTTATCGTACACTGGATTGGTACACTATGATACATATCCTATCATACATATCGTACACGCCGAAGAGATGCGAGTCGCGTTTCTATCTCATCCACCGTACGCCGTATATGCATGCGCCTGCCAATGCTTAACGTGATGGGACAAGCGCCTCTTCCATCGTTTCGTGGGTCGCTTATGATGAACCGGACTTGTCGTTGTCACTGGCGAGACTCTGAGCTTGGCTGGCAATACCTCCCTTGCTCGTGGCGCCGAAGGCACGCTGTAGTACACATTCGTCAGCTCCAATCTCTTCATCGTGCAGCCCGACGTATATATCGTCGCAATATACAAGGCTATCCATTGACACTCACCTGCTCACGGCTGTGCAACAGATCACCCTCTTCCTTGGTCACGCTCTGAGGGTCATTGGCCATCTTCGACCCCACAGCCTGTGCAGCCTGCTCGAAGTTCTCGACACGGTCTTGCTGAGATTGGCTGGTCGGGTTGGCGTTACCGCCGGTGGTGCCAGTGCTTTGCTTCGTGGCGCCCTCGTTCACGGCAGCAGCGTGCTGGGCGTCGGAGCTGATGGAGCCGGACGGCGGCTGGGCTTGACCCATGGCGCGAGCCTCACGAGACTTGAGGTAGTTGGCGTCCTAGGTAGATGAATGTCAATGACAGAACATAGACCTGTTCGGATGCGGAGGTGAAGCGTACCTGCGAGGTGACCGTCTCCGGAGCATTTTGCAGCTTGCTGCCAACCTCTTGAGCGGCCTGTTCAAAGTTGCGTTGCCTGCCGACTTCCGCCTGCATCTGGGCGGATGTCGAGCCCTTGGCTGGACCACCCTCGGCTTTGGCTGTCTGGGAGATGGCCGCGCCTGCTTGGGATTGTGGAGCCGCCATTGTTCGGGCTGTTGTGCTGTATGAAGCCGGTCTCGAGGTCAGGGTGAGAAGGGATGAGCGTGAAAGAGAGTTCTGCTGAAGGAGACGGTATGAGGACCTGATGGGAGAAAACATGGTGAAGATAGGTGTATTGAAGCGGGGAGGAGGATTTGGCAGCCAGAAAGATCAGTGAAGTGATGAATACATCAACTGATGTACTTGGGACTTTTCATGTTACCTCCTTACCTTCTCTTAGCATCATCGAGGGTACAGTAACGTCATGGACTGGAGGATAGATGCCGTGATCGGGAGATCGCGACGTTTTCAAACCAGAACCGAGATTCAATCGATTGGTTTGGTGTCCCTCGGGCCACCGAGCACCGGTTCGCGGGAGATCGGTGCAGAGGCTCAGACCAATGTCGACACCTGTCACGTGTCGCCATGATACCAGACTGTATGTGGGGTGGTCGCGTCCACGTCGCGTGGTCACGAAGCTTACAACACTTTCAGACTGCTCTTCCTCCTCCTCAACCCATGATCAATCACGACCAACGACATGTACTGCTTGCCATGGCGCGGAAGATCTCCCGGCTCTTGGCTCCAACGTACAGTCCTGCGGCTGCCTTTCTCAACCCCTACTCGATCTCACGATTTGCCTCCTTCACATGGAACGTCAAAAACTGCCTTTCGTTCCCTAGGTCTCTGATTGCGAGAGTGACTTGAAATTGCAGGCTCGCCCGGATTTGGCCAAGGACATCGTTGCACCACGCCTGCGCACCATTGATTTCGAACTCCACGTCACAAGTTGCACGCATCAGCACACAGCACATTCCGGAAGGGTCATACTCCAACGGGGAAAACACGCTGCTGTCAGGACCGTATGTTACATTACCTTAAGCAGCTCACGCTGTGCTCACGTATGATACGAACGAGGAGGGGAAGATGGTGTTCGCAGACCCCAATCCCATTCATTACCGTTCCACTCATCCAATCGAGAGTGAACACGCGCAGCGAGATGGGTTATCTGACGAACAAATTCATTGTGATTTCCTCTTTCTCAGTTCGCGGACCGGATCAGCACCTTCTCGGGGTCAGGAGTCAGCGCGACAACGATATTAGCAACGGGGAAACAGAACTGGCAGGTGTGTAACAAGCGCGCGCGGATGCGACATCGGCAGACTTCAGGTTTACAGGATCATTTGTCATGGGTAGTGTAAAACATCTACTACATCATAATATACATTGTAAAATGCGAGACCCCTCCCCCTAAACACACCCCTACACACACGTACAGAGGATCTTCGAAACTCTCAAATGGCAGAACAGCGATCTCCCATTCCTGAACGCGTGTCAATCCATACTCTGATATGGTTCTGCTTGAAGGAAACACAGAAGGCTCCCGGCTACACCTGGGATCGTTTGCAGGGGAAACCGATATGGATGGAAGTCGCAAGGTGCGCATGCATCGGCCCCGTCCGTGTCAAGTTGATCAGTAGCGTTCGGATGACCTGAGATCGAACTCCTCATCAGGCCTCTGGTTCGTCGGACGGAACAAAGTTTCGAGCTCGAAACATACCTTTTGTGTGTGCATGACCTCGGGCTCTGCAGCTTAGAGGACTTCGGTGCCGCACTGAGGACAGTACTTGCCCGGGATGACCCAGACGGTCTGGCCTCGAGACAGGCAGGCCGGGCAGCGTCGACCGGGGACCTGCAGCAGTACTGCCATCAGCGTCGGCTCGTGTGGGAGGAACGATATGTGGGGGGAAAGAGAGGGCATCAGCTTACGGGCATGGTGTGGATGGGCAGATCGATGCAGCGCGGGTACTCGGCCTCGGAGCTGTCGCTCGTGAGAGCGCTGCCGCTGGCCATAGGGATCTCGGGCAGCTGTTCGATGCCGAGCCTGCGCAGGGCTTCGAACTGGCGACGGTTGTAGGCCATTTTTGCTTGCTTTTGGGGTGGATGGATGGCTGTGGCTGGATGCGATCTTGAGGTCTATGGGCCGTTGGGGGTGAGGATGTCTGAGACTGGTCGGCTCAATCTGGTGCCGAAGCTGCGTGATGGACGTGTTCTGACCCACAAAGGAAGTGTAAGAGTGGGTTGATTGATGAGAGGAGAGCGTGAGAGGTGGTGGAGGAGGAATTGAATGAACGAGTCTCTGAGCACGTATTTATACTTCGTCCAGAACTCCGATCAGCGTACCGTGCTGCCCGGCCCCATGGCACGGTGGCACGTTGTTCAGCAGCCTGCGTTGGGACTGCGATTGATTTTTTGCCCTCCTCGAACCCTTGAGCATGTAGCAATCCATGGAATGGACCAAAAAGCATACGAATCTCAGCACCTCAACCTGACAGGCTGGGAAGCGGTGCGTCCGGACCTACCACACTGACTGCTCGTTGCGCGGGATGGGGGTTACACGGCGGAGCATAGCGTACGCGGGAAGACTATCGACTTTTTTGGATTTCGGTCTTGCGGTGCGGGAAAGACAAGACGATAGAGTTTATTTCCCGTCTTTCGAGGCCCTTTGTGAAATTGTGATGAACGGGGAAGAGGTGGACCCCCAGGAAGCTGGGGGTAAGGATTGATCTCGGATGGAGAGGTGGAACGCCGGGGAGGTTCCCCGTCTGTTAACTAGTCTGTCACAAGGGAAAAGAAAAACGATAGGTCTCACCGAAGCCTCGCAAGTTCATCTGCCGCCGCCACCCAGGAACTGCCGTGACGTGCCGCGTTGCGCTTAGGGGCAGCGCGGGAGGGGGAGGATTCAGGATGGAGGAAAGATGAGTGGAAGGTCTTTCTGCAGGCCTGCGTTTTGCGATCTGTCACTTTTACCGGAAAGGGGAGAGAGCTTTTTCGAACTCTCACCGTCCCACGGTGCGCCCCCGTTCCCTCACAAGCGCGACTGGATCTGATCGCATGCATATGACGACGCGCATGCAACGGCGGGTGACTGTAGGGATGTGGGGATGTGAGAATTTGTTTTCGGACATGTGCAGTAGGGTACATATGTATGTAGGTACGTTCAAACGTCCACCCAGGAGTCGACCATGAATTAATGAAGTGGATGAGGTGAGATGGAGTGTCTCTCCGCCAAGAAGTGTGGGGTACGATCCGGAGTTCAACACCTCTGTAACCACATCTCCTCCTCGTGAAGAACTTGAAAGAACCCAGGGTGCTAGCTCACCGGGGCATGCAACGTCTTCCCAAAGGCGTGTCTCGCAAGCGCGGCGCCTGCACATACCAGTACTTCGTGAGCCGCGACATTGTCGTCGTGCAGGGCCGTCCACCCCGCTCGGCGACCTGGAAACTGGAGTCAGGGCGCTTCCTGCGAGATCATCAGAACGGTTTGGTTTGGTTTGATTTGATTTGAAAACTGCTTCTAATCTACCGCCAAACGGACCGGTCCAATGCACCGGGAATCACTTCCTCCAGTCCCTGCCGAGCAACCCCAGCGTTCGAAGCGGAAAGATACATGTCCGTTTGTCGAGGGAGATAGATGACCCTTCACCTCCTAGTGGCGGTCGGTTGGATGGTAGCGGTACCACCCACCGTTCCCGTAACACCACCGGCATATCAGGCCACTTCGTGCGTGTTCGCCATGCCCAATCAGCTTCCCGATCGTACGATACAGGAGTCCAGGAACCGTGACCGGCTCTAGATCAGCGCGACGCTTTGACTATCTACTGGACCTTGGTCACCAAGGTATGGCAGCAGAGGATGGGTCACACAAAGGCTAATGCCGATGCTGTACGCGCCATGGGAGCGGTGACATGTCGTCTGGAATGAAATGATACATCTAACGAACGTCTTGTGCTCCCAGCTTGGACTACCGGCTTCGCAGTGCCGATGTCACACTCCACCGGCGGAAGTCCCGGGTCGTATCGCCGCCGGGCTGGTGAGTCTGACCGCTGAAAGGCTCTTCCTGGTTCACGACGTACGGAAACGAGCTTTAGGGGGACAAGAGATTAAATTCGATTGACGGCGACGATAACGGCAACTGATCGTCAGCAGTACACTGTCTCCTCATCATGCAGCAAGCTGTGACCGTCACGATCATGTTGCGTGCGGGTCAGAAGTCAACACGTTATCGACAAGAAGCGCGCTGCCGTTGATCTGGCCCTCCGGACCTTGAAGCCGTAACAATCGTAATCCTTGGGGATACCGGTCGAGGCGGAAGCATGCCCAGCCTAATAACCGGTCCTTCTGGTAGGAGACGTCGTCCATGACTTTGAATCTGGGTGCAGCAGTCAGTACTGATATCATGCTTTGAGACGCGAGACATCAGAGCCCAAGCACGGGCAACAGGTCTACGGAGAGCGAAGCGAAGGGTTTTCACCGCTTGGAACATGTTGCTTCGGACGTCGGCAGCGTGATTTCTGCCCTCGGCTGTTACTTCCGCTCGAGCACCACTGCCGACGGTCTCGGGATGTTGTGCGTCTGTCCGGTGCCACCTCAATCGGCAAGACTGTCCAATGGCCAGCAGCCCGGAAAACCGTTATACCACGGAAAACGCCGTGGCACCGGTAGAATATGCCGCTACGTGCGCCGGGTCCAGAGTGTCACAACTCACGCACACCGCAGCGTGTCAAGTAAGAAGCACACATACGTACCTTACAAAGCTCAATTCCGGTATGACGTCGCCGATATTGTCGAACGTCAAGGTCTCGCCGCAAAAGTCGGGATCGTGACTGTGACGGGCCGATGACCGCAATTTCCGCTCGCCACCCTTGGTCTTGCCCTCCTTCGCCACTTGCCCGGCTTCCTTTTCCGCCTTGCCCTCGACATGGAGCTCGCACTTCACGTATACGTTCGGCGCCGACATGGCCTCCATATCGAGGTGCTGCGCCGCGAGCAAGCGCACTGACAGACTGCGCTGACATCGTTTGATGCTCGCATGGCCGCTCTGCAGGTCGTAGTGACTGCGCGGTTTCAACGCCCAGCCCCCGGTCGACACGAACATCGCCTCGTTAAGCATCATGGCTGCGTTCATCTGCTGCCAGTTGAGCGCGACCATCTGAACGCCTTGACACCATAGTGGCGCTGGATTCAGGTTTGTGGAGCGCACTCTCGTGCCCCGGGGATATGCTCGCATCAAGAAGTTGGTATTGTGCGTGAACAACGCCTCCTGATGCTGTTCCTCGAGCGCCAACAACTTGTTCTCGGACAACGCAAAAACGTGTGACGGGATCTTCGCCTCGGGCTGATCCAAGCTCTGGAAATGACAGCTACGTGTGTAGACGCCGAGCTGACTGAGCGCTTCGATGATCTTCCCCTTCTTCTCCGCATCGACCTGGGCCTCGTCCTCCGAAGATCCATTTTCCATCTCCGCGGAGTGGAGGTCACGTGAGTGTGGCAGCGGCGCCCTATCCTTCGCAGCTTTCTCCGGAGGCGAGTACTTCACTTTGACGAGTATGCGCTTCCGCAGGCTCTCGAGCGCTGGCAAGGGCGTCTCGTCGGAAAAGGTGCCTGGCATGGAGACGAGAAATTGTTTCCAGCAATCTGTCATGATCTCCACCATGATTTCCTGTTGCGCATGGCCGCAGTGCACTTCGAGGCTGACGATGAGCGGCAGGTCGCTAGCACAGAAGGCGTAGTCGCGAATGACTTCGCATACCTTCCGGAACGGGACCTCTTTGGTCGCCGTGTGGCCGTGCAGCACTCGCGGCTCGTCGCGCCCGGATGCGCTTCGCCACGGCGTCGGCATATGCGTCTCGCTGTCGACGGGCACGCCAGGCGCAGTAGCCTCTTGTTGGGCCACCTGTCGTGGAGTTTTCTTCGAGTGCAACTTGCCCAGACCTTTCTTCATCAAGCCCCGTAGCTTGCCCATTTCGCTTTCTTCATGCTCGCCTACCTCGGACTCCGTGGACGAGGAAGGGGGTGACCCGCCGTCCCAGACGTCGATCTCGATGCATCGGCACCCACGTTTCAGGACGTCTTTGTAAGACTCCGTGCTCGATTTACTCCAGAGTTGGTTGCCGGTCAAGTAGGTGTTGTGGCTGCTGGAGATGAAGTAGTGTGGGAGCGGATGGCTTGTGTCGAGCGCGATGGGTATGGCCGTCGATTCAGCCGGATCGGTCAGACGCCGGAGATATGTGTCGAAGTCACCAGTTCTACTTTCGGATTTGCTTGATGTTTGCTGGTCGAAGGCTAATTTGGCGTACTTGATGACAGAAGGGGCGAGTTCCGGCGTGTTCGTTTGATGCTCTGCCATGGTGTCGTGGTTCTTCATACTATTACTATGGTTGTAAGATGACTGTCGGCACGCACACTCAGAAGCGTTCTCTCAGACTACAGCGAACGCTTGCTCCAGTCTATCAACTGGACTGTGGCTTGCTGTCCTGCTCATGAGACCAAACCTGAGTTATTTGCCGAGAAGAAATTGGAGATAGTCGATGGTTTTGACCGTGAAAGGAGACAGGAGATGTCCACTTTCGCATGACTTCGCCTGCTATCGAGGTTTCTCTGGACAAACCGTGCCGCCATGGTCATTCCACCGTCCCAGTTTCAGCTCTTCGTCAGCCGCTGGCCGAGTAACATGGACCCCCCAAGGGCCCCGACCAGCATGTTTGTTATCTCCACAATTGGGATCTGCATGTGCTCAGCAAACGATACGTCATGGCCTGGGGCACGAGACTCCAGAATCCAGTTCGCACCACTTTCTCATATCGAGCACGCGAGCACGAGGCCGTAGAGACCCAACAACATACCCAGACAAAGCCTCACCTGAGTGAGGAGTTTTAGCAATAGCAAGATGAAGCCACCAACCTCCGCCGCCGAAACCGAAGTCCGCTCCTGGGGCTTCCAACACGTCTTCACCTGGTCCGATCGACCGTACGCAATACCTGACCTGCCTTATCCTCTTGTAAACCTCCCCTGTCTGACTCCTCGCCGTCTGGGGTTCGCTTCCCAACAGCAACGCCCACTACCCACCGCACACGCACTCCGGCCTTACCACGCACCTGATCCTGCGCGGCCAGCTGACGGTGACGTACCCGGATGATGCGACACCCACGAAGGAGACGTTTGGGCCGGGAGGCAGGTTGGATGTGGAGGCGGGGCGGAGGCATGAGGTTTGGATGGGTGGAGAGGGGTGTACGTATGTGATTGGAGAGTGAGGGGGGTGTGAAAGAAAAAGATAGATAAGGGGGATGGTGACGGAGACGAACGATGGATGACGATATAAAGGACATAATAACCATTCGAGAGAGGCTTGTGCTGATGCAGCTGAGCAGCATAACGAGGATGTCACGCCATGCTGCGTATCAAACGTGTACAACAGCCATGGGTTACAATGCACCCCATCCCATCCCGTCAAGCCATAACGTACAAGCTCGCCGTCGACGTGAGCATCATGAAAACGCCTCGCGCCCCTCGCCGTGAAATGCCAAACGGAAGGATGCTACCCTCCCACCGTACAGAAAGCGCCCTCTCGCCACCTAGTTGTACTGCGCGTAAGCAGCCGTCGAGTTGAACTTGAGACCTCCCCGGATGACCTTCTCCACCGCGCTCAGGAAGTCCTTCTCGCTCGCCACCTTCCTCCGCGCCCGAATAGCAAACATACCCGCCTCCGTCGCGACCGATCTCAGCTCCGCACCGGTCGAGTTGGGACACAGACGCGAGATCAGCTCCCATCGGATGTCCCTCTCCACCGACATCGACTTGGCGTGGATGCGTAGGATGTTGGCTCGTCCCTCCATGTCCGGCAATGAGAACTCAATCTTGCGATCGATCCGTCCTGGTCGCATAAGCGCGGGATCGAGAGTTGAAGGTCGGTTGGTGGCGAACATGACCTTGATATTTCCTCGGCTGTCGAATCCGTCCAGTTGTGTGATGAGCTCCAGCATGGTTCTTTGGACCTCGTTGTCGCCACCTGCGCCGTCGTCGAAGCGTGCACCGCCTACAGCATCGATCTCGTCGAAGAAGATGATGCAGGCCTTCTTCGTTCGGGCCATCTCGAAAAGCTCGCGCACCATCCGCGCACCCTCGCCGACGTACTTCTGAACGAGCTCCGAGCCAATGACGCGGATGAACGTCGCGTCTGTCCGGTTGGCGACAGCTCGTGCGCAAAGAGTCTTGCCAGTACCGGGTGGACCGTACAGCAACGCACCCTTCGGTGGGTCGATGCCAAGGTTCACAAAGCGCTCGGGGGAAAGCAGTGGCATCTCCACCACCTCCCTCAGCTTCTCAATCTGCTCCTTGCACCCTCCCACGTCGCCGTACGTTACGTCCGGCTTATCCTCGACCGTCATCATAGTCACGCTCGGATCGATCTTGGGCGGTAGGGGCAGCATAATTTGGTACTTGTTCCGGTCCACGCCCACCCTCATGCCCTCCTCAATGTCCGTCGGGCTCACCCGCTCGCCCAGGTTGACGACAAACTTGGCGATCTGCTTGACGTTGATGACATACTTGCTCTTCTCGTTGTCCTTCTCGTCGGGTATGATCTTCGTACATCGGGCGACCTGGAGGGGTTGCTCTTCGCTCATACGTTGTCGATCGGCCGCCACGTCCCAGAGGTGCGGTGGTGCGAGACCGGTGTCGGATTCCTTAACGCCGATTTTCTCGTTCACAGAGGTCTGCTTGTCCTTGATCTGCTTCTCGAGCTTCTTCAGAACGTCGGCGTAGGGGGCGGAGTTGTAGGTTTTGAGTACTTGGATGTCTCTGGCGCATGGGTCAATCAACGTTAGGTGTATGAATACCAGCGGCGGGTAAGACGCACTCATCTGACAGAGGCGTGATCTTCTTCTCTTCCTGCTCGTCGTCCGCAAACTTCTTCTGGTACTTCTCCCAGTTCTCGCCCTTGGCGGAAGGCATGTTGGCGGCGGAGCGCGGAGGTTGTTCTGCACGTGCTTGCTCTCCGATCGAGACGAGAGATTCTCTAGATGGTGTCGCTTGGTCCAGTGACTGAGGCGTAAGTGAGGCGGTATCTGTGATGCTAAAGCGGTCAAAGTGTGGTGATGCGATTGCGAGGTTGATGGGTGATGGTCGGCAGCTTGCGTCGAACACCAACGGCCTGAGTGATGGCGTTGTTGACGGACGATCAATACGGCTCGCCGTAGCGGATGATCGAAAGGGGAAGGTTGGCCGAATCCCACGCGACAGAAAGTTGCTTGAAGCTTTCCAGCGCGTTTACTACTAGGCAAACAGGAAACTCACAACCGATCAAACCACACTTACAGCAGCCCTGCCACCTCCAACCGCACTTACAAGTCCAAGCACACACAACGGTCTTTCTCACCTGATTGAGCGATAAGAAGAGTCTCCGACACACCGTCCCGCCAGGCATGGCGCAAGGAGCAGGAGCCAGCTCAAACGCGGGCAACAATGCCTTCAAGGACAAGGAGAAGCCGCACGCCGTGCGCACCGCCAACATCACCGCCGCTCGAGCAGTCGCCGATGCCATACGGACATCGCTCGGGCCGCGGGGAATGGACAAGATGATCCAAACGGGTAAAGGCGAGACCATCATCACCAACGACGGTAACACGATGCTGAAGGACATGAGCGTCATGCACCCGGCTGCCAAGATGCTTGTCGACCTCGCCAACGCGCAAGATATCGAGGCGGGCGACGGTACGACCAGTGTGGTGGTGATTGCGGGCTCGCTGCTGGGCGCTGCCGAGCGATTACTGGCCAAAGGCATTCATCCGACCATCATCTCCGAGTCGTTCCAACGTGCGGCAGCACAGGCCGTCAAAGTGCTGGAGGACATCAGCCACCCGATCAACCTCGCCGACCGACCGACGCTCCTCAAGGCTGCGTCGACCTCGCTCTCCTCTAAGATTGTGTCACAGGAGCCCAAACTGGCGCCTATGGCTGTGGACGCGGTCCTTCGAACGATCAACCCCAACAACGCCCAAAACGTCGACCTCCGCAACGTGCGTATCCTCAAGAAAGCTGGTGGTGTCATCGACGACAGCGAGATGGTCGACGGGTTGGTACTCTCGCAACAAGTGGTCAAAAGCGCTGGAGGTCCGACCCGGATAGAGAAGGCCAGGATCGGTCTGATCCAATTCCAGCTTTCTCCCCCCAAACCGGACATGGAGAACCAGATTGTCGTGAACGACTACCGACAAATGGACAAGATCCTCAAAGAAGAGCGCACCTACCTCCTCAACATGGCCAAGAAGATCAAGAAGGCGCGATGCAACGTCCTGCTCATCCAAAAGAGCATCCTCCGCGACGCCGTCAACGACCTCTCCCTCCACTTCCTCTACAAACTCGGCATCATGGTCATCAAGGACATCGAGCGGGACGAAGTCGAATTCATCTGCAAGTCCACCGGCTGCAAACCCATCGCCGGCATCGACTCCTTCACCGAAGACAAGCTCGGCTCCGCCGAACTCGTCGAAGAAGTCTCCACCCTCGGCGCCCGCTTCACCAAAGTCTCGGGCGTCAAGCAAGCGAAGGAGAACGCGCCGCGGACGGTGTCGATCGTCGCGCGGGGCGCCAACCCCCTCATCCTCGACGAGGCCGAGCGCAGCCTGCACGACGCCATGTGCGTGATCCGGTGCCTGGTCAAGAAGCGCGCGCTGCTGCCGGGCGGCGGCGCGCCCGAGATGGCCGTCGCCACGCACCTCGCCCGCGTCGCCACCACGGCCCCCTACCCGGACAGCATCTGCTGGAAGGCCTTCGCCGACGCGCTCGAGGTCGTCCCCGTGACGCTGGCGGAGAACGCCGGGTTGAACAGTATCAAGGTCGTCACGGAGCTGCGGGCGCGGCACGCCAAGGGCGAGACGAACGTGGG
>Ga0058704_10000266_pt1 | contig 28766 bp, 26 predicted proteins | sample AgamicMgSfe_FD_71363 | JGI IMG/M metagenome (GOLD analysis project Ga0058704, IMG submission 71363) | Agave microbial communities from Guanajuato, Mexico - Mg.Sf.e | ecosystem: Host-associated > Plants > Phyllosphere > Phylloplane/Leaf | place: Guanajuato, Mexico | collected 2012-05-30
TCCATCAACTTCGCAAACGCCCCTTCCTTGTCCGCGCTCAACTCCCGGTACGAGCCCGTCTGCGCGACGCGCCCGTCGGCCCCGAGGCAGACGATGCGGTCGCTGCGTTGGATGGTCGACAGCCGGTGCGCGATGGAGATGGTGGTATTGTTGCCCTCGAGCAGACGCGCCAGCGCCTGGTTCACGAGCGTCTCCGACTCGGCGTCCAGGGCCGACGTCGCCTCGTCCAGGATCAGGATGTCTGGGTTCTTGAGCAGGGCGCGGGCGATGGCGATGCGTTGCTTTTGCCCGCCTGAGAGTTGGGTGCCGCGGGCGCCGGCGGAGGTTTCGAGGCCTTCGGGCTGTGGGGGCGAGAGGTCAGTATCTTCCTCATCGGTTTGGGTGGAGAGAGGTCAACTTACGAAGTCGGAGATGAACTCGCAGTTCGCCTGCCGCGCCGCAGCTATGATCTCACCCCTCGTTGCCATCGGCCGTCCGTACGCGATGTTCTCTGCGATCGTGCCGCTGAACAACACAGGCTCCTGCCCCACGTACCCGATTTTCCGCCTTAACGCCTTCGCATTCATACCCCCAATATCCTTACCACCGATCGTGATCGTCCCATTCTCCGGATCGTAGAATCTCAGTAGTAGACTCGCGACCGTACTCTTGCCAGCTCCCGAAGGTGCGACAATGGCCACATTGCTGCCTTGCGGGATACTGAAGGATAAGTCGCGGAAGATCTTGACCGCCGGTCTTGTAGGGTAGCTGAAGGTCACGTTGTTGAACTCGATGTTGCCCCTTGCGCTCTTGACCAGTTCGCCCTTGGTAGGACTGATGGTGGGCACACGGTCCTGTAGTTCGAAGAGACGCGAAGCGGCGCCGACCCCTTTCATCAGCTCGCTATAGAACCCGCTCAGGCCGAAAAGACTGCTGCCTGCGTAGCCGGCGTACATGAGGAAAGACGTCAGGTCACCCACGGAAATGGCGCCCGAGCGGACCATACTGCCGCCTGTGTAAAGGAGGGCGATGAACATCATGTTGCCCATGAAGTAGCCGGTGGTGGAGAAGAAGGTGGCGGAGATGAAGGCCTCGCGACGCCCGAGGCTGAAGATCTTCCGCAGTTGCGTGTTGTAGCGGTGTACTTCTTGCACTTCGCCCGCGAAGGCTTGGCTGGTGCGGACATTGCCCAAGCGCTCTTCGGCGATCTTGGTTAGGGTTCCAAGGTTCTTTTGAATCCGGCGACTGAGGTTGCGGATGGCGCGGCCGTAGAAGAAAGCACTCAGGAGGACGGGAGGGAAGATGAGAGCCAGCACGCCCGTCAGCTTGAAACTCACGTATGTCATCAGTGTCAAGCCGGCGGTGGCGGACACGAGCGACCGCAAGCCATCCGAAACGTTCTGCGTGATGCTCTTGCCCACGATGATGGTATCGTTGCCAAGTCTGCTGATCAAGTCGCCGGTCCGATTGGCATCAAAGAACTCGGCATTTTGCGAAAAGGTCCGCTTGAACAACTGGCTCCGCAGCTTCGTGACAATCCTCTCGCCCACGATCCGGAGAATCAGGATGCGAAGGTAGTTTGCGCACCCACCAACCACGAACAGCGCACCCAGTGCGAAATAGAACTGGCCCATCGGCAGTCCGAATAGCGTAGTCTCCTGACTCGACGCCGCGTCGAGGATCTTGCCGATGGAAAACGGGACGCTCATACTGATCCCGCTCCCAATGAGCAAGCATACGAACGCGAAGCTCAGCGGACCAACTTCCGGGCGCGCGATCTGAAGTAGTCGGGTGATCTCTCGCACGCCGCCTCCCGCCTGTTTCCCATCGGCGCCCTCCTTACCCAGGCGCGCGCTGAGATTGACCTGCGATGCCTGCGCCGCCTTCTCGGTCCGCTTGAAGGCCTGATCCTCTTCCACATCGTCGTCGGCGGGATCGTCCATGCTCTTGACCTCGTCGCGATAGCTCTTAACCGGTGGTGTTTGCGCTTCTTGCTGGAGGAGCTGTGCTGTGCGGAAGACTCGACGGGTTTGGAGGTTCGCGGATGACTGGTTGAGTAATGCGGAAGGTCGGCTCAAAGGCTGCTGGCGCAAATTGGAAAGACAGCGCGTGTTCACACGCGTGGTTGACGTCGTCCATCGTACTGTCGGGGAGTGCTCGATGCACGCAAGCTTCCGTATTCTCGTCGTGAACAGCGCGCCGTTTCCCAAGCCGTCCCATGCCCGATGCGCGAACATACGCGAGCCAGGCAACGCCATGGCGGCGATCGCACCTCAGTGTTCGTTCCCGATCCGGTCAATTTGCTCAATACACCTCAATATTTTTTCCAGATACCACCGAGTCGTTTCACCGCGCCATTGCCGTCCCAGCTCCTGCTCACTTTTGGTCCACGCACAGTCCTCAATTTCTGACAAGGACAGGGAGGGAATAGTCCGGAAGCCTTACAGTCGAATGGGGAGAGAGGTCGTCGCCGTTGAAGAGCGAGTGTTGAGTGGTCGATATATACATATATCTGACCATCCTCCACTCTCCCGAGAACGCCGACGAGACCAAAGCTCTCAGTGATCTCATCTGCGAGATGCTGCGGCCCGTACCGCACGCGTATGCCTCAGGAGCTTCGTGCTGCCACGACAAAATAATAAATTGGACCCGAAGAACACTATCGCAATATATGTAGCGTTTCTAATGAGGATGACAACACGTACCTAGGTAGGCTCAATTTGATTTACGAGTACTGGTTGACGAGCGCACAAGCATAGGCTATCTGGTGTACATCAATAGTTGCTGCCGTTCTGCTCCACATAATAACACATCTGGTCGCATCATCCGGAAAGGGGCGATATCTAAGGTACTATAAGAAAGTTCCCCATCATTGCTCACATTGCGAGGGATGGCGACAGATTGCGCCAGTCTTGAACCATGCAATGGCACGAGGAATGCGGCCCACTACTGCTCAAGCATAGCAGAGATCCCGTCTTCATCCACTCCACCTACCGCCTCACTTCCGAACATCTCATCATCAACATCGCCCGTCGACGGCTTGTGATGGCCCATCTTCCTACGCTTGAGCCTCGGATCGCCTGGGTTCCCGTTTGTGGCTGCAGCCGGGAACTCTGTGGACGCCTGACGCACGCGCTCGGAGTTGAGGTTGTTGAGAAAATCATCCGCTGCTGCTGCGGCGGCGCCGGTGCCCTTGCTGGGATCCGGAAGTGCTGGTGGAGGTTCGAACGCTGGCGGAGGTTCGTTGAGTGCAGGTGGCTGTTCGCGAATGGCTTCTGCGCCGGTGGAGGATGTGAGAAGATGCTCGGCGGGAGTCGCTTCGCCAAGGACAGCAAGAGGATCGCCAGTTAGAGTTTCCGAAGCTGGTGGTGGGGTAAATGATTCGACGTCGGGCGGTGGTGGTGTGAAGCCTTCTGCTTCTGGTGCTGCTGGTTCGGTGGAAGGGATATGGCCGTCCGTTCCCCCGTTGACTGGTGGGTCGGCTAAGAAGCCTATCGGCGGCGTCGACTCGTGTGGTGAGCTCGGGTTCGACAGGCCACGCATGATCCCATCTTCAACCTCTTTCTTCTTGGTTTCGATGCTTTCTCTCTTACTTGCAAGATCGGCTGCCGTAGCTTCATCCTCTACAAGTCTGCTGCGATTGCTTTCCACCAGCTTCTCTAAGCCAGCTAGAAGCTCCTGCCGCGCATTAATGCTCGCTTCGACCGCTCCCTGCGCGCTTGCCAAATTCCTCAGCAACGCGCTCAGCCTCGCTGCATGCACCGGTGGAGTTGGCAAAGCCGTATTGGCATCCATCATCTTCGCAAATTCTGTATTCGCCATGTTGACTGCCGGCTTCGAGGTGGCATCCGCTTTCGTCACACCTGCTTGGCTCTTAGCCACGCCGTCCAGCTCCGCTGGCACGCTTCCACCGCCAAACAAGCTACCGCCCAACTTCCCGCCCGTTTTGCCTCCTTTGCTTCTGTCCAGCTCCGCGAACCTCGCGTCCACACTCTCTAAGATCCTTACATCGAAGATACTCCTCTGCTTCCACACCTCCACCACGCGCTTTATCTTACCCTGCACATCCTGACTTGCACCCTTGTACGCGAGGGTCGTCGCATCGGCCATCACGGGCTCAAAAGCGAGCATGAAGTCCTGCTTGCCCCTAGCGCGGGACTGCTGCACGACTTCATTGGCGAGGTAGATGAGGTTCAGGCGTTTGGGGATGGGCGAATCTTGCAAGCGCTGCAACCAAAGCGAGGCCGTACGATCGGCGTGACGACGGTGGAACATGATCCATTGAGCGTTTGCAACGATACTGTCCTGCGTCTCGTTGAGAGAGTTCAGCTTGGCTTTGACCGCGTCGTCGGAGTAGGCCATTTTGGAGGATGCCAAGGACCGGTGATGTGGTGCGAGAGGTGGAGACGGGCCGCAAGCGATTGCTATGTCATGGCTACAGTAGCATTGCGTAGAAGGCGTGCAACAGTGTTCGAGGTGGATATGCGCGAGAGCTGCTCCATTTTGGTACAACTTTGAAGAAGGGAAGCTCAAGCTGGCACGTGTGATCAGCGCTAATGGCTCGGCACGTCCCGAGTGGGGATGGAGATGGAACCTGGCATCAACATTGACTGCTCGATGTTCACCACAATCACACAAACGTCGCAGCAATCCATTCCACGCCGGATCACGTACCATCCATCGTATTTGTGGCGAAAGTGTAGCATCCAGTCAAGTTTGGTACACGCCGCGTTGAAGAGGCACGAAAGGGGTGGACTGCACGTTCACGAGCACCAGCAATCATGGCCGACAGGTTCCCATCATTAGACGACTTTGATGCCGGTACGTCTGAGCAGTTCTAATCTGTACATCTCTACACATACTCACTGTCCATGCGCAGGCCAAACAGAGCCCTCCGGTCAATCAAGTCTCGACGCACTCGAGTCTGACGAGCCCTCCGACTTCCTCGCGCGTGAAAGAGCAGCTCTGGGAGAAGATGCGCAGCAGTTCAGCACATCCGCCGATAATGCCACAACGGTCGAGGATGGAAACGACGATCTACTCGGCGGGGGTGGCGGGGATGAGGGATTCCCCCATCCAAACGGCACCTCGGGCATGAACGGCGATATGATGGGCGACTTCGAGTCTTCCTTTCCGGCTGTCGACACGCAGGACGAAGGCGTTGCGCCCGGCGGCACAATCACTGGCTCTACGATGCCATATCGCGCCGCGAACGACGCTTATGACCAAGATGAAGGCGAGCCGGAGGTCTTGCGCGAGTGGAGGGAGAAGCGAGATGCCCAGATTCAGCGCCGCGACGAAGTAAGCGCGAGCAAGAAAGCTGAGACGGTCAAGTCAGCGCAAGAATCCGTGGACGAGTTCTATGAGAACTACAATAACCGGAAAGATAAGCAGATTGCGCAAACGCAAAAGGAGGCCGAGGAGTTTCTCAAGAATCGCGATGACACCACGTCTGGTGGGACGTCGTGGGAACGGATAGCAAAGCTCGTTGACCTCAGTGGTAAGGGCAGTGGTGGTGGTGCGCCGGGGACGGGTAAGGCGAAGATGAGGGAGATGCTGCTCAGCCTGAGGAAGGATGAGAAGGCACCGGGAGCTACAGGGTACTGAATGGTAGTCCTCTACCGTTCAGCTCTCCTGCTACCTCTCTGAATGGCATGGTAGATAGGTAGTAGGATGTATGATGTCAGACGCTGCCGCAATATCCGACTCGAGGAATATGTGTCTACCGTAGTGACCCGGAGTTAGGCGCAGTTGGAGGGACGTTTAGGAGTTTGCAATAGGATTTTGGTAGACTTCATTGTGACCTGTAAAACAACAGTGCGCCCACAACAACGTTACGCTGTAGTCTCATCCTTGACAATGCGTATAGCATCTCAGCGATTCACCTTCCTCCGAAACGGGACAATAAGCAATTGCCCGTTCGCAAGAATGCCAAGAGAAATCCTCCGTCTCACTTCACCTCACGCTTCTCCCTAACGGGAGACATAGACAGGACAAGATATGTGCTGCTGCTATCTACTTCTGGTGAGATCATTCGTGTAGAATGCGTGTCAGCCAGGACCGTCCATCATGGCCGCACAATCACCAGCGACTGGCACCCATGCGCGGCCCATCGCCCCGGCACCTGCTCGCAGCGGCCAAAGTGCAACACCTACGGAATCGATTGAACAAACAATGTCCTACACATGCGTGACGTGTGCCAGACGAAAGGTCAAGTGCGACAAAGCTCACCCAACGTGTTCGACATGTCGTAGGGGAGGCCATGATTGCATCTACGAAGCCCCGCCGCCACGGAAGCGTAATAAGCGCAAGCAGGTTGATGACATGCATGAAAGACTCGAGCAATATGAGCGCCTACTTCAGAACCATGGCATTCGCTCAAGCGAGACTGTGCCCGCGTCACAAAACCTGTCTCCGACGGACCGTGGTAAGAGTGAAGCCACCCCTCCCGATGCGTCTGCAGCCTTTTACGAAGGACCGCTTCGCACTGGCAAGCTTCTCGCTGGGAGCGGGAAGTCGCGTTATATTGATAGTCCTTTGTGGAACAACCTGACGGCCCGCAGCGAGGAGCAATTCCATCCCTCTGAGGATGAAGAGGACGACGAGCCAAGCGAGCAGGCCCCTCTCTACGACGCAGCGGGTTCGGTTGATCCTGTCTCCGCCACCATCTTTGGCTCCGGTTCTCCAAATCAAAGCCTGTTAGACCATCATCCGACTTACGACCACGCGATGAAGTTATGGAAGATGTACTGCCAGAACGTGGATCCACTCATCAAGATCATTCACATACCGACCGGACTCACGATGATCCAGCGTGCGGCCGCGAACCCCAGCAGCATCTCCAAGTCAACGGAATGCCTCGCCTTCGCAATCTACCATTTTGCCGTACAGGCAATGACAGAAGGAGACTGTCAGGAACAGCTGGGCCAGTCTCGAAACTTGCTTCGAGGCAAGTACCTCGAGGCGACTAAGCAGGCCTTGCTCAACTCCTCCTTCCTTCGGACGACGGACATGGTGGTTCTACAGGCTTTCGCCCTGTTCCTGATCTCCACACGGACTCAAACCTCGCCTGATCTACTGTGGATCATGACAGGTGTATGTTTGCGCATCGCGCAACGGATGGGCTTGCATCGGGATGGCGAGCAGCTCGGCCTGAAGCCATTTGACGTGCAGCTGCGCCGGAGACTGTACTGGCAATTGTTGCCACTGGATGGCCTGGCCGCACAGCTTAGCGGGACTGGTATCGCCGCGCCATCAGGCGGCTTTGATACGAAACCACCCCTAAACGTCAATGATACAGACCTCTGGCCTGATATGACCGAAACTCCGGTCGAGAGGAAAGGTGCAACGGACATGATCTTTTGCCTTCTAAGAGCCGAGATCGGCAAATTCCATCAAAGAATGAAACCCTGGACGGGCGGCTGGGCCCGAATTTGGCAGGCCCGTGATGCAAGCGCAGCAGAAGTGATCGAGCGTGCCATGGATGAGCTCGAAAACATCGTCGAGGAGAAGTTTCTGCGCTACATCGACTTTGTCCTGCCCATCCACTGTCTAGCCCAAGCTATGGCGAGAACTGCTCTCGCCGCAGGGCGGTTCCGGGTACGGCTGCCGTTCGTGAACACGAATCCCGGCGAAGCGGACGCACAGAGTAAGAAAGCGGAATTGTTCGACCTCGCGATGCGCGTAGTGGATTACGACATTGCCGTTCATACCAATCCTGCAGTGAAGCGATTCGAATGGCATCTGCAGTCTTACTTCCAGTGGGAGGCACTGATCTTCATGCTTGACTGTTTGCGACAGCAGTACGCTTTCATCGATGCTCAGACGGCGTGGGTCAAGATAGAAGAGATCTACCGATGCCACCCGGAGTGGCTTGCGCAGCGACGGTCGTTGCACGTCGCACTCGGGAAATTGACGTTGCGGGCGTGGGATGCCAGGCCAGCAGAGCAAAAGAACCCAGAGCTCACGTTGATACACACTTTACGCCAAGGCTTTGCCAAAGTCGAGGCGCCGAAGACAGTCCCGCCGCACCCGACCTACAATCCCTTTGCACCGCTGCAAGACGGCTCCGATGACCTTCCGCTACCGGACATGAGTTATGTCCCGGATCCAACCAGTGGTGTTGACTTCAGTCTTCTGAACGGCTTCAACCCGGATACGATGGACTGGATGTTCTGGGATCAGATGATCAAAGACCAGCAGGATGGTTATCCAACGGCCTGAAATACTATCAGATGTGCAAGCGCTTGTGGAGTTCATGAGCTGATCATGAGGTCGCACCACCTCTTCGTCAGCTGTAGCAGGCTTATTGATGATATGCGTAATGAGCGCAGCACTGTTTTAACGCTTGTCTTCCGCACATACATCGAGAAACCGTGGCTGCTCATCCAATGATGGGGTTCATACAACTATCGGGCAGTAATCGTCATGACTCGCATTCAGTCGTGTTCATTTCAAATCCTCTGCGGAACGTTACGCCCAGCGATACTCCGGCTTTCAGCAAAGACGTCCCGCGTCCGGCCAGACTTGCACCCTCGCACCAGACCCTTGACGCCATGCGCGGCCTCTTCGAGACTCTCCGGGCGCGCCTCGACCAGCTTCCCCGCCACCGCCCTCGCCCGCCCGTCCAAAATCCTCCACACCATCGCGCTCTCCTGGCTTCCCGCCACCGTGCCGAAGCTAAGTTTGGTGCTCGCGGGCACGCGCTCCAGCACCTGCGCCACGACGTTATACTCCCTGAGCTGCGGGATATGCAACGGCGCGAGGCGCTGCGAAGGGTAATTCTCCCTGTACACCATGGAGATGCGCAGCGTCTTCAGCGCGACCAGCGCCTCGAACGCCGCGAGGTCCACGTCTGCGTAGCTCGCGTTGAAGTAGTTGGTGCAGTCCAGGATGACGCACATGTGCTGGACGCGCGCGAGCACGGGTTGCGGGAGCCGCTTTTCGGAAATCGCGGGCCAGCGGGTGTCGTGGGCGCTGACGGCAATGCAGATTTCGTTTTGCGCGTAGAGGATGTCGGAGCACTCTCGGTGGATTCGACGCGAGGTGGCTAGGAGGGCTGGGGTGGCGATCGGGTCCACGGCGCAGCGTTTGGAGCTCGTGGAGTTCAGGCACAGGACGCCGGAAGGCGCCAGGACGTATTCATAGATCCGGACACGGAGTTCGGATGGCAGGTTGAAGAGAGGGAAAATTAGGCATGGATCGGGAGCCTGCATGTTGCTTGTAGATGGCCTCGTTGAGTCCATGTTTGCTGGGAGTTATTGACGAACTCGAGAGTACAAAGTCGTGTTGTATCAACGGGTTGTCAGTGGCTTTTAGCAGAGACCAAATTTCCGGCGAGTGGTGAGTGGTGAGTGGTGAGTGGTGAGTGGTGAGACGGTGAGACGGTGAGCCAGGCACGCGGCTGGTGAAGCGCGAGGTATCAGATCAGCATGTATTCGGCGGAATGTCGATATCTCTCTTGGTATGTAGCACTCGTGATATGCGTAGGCATAGGCTCTTCGCAAACGGTCTTGTAGGGGGAGATGAGGTTTGCTGTACACGGTACTCCGTACAAGCACCCGAATCGGTATACCGCATGCGCCACGCCACACACAGTACGTACACGCAAGACTTCGGAGGTATCAGACTTTTGTGCCCATTGTACCCCCAAACATGAATCAGTATGTATGTAGAGAGTCTGCCGTTGAATGGCCTTGTCATCTTGTCACCGCGTCGCCGCTCGGCAGATCTTCGTTGGGCCCGTTTGGGGGTCTCTCAACCAGATGAAAGGGTTCCAGAACCGGCGAGCCGCTTGCATGCACGCACGCGAGCACGGGGGTTTCCTAGTTTTGTCTTTCACCCGCTCCATCGTTGACCTGGTTGAAAGCGCGACCGAGACCACCTTCAACATGTTGCTCTTCATCCGTGCCGACCACCTGCGCAGAATACCTGGATCTTGTGCTGTCACGGCGCGTCCGTCAACACACCGCTCGAGGCCATGCTTAGCGACACCTCCCAGCGAGAGCTCGTGCTGATCCGAACCGTGGTTCTAATTCTACACTCCATTGCTCCATTGTGTTCCCTCTATGCTCTCACGATCTTGCCCAGGGGCTTCCTGGATCCGCGCAGCCCGCCACTCACGGCGCTGCAGTGGTGGTGCGTAGCTGAAGCGCTGTTCTTCGCTTTCTTCCTCTGGTACCGCAGACGTCTGCAGCGCGAAGCCATCCACCCTCCTCTCCGCACGAAAGAGGAACGCAGGGCGCTCTTCGACAAAGTGCGCAGCGAGATTCATGACCCGGAGAAGTTCCTCAGTGGCTGGTTCCGAGCCGCGAAGCTGGAGGACATCGGGCGGGATGATCTCAAGGTCTTCCTCGATTGGGCGTTCTGGGAAAGCCGGGCGGAGGATGAGCACGGTGAGGAGCTGGATGAATACGTGCAGGCGGTGGAGAAGATGATGGGCAGGCAGTTCAAGCCGGGCAAAGGGACTGCGAAGAGTTTGCGGCTCACGATCGATCCGATTGAGATGCAATGGCGGAGTCTGGTTTGGTATACCATCATCATGTTGATCGACACGACCAGCCATATCCGCATGCTGCTATATGGCATGCAATACTACTGGACCCCGGCATCCAGCTTCAGGATTTTCCCACCGCGTCCGTTGGCAGTCCTGACGGCTACAGCTCGCTCTCCAGCCCAGAGTCTGTCATATTGGCTTCGGCCACACACCTCCAAGACCCGACTGCCAGTCCTCTATCTTCATGGTATTGGCGTCGGACTGCACCCCCACATCGAATTCCTCCGCGAGCTGGATAGTGCGCTGAATAAGAGCCCAGGCAGTCGAGCGGACGATCAGGTCGGCATTCTCTCGGTGGAGATCATGCAAATCTCTTCCCGCTTGACGCACTCCATGCCCACCAGGTCGGAGTTTCTAGCCCGACTGACCCAGATTCTGGACGCACACGACTACAAGCGGTTCGTCCTGCTCTCGCATTCATACGGCTCGGTGCTAAGTACGAATGTGCTGACCCACGATCCACTGGCTTCTCGCGTCTCAGGAACGCTGTTCGTGGATCCAGTGACTATACTCCTGCATATGCCAGACGTGGCCTATAACTTCACGATCCGGAAACCTCGACACGCGAATGAGTGGCAACTGTGGTACTTCGCATCCAAGGATCCTGGCGTCAGTCACGCGCTTGGTCGACACTTCTTCTGGAGCGAGAACGTGCTCTGGCGGGATCGGATCATGCAGCTGATCAGGGAACAAAACATGCGGGTGACTGCTAGCTTGGCCAGCAAGGATCTCATCGTGGACACAGAAGCGGTGGGACAGTACTTGATGGAGGCAAAGGTACCAGATCCTGTGCTCGTCAAGGATGTCACGAATCAGAATCAGACGATGCAGTTGCATGACAAGCGCGCGCATCCCGGAGTAGGGGGTGATCAAGGGTGGAAGCGGCGAGAGTGGCAGGGAAGGGGCCTAGAGGTCCTCTGGTGGGAAGGGCTGGATCATGCGCAAGTGTTTGATGAGAAGGCGAGAAGAAAGAAGCTGGTGGATGTTCTTGTCGAGTACAGCAAAGGTAGTTAGCATCACGTGACGTACACACTCGGCTATCGAGTTGTGATGCGCGGAGGGCCGAGCCGTGCAGTAACCTTTCATCAGTCCAAGTTGGCAAGTTCGCCGCCTGTCATCTCATCATCCAACTGTCGCATCTCCAGAAAACCTTGCCAATATCATGTTCCGATAACACCGCTGGCCAGCCTCTGAATATAGACAGAGGCAGAGTGACGATGATCTGGCGACACCCACAACCAGCGTAACGCAGCACGACACCACCGCCTGTACAATCATACCCTTTCACGCCTCTCCGCCATGCCTCTGATTTCCGCCCTGTCCTTCACAAACCGCTTCGCGCAGCTTGCCGTCGCGGCCGTTTTCCTCCTCGGAGTCGCATACTTCTTAATACCGTCCACCTTCACCGTCGCCAACCTCACCGCCTCCGCGCCCTCCTCCCCTTCCAGGCCGAAGAAGATTGCACCCGACCTCGCTACGCAACCGCGACCTGATCATCCGATCGATCACCTGATTAGACAGGCGGATAGAGAGCTGGAGGGACTGCTGGGTAAGGAAACGCGCGACGTCCACGATGCCGCGCGCGCATACCGCGAGCGACGAGGCCGACAGCCGCCGCCGGCTTTCGACGTTTGGTTTCAATTCGCGCAGAACCACTCCGCGATCATCGTCGAGGACTTCTTCGACCAGATCTACAACGACCTGAATCCCTTCTGGGGCGTGCCGGCCAAGCAGATCCGTGAGCAGGCGAATGACTTTCTGCACCGGATCAGCGTGCGTAGCGGCAATGTGACGCAGCGGACCGACATCCCGCAGCGGCCGTGGATGGATTTGTGGCAGAATCTGACGCAGAGTGTTGCGGAGTTCCTGCCGGCGGACGTGGATCTGCCGATTAACGTCATGGATGAGAGTCGGATGGTGGTGCCGTGGGAGGAGATCGATGGGTTGATGGCGAAGGAGCAGGAGAGTAGGAGGATTGTGCCGGACGAGGAGCTGAAGGAGAACTTTGAGAGTCTGAGAGGGTTGGATAGACATCCGCCGGATGAGTTCGATCCGGAGTTTCAGGGCATGGGACCGTACTGGCCGTTGGCGGTAGTGGGGTGTCCACCTCAGAGCGATGCTCGCAAGGCCTATATCGAGACCGACTTCAGCACCAGGCCGCCTTTGCCAGAGGACTATCCGAAGGGAAGCTACGAGGGCTATGTACAAAACTGGACGCTCGCGAAGTCGCCGTGCGATCATGCGCATTTGCAAGGCTTGCACGGCACGTTCGTCGAGCCCATCTCCATCGCGAACACGAGGAAGTTCTTCCCTCTTTTTGGTGGATCGAAGTTGCCCATGAACAATGAGATCCTACTCCCCGCCGCGATGTACTGGACAGATGACCCGTTCTACTCCGGTGGAGAGGAGCATGGGCAACCATGGGAGGAGAAGAAAGATCTGCTAATTTGGCGCGGTGCCGCCAGCGGTGGCAGGAATAAAGAAGACAATTGGAAGCGCTTTCAACGGCATCGCTTCGTCTCCATGGTGAACGCTACGGCAGTACATCTAGCGGAGACAGGCGAACAAGTACCGATGAATTTCGCCCTACCCGTCAACAAGTCCTCATACAACCTGGCTGCGCTTCGACCCGGCAGCAAGATAGGCTCACTAGGGAATTGGATCAAAACCTGGTCCCAAGCCGCCGTCGTCCACCTCCTCTGCTTCCCCGGCACGAGCTCCCCTCTCTGCCACTACACCGACCCCTACTTCTCCGTCGAGCGCGTCATGCCCATGAAGCAACAGTACGCCTACAAATACCTCCCGGACCTCGACGGCAACTCCTTTAGCGGCCGGTACCGCGGCTTCCTCGGCAGCACGAGCATGCCGATCAAAGCCACCATCTACCAGGAATGGCACGACTCGCGCCTGGTGGCGTGGCGGCACTTTGTGCCCATGGACAACACCTTTGTGGATATCTACGGCATCATGGAGTACTTTTTGGGGAACGAGGATGCGGGGGTGTGGGGCCACGATGAGATGGCGAGGGAAATTGCCTTGGGGGGCAAGGCGTGGGCGGAGAGGGTGCTGAGGAGGGAGGATATGCAGATATATGTGTTTAGACTGCTGCTCGAGTATGCCCGCTTGTGCGATGATGAGAGGGAGATTCTGGGTTGGAAGGAACATGGGGCTGGGTAGGGTGTATATAGCCGTCGTTATTCGTACTTATTTGCTCACTCTATCCTGCTGCAGCAGTCTGGTCGTGTCGCTGAATCGAGTTCTCTCATGTATTCGGAAGTCTTGTATTCTGTGGCGGAGGTGGCTCGTGCACCACCCCACATACGGGCTGTTGAGTGCGAAGTTTGTTGCTTCTGCAAACAACTTCAACTCTCCAATAATAAAAAGCAGCACACGGACTTCAGGAGTTGATGCAGGCTGTTGCGCACGTCTCAAAGGTATTAGGAGGATTCACCGTGCGCAGGCCGCTTTTCTTTCGAACCGTCAGCACTTTTGCCGCAAATTCTCACTTCAGACTGAGTCACGGGGCGGGCATTCACAAAACACACAGAGCGTCGTCGAGGGCTATAAATTGCCGGACAGGGTATTCCACTTCGAACCGTTCCAATATGGCGGTTGTCAACGGCCAAATGGACGTCGAACAGCTGGACACAGACAAGATCACTTCACAAATACAGCAACTGGGCCTCTCACCACCCCCCAGCTTCCCAGGCGTACCACTATATCCGGAACACAACCCCGTGGATATCTACCGAGCGTACATCATCGAGCAAATTCACAAGATCACCGAGGTAGAACCGTCCATCATCAACAATGCGCTGGCTTGGACGCAAGACCTCAAGCACGGCGACCTCGTGCTACCTGCACCCGCGCTCAGACTGAAGGGGAAAAAGCCGGACGAGCTGGTCCAGGAGATCGCGGAAAAGTTCGATTGCTCGATCATCGAGAAGCCGACGGCGGACAGGACGTTTCTCCGGTTCTTCTTCAAGCCCGAGGCCCTTGCGAAGCTCGTGCTGCCATCGATTCTGCAGCAAAAGGCGCAGTATGGATTCAACCCGAAGTTAGGCTTGGAAGATGAGGCGAACCCGAGCAGCCGCCAGAAGCAGATGATTGTCGAGTATTCAAGCCCGAACATTGCCAAGGAGTTTCACACCGGCCATTTGAGAAGTACGATCATCGGTGGATTTCTCATCAAGCTTTACAGCGCGGCGGGTTGGAAGACGGTCTCGATGAATTATTTGGGAGACTGGGGCAAGCAGTACGGCATGCTCTCGCAAGGCTTCGAGAAGTACGGCAGTGACGCGGAGTTGGAGAAGAATCCGATTAAGCATCTCAATGAGGTGTACGTGAAGATCAATCAAGACAATTCGGCGGAGCAGAAGGAGGCCAAGACGCTCGCGGAGAAGAAGGATGAGTTGGAGAAGGCAAAAGTGCCGCCTAAACCGAAGAAACCGGCCAAAGGCAAACCAGCCGAACCCGCCCCGGAGCACAAATGGACAGATGAGCAAGAAAAGGAACTGCAGGATGTATCTGCCGAGTTGGAAAAAGTGCAGCAACAACTGGTCGAGAAGCCCAGCATCGATGAGAAAGCCCGGCAGTTCTTCAAGCGCATGGTCGATGGTGACTGTGCGGCGCTACACAACTGGCAGAAGTTCAGAGACCTGTCCATCGAGGAGTACAAGCGTATGTATGCTCGGCTGAATATCGCATTCGATGAGTACAGTGGCGAGTCGACGGTCAAGGTTGAAGATATGGACAAGGCTGCCGACGTGCTGCAGAAGAGAAATATCAGTGAAGACAGCAAAGGCGCCGTCATCGTTGACCTATCAAAGCACGGCGCGCCCACTCTCGGCAAGACGCTGGTGAAGAAGAGGGATGGCACGTCACTTTACCTCACCCGTGACATTGCGGCAAACTACGAACGTTTCGAGAAACACCAATTCGACAAGATGATTTACGTGATAGCCTCACAGCAGGACGTGCACGTCGCGCAGTTCTTCAAGATCCTCGAACTGATGGGCTCGCCGTACAGCGACGCGGTGGCCAAGTGCGAACACATCACCTTCGGCATGGTCAAGGATCCGAAAGGCCAGACGATGAGTACCAGAAAAGGAACGGTGGTGTCGCTGGCCGACAGCCTCGACTCGGCCAAGGACTTCATGCACGACGTGATGAGGAAGAACAAGGACAAGTACGAGCAAGTGCAGGACCCGGACGCGACGGCCGACACGCTCGCCATCTCCGCCATCATGGTGCAGGACTACAGCGGCAAGCGGATCAACAACTACAGCTTCGACATGGAGAAGATGACGAGCTTCGAGGGCGACACGGGCCCGTACCTGCAGTACTCGCACGCGCGCGTCTGCTCCATGGAACGCAAGGCCGCCGTCCCGCACGCCGAGCTGCTGCGAGCGGACTTCGGCCTCATCACCGCCAAGGAGGGCGTCGAGCTCGTCCGCTCGCTCGCGCAATGGCCGGACGTCTTCCTCAACACCTACAAGACCCGCGAGCCCGTCACGGTGTTGACGTACCTGTTCAAGATGACGCATCTGCTCAGCTCGTGTTACGATGCGAAGGACGTCAGCAATAAGAACGCGAAGACGATGAGCGTGATGTATGCGGAGACGCCGGAGAAGAAGGCGGCGCTCATGGCGTTGTATGATTCGGCGAGGCAGGTGTTGGGGAATGGGATGAGGTTGCTGGGGTTGACGCCGGTAGAGAGGATGTAAAGACGTGAACGGAGCGCAAGTCCTCCGTGTGGTTTTCACCACGTGCAGCACGGGATGCAAAGTCGTTATGTGCAGCGCCGTTTGACATAGACTACTCCAGTTCCGCGCCGGAGAGGAGCCGGTTTGGCGATGGTGTTTGTCGCTGAGTCTGCCAGCGGAAGCCAAGTCAAACTGCCAAGTCGTGAACTTGTACGTGCGCGACACAAGGATGTGTTAGGGCTGCTATACCTGTAACCGACAAGCCCAGCACGAGTATACCTCATCTCTTCTTGCAACTTCCACACGCACATCACATTCACGGAGCGACCGCTCAGCCCTTTTCCAATTCCGTTTGATCTAGGTCAGGTTGCCAAGGAAAGAGTGTCGCGGGTTGATGAGCGTAGGAAGGCATTCTTTTCAACCACACTCTGTCTCGAGTATAAGAAAGGCCCAAATGTTCGCTCTCTGGAATCAGGTAAAGCAAATCCACCTCTCTCATTCTGTACACCCTGTTCTCTTTTTCTCCAATTTCCCTTCAACTCGTCGAACATGAAGTTCATTGCGTCTCTGGCTCTCGCCGCCCTGTCGCATCTGGCATGCGCAGCCCCGACGTCGGCCACGGCTAAGGGACCTGTGGGATACGCTTCGCAAAACGGAGGGTATGTCCCCAGCCACCGCTCGTCTTGACGCTGGGCGCCACTAACACACCAGTAGCACGACGGGCGGTGAAGGCGGTGCGACCACCACGGTCTCCTCTCTCGCTCAATTCACGCAGGCCGTGAGCGGCGACAAACCGGCCGTCGTCTACGTCTCCGGCAAGATCACCGGCAGCACTTCCGTCCGTGTCGGCAGCAACAAGTCCATCCTCGGCCTCAACTCGAAATCCGGGTTCGCCGGTGTGGGCCTGTACATCAAGTCCGCCAAGAACGTCATCGTCCGGAACATCGCCATCTCCAAGGTGTTGGCGGAGAACAACGACGCGATCGGCATCCAGGCCTCCTCCAACGTGTGGATCGACCACGTGGACCTCAGCTCCGACCGCGAGCACGGCAAAGACTACTACGACGGCCTCTGCGACGTCACGCACGCCTCGGAATGGGTGACCATCTCCAACAGCTTCTTCCACGACCACTTCAAGGCCTCGCTCGTCGGGCATAGCGACAACAACGCCGCCGAGGACACCGGCCACCTGCACGTCACCTACGCCAACAACCACTGGCACAACATCAACAGCCGCACGCCCTCGATCCGCTACGGCGTCGGGCACGTCTTCAACTCCTACTTCGACACGCAGGACACCGGCGTCGACACCCGCGACGGCGCGCAGGTGCTCGTCGAGAGCAGCGTCTTCACCGGCGTCAAGCAGGCCGTCGCCGCGCTGTACTCGGATGACAAGGGCTATGCGGTGACGAAGGATGACGATTTCGGCTCGAGCGCCAATACCGCGCCCAAGGGCACGTTGACCAAGGTCCCGTACCAGTACACTCTGCTCGGTAGCGCCAAGGTCAAGGCGGCTGTTGTCGGTACCGCTGGGAACACTCTTACGTTGGGATAGGGACAGGGTGGTTGTAGACGGTGTTGCATGCATAGACTGACCCGCAACGAACCTTGTGCAGTGTCTTCTTGGCGTGAATAAATCAGATTTTCGTCCATCCGTAGTTTCTTCTAAGCATCTTTCCGCTTCCCGTGGATCGGCAATGCGCCGCCTGAGGTCGGAGACTCTGAAAAGGATACAGGAGAGCTGTTGGCTATCTCGGCGCTTTGCTATCGCCCGGGAAGGATGATATAAACATGATAGGCCACTTACAGGCAACGCCGAAAGTAGTATATCTGCCGTCCGACAACGACCTGACTATCCACGGGTGATCGCCAAAGCCGGATGAATCTTCTTGTCCGTGACGCGCACCTTCATAACTCGTTTCTGCAGCAAGAGGTACGCACATGAAGCTACTTTCCTTCCGACTTGGCAGAGGTCCTCGTATTGCGCACCCTCTTCGTCCGGCCGGGCTCATCTTCCTCGCCTGTGGTCTTCCGCTTACAAGTCTGCCTAGTCGGCTCGGGTGGTGCATCCTTCTTCTCTTGGGCACTAGGTTTGCTTTCTGCGGTTTTGCGGTCTGCGCGAGAAGGCCTGCTGCTGGCCTTGACAGCGTTGCTGGTGGTCGCGGTGGCTTTGGCTGATCTACTCCTGGTTGCCCTGCCGTGCGCGGCCGGCTCCGAGGCCAAAGGCTCGGAGTTTGTAGGTGGAACTGGATCCGGAGCTAGCCTCGATTCGAGCTCTGCTGGGCCGTTCGGTGGTCCCGACGACTCAGAGGGTGAAGGCACAGTGAATGTTACCTTTTTGCTCGGTCTGTTCATGGAGAATTGCTTGTTGTGTGACTGTCGGTGTCGTTGCTCCGGCGAGCTTGGGTGAAGGGCGATTTCCCGCGTTGCAGTGCTCGTCTTCGACGGATTGGGAACGCCGATTGCACTGTCCGGGGGTGATACATGGGAATTGTGTCCCTTGACCGTCCGATCGCCGCTTTCTGGCATGTCTATCGTAGCCACAGAAGTTGCGTCCTCGGCCGCACTTTCGAGTGAAACTCCCTGCTGGGACAGCCAACCGGACAACGAGGCGTCGCCTTCCGTGGCCTTACCCAGCAGACTGTTCGCAAGCTCGCCCGCTGCCTCATCCGCTCCATCTTCGCCCGCGAGCATCTTGCCGAGCGTGGTCATGAAAACACCCTCATCCACGCCCTCCAAGCCAGCCTCGCCCAGCTTTTGTTTTAGGATAGACTGGACCATCTCGGGGTTTAAGGAGTGCATTGTGCCACGCTCAACGTCCTCTTCTTCTTCCCAGTCGTCTTCTTCAGCTTCGTCAAGCGATGGTCTGTGTGCCTTGGCATGCTCAAGTATCTCCAAATGCCCTCCAGCTGCTTGCGCCGCACGCTGCATCTCCACCGGCATCTCCCCGACATCCAGCACGCCTGCGTTGTGCGCGTAGCGTGTCCTCCAGTCTGGGATCAGCGCGAACGTGCGCCCGTTCGTCAAGAGTGGAAGCACGCGTTGCAGATGTTGACTTCTCCCTTCCCGACTTTTGAACACCACCGGACCTGGTGGAGGTTCCGCAGCGGTACCTCGTACGCTGAGCTCGCTGGATACCTTTCGCTTCTTGCCATTCGCTTCCACAGCCTTGCTTGACATACCGCGCTTTCTCTTCTGCCCTACCTCTGTATCTGATTGGTGCCTTGTCTGTCGCCATTCACCGGTCCAGAATTCGTCATCTCCATATTCCAAGTCATCCCAGTACTCATAAAGGTCGTACGTTGAGCTCTCATGCTCAAGCTCGAGCTCATTGTTTGTGCCGGCATACCCAGGTTCAGCGATCTGCGTTTCGGCAAGCTCGTCCTGCAAGGCCTTCTGTCAGTACACTACGAGAGCGAATCACAGACGCGCTATGAAGCCGATCTCATCACAGAGAAGGACAGCGACTGCAGAAACAAAGGCGTTCTCCCCAAGACAATGGATCAAGTTCAGCCTCAAGCTGCAGCAAGCCGAGACAACAGAAGCCCACCTACCGCCAGTCCAAAAGCGTCTTCGATGTAAAGCCAGTCCTCGTCGTAATACATGTCGGTCATCTCGTCGCCATATTGCTCGTACTCCCCCGCCATGCTTGCAAAGATGTGGTGAGGAGGGAGAGAAAGCGAAGGTGGTGCGATGCGCAAGGGCGACCTCCTCCGCCTAGCAAGCGCGTGCGTTGGCGAGTGGCTGCATATATATCTTTGCTATTTGCTTGCGCGCTTTCTGTACCGCAGTTCCCAATGATCTACAGCCCGCTCCAATGATGGTCGTCAGAGTCAGACCCTGTCCATCTGGCGGGCCAGCGCGAGGTATGTACCTACCAGCCACCAACACGTGACGGGAGTACTTGGATATGCTCTCTTACGCGTGATTCGGATTGGGACGGACTGTCGCGTCAACAACTGTTGGGTGGCGGTGGTGGAGAAGATCAAGGGGAGGTGAGTGCAGGGAGGTGAGTTGGAGAGCACCTTGGCTACCTAGGTATGTTCAAACTTCATGTCGAGGTACCTGAGGCAAACATGTAGTAGATGCGTTCCATATCAGGCAAAATTTGTGGGGCAGGTGTTGACCTGCCCCTTGGAACGATATAAGAATACCTTCCGGATCTCTCACTGTATAATCGCGTTTGTTCCAACCAGCATGTAACGTCGCAATGCGTAAGACATGATGAACCCGCCGCCGATACCGAAATGCGTTGTAGGCATGTGAACGTAGCCGCCGTTTGTCGCCCCCGCGCCTCCGACTCTTCGAGTTGCCTCGGCTGCAGCAGACCATCAACTTGGAAAGACAACAAACCTACGGTTCGAACAATCGCGTTCAGGTAAGCAATGCGCTCTGCTACGCGCGCCCGAGCCTGGTCTGTATTGTCTAAGCGTCAAAGAAGATGGCAGAACACCGCTCACGCACCTGGCAAAGCGACCGAGCCATTGCGTTCCATCCTAATTGCCAACAGGGGTGAGATTGCCCTCCGCGTAGGTCGAACAGCTTCCCAGTACGGGATCCGCACTACTACATTATACACAGATCCAGACCGGTACTCGCAACACGCTCTTAGCTCCCCGTATGCCGTCAATCTAGGCAGTACGGACCAATATCTCAACGGTGAGCGCATTATCCAAATAGCGAAGGAGCAACAATGTCAGGCCATCCATCCCGGATATGGCTTTCTGAGCGAGAACGCGGCATTCGCAAAGGCATGCACCGAGGCTGGGATCAACTTCATCGGTCCGCCATGGACGGCAATCGAGGCGATGGGAGACAAGAGCCGCTCCAAGGAGATCATGATTGACGCAGGCGTGCCTTGTATCCCCGGTTACCATGGAGCTGGTCAAGACCCTGCTCTTCTACAGCAGGAAGCTGAACGGATCGGGTATCCCGTACTCTTGAAAGCTGTGAAGGGAGGCGGTGGGAAGGGCATGAGGATCGTACAGAATGAAGTTGAGTTTACGCAGCAACTCGAGTCTGCCAAGTCAGAGGCGAGAAGTAGCTTTGGCGACGACGTGATGTTGGTTGAGAAGTACATCTCCACCCCTCGACACATCGAAGTCCAAGTCTTCGCCGACAAGCACGGGAACTGCGTTGCGCTGGGCGAGCGCGACTGTAGCGTCCAGCGCCGACACCAGAAGATCTTGGAAGAGTCTCCGGCTCCCAATCTGGAGGAAAGCGTACGGCAGGACCTTTGGGAGAAAGCGCGCCAAGCCGCTCTCGCCGTTGGCTACGAAGGTGCCGGGACGGTCGAGTTCATTTTCGATAACCAGACGGGCGAATTCTTCTTCATGGAGATGAATACGCGCCTACAGGTCGAGCATCCCGTGACCGAGATGGTGACGGGCGAGGATCTAGTGCGCTGGCAGATTCTCGTGGCCGAAGGCAAACCGCTTCCTCTGACGCAAGCGGAAATCGAGGAGCAGATCAAGGTGCGGGGGCATGCGATTGAAGCACGGATCTACGCGGAGGACCCAACGATGAACTTCATGCCTTCGACGGGTAAGCTGTTGCACCTGCGTACCCCGTCGCAAACGGACGGCGTGCGCATCGACGCTGGGTTCGTGCAGGGCGATGAAGTTTCGTCAGCGTACGACCCCATGATCGCGAAGCTCATCGTCTCCGGACCGAATCGCGAGGCCGCTTTGCAGAAGATGGAGAGAGCACTCGAGGAATATGAGGTCGCTGGCCCAGTCACCAATATCGAATTCTTGAAGCGTTGCTGTCGCTCCCCGGCGTTCGTCAGGGGAGAAGTGGAGACGGGGTATATCCAGAAGTATTACGACGAGCTATTCGAGAGGGAAGTCATGCCAAATGAAGTGTTGGCTCAAGCAGCCCTCGGCTTGTACGAAGCTGGACGGACTCGAACCAAAGACGCAAGCCCAATCTGGCCACTGCAGACGATTGGATTCGGCACCGCACCGCAGCCGCGAGCTTTCCATCTCGTCGAAACATCGTCGGATCCACAGGTCACTAACGAATCTGTCCCCGCCCACGTGCTCAAGACAAGTACCAACACCTTCTCCGTCACCATCCGTGAGACGACATGGGAGTTGACCAGCACATTCGACAAGACGACAAACACCATCAGCACCTTCTTCCCCCACACCCGCCTCGAAACAACGCTCATCCGTGACCCAGAGACCAATGCCCTGACCCTCTTCTCCCAAGGCCACCTGCACCGCCTGCACCTCGCCACGCCCGCGTGGGCGGAGAAGGCGCTGGGCCTGAAGGACGTTGCGAACTCGGTCCTGGCGCCAATGCCGTGCAAGGTGCTCCGGGTCGAGGTGCAGCAGGGCGAGGCGGTGAGGAAGAACCAGGCGCTGGTGGTGATTGAGAGTATGAAGATGGAGACGGTCATTCGCAGTCCGCAGGATGGAACGATCAGTCGGGTCGTGCATCGGGCGGGGGATCTGTGTAAGGCTGGGACGGCGCTGGTGGAGTTTGAGGGGGGAGATGGAGAGAAGTAGGTCGAGTGGGAGAGTGTGAAAGGGTGGGACTGCCTTGGAATTGTTTTGAGATTTTGAGGATGAAGAACGTTGGCTGTTGTGAAGCATCCATTCAGCTGTATCGAAACTACCTAGGTTCACCTTGTAAGGACAGCAGTCTGACACCTAGGCGGACTCGGCTGCAGTCTTGCGCAGTACATATAAACTCTGAAGACTACTTTCCACGACCCAAAACTCTTTACCTCCATGGAACATGTTCCCCTTCCCGTTGCAACTTCGAGTGTCTATCAACGCATCGACTTTTGACTGCTTGCTGTCTGACCTTCGAGCTTTCGGAGCTCCGCGCAAACGAACCCCTCGTCCCCCTCCGACCGCACAAGACTGATGTAATAGTACCTGTTAATCACTCTGCATGCGGCCCATCTACAGGTTGGCGCTTTTCTTTCTCTTAGCTGTCATGTTCCGATCTCCTCTCTTCCGCCTCTATCACACCACGCGCCGCTTCATCAGTGTCATCCCAGAAGCCATCAGAAACCCTCAAAGCAACCCATTGACTACAGCCAACAACATGTCGAGACCGAGCGGATTGATTGCCAACAAGGGCTTGGAGCTGTTGACGTTTGGCACTCCCAACGGTATGTCAGGACCCGGGAGCATGATTGGTGTGAGTGTCGCCAACTGTTTGTGATTGCAGGCCACAAAGCATCCATCATCCTTGAGGAGCTCAAGGAAGCATATGGAAAGCCCGACTATGTTTTCCAAAGCATCAGCATCATGGAGAATATCCAGAAGGAGAAGTGGTTCACCGACTTAGGTCCAAACGGACGGATTCCCGTGTTGGTGGACCATGACCACGGCAAGCTGGCGATTATGGAGGGTCAGGCCATCCTGCAGTACCTCACTCGCCAATATGACCCGGAACACAAGTTCAGCTTCGCAAACGACCCAGAGCTCAGCCAATGCGAGCAGTGGGTTGCGTGGCAGCACGGAGGCCTGGGTCCCATGCAGGGTCAAGCAAACCAGTAAACCCACCTTGTGCGGCAGACACAGCACCCCTTCGCGCGCTGACTGCGGTACCCAGCTTCTACCGCCTAGCCAAGGAGCGCATCCCATACCCAACTCAGCGATATGTCGGCGAAACCGAGCGCCTCTACGGCATCCTCGACGCCCGCCTAGCGAACAACGAGTACCTCGTCGGCAACAAATACTCCATCGCGGACATCGCGAGCTTCAGCTGGGTCAACGTCGCCTACTTCGCCGGCGTGCAGCTCTACGACTTCCCGAACCTGCACAAGTGGTGGCAACGGATCAACAGCCGGCCGGCGGTGCAGAGGGGCACGGCGGTGCCCAGTGAGAGCCAGCTGGTGAACGCGAGGTACCAGGAACGGTTGAAGAGCGAGCCGGAGTTCAAGGAGAAGGAGGATGAGTTGGCGGAATTGGGGAGGAAGGCGAAAGAGCAGTATAGTTATAAGTACTCTAGTCCGTAGAGTGCTGGCAGTATAAAGAGCACATGGCGTCACGTACCGTGAAGGAGCCGAGTATGCTCCAGTGAGGTTGCCAACCGCTAGAAAGGCTATTCGCTCCGTGATGGTTTCAGCAGCTGCCTGGACCGTCGTCATGCTCCGTTGGAAGCCGCCTGACAGTGTGAAGTGTGCTGAAGCCTACATACTACATACTTTGCATGAAGCACTGCCAACACCTTCACCACATCGGAACACATCAGAGCTTCCCAAAATCTGCCCCTTGAACTTCAGCTTCAGACAGCTGCGTTAACACGATAACAGAAAAGATCACCATCATTACCTCCTGCATCAACGCTTTCAGCAAAAAATGTACGGCGAGCAACACGAAGATCGCAAAATCATGAACCCGGAAACCGAAGCCGCCAACCTCGAAAAAGACATCTCCTCCCTCCACCACCAGGCCGAAGACTTCCAACAACGCCTCCGTTCCAAGCTTCAGGACCCGAACCTCACAGGCTTACAGCGCGTCGCGGCCACGCTCGTCTCCCGCCTCGAAACGCAAGAAGCCTTTGGTGAGGTTTTGGGGGGAATGCAGCAGGAGTCCAGGGAGCTGCACGCTAGGCTTCAGGAGCTCAGTGCGGACGATACTGTAGGTGTGAGTATGATGATGGCCTGACGCTCAAATCATTATTGCTGACCCTTGTACGTTTGGCAGGAGTATCCCGGACTGCAGGTGAGGATCCCGCAGCTTGTGCAGGCCCACGCGCAGGCTGGCAGGCTGCTCACCATGTCGGAGTGGCATATGGCTGCTCGGAAGAAGAAAGGTGATGGGGAATCCGTGCCAGTGGAGGTGCGCGGAGCAGATGCATAGAGTACATGGTGTCGGTACTCCCGGCGAGGTTTACAAAGTCAATCAGCCAGAGGCCGTCGGACTGGCTTAGCACAGTATCGTCGAAGACTGCTCGACCCACGAGAGGCCTATACTGGGAAGCCCATTGTGGCATGAGGTGGATGTTGCGTTGGTGATACAGGCAGACTCTCGAATATGGGCATGGGGGGGTAACTGAGAAGGTGTTCTGGTTCCATAGACAGCACATCGACTTACCTTCAAGAGAGGAGCACAACGCATTTAACGCCTTTGTTGTGAAGATCCTGAACGTGCTGTGTTTGCCACGCGACGTATGATCGAAAACACGTCTTGATTTACTGCCAGTATGCACGCTCTCGTACCCAAAGCTATACGAGCAACACCCGGTAAGCTTGTACAACTCTCTAAAGGGCTCACTAGAGCATGAATGTTCTCCATCATGGCGAGTGCAGGAGTCGCCTTCCATTACTCAGCCTTCGGAAATCGCGAGATCTTCCGCCAGCTTCATGTCACGACCTCGTGCTGGTTGGACATTCTTTCACTCGACCACTGCATCCTCGCTCGGACGTACTAGGCTCTGCCATGGGACATCCGCAGGCACCCCAGCGTCCCAGCAGAGACCCGTGATTTCTGCTGCTTCGCCTTGGGTGAGGCTTCAGACGGCTCGGCCGTGGTACCTATCGGAATCTTGTGCTCACTGCGGCAAAGTGAAGGTTGGCTGAGCAAAATGATAGACCAACCGAGGTCGCGGCGATCGCATTGGAGGAGGATCAATCGGATGTTGATGGAGTGCAAGGTATATTTGGAGAGGCTCGTTGTTGGTGAGGCCCTGGGTTGACGTGGAAGAGGTGTGTAGACTCTTGCACGGTATGGAAAGGCTGGAAAAGGGGGTGGAGTAGGATAAACGGGACATGGAGGATGAAAGATGGCAGGGGGAGAGGTGGCCGCTTGCGTATCGCATAGGTTCGAGAAGAACTCCAACGATATAAGAGCGCGTATGGAGCGGCGTTTTTGGCTGCGGTCGGGTAATGGAGAATTGTGGCGATATATGAATTCAGACCAACCTCGCTCTCCTCTGTGAGATCGCGCTTCATGCGTCCTTTCATAGAGACTGAAGCTCATATCGTGGGAACTCTACGTAGCTTCACCGCGACACGACATTTGAGACGGGACTGAGTGGATGTGGGAACCAAAGCATGGAAGTTTGGTGAGTGAAAAGGAGGTCGAAAGAAAGGAGACGGGACGAAGGGTGGAAGGCCCCGTCGGTCGGGCCGCAGGCGATGGGTGATATGATGGATTAGTCAGACGCAAGCGGAGGCCGGGAGACGGGAGTTCATGTCGATATCGATCGAGCACACGTAGTCGAGTCCGTTCATTGTTTGCAACTCTCATCCCCTGCATCCCCCACCACCCAGCATCGCCGTACTTTGAGAGAAGCTTGTACGTATTCCTGCAGCCGCCGCACAGCTGGAGGATCGGCATATACTCATGTCTCGAGAGCGAGGGGCCAGCAGCTGACTCGAATGATGCCACAGTGCTTTTTGGCCGTTTAGAGAGGAAAAGAGAGAGCGATAGAGTGCGAGAGCAGGAGAGATCCAAAGGTCGACGTATCGTCTTGGAAGCTACCAGTTGCACTTGGGAGATAAGATCGTGTCTGAAGAGGAAACACAAAGATGGCGACAGCTACCGGTATGCGTGAGTATCAGCATCGAACATTCCCATACCTACATTATCCACACACGGTTCATTGGATATGACTCCATCCCCTAGTGATGGCAGCACAATACTTGTCCACCTGCTTCGGACGCATCTTCCACCAGCAACGACGAAATCAGCAGCAGCAGCAGCAGCATCACGACACCACCGCTTCCAAATTTCTTATAGCACCAACTACTGATACTGACACCCGTCCCACGCCAGCAGCAGATTACGCGAACCCTGGCTACTCGCGATCTCCCTCCCTGTCCATCGCCCGCTCGCCCGACACCGCCTCCCCCATCTACCCCGAGCGCGCTATTCGGCCTCTGCCCAAGAGTCGACTAAAGAGCAAGCTCTCGCCCCAACAGGCCTCCACCATCACCTACCCACCCGATCCGCCTCCCCTTTCGCCGACTCTACAGTTCAGTGCAGCCGAGGGGGACGCAGCAGGGCCTGCCATCCACGCCCACGCGGCTGTAGCAAGGCCCAGCGGTCGCGTGACAGGCGGTTATCATCATTGGCCGCCAGAGCATGATCACCACCATGAGACGATGCACAGCCACTGCACGTGTGGCGAGGATGGCGACTCTGGCGACGACGAGGTAGAGTTCGACCATCCGGACTATCGCTATACGACCGCACAGGGCATGATCAAGGAAATGACGGCGGCTGCGGCGGGCGCCAAGTCTCTGGGCGATATGCAGCAGAAATTGCTCGAACAAATGCATGCGGGCAAGATATCGCTGCCGCCAGTCTCGACAGCAAGCAGTGCGGATGGATACGAGAGCTTCGAGAACACGAGCAACAAGAAGAAGCGCAAGATTCCGCTCAGCAGTGCAAGCAGTATGCATCAGAGTCAGCTCAGCGCGGAAATGGCGAGCATGGGCATCAGTCAAGGCGACGGCTTGCTGGATGAGCCTGTGGGAGGACCGGTGGCGGTGCAGCATCAGCAGTATTCACCTGCGTCTGCGGCCTCAGGTTCTGGAACAGGCATCAGTGGGGCCGGAAGGGGTCGTTATGGGCGACAGACTGCTCGGACTGATAGGAGACCGTTGAGTACGATGAACACTGTGAACGGATACACGGCGCGGGTACCGTCAAAGGCGGGTCTCGATGTTTTGAGCGCACAAGGTGAGTCTCACCCTTATCGGGAATGCTGGTGGATTCGTTTCGCTGATTACCGATGTTTCTCCGTACAGACGCTGGCATCGAAAACACGGGCGGCATCATCTCGCAAGCCATCAGAACCGCCGCCGAACAAGGTCCTTTGACGCCACAGAAAGGGGCAGGGAAGGATAACGTCTCGTTGCTTCAGTCTGCGGCTACCAACAACTCAGCCACGCCCAAGACACAGTTTACCTTTTCCTGCGAAAGCGAGAGCGCCGGTAAGATGGAGCAGCAGCAGCAGCAAGCGATGTACGCTACGCCTACAGGAGCATATGGCAAAGCAGGACCTGCATACGGAATGCCCACGGCGCAGTACGCTACGCCCGTACCCAGTGGTGTACCTCTCCCACCTCGTCACACCAACGGTCAACTGGTGGCAGGCAGCAAAAGCATGAGCACACAAGGCACGCAAACCACACCGTCCTTGCGCAGTGCACCACAACAGCCCGTCAACGCCGCAGCCCGTCCGCCTCTTCCACCCAACACCGCCCTCCCATCTGGACAGCAACAACAGCAACAACCTGCCCCCGCACCTGCACCCAAGCCTCCAAAACCTCGTCGCCGACCTTCGAAGGAGTACGCTCTGGCCGCAAGGCAGAGGCAGCTCCAACAGGAATACACCAACTACCACCACCGCCCCACCAAAGACAACATGTGGATCTGTGAATTCTGCGAGTACGAAGACATCTTCGGCGTGCCACCCGTCGCCATGATCCGGAGGTACGAGATCAAAGATCGCCAGGAACGCAAGAAAGCCGCCGAGCGCCGCCGCTTGCTGGAAAAGGCCAAGATGAAAAGTCGGAAGGGCAAGAAGGGTAAGGGAAAAGGAAACAACAGCGC
>Ga0058704_10000267_pt1 | contig 28764 bp, 30 predicted proteins | sample AgamicMgSfe_FD_71363 | JGI IMG/M metagenome (GOLD analysis project Ga0058704, IMG submission 71363) | Agave microbial communities from Guanajuato, Mexico - Mg.Sf.e | ecosystem: Host-associated > Plants > Phyllosphere > Phylloplane/Leaf | place: Guanajuato, Mexico | collected 2012-05-30
GCCGGTTCGCAGCTTAAGTACACCAGAGCGAACGGGATGGTCTGTTCTCTGCGACCTGTGGCCGTACGTGCTAAGATATTGGAAATACATTAGATATTGCTACTAATCCTGGCTGGCAGACGGTTTCGGGGGTTGCGACTGACGGAGTGGGAGGGAAAAAGGGGAGTGTCAGGAGGCAACGAATGTCTTGAAATGAATGGAATGGAAAGGAATCGTAACACTTAGAAAATTGACGCGTATGAGAGGTACAAGTATGAAGTGGATGAGACTGACGTCTTCGTCAAATGTGCAATCGAAACTGAGCTCACCTTTGGACAGGGCCGGACGTGAAATGTGTCACTCAGCATGTCGCTTCAGGCTCTTCCACCGCTTCCGCACCTTTTTCGGGCATCGTCCACATCTTCCGCACCCTGTTCGCGAATAAGTCCATCCGCTTCGCCCACCACAGAAATTCCTCCTCCCGTGCTTGGGCCTCCGAATCCGAACGCTGTAACTCACCCCTCGCCTCCATGGCGTTGCTGGCAGCAATCAGATCGTCGACGGCGGCGCCCAGCTTGCACATCCTGTCCTCGATGGCCTCGTATTGAACGTACACATTCCACACGCAATCGGACCATCGACATCTCTCGACTGCATTCACGTCGCTGGGTGTTTCATGAGGAGCTGGATCGTCGGATTCGACAGTTTCGTAGTCGTCGTCCTCGAATTCAGCGAGGTAGTCGGACTCCCTTTCGTCGTCGAAGAAGGCCTCAGCATCGAAGTCATCCTCAGCTACATTATCGTCGTCCGGGTCGTCATCGTCGCCCCCTTCGTGAAGGTCATCGTCGCCTTCATCGCCGCCCTCATCGCCGCCCTCATTGTCGTCCTCGATATCATTCACATGGGAACCGTCACGCTCATCTCCAACGTCGCCCATCAGCTCCTTCCTCGCCCGCCGCAACGCATAATCCGCATCCAAAAACGAAAGCGAGATTTCAAAAGGGTAAACTCCCATCTTGTGACTCCTGTGGAAGCCGCTCATCAGTTCCATTCTGGTCCCGGGGCAGACATGCCCCGAGTATATGACTTCGGATCGGATGCCGTAGAATTTGATGCCGAGCTCGAGATAGTGCTCCCAGAGTCTTCCTATCGCGCGTTGGTAGCTCAGATATTCACGGACGGCTTCCGCGCGTCGGTGTTGGTCGTCCAGGGGTTGGTTCGCCATGGTGTTCGGTGGTGTGTCCATCTTGTTTGGGTTTGCTAGATCAGTATGGTATGAGAATCGAATGTGCACTCCCGGTGAAGACTTGGCTGTCGTTTTAAATGATCCAGACATTTCTTTCTCTCGGTCAATGGCTTTCTTCATCTATGGCCATAGATAGAATACAAAGCGGCGGTGTAGCCGTGCCTTGCTTTGATATGCTTTGTCAAGCAACAATGTAATAAAGCAACAACAAAGGTTCCTTCATCATGCGCGTGAAGTCGACTTTGTCCTGGGACAATAGAATCCGTTCACCCGGCACACGGCCGGTTGGGTATTTATCTTCCATCATGTGTCGTGCCTTCGCCGACCTGTGCATACCGCTTCATCCGGCAGAGATCTGGCATCTCCGTGGTATCAGTTCAACACCAACAGTATCAACCCACCCAGCAATCGTCTCGTGCTTCCACACCATGGCCGCCACGACGCTCGTCACCAACATCTACACCTGCGGCCACTGCACTACCGATCATGTCGACAGGTTCGACGAGCGTGAGTACTTCATCTGCTACAACATCGGCACCTGCACTGAGCCTGCATGCAGCGGCACTGACGTCTCCGCACTCGTGAAGCAGTTTTCACCGGTCAGTCTGTTCGACCGTGTGGTCGTTCATGTGCTGGATATGCACATTGACCATCTGATTGCAACGGCAAACAGCAATGTCGCATCTCTCGGTCGCATGGGGACGATGGATGTCGCCACGATCGAAGCCGCCGGTACGTCTTCAATCACCAAGGTCCTGCTCGCTGACAATCACAGGGACGCGCTCGATGCGTACTTTGACATGTCGCTGATGCGCAGCTTGCGTAGATGCATCAACATGTCAATCGACGACATCTCGAAGCGTCCTCTGTTCGATTTCTGCTATGTTGCGGCCCTCGCCTTCTTTGACACAGCTAGCATCAAGGGCGATGCGCTTGGCAAGACCGTCAATGCTCTTCGGTGCTTTCAGCGTGAATGCATGCTGCTGAAGGCGATGCGTCTCCACACGCCAGCGGTCATCTGCTTCCAGCCTGAAACATCCGACTACGAGCAGGGCTTCGGCAGCGTCGAGTTGAGTGTGCTGAAGCGGGCCGGCCCCGAGGGCAAGACCATGCTGAGCAGTACGGTCTCGCACACAGCCATTGCGGCCTCGACTAACCTTGTGGCTCTCGTGCAGTCGCATCCGCCGCCAGCCACCACCGTCACAAGCCCTCGCTCGTCGTTTTCAACGATTGACGAGCTGGAAGCAATGTTACAGGCTCTCGAGGACGAGATGAAGATCAACGGTACGTCGCTGCAGAGTAAGAGTACTACCAAGGCGAAGCGCATCGTCAAGCGGGTCGGACCAAAGCCAATGAAGATCGACACGTTGAAGGCGAGGACGGCCAGGCAAGGTCTTCCGAGTCTTCGGTCTCGCAATCCGCGTGCGAACAGGTAAGTCAGGCGTTGGCTGCTTCAAGGGGTTTCGGTTGCGAGGAGTACATATGTATGTTTGCACGTTCTGGGTGTTGTGGGATGTCCATATAATGTGTAATCCTCCTGATTGAGCTTGCCATATCACGTCCCAATCCATTCCCAATCACCGCAGCAATATCTGATTTCACATGTGATGCAAGATTTCTGATAGTGTCGTCTGCAGTCGAGCAGGTTGCGGGCGTTGAGAGGTCGACGGACACGACCTGGACTGTGTGGGTTGCAGAAAACATGTTTCTATGTCAGCAGAAACGATCTGATGGTGAGATGGCATCGAATGAGCCGAGCGTATATGGCAGGTGAGGTCAAGCCTTGAGGTTACACGCGCAAGAGTCTTGATGGTTACCATAAGACCTGTATGGGTAGAGTCGGAGAGGTGTCGATCGAAAGACATCCAACAAGCTCAGTCTCCAGAGCCGCATGCTGCGACAAAACGGACATCTCCCTGAAGATCTGGCCAGTACGTTCGTTGCGCCCCAAGAACGAGTATAGCGTTTTTCAATAAGTGGCGTGGGCGAGTGGAGTCAGTCCAGTCTGTTTCCAGCAGGCAATGTCCGGAGTGCCGACATTGGGACAGCGCCCAACATACCACAACAGAAGTCTGTGCGGATCCGATCAAGCACTAGGATCTGCACGATAGCCTTGGGCAGACAAGATTAAGGAATAGCGATCCGTAAGACTCACGTCGAGTCCACCGGGCTGTCGGGCCTCGGGGGTTACAGTTCTCTCGTCACCTCGTTCATGTTGGACAGACCTATGGAACTTGGGTTGCTGTAGGCGATCAGGTGGGTAGTGCTTCGGGACTCCTCGGCGTAGCATGGACGGACATGAACATGGATCGTTGGACAATCGATGGCGCCGACGACGACAACGGCTTCACGGTCTGTTTGTCGAACGCGTCTCGTCGTAGTCTTCCGCTGAAACAGCAGTAAATGATGAGCTTTTCACGGAGAAGGCCCGCAGGAGAACGTGCTGTATGAGGCGGATTGGCGCAGGCTGTAGTATGTCGAGCACACCCTGTCCTGCAGCTCTAGTCGCGAGACCGGTCGACTTGCGCCTGATGCGACGCTGTAGAACGAGACGTCGTGGGTCCGTGGTGGTGGTGAGGAAGATACATACATGTAGTGGTAGTAGTACTCAAGAGAAGGCGTCGGTAGGCGGAACGACGCGCCGAGGGTAGCGCGGTATGTGAGAGACAGTAGTGACTTTTTACTATACCACGCCAAGCGCTTGCTGCCCGAAGCCCAACCCAAAGCCGCCACGTCGCTGACCACCGCACCTGATCAACTCATCGCAATTCTTTACTGTGAGCCGTGGCAAATACTAACGGCAACATCGGCTCACCTTTCTCATTTTCGTCCTGCTCTTCCATCTTGTCTTTCGCAACCATCTACACTGCCGCCACCCACTTCTTTGCATCCCCATCAGACTTCGCCACCGCCTGCTCTGCGGCTCTGCCACCTCGACTCGCTGTGCACTACTGTACCGTCGATCGCCCGACCCCAGGCCCGACCAGCGCGACAATCAAAGACCATCGTTCATAGCCAATCGTGAGCCGGAGGTCATCAACCGAGCCGTTCGCGGAAAGTCGCTAATCCAGGAGGAGCGAGGGTCTGACCGCACACTGCACCGGGTGGCTGCCCCTCTCATCACACGGACCTGCCTAGCCGTTGCGTGAACTTGTGTCTACCCTGCTCATTCTTTCACCCTCAGCGCAACTACATCCTCACCCTCCATCACTTCATCAGTGCTCTCAATCAGGTTCGCTGGGCTGTTGCTTGTGTGCACTTGGAGTCGCCAGTGGTCTTTTCCCTTGGAGATAGCTGTCCACAAGGATCTTGACCTTCCGGCCGTCTCAGCGATTTGTTTCTCGATCCTCGTGACCAGGCAACGGTGCGATCCCACTTGAGTGCCTGCGAGGAAACCCCACGCCGCCTATGAGGACTCCTTTCTAATCTATAACCTTTGACTGCCATTTCCAAGGGGAGAAGAGAGTCCGGAGCAGGAACCTCACCGCACCAGGATACGGATCCTTCGTGCCCGTGAAGCAGGATGTCTTCCCGTGAGATTGCGCGCCAGTGGTTCATACCAGGTGAAGGCATAGACCGTCATGTCATTTCCGCGGATATCCAGCGTTACCTTGGGAACGATGCGACCGTACGGCCTGGCATGGGAACTGGAGACAACGAGGTCAGGCCCTCGCGACCTGCACTGCACGGTATGACATGCTTACTAGAATCAGGGTGTTCAAGGATACTGGATCAAGGCGTACCGAAACCTCACCTCTGTACGTCCGCCTCCCTACTACTCACGGGTCGGAGTACATCTGACCGCTCCTCGCAGGCAATGCTTGCAGATCTGCGTGCAGATTCTGTCAAATGGAGGCAAGAGCAGCGCATGACCGGTACAAGAGGTAGCTACAGCCCAACAATATCCACGATGCCGCGGGACTACAGTACCTGACTTGGTAGTAGAACCTTATGTGGGATCTTCGACACACCAGGCTTCCAACGCTGGCAGACCACCCCGTCGTGACGGAGGAGGAGACTCGCCATCCCTGGATGGACCATATGGACCACCCGTGTCGGCCAGGTTACCAGTGAGCAGGATGCCGACGGATAGGATGGAGATTGACGCGCCACCACAGCCTGACCGGAGGTTTCAGCCGGAGCGCGGATACCAGCCGGACAGCAGACCGTCGTACCCAGCGGATCCCCGGACTTACCCGTCGGACAGTAGACAGTATCAGCCGGAACAGCCAATGTCTTCCACTTGCGGTCGACAGCCAGTGTCGTCCCAATATGCCCCAGACTCAAGGTATCCCCCCAATCATGGCCAGCCCAACGATGGTGCACCGCCCGGATATGTGAGGCAGGGCAATTATTACGTGCCGGTCACGTCTGCTTCGGCTTACGAACCGCCGCCTGCCATGGCGCCAAGTAGGTCTGAGCCTCCACAGTACGGGAATGGCCCATACGGACAGCCTGCGCCGCCTCCAGGTCGCGGGGATCCACGTGATCCAAGGTACAATAGTCAGCCCGACTATACGGACCCAAGGTATGCATACCCAAGTCCGGCTGCCACTACCTCTTCGGTCAATGCTCGGGACCGAGATACCATTTTCAACCCGCCACAGTCAAGGTTCGCAAGCATTGGGTGTAGCTCGCGGACATCGCACACAGCTAACACTTCCAGTCCTTACGGCTCATTGCCGCCACAGTACGACCCATATGGTCGACGTAAGTATCGTTAGTTATGTTACAAATGGCGCCCGGACTGATGCATCCGCGTCAGCAATACAAATTCCATCGGGCCAGACCAGAGGGAATGGTGTACAAACCAGAGAGCCGGCCTATCCACCAGGAGGCCGGGACCCCCCCTTGTCAACCCACCCCAGACAGAGCGCGAATCCTGTACGGGAAGCGGTCTATGGACGTGAGAGGACTGTCGTGTCATCTTCGGGCGAGGATAGCCATTCTTCGCGGCGCCGGAGACTCCAATAGGTTAGGATAAGCCGTCACCTGGGCGAGAGGACACGCTCGTGGGCCAATCTTACCCTACATCGGACGGAACACGCCAATTTTCGTATTCTACTCTGTTCTGCAGCCACCAACAGAATTGCCATGACCTTCTGCGGTGCCTTCCTGCATTCTTTCCCGTCCTGTGTGCTTGGTCCGGCCACCGTCATCCCGGACTGGACCCTAGTGGCACCGGTGTCACCAGGAAAGATCGTTGACCACATTAGCCTCGGCTTCTCGTCGTGGACATGGGTGGGTTATTTCCGATGGCATCACAGCTAAACCAGGCTCTGCCCGGGTGTTCCGCATCAGTCTTTCCACTTCGCCTTTACTCACTGGCTCCGGAATTCTGCTTTTTCATGCCTCATCGGTCGGCTGTTCTCTTTACATTCGTCGGGCCGAGATAGTGCCTGCACCGGTGGAGGTTGTGGTTTTTTCTCCGTTCTGCATTTGGCGGGACACATCTTTGATAAACCACGAGGAAGTGGTCGGCCGGATTGGAGCGTTTCGATGACGACTTTTCATGGTGCATGGAATGGCGCGGGATGACTGGGCTGGCTCGACTACAGATTTCAATTGTCCTTTTGCTTCACGAAGGGTACTACAACCGCTGTTCCTTTGGCTCGCTGAGTTTGCCGCCGGAAAGGTCTTGCCGCCCTGCTCGTGACGTGGATGATGCGTACTCGCCATTTAAATGGAAACTCCTGATCGAGGTCATCGTCCTGAGTTGATCGATATGTGGTACTGCGTGCACGGCGTCTTCATCGTGGAGAGGAAAGGATCTGGATCAACAAACACCATGCATGTCTTGACTACGCACCCTACTCATGCCCCATACCTACTCATCCAGGTCGGCTCTACGCACGACGGTCATCCTCCGGAATGCCCAGTGTCGGACTCGAAATACCAGTCTGACCCCTGAATATCGTGCTCCCCACCTTGCAAGAACCTGCTGCACCCACGCCCCAAGTCTCGACGTCTGCCGCAGCCAAGAGTCAGCCCTTCACTCCAGGCCGTTGTCCATGCAAGACGCCACTCGTTGCGGACTTTTCTCCTGCTGTACCGCGATCCTGGCCACGACCCGTCTGTCTACCATCCATTTGGCTCCATTGCCTCTTTTTGATATATTTGTGTTTCCATCCGCGATTTTCGTTTCCTCCCGTCATACAAGTATGTCTCATCGAACCACGATATCGTATAGTAGGCGAGTAGTGTCATAGTCGTTGATGTGTATGATCTGTGGCGAAGGCATCATCGCTGAGCTATGCTAATCGATGTCCGTGTGCTGCTCAGACGATATGTATGTCATAGTATTATCACTGCGAGGTTTCTTCTGAGCTGTTGCGGCCAGCATGGGTCCATGTCCTGTGACCGAGCTCAATATCCATGTACGTTTGAATCTGTCTATAGGGTATAGATGTATTTGAGCCACGAAGAACAGCCCATGGCCAGACTGTCCATATGCTACATGTACAGGTATGTTCTGCTGACATCAGACACGCCTGGCGATGTACCAAGCTCCCTCCTCGCGACGGACCCGTCCTTCTCCCCTTGAAGAATGTACCGCAGGTACCTCGTGCCTCCTGACTTCGTGATTATCGACGATACCGCGTTTTGCGGCCGTAACCGGATATTGCTCGAAAGTGTCCGTTTTCCACACTCAAGGTCTCCAAAGTAACAGGAGTACTCGGGGTCTCGGATGTGGCAGTTTACCCGCCTGGGCTCGTCTTGAATGTTCGGCAGATTGGTGCCCGATTTTCCCGGCCGGCGAAGCTAAGCTTGTCGTTTTCTCACGCGATCCAGATCGCTTCGACGCAGGCAGTAGGTATGCGGAGACAGCCAGACTCCCGTCTGATGAGGGGCGGTGACAGCAGCACATCGCTCATCACAATCTGCTCGGTGTCCTCACCCGAGTTTTTTCTCGTACTCCAGCACCTCGGGCATATCAATGCTACCTGGTTCCAGCTTGCCGAGATCCGTCTCGAACCCTTTGTCGATGTTCGGCCAGGGCCCCACAGGCGTGATCGCCTTCGGGTTGATGTCGGTGTGAGACTTTGTGTAATTCTCCTTGATGTGCCGGAAATCGGTGGTGTTTCGATACTCCGGGTGCTCCCAGTACATGTACTTCAGCCAGTTGTGCAGGACCGGGTAGCTGTACCGGATCATGCCGAGATTGCACTTGAAGTGCTGGACGTAGACCGTGTCGAAGCGGATCAGCGTGGCGTAGGCGCGCACGTCGACTTCCGTCATCGATTTGCCTAGGATGTACGGCCCGCCGTGGGCGTGGGCGATCTTCTCCAACTTGTTGAGTGCGGCGAAGGGAGCCGGGAGGTTTTTCTCGTATGTGGCTTGATCGGGAGCGAAACCGGCTTTGTAAACACCCGTGTTCAGGTCGGGTTGCATCCAGTCGCTGATGCGGTCGATGTCCTCCCTTAACTCATCGGGATAGAGCGTGATGTCTGCTAAATCGGGCGGCAGCAGCGAATTGAACGCAGTCTGTAGGTCTCGCAATAGCTCTGCCGACTCATTGTTGACGATCGTGTCCAGCTTCTTGTCCCACAGCACCGGCACGGAGTACCGCCCCTTGTACTCCTTCTCGGCCTTGAAATACACCTCGTGCAGGAATTTGCTCCCGAAGAGTCTGTCCAGCGTCGCACCCTCGTACCACCGATCTGTCCCTTGGTCCTCTTTCACGTTGAATTGCCAGCCCGGCCACCCTTTGTCGTTGCCCTTCGGATACGGCTTCACAATACTCGTTTCGATGCCTGCATACTTGTCCAGCTGCTTCAGATGCACGGCAATGTTCGCCCGATGTGCGAACGGACAGAACAGCCCGATGTAGAGGTGGTAGCGATCCTTCTCCGGCTTGAACGGCCCGTCTTCCGTGATCTTGCCATGGAAGCTGTCGTCGGGGCCGGAGTGCCAGCCTGCGGGCATGGTAGTGCCGTTGATGGTCGTTGTGGTCGACATCGTACGCGATAGGGACTGTTGTTGCAAGGCAAGGACGTTGTTGGGTGCTTTGAGACTGGCCGTGAGATGGGCAAGACGCTGTATCATGGGAGCCTCGGTGTCGTAGTAGGGCAGTGCGGTGAACAGCGCTGCAAGGACGATGGTGGAGGTCAGCAGAGCCGTATAGAGGCCAACGTGCGGCATTTGTGACGGCGTTGGTCGAGATGCGATACGAAGCTTGACTTGTGCAGCCTTGTTTAAAAGTAATACCTAGTGGTTTCCTCTTGCTTACGTAGGTACTTTTCGTTTCGTCGAGGTGACGTGGGGTGACTGCGGGGAAGCAAACGCGGGGTTTTCCTGTGTTGATTATTAATAATGACAGTTACTGTACATGTAACCTGAAATGTTAAACAGTATGACATATCGATGCAACAGCATGAAGTTCTTCCGGCATTTGCCACATATCATCCCGTATACGCCTTTCCTGAGACATGCACGAAAGTACCCGAATTATGTTGGTGCACGATGTAGCAAGACTTCTGTGTGAGATGGGGAAAGATCAAGATTTCCGGAACGGTGATGAACGGCCGTCACTGAAGCCTAGCGTGTCGCTTGTGTTATAAGTGATATGACGCGACATCTCAGCTTCCAAGGCGGTCAGGCCGAGCGATTGTGGCCGTGTCTCTATGCCTTGATCTCCATGTCTCGGACGATGCTCCGCTTCTTCTTGTGCCATTCACACTGCTCGTCGCAATCTCCCACCATAAGATGCCGCGTTCCGACGAATACGACAGCGACGACTCCACGCTCGTGAATGAACGCAGAAGAAGACAACGGCGCGCGCGATACCGATCGCCTTCCGAGGACTCGTATTATGATAGTCGTCGCTCATACCGGGGCAAAGAACGATCCCGGTCCGGGTTCGAAGAAGACACCTCCAGGCATGACGCTTCTGGCAAAGCATCCATAGCCATTGGCCTCGTGGCGGCTATTGCGGGCATTCTGCAACTGTGGGCCGGCAAGAAGAAGGCGAAACTAGACGAGGAAACTCGGCGCAGGCGGCGAGAGAACTTCGAAAGGGCAAAGAGGGATCGCCGAAGGGATGAGGAAAGACGGGCGAGGCAGCGGAGTTGGGACGGCGAGCGTAGCCCCACGAGTGAGGTCAAGAGGATCGGTTATATGCCGGCGACGTCGCGGTCGAGGTCCCGATCGACGGCGCCCAGGAGGCTCGAAGCGCCGTCTGAAGCCTCGCGAAGCTCTAGCAGGCATTCTTTCGACGAAAGGGACAAAGAGATTCGGCGTGACAGGCGTTCCAGGGGTGGTTAGAATTTCTTGTTGAGGGCTTGTGCCCATTTCAAGAAGGCTGGAGACCTGATGATGGTCGCCGAAACGCCTCGAGGCTTTCCCGCGGTCTTGCGGTCGGGCATCACTTACCACAGCTGCTCAAGGTGTCCCGAACTCGAGTCACATGGCCTACACGTCGGAAGATAGTCTTAGAGAAGCGTTGACTCGGATCAGCAAGAGCAATCCACTCACGATAGTACCTCGGCCGTGACGACAAGTGTGACCATCGCGGATGCATACGCTGGCGAGGTTCGGTCGCTACAAGATTGTCAAGAGACGTACAGAGTCCAGAGATCACACATGACCACATTGCACAAGCAACGATCAATACGGCCAAGCGGACACGCTGGCACACATGTCAGCTGGAACGAACGGCCCATGCTGGTTTGCTAGAAAATAAGACCTTGGACACCACAATAAGAGCGCAATGAGCCAGCGGCGTCTCCACAAGCCAACCCTCTCATCAAACCTCTCGAGACCGCACGTGCTAAACATTGCGGCGCCCCCGGAAGGCATCCTCTCGGCCACGAAAAGACAGTTAACTTGACACAGGACGATCGATGCCAAGTCTGGCGAATTGGCATTGTCTCTGAATTCAATCTCGACGCACGCCTACGATACGTCTCGGGATGCGCAACGGGCAAACAGAACATGGGCCTTCAAACCTCATCAGCGATGGATGAGCACGATGGAGCGCAACTCGAGCGGTATGGAGAGACGAAAGCGACGCTTCGAACTCTGCAAAGGTGAAGCGCGGCTTCGAGGAGACGTTCGAGCGGGATTGCCACAGGGCGACCTTTGGTACGAAACTTCGAGCCCCCGACCGTAGCTCCATGGCAATCGTGTTGCCGTGGTTCACGAAGGGGTGACGGTAACTTTCTGCCGTCCAGTACAGGGCTTGGTCAGCTCTGCCCTATACCATGCCTATAGTCATTCCGACCTGTGTACATGTGGCGCCTTAGCGCCTGGTCCACGCCACGCACAACGGCATGTGTGCCTGCTGTCATCTTTTCCTTACATACTACGACCTGATGCCTCAACTCGGCAATCTCCGATGCTCTCCGTCGTGGCCCAGAAATCCTATCCACGACCATCTGGAAGAAAGGAACAAAGTTCGCGTCACCGTAGCGAGCCATTCTCGCTTCATGCGGCAGGTCTGTCCCGGACGAGCAGCACAGCCATGGGTAGCGACGCTCGTGAACCTCACCGGCTGGAGCAATGCTTCGCAGATGTGCGCTTAAGTGACGACCGGCGTGCAAATCCAAAGGGACCTTCTGGGAATCTTCATGCAACGCTCGCTGCCACGCCCAGTCGGCGCCGGTGCAGATGTCGACGCCAGACTCGTCCAAGAACTTCATACTCAGGTCGTGCAGCTCGAGCCAGCCTTGAGGTGCGAGCAGAGAGAAGAGCAAGTCGGTTCACGAGGGCCCATCGTCCACGCCCATGATCAAGAGTCGGGAGAACACGTGGTCGAACGAGCCGAGCGTCAAGGGTGGCTTTGCGTCCGCAACGAGGCTACGGATGTCACCTTGGATGAAATGGACATTCGGCGGTATGGAGCTATGATCCCTGATCGGGACTGCTGAGATGTCCACGCCGTATACCTCCGCGTCTGGGTAGCGGAGCGCGAGGTCGATGGTGACGAATCCAGTGCCACAGCCTACGTCCAAGATGCGGACCGGATCCGCCAGAGGGGCGTGAACGACGCTGCCGTGCATGAGTTCGTGTAACGCCGCAGCTTGCTCTCCCAAGCGGATATGCTCCTTGGCGCTATGATCTTGCGGTCAGCCTTTGAGTCTGTCTATCGCCCCCGTGATTCATATGACTACTTTGACGTGGAAAAGTAGTTAAGAGGCGACTTACTCGTTCGGCAGTTGATAGCCTGCTGGTGGAGGCTCAGCATGTGTGTGGACTGCCATTGTGCTCTGATGCGTGAATGTCGACGAGCGGATGTCACGAGGCCAAGTCAAAGTAACGGACAGGGTCAAGGCACCTTCTTCAGTAGGCGTGTGTAGCAAGGTTCGATAGCAGTATCGTCCAATTTTTCCCCTGTGCGTCTCACTGTGTCTGTCGTCGGAGTCGCAAATCTTGGGGTGCAAGACAATCTTATGATTAGCAGCGTACAGCAGTGCTTATCTAACATGTAGTCAAAAGTACACAGTACTAAAGTACTATGTAGGGATGTGATCCTTAGTAAATTGGTGTAATCACGCAAGCCACATCACATGGAGTCAGCACATCCTTCGAATTACCTGTTCTGCGCCAGATCTATCTCCCGTTGTCATGATGCTGCCCTCACCGACTACAACACACAAGAACCTGTCATAGTCGATGGCTTGGATCAAAAGCCAACGTACGTTTAGGTCACAAAATGTACAGGCACCGCCCCCAGCAAACTGGACCACCTGACTCCCTCACCACAACTCCCACACTGCGTCCGGCAGGACCTTCCGCATAATCTGCCAATGCCGGATCGCGCTTTCAGCCTGCTGGCTCCTCCACGCCCCTTCTTCGCCCCGGCGCAAAATCTCACCCCGGCGATCCTCATCTCTTCGGAGTGGGAAGTCGATCTCGAGCTCCGGCCTCGGGAGCAAATGGTGCTCTCGACTCTTGCTGCCCAGAAAGTCCGCAGCGGTTGGCTCACGGAACACGATCGGGCCTGGGCTGTTGCGGCAGAACACGACCATGTTGAGGAAGTCTTCCTTGGGCGCATCCGTGCGCGAGGATGTCTCGGCGTCGCTTGAAGGTGTCGGAGGCTGATCGCGGTAGATCTTGCATTGTCCGTCGAAGGCATGGTCGATGGTGTTCAAGATGCGGCTTGTCAAGTCCAGCCCGAGATCTCCAGCGTAGTTCAAAGCGATGGCTCCACTAGGGTTTAGCAAGGAGCGTAGATTCCCTAGAAAGACGTCGGTGAACAGCGACAGCGGCTCTGCGCCGCCAGTGAAGACGTCATGGATGATGTAGTCGTACTTGCGCGTGCCCTTTGCAGCTTCGTCGTCGACCCAGGCGACGGCGTCTTGCAGGACGGCAGTGTGCTCACTTGGTAGGTCGAAATACTTCGTCGCTAGACGATGCACGGCCGGGTCCAGCTCTACCACTGTAGTGTTGATGCCGTGTGCCATCAAAGCTTTTGGTGCCGTACCGACGCCGAGTCCAACGACAAGCGCTTCAGCTTCAGAGTCACGCACCAGTGTCCCGAGTTCCAACAGTCGCACAGCCTCCAGCATCTCGAACACCACGTAGACAGGCTCGTTAACCTTCCACCCTTCCTTCCGCCGATCATCCGTGAGCAGCCACTCGCCCCCAAGTAGCGAATGGTCGCAGCGCATCACCCTGTACTGCATCTCTGTGCTTTCCAAAACCGACAAGTAGCCGGTATTGGACCATTGTCGATCCACCAACGTCCAGTTGTGAGGCTGTAGAGCGGTGTTCAGTGTGTTGGTCGTGATGGGTGCGTCAAAGTGTGGATTCGCTAGGCCGGAGTACAGAACGGCGGGCACAGCCAGGGAAATCAACCAGTATGGCTTCACGGGTGAGACCAGGGCGTACCCCGCCGCGATCATGAGCTGCAGCTTGACAGGCGAGAGGAAGCTCAGGTATGCATGCGATAGCGGCAGCCATCCTGTGAAAAGCGTCTCCAGAGGTCTGAAGAACAGTAAATCCATGACGACGGCCGGCAATCCAGCGCCGATGATCGGACCCAGCATGTCGGGCAAATTCAGCGACTCAAGTGATTCGGCCGCAACGTAGGCCGATGGTATGATGATTGTGTGGCACGACAGGAATCCTAGAAGAATCGCACCCATGACGGGCCCAAGCGGACCGCTATATTTGAACAACGCATGTTCCGCGGCGGGCAACCAGAAGGCCCAGAGAGCCAGATACGGGAGGACATTTGCTCGCCCGTCAACACCGTTGAAGTAGTAGCGCCAGACGCAGCCCAAGAGTACCGTCGCTGTCACGGCCTCGGCATGGTTCACGCTGGACGGGATTGCACCGTATATCGGTGAGAGACTGGCTTGAGAGGATCGGGAGGCCAGGGCTGCCAAGGTCAACAGCGCTGCGGGAAGTCTTAGGATTTGGAGAACGCGAGTGGCAGTAAGTGCTTGCTTTTCCGACTCCTTGGATTGGTCCTCGGTGTTCGTCTTCGACTGCTGCTTGAGCTCCCGGTGCTTCCACTTTGGCGGCATCTTCTCGAGCGCTGGCCTTTGCGTCTCTCTCGATGGACTTGCAAGTGGAGTTATCCTAATGCGGCCCTGGACCGGAAGAGCTATACCTTTGCGCACGTTATATCGCAAGGCGGAAGGTCATTTCTTCATGCACAAGGGGCCAGCCCAGCGGAAGGAGGCTTCGATCGATCCTATGCTCAAAAGGCAACTCGAATTTGAGGGGATAATCTCGGATTTAGAGGCAGTCCAACGCTGCTCAGAATGGGCTCAGCTGCTCGACCATTGATGCGATGTAAAGTGGTCCGGACTTGTAGTAATCCTGTCTCCTGACTTTTTGGGCCCACGTGCAGGTGCACGCGTTTCGCAAGTCTTAGTCATCATCAATCAGCGTCGCCCGGCCAACCCGTAATTGTAAACACATGTGAATGTAGAGGACTAGTGGTTGTGACGATGGATTGTTGGGTTGGACGAAAAGAGTATGCTCGTCAACAGCATGCCTCGCCAACAAGTATACGGCAAGCGATCACGGGCAGTATACGATCCATTCGCCGTTTTCGCCAGCCCACAGCATTCAGCGGTGGTTCGCAATAGTCAACCCGATGTTGATCAGATTGCTGAGCAAGCCTCGAGATCATGCGTCTCCCCCTGTGGCTGCAAAAAGAACAAGGAGAATCTCAGGAAGCCTTTAGGCCAGAGGAACGCAAACAGCGTCACATGTCGTCCGAGCACATCGACGCAAGCAACGAAGCCGAAGAGACGGAAGCCTAAGAGAGTGGTCACGGAGGAAGAGAATGGAGGAGATGGCAGAAGCAATGAACACGAAGAGCACGATGGACCCTCAGGAGATCGAGAGCTTGTCGTAGTGGAGAGTTCTTTTCATCTCGAACCACCACTTAAGATCGTTATCCCACAATCGGAGACGAAGCAGGGAGTGAGAAGAGATGACACGACGAAAGCTGCCGGGTCTGAGATCGATAATGAGAACAAAGCACCCTGCAGCGATGCAGTATCGCCACAGTCTGCGGGTGCTGAATGGGAAGACATCCTCTCACCTGTGATAGCCCTACCGCCGACAGTACCGAAGAGGGATGTGTACTCTGTGCATTGCGCAGACTTGCTCTCTTTAGCAGCCCACCCGCTTACCTCCTTCGCGCAATGGAGCGAGCAGCTGTGCATGCACTTCACCGTCGCCAAGATCGCAGAAGCCTCCTTCGGCGAAGTCTACCGCCTCTCGCTGATTGACCCGATCGACAACTTCTCCCGCAGTGACGAGTCAGTCTTGAAGATCATCGCTCTGAAAGCACCCGCGTGCACGATACCGAACGACAAAAAGAAGCGTGCGGCAGCCTTGAAGAAGGCAGAGGCTATGTCCAACCCCGACGATGTAGCGAATGAAGTCAAGCTCCTGCAGCGCATGAGCAGCATACCGGGCTTCACAAACTTCCGAGACGTACGTGTACTGCAAGGCCGACCCGCTCCAGCCTTCGCGCAAGCCTTCAAGGAATATAATGCCGGTCAGAAGGCGAAGAAGAAAGACTTGAGCCATTTCCCAGACCCGGCGAAGAAAGCGAGTTACAGCGACGACCAGCTCTGGGCCGTCATCGAAATGCAAGACGCCGGATCAGACCTCGAACGCTACGTCGAGTCCGGGCAGAGCACGTCCGTGTGGAGCACCTGGGACATTTTCTGGCAAGTCGTGCTCTCGCTGGCTAAAGGCGAAGAAGGCGCCGAATTCGAGCACCGCGATCTGCATCTGGGCAACATCTGCGTGCGCCAGCGACCGTCGCCTGGCACCACACAAGCACCACCGGCCGAAGACCCGATAGACATCAAGCGCAAACTCAACTTCACCAACCTCGAGACAACCATCATCGACTACACCATCTCCCGCGCCCTGATGCCCGACGCCAGCATCGCCTACCACGACCTCAGCCAGGACCCGTCCCTGTTCGAAGGCGACAGCACGCAAGAATACCAATACGACATCTACCGCTACATGCGCGGCGCGGTCTTCCTCGACAACGCCGTCGCAGACCAAACCTACTTCGCCAACCGCCTCGCCTCCTCCTCGAATAGCAGCAGCACGCCGACGTCATGGCGGCACTACCATCCCATCACCAACCTCGTGTGGTTGCATTTCGTGCTGTACGAGCTGCTCGAGCAACTGACGTGGCCGAGCGCGGGGCGCGCGCCGCCGAAGAAGAAGTCACGGCAGGCGCATGCCGTTTGGAAACGGGCGAATGATCTCGAGCGAACGTTGCTGACGGTGCAGGACTTGCTGCAGCCGGAGGTGCTGGGTCGGAGTGGGGTGAGGGCCGCGAGTGATCTGGTGGGATTGGCGCTTGCGGAGGGTTGGTTGGATGTGAAGGATGTGGTTGGCGAAGGGGGCGAGAGCAATTGGGAGGAGGCGGAAGAAGATAGCGAGGCTGGTGAGCTTGCCGCAAAGCTACAGAAACTGGTGGTGGTTGATGAGGTGCCGACGGACTCGCGGCGGCACAGATGAGGAATGCGGTTCATGGATGATGACGTGCATAGCGTGTTGGCTCCGTTTGATTTTCTGCTAGCGTACACTGTTCGTGCATAGCGAATTGTTGCGTCCCTTACGATACCCAGGCGCGTCCGGCGCAGCAATGCTACATCTACCTTTCGGCAACTTGACTCCGTCATCTCATCGATATCCCTGTTCACTCCACCATATCGATATCGCCATCGGCGACGGTAGGTGCGCTTGTATCGTTCTTCGTCGTGGTCGCATTCGCCGCCCCGTTGGATTTGGGGGCATCATCCGGTGGCTTGCTGCCCCAGTAATCCGCCATCTCCGCATCGAGCTCTTCAGCAGTCTTCCTCGGTCTGCCGCCGATGAGCGGTCGACCCTCGTCATCCGTCCTCGGACGTCTCCCACCTCTTCCACTTTCCTCCCTCCCTGCGCCCGGTCTTCTGCCAGACTCTCGAGGTGTGCCACGGCGCCTGATAGGCGAACGGGAAACACGTGGGCCGGGTACATAACGGTCGACGTGGTCTGGCGCGGCCCTGCCACCCTTTCTTGGACTGTCACTTCGGTCCCTGCCCATACGTCTCCTGCGATTGTCCTCCCTGCTGTCATCTCTGCTGATTGCACCACCGCCTTCCATGCGATCAAACAGACTACGCGGAGGACGCTCGATGCGATCGAAGAGGGAGAGGCCTTTCGATGCTGCAGCGGGTGCGGTTGGTAGAATGCTGACTTTAATCGGCTGTCCGTTCGCATTCTGGCCGTCGTAGTCGCGCACGGCGTCTCGGGCGTCGCGTGGATCGGCGAAGGTGACAAAGGCGGTTCCTTGCGAGCGGTCCGTGCGGTCGTAGAGTAGCTTCACAGATACGGTCGGTCCTATGCGCTCAAAGAGTCCCTGAATGTGGTGTCAATTAAAATACTCAATCGCACCGTATGCGACGGCGGAAAGTAGACTCACGCGAAGGTCGGCCTCCGTAAGTTCGTAGTGTACGTTGTCCACGCGGAGCCTAGTGCCGGTGCTACCATTCATCCTCTTAGCTTGACTCGTACACCAATGGTTACATGACTTTACTCACTCCTCCGAAGCTCGACTGCTAGTTGCATAGCGATCGTCTTCTAGTGGTTGCCGTCGGTGCAATCGGTCTGCCATCTGTCAGCCCATGTCTCTGTTGATATGCCAGACCTGGCACATACCATATCGGTCGTCTTCGAAGCGGTCATGTACCCAGTCGCTGCCATCTGTCAGTCCAGAAGCTTCTCTCATACGATAGGGCCCGAACGTCGCTCACGAATCGATGTTGGCGCGCTCATCCTGTCGGTACTGTTGGCAGTCACGCCCATGGTCAGCCACACTCTTACGCTTGTCCTTGCGCTTTTATTCGGCTGAGGATCGCCGGGCGCGAAGCAAGCGGAAACGTCGGACGGTTCGGTTGTGCGAAAGCGAGACGCGTGGAGTGGAGGGGGTGAGGAGGGGGCACCTGTGTCGGATTGTTAGGTCAAAGGTGGCAGACAGCGCAGCCATGGATTGCTCACCTTTCGAACGCCGTCTCGAGGGTATTCTTCCCTACGTGGTGCCCGTGGTGGCGGTCCCCGTCGCGGCTCTGGTCTCCGTGGGCCCCTCTGCGTACACGATCAGCTCTCCGTCAAATGCCTGCTAGCCCGGCGAGGTGCGAGGGGACATACGGCTGGGCGCTCGGAGATGATTTCGTCGAGACTGCGGTCCATTGTAAAGGTGTCGCGTCGCTGAATGGATATTCGATAGGGTTATCGGTGACTTGGGTGGTATGCGAAGAGGGCGCGTCACGTTTGGAGGTCATCAATGTCGCACCTCTCCGCTTGAGCTTGCCCGGTCGGTAAGTTCCGTGGCGCTTTGTCATCAAGCATCAAGGCAACGAGGCATCCACTCACGGTGCGCGCGATGGAGCAACAAAGGCGTCGAAGACTGCTGAAATAGGCGACGACAGTCGAATAGCAACAGCCGTCGTGGCGGGTTTGCCAGGCAGTGGGTGTATATCATGAATGGCAGTAGAGTCTGACAAGTGAAACAATCCATACACAACTTCGTACCTCATAATCATCCCAAATGTACAATACACAAAACATCGAAGCATCCTATATATTCAGGCCAGCAATATGAGTCGTATGGTAATGAGATTGCAACCCCGTGCGTCCCGCTGCATCAAAGAAAGGTTTCAACCTGCCATCGACCTGGGTGTCGGTACATCTTGACGGCCATCCATATGTTCCTTAGCGGGCGTTTCGATGTCGTCACGGAGCCGCGGCGGCGCATGCAGTGTGTCACTACTCGGTGAAGGCTCACTAATGTCAGAATCGCTGAAGTCAGGGCTCCTGCAATCCGGTCGCAAATCGCTGATGTCAGAGACGACGCGGTCGCGACGGTCCTCCGGCTCATCCTCATAGGGCGCGTCTTGGAGCGTGAACCTTCGGGGCGAACAGGCGGTCTCGCCGATCAGGCGAGGCGTGACGGCACTGATGCGGACTGTCATCGCCGCGCCGGTCTCGGGTGGAGTCGGATCGTCAGTCCGACCGTAGCCGACGTCGAGCTCGTTGGCGACGTACGGGCTGCCTTCGAGCTCCATGATGGGCGTGCTCATGAGCTCGGGGTTGACTGGCGTCGACATGAGTTGTCGGTCGATCACTCCGTGCTCCATCTCGTACACTTGGGTATCAGACAGCTCACTTTTCTTCCGCTCGTGCAATCCCGGACGCTTGTCGTCAACTTCGGCGATTTCGACGTTGGAGTAGCCGTGCTTGGCTCCAGTCTTCTCGGGAGGGTAGTGCTCGACAACACCACCCGTGTGGTATTCAGGCACTGTAGACTCGACGCTGCCATGCTTCTGCTGCAGTTCTTGTTGCTTCTTGTTCCGCCGTCGCCGAAGGTACAGGAAGGCACCTATAGCGATGGCAGTAAGAGCGATCACGACCACCACGATACCGGCAATGGCTCCTGTAGGGAACTTCTTCACTGGCGTCGTAGTAGGGACGTCCGTGTGTGACGCAGATGTGGGCGAAGTTGTGTCGGATGGTGATAGCAAGGGGACAATGGAACTCGCCGCGTTCGAGCCCATCACCTGCCCAACTGTGAAATTTGCCCTCTCCCAATCCACAATGATGTAGGCCTCTTGGAGGAAAGTGCGGCCAAGGGTGTACTGGCTCGCGTTCACGGCACGTCGTATTGGGAAATACGGGGTGCTGGTGTTGTAGAGGGGAATGCCCACGCTGAGATTCAAAGCGTTGTAATTCAGTACAACGTTCGTAGTGCCGGAACTTCTTTCGTCACCTCCCAGGGTGAAGGCGATAGATGGTGGATTGCTTTGGAGTTTCAGGTGGATGGTACTGTTGACGAGATAAAAGCCGGTGGAGTTGTCGTAATTGAGGCCGAATGACTGAGCGAGCAGGTCACATACATGCTCTGGCAACCAAAGCCAGGATGTTGCGGAGTCGACTTTCATTGTGATGTTTCGGTCCAGTAGATTCCGCGAAGAGCCATCCAGAGTATTTGAGGCGAGAATCTGCTGCAAGTTGATCTGAAGCTCTTGCACTGGGGAAGTGCTGTCTATCGGCACGGTGACAGTACTGGACCTCAGTCTGGCCTGATCATAACCGCCCAATATTAGGCTTCCGGGCAGTTTGGGGGAGGCTGAGAGCTTGGTCAGAGGTTGATTGCTCCACGGAGTGAATGAAGGGTCTCACCGTAAGACTGCCCGGCGGTATACCCATACGACAGGCTCGTGGTGAGGTTGTGCTCTTTCATCGACACGAGCAGACTTGGCGCATTGTTGGGCGACGTGAAAGTCCCCAAACCGATGCTCCCAAGCCAGTAGTCTTCAGTGGCTATCCCAGCAACAATCTGGCCTGAGACCTCCGCGCCAAAACCACTCGTGGACGCAGGTGTTCCAAGAGCTACAGTGTCTTGCCCGTAGTAGCCCTGGTCAGTAGGCCCGTTGAACAAGTTTTGCTGGGTGTTTAACTGATAGATGCCTCCGACTTGCCACGAGCTGGATGAGTTCCGTTGGAACCCTCGACTCGGTTCACCATCGAAATCGTTGACACCACGGAGGTTTCCGCAGTCTGGAAGGTCGCTCAGAATACCCACGCAACCTTCTGTCACCGGCAGCCATATCTCTTCACCCACGATATTAGGAAGCACACGAAACGATTGTGAAGGTGTGCCTGCCCGTATCGCGAATGTACTCCACGCTCCGTCGTCGCCGTCGAAGACGTTAGTAGCAGAGACGATATACGGCACAGGCACTGTCGTCTGCTCCGAGGACATCTTGGCCGTGGTGGAATGGAGACCAAGTAGCAGGTGGGAGGAAGCCGTAACAATCTTCGTAATGAGCGGCACAAGAGAATTGATAGCGACGCCTTGCGCGTCGAAGCCTTGCAGCTAAACGGCCACAAGGAGCTGGCAGCATCCCACCTTCTTACCTTCTACCTTCTCACCGGCGCACGGCGGACTTGCAGCAGCACTCTATATCGGCAGCGCATGACACGCTGCGGCTCGTTGCTGGTGTATGGTGGGTGTGGTCGAAGCACCACCCACGGCCCTGGGACTACGATCCAGAGCTCTCCGCTCGATGGAGAGCCACAAGCATTGCCCTCCAGTACATCCTTCGCCATGCGACCTGTCAGCTCTGGATGCGGATGGAACACCTCCTGTACAGATGTACCGCAGTCGATATGCGAGGCCGGTCAAGCAGTCCTATGGCAGAAGGTCGCGGATATGGCAGAAGGCTGCTTTTGGTCGAGCGTGGGATCCTGATGGGTGGGGAAATCCGCCCGTGCACCCCTCTGACTTCACTTCCTCTCTTCTCTCAGCCCCAGACTCGGTACAGATGATGGTACATGTCGCTGCAGAAGTGCAGCACCTTTCATGCCGGGGCTGAGATTACTATCCCACTCGAAGACGAAGCCAAGCCTCTATCGGAAAGACGGTTGTCTGCGTGCGCGAGACGGCGCACGTGTGGGCGATGAGAACGCTCCAGGTCTGGCACCCAGGTCTCAATACCACCATGGTCAGGTAGCCTACCGCACTGCGTGGTAGCCTCGCCATTCACTGCCAGGGAAGGATGGTCTCTGGTCACGCCGCACGCGGGTTGCTCACTCTGACTCCACGACCGCCCTAAACATGAGCACAACAAGCGGTCTCTCCAGACCATGTATGCTACGCCTCTATTCAGAAGCCGCACGTTGTGTGAGCGGGCAACGGTCAAGGCAGGACCCCAACAAAGATCGGTCTCACATACCAAAACGTGCGCCAGGCTGGAGCGTCGCAGGCCCGAAGTCCATCAGCCGCGGAAATCCTTCGTAAGGTCCATGTCCCCGCCCAGCCCCCAACGGAGTAGGTCGGCTGCTTGGCTACGTCCGGTAGGGATGGTCGTTGGAGTCTCTTGCTCTCCACGCCTGCCGAAGCTGAAGAGGCTTGGGCATCATTGTGCATTATTGATAGACTTGCTGCTGATTTCCTAGCTCTGCCCATACCATCTGTTCTCTCCATCACCAACTACGCAACCATGGCTTCAGGTGAGACACTTTAACGGGCCTTCATGCTCAATACAGCAACCAACTGACGGTGGATACCTGCAGCATCATGTGCTCCTTGTGTGTTCGGAGCCGTGTCTTCTTCTACGATCACTGTGCCCTACCAGGTGGTTGGTGCAACAACAATCTCCCTCATACCGCATGTCTTCACGGCAGCCAACGGATCAGTCACGACTTCGACCCAGACTGCGACGATCGTTGAGACCGGGTTTGTCCCTACAAGCAGCCTGTTGGGTGGTGCAAGCCCTGTCACCGTCAATCATTCGAGCGAACTGACTCTGTCAACATTGGGAACCGTCCTGTAAGCGAACCCATATCAACGGCAACATTAGAGGTGCTGAGACCGCATGTAGCACCTACGGCACCACCTACGTGCAATACCTTGGGTTCGCAGGCGCCGCCGCTACGGCTTCGGCGGTATGCGCTGAAACGCTTGCGCCGTCGCCCTTGACACTGCCTGCCGAAGCAAGCTCATCTCTGATCTATCCGCAGAGTGACGTCGGCTCAACCCTGCCTGCGGCGCTTCTGAACTATTTCGATGGCGCTGAAGTCTTCTCTTCGCAACTCAACGGCGACGCGGTCACCGAGTGCGTCGCCTTGACATCAGGACGTCCGGTGCCCGCGAGTGCTCCGTCTCCACCGTCCACGCCGGCCAACGCCACGACAGTAGCCTCGAGCGCGGCTCCAACACTGTCCTCGGACTCTTCGACTTTCTCTTCCAGCGCTCCGCCTCCATCGCCCACTGCTTCCTCGTCATCCTCGAGCGCAGCTCTAACACCATCCGCGACCTCTTCGTCTCTCTCTTCTAGCGCTTCGACTTCGCTCTCGAGCGCCTCACCGTCATCTACCAGCTCGGTTCGACCAACAATCAGCACTAACACTACGACTGTCAGCACCAGCGTTCCAGTCACTTCAGAGTCAACCGTGCTACCCTCGACCGCGCCGAACAACACGCTAGGATCACTCTCAACCTCTACCCTGAGTCCAACGACTAGTACCTTGACGACCGAGACGACAATAGCCACGACCACCAGCATCTTATCACTCACTACAGCAACGACAACGTTGCCACCACCAACCACATTCACGAGTTCTCGGACTGCCATCGTCGAGACATCTCTTGTGATGTCCGTCACAAAGGCCCTGACGTACACGCCTGTCCAGATCTTCAACACCGTCACCGGCTCGCCCATTGCGGGGACTTCGAACGTCTCTGTCCCAGCGTTCACGCCAATGGGAGTCAGCCTGCCCAGTTCATCTCCATCGAGCGTCAGTGCTGCACCGAGCGGTCTGGGAGGCCTCCTCAGCGCGCTCGCGAGCCTCTCGCCTTCGGCTGCATCTTCCAGCGCTGTAACTTCGAGCGCTACACTTTCGAGCGCTGCACCTTCGAACACTAGACCTTCGAGCGCCACCTCACCTTCGAGCGCCTCCCCACCTTCGAGCACCGCGCCTTCAAACTCTGCGCCTTCAAGCCTTGTGTCTTCGAGCACTGTAACCTCAAACACTGCCCCCTCATCACTACCCCGCGCGCCGGTACCAATCACGCCCAGCTCCATACCCTACAGCAACATCACAACATCGACCTCCGTCCCCCCAACAACAGCCTCACCACCACATTCCTACACCATCACCAACTCCACAACAGCCACAACAGCACACACGTCGACATCAACGACCGCCTCAAACAGTAGCAGCGTGTACCCCGCATTCTACACCGGCGCGGCGACCAAGCCCACGCAGCCGTGGGGAATGGAATGGTACGGGGTTTTCGTCGGTGCGGCGGTGCCGATCTTGCTTTGGTGAAGGGCACACCGCTCACCCTGTTTACATACCAAGCCACAAATGGATATACAAATTCACCGTCGTTTTTATCCCGCATTCCCCGAGCCTCATGAATTGAAAGCAGGGGCATACACATACACACACACATGTGGTTCCGTCAAATTGGATAATTCGTAACGGAGATTAGTTGTGCATCTAAGTCAAGTAGACGGTGACTACCTACATAACATACCCGCCTAATGCACCCCTCCAAACTGCCCCAACAAGGCCCCCAAACGCCATCGCTGAGAGCCCAAACAACCCCCCCCCCTTTGACGCCCGAAACCAGAGGGAGAACAAGAACAAAAGCCAGAGGAGCTAAGAGAAAGCAGTCCGCACAGCATCCGTGCGATGTCCCACTCCTTGAACCATGCGCAAACTGATAATTCCGACCGAAGAAGAAAAAAAAAGGAGAAAGGACCCCGGGGTTTCCCCACCTTGGATGGAGCGAGTAACCTCCATCACCCCTGTTCCTCCGCCACAGGCCCAGCAGCAGCGACCCCATCACTCCCACCCCCACCAACCGCGGCCTCCAAACTCTTCCGCGAAGCCTTCCTCCTCTCCTCCTCCTCCCTCTTGACCCGCTGCTTCTCCTGCAACTTGGCCAACTTCTCCATCTTGACCCGCTGCCTCTCCTCCTTCTCCGCCTCGGCCGCGCGCTCCTCGGCCGACTTCCCGGCCTCCTCGCGCGCCGCGTAGTCCTTCCACCGCCGCCAGCCGTCGAAGTCGATGAGCGCCTGCATGCATCCCCACTCCTTCACCTTCCGCTCCAGCCAGACGAAATTCACGGGTTTGGTGAGGAAGTCGTTGCACCCGGCCGCGAGGGCCTCGTGTCGGTCGGATTGCAGGGAGGATGCGGTCAGGGCGACGATGATGACGGGGGATTTGAAGAGGCTGCCGTCTGAGGTGGAGAGGCGGTCGGAGTCCGGGTCTTTGGTGGTAGTGGTGGGGGGGTTGTCGGCGGCATGAGGTTCGCCGTCGACGGCGCCGTCGATTCGGTCGGCGGGGCTGGCGGGGCTGCTGCTGCTGGAGAAGACGCCGATGCCGTTCACGCGTTCCAGCCGGCGGATTTCTTTCGTCGCGGCCAGGCCGTTCATGATGGGCATTTGGATGTCCATCAGAACCAGATGGAAGCCGCCTTTCCGCCACGAGTCCACCGCGATCTGCCCGTTCATCGCCGTCTGCCAGCGGACTTTCAGCCGTTTCATCAAGCCTTCCAGAATGCGGAGGTTGATGATGTTGTCCTCGACGATCAGGACGTTGATGGGCGGGACGGATCCGTCGAGCATGCCGCTCGCGAGCGCCGGTCGGTGGTTCGGGTCCTCCGAGTCGTTGCGCTGATGTCTGGTTTTCGAAGTGGGATGGTCCGGGGTCTCCTTCCGGGACTTCTTCGGTCGGGTGGAACGGTGCGGGAGCACCCCGGAGGCGGCCAAGGGCGTGGTCGGGGTAGAGCTGTTCTTGTTGGTGGGTGGTGCTTCGGGCGCGGGGGGTGTCGGTAAGGGTGGAGGAGCAGGCGCGCCGTTGATATGCATCACGTTCTCGGGCGGTGCGGACTCCATCCGGCCTCTCGTGCCGGGCCGGTGAACCAGGTGCACTTGGGCAGGGTTCAGGCTCTGCGGTGCGGGACCCACTACGCCGGCGTTAGAGGGGTGTGAGATGATGGTGGGCGACGAAGTGTGTTGCCGGCCTACCCGTGGTCGATGTTCTCGGTGCCGCCGGTTGCCGCCGGGGGAAGGCAGTAAAGGCAGTTGACCCGTGTTGAGGACGGCGATCGAACGGTGGTGTTCCGGAGCCGCGGCGACAGAGGGATGATGCTGGCTCGTCCTGCTGTCGTGAGAGCCTGAGGTCTGCGGGACCGTCGGGGGAACCAAGGCCGGCATCTGCGGGAAGTAGTCCGTGCCGCTCTCGAGCGGTCGGTATTCGTCCAGGGCGTGGTAGTTTGGCTGTTGAAAAGCTGGAGGTGAAGGTCGTGGGGTCCGCTTCTGTGGCACATCGATGACGAGAGCATCGTCCACCGTCTGTCCCCCAGGGTAGTACGAATCAATAGTCCTGCACATGTCCTCTTCCGGCCCCAGCACACGTTCACTCCGTTGTCCCGAGTTTTCGACCCGCCGTGCGATCCGCAGCGTCATGTCTGGCGCATCGAACGTCCTGCCCAGTGAGTTGGCATACTTTTTCAAAATCATATCCCGTACATCGTCCACGAGATCGTCCGTCCGGATCTGCACCAGCGTGGCGGAAGCGCCGGGCCGCCGGACCCAGATCTTGCGGTGCAGTATGTTGGCCATGTTCGGCAGGCTCGGCGTGAAGTAGTTTAACGCGGCACTGGTGGGAAGACCGCTTGCGGCGCTGAACGGGCGGCCGTCGGTGTCTTGTCTGGGAGGAGCGTCGATGACCGAGTGGGCTATCTTAGCATTGTCGGTCTGGACGAGACTCGGAGGACGGCGGCGGCGATCTTCGGTGGCGCGAGGCTGAGTGCCGGGCGAGATGGAGGGGGAGGAGAGGACGCGGGCGAGGCTCTTGCTGTCGGAACGCTTCGACGAGGCGGACGGGACGAGGGTGATCTCTCCCGAGAGAGGCCGTGGGGCTCCTCCTTTCGCGTTGTCGTCGACGACGTCGGGTGCACCCGGCGTAGCTGCTTCTAGTGTGACCAATACCGGCTCTGGTGACCCTCCGGAGTCTGCCTCGCCGGGCTCCTTCAAGACAACCTCTTCCGCCGACACCGACCGCGAGCTTTTCGACTCCCCGAGCTGGGAAGGAGCTGCCAAAGTGGCACTGCCAGAGCGCCGTGAGCGAGGGTCGAGGGTTACAGGCGTGGGGCGGGCGCTGTCGTCGATATTCTCGTAGTTGCTGCAAAGGTCCAGCAACGCGCTTTCCCGCGCTTCGGGTATCGTGGGTTCCGGACGGCCCTGATCCCCGAATTGTTCCCCGAGGCGCGCGGCCGACGAGCTCTTCCTCAACGTCGGGGTCGAGAGACGAAGTCTGGAAGAGGAGCGGGGAGTGCGTGGGTAGTTGGTGGTGGTGGTGGTGGTGGTGGTGGTGGTGGTGCTCGCGGCGTCGCTGGGACAGTCGGAGGAGCTGGCGTTGTTGGGGGTGGAGTTTGCGGAAGATTGCCGGCGGAAGAAACGCGAAGGGCGAAAGCGAGCAAAGGATGCCATTGGACGGCGGGGGGAAGCAAGCGCAGAGGATGTTCAAGGAGCGTTCATTGTGTGTTGACCACAAGATGAGTGATATGGTCGTGATGAGGAAGAAGATGTGATGGTATGTATGTCCTCTCACTTCCACAACACGCAAGCCCCCTTCAACCCGATTCCTGTCACGGTTGCTCGCCGTCCTCGTGCCCAAGCCGTAGGTGCATGCAACCCCCCGAACTAACGTGAGTACGTACCCTACATACATGTACTGTACCTTGCCGTCTTTGATTTGATTATGATTACTTACCATTACCTCCCTCCAGCGCCAACATTACCCTTACTCGACTGTACACAAGGAAGCGCCTCCTCACGTGTCTTTACATTGAGTACATGTAAGGGGTCAGGTATCACAGATTCACAGGCGGTCGACTGCAAAACACGACTGCAAATGATGATATCGCACCATTCCGCCTGTGCGCCAACGTGGGCCAGAAAAGAAAAAAAAAACAAGACAATCTGCGCCAACGACATACATGTACCTCTGTACCTAACAGTCATGTTTCAGATGGACGGTATACGACTGGCACCTCGTATATGCATTGGGCGATCTTCAGGAGGCTAGAGACGACGTGCACTGCAACATTCCTTGAATCGGCATCCATATATTAGGTAGGCAGAAGAACGAACATTCGTACCTACCTGTATCCAATAGCCCCTTCCAGTACAGAACTCTCCTTTCCCCCCTAAAGACGTCTCGTCCTGCCCACGATCCCCCATGGACGCCCAGCCGTGCGAACTGGGTTTGCTTTCACCCACACCACGAAAGTACCTACTCTGTCACAACATTCTTCTATTGGTGACAAGCGGACCACCTACAGGCATCGCTCGCGGGACCGGTGTTTGGGTGGTTCTGGCACGGTGCTGCTCTCGTCCCGTCACAGGTAGGCAAAAAGTGATGGGATTGTTTGTATTGACAGCAAGCAGAAGCCGCCGATCACCCATTGACGTACGAATGTTCTACACTACAGACGATTGACACAGACACAGCGCCCCCCCCCCCAAGCGCAAGCGAAGTAC
>Ga0058704_10000268_pt1 | contig 28699 bp, 30 predicted proteins | sample AgamicMgSfe_FD_71363 | JGI IMG/M metagenome (GOLD analysis project Ga0058704, IMG submission 71363) | Agave microbial communities from Guanajuato, Mexico - Mg.Sf.e | ecosystem: Host-associated > Plants > Phyllosphere > Phylloplane/Leaf | place: Guanajuato, Mexico | collected 2012-05-30
GGGGGCTGGACGCCGCTTGCGTTCCCCCACTAGGCCGGTTTCGGCCATGGTTTCATCCCGTCCCTCGAGCCACGTGACACGGCTGCCGAGCCCATCCACTCTTCCACGTTCCCGCCATTGCCACCCACACATCCCATCACCTCCCCCAGCCTTGGACTCTCTACTACGCCATCCACCATACAGAAACACAAAGACACAAGCCTCCCAAGTGCTACTCGTACCGTCGTACACCACACCACGCCCCATTCGCTCTACGTCCTGTCACCAAAACACTTCTACCACCACCACCGACAAATTCCTCCCCACTCTAGCGCTCCGACGTTCGGCTTGCCGCTTTGTTATGATCCCTTTCATCAACTGAACTCCCGCTCAACGTCAAAGAAACCATCACCTACGACCACACCCACCGTCTCGCTCCCACCAACATGGCCAGCCACTACTACACCGCACCCCACTACCTCCCCAACAATCCGCCGCACCCCCACGCCCACCACGGTCGCAGCCGCCGCGGTCCGCGCATCTCCTCCCAGAATGCGCACCGGCAATACAAAGCTCAACGGAGCCCGAAAGAGGTGCCCGAGACCACGACACACGCCGAGTACATCCAGCGGCTCGAGGCGGCGAAGAGCTTCGAGTTCGACGATGACGAGCTCTTCTGTCCCTTCCACCTCTTGACCGAGGACGACGTACGTTTCGTCCAGGCGAAACCCTCCTCACGCCCGCTCTCTGACCCGTCATCACAGCTCCAATCCATCCACTCCTCCTCCTCTTCCGACCGCGGCTCCCTGTCCTCCGGCTCACCCGAGGGCTCCCCGCTGCAGCAGTCCATCCACCCGACACCTTCCTTCCTCCTCTCAAGCGCCCCGAACACATACGCCCCTTCGCCCGCCAGCTTCCAGCATCACCAGCAGCAGATGAAGTTGCACCAGCCGATGGCCCAGCGCACCCGCAACGCCATTCCGATCGTCGACCCTTCGACCCGCTCGGTTGCGAGTCCTCCGCTCTCCGTCTCGCCGGGCCGACAGATGCAGCAACAATACGTGTCCCGCCGCTGGTAATTCCAGCGCATACACTCTCCATCGTGTGATGCTGCGGCGTTTCTGCGTTCCGAAGCCATCAAGGAGCGGATGGCCTGATGACTCCCACATACCCCCTTACCTTTCGAATGAGCCTGCACTGTATAGCATATGACGACTCTTCCTATCTCCATACTCAACCGGCTTCTTGCACATCCTGGACTTTTCGCAGCATCACGACGCACACAAACACACACACACACACACACACACACACACACACACTTTGGCATCTGTGCGCAACTCGGACTTTTACTCACCTTCGGCGTACATTGGAACGGCTTCTTCTTCTTCTCTCACACAACCATTGGTTTCTATCGTCTCGCAAACGACGGGGATACAGAAAAACAACAAAAGGGTACGGCTTTGAGGGCTCCGGCAAGCAGCCCTCTTGTTTCTTTCACACGCCCACCGAGATGTGTAACGGCGGTGAGGCATCGGTGTTCTTCGTTTTCCCCTTCTTTTTTCTGGAGGAGAGGGTGTTCAAGTGGCTTGACAGTGGTATCGATCTTGGGGGTTTTTCGCGGGGTGCAGAGAAGTGGGGATTGCGAATACCAAATCTGATTCTTGATATGTACGCAGCGTGGAGTGGTTTGTTGGGGGCGGGTTATGAGGGGATTGTTGTTCGATTTGCTGGGTTTGATGACTTTGGGCGTATGTGCTTTTTGGGTGGTTGTTATGGGTGGTTTGTCTGAGATGACACCTAGGGTATCCCGTGTCTGCTTCTGTCGGCGGGTAACAGAAGTGGCCCTGCGGTAGTTAGGTTTGTTTGTATCATGCCAGGAGATCACATTGCTCTGTTCTAGTCTCTGAAATCTACACCGTGTACCTTGTGACATGTATCTTAGTATCTTGCCACCAAAAGTCCGAGTCTTCTTGGTCTCTTGGGTGCTTACCTCTCACGCCTTTGTGCAGCGATCGGTTCACAGCCCTGGAGTGCATTCCAGTCCCCACGATGACGTAATCTCCCTGGGGGCGGGCCCTGGCCGTCAATGACAGCCGCGGCAGACAGATCGGAAAGCTTTCTGAGCTTCAACTCGGATTACATTATCACAAGCACTTACCAAGCTTTACCTTCTTCGCCAACCACAACACCTATCCTCCTCCTCCCTTGTTTTACCTGAGGACGCACGTCTCTACCGAAGGCAAATCGTGAAACGAAGAAGCGGAATCGGGGGAATAAAAATAGAGCAGCCATGTCTCTCCGCGCGACGATGATGAACGGTTTCGCTCGCCGGGCGGGGCCTGCGACGACGATCAGGTCGTTCCAGAGCTGTCGCGTGGTGGCGGCGGGGAAGGAGTCGGCTTTACGTATGTTTCTCTTTTGAGCCCTGGCCTCTTTCTTTCTGTGTCGTTTTCCGGCGGGGGGGTTGGTTGAGGTGGATGGAAGAAAGAAAGCGCGGGCGGACGGGGAAGGACTCAGGACAGGTAGAAGAGGAGGGAGGGGGAAGAAGAGGAAGAATGTGAGGCGCGTTTCTGGGTGTCCGTCGCTTTGCAAGAGGCGTGGTGCTCGGTTGAAGATGGGGAGGGGAGTTGACAGGACTCTCGATGGGATTATGGGGTTGTCCCGATTTTTTTCTGGTGATTTTGCTGAGAATACGTGTCCGTCGACAGATCACGAAGGCCGTGCCGAGGAAGCCGAATTCCACAAGCAGGATCAGCTGCAGAAGCAGAAGGAGGGCAAGGGCCATTGGAAGGATGAGCTGGCGAGTGATAGTGAGAGTATTGTATGTTCTCCCCTTGCCCCTCCCCTTCCTTTCCTCTCTTGCAGTGTTCGGTCGACTTTGCTTCTGTTTGGCGAGATTTGGTATCGCCCTTTCTGTTTGACAAAGACGCTGATGGGGTATGGCACAGGTGAAAGCGGACCGGGGCGACATGGGCAACACCAAGGACACGATCGCCGAGTTGCAGCAGGAGACGGCGAAGCTGGCGCAGAACGAGATGAAGGAGAAGACGGACAAGGGTGTGTGAGGAGGATGACGGCATGGACGCTGGTTGCAAGTTAAGGTAGGAAAAAAAAAGGACGGTTGGTCTTAGGATGAAATGTGCTGATACACTGAATGATGCTCTGGGCAAGAAATAGGGTGGTTGTTGGCAATAGGAATATACGTGGAGCTTTTTTCCTTGCTTCGAGGCAGCAACAACAGGTTCTCGATTGCGATTCATGTGCGTAGAATCCGTCTGCCAGGTACTTTTTACACCATCATGAAGCCTACTACTGTGCGGTGCCAGCGGGTGATCGAAAACGCAAGCTCTACACCCTTGCCACCAATCTGTTAGGATACGTTGCCAGACACCGCGATATACCCTCTTTGCTTTCACTCGGACGACTGCCAGAATCCTACAGAAGTCGATCACTTCTCGCGTCTGCTTCACCGTTCCGAATCCGCGAACCACAAAGTTGCACGCGGCGAGGGCTCGTGTTTCTTTGCTCCACTGCCACCCTCGATGCCCAGTGAATGATTTACACCGAGACGAAGACAGAGGACATCACAGATCCCGGTGCATACGCTTGTCGGCGAAGGACACTGTCGTCGTGCTTTTGGGTATGCGGTGTTCGATTGATACCTACCTACATGTAGGTAGGTAAGTATGAAAGGGAAGGAGGGAAAGCAAGATGGGATTGGGGGAGTAAGGCATGGACGGGAGAGTGAGGGACAGTGAGTAAAATGTATTGGAGACGATTGGCTTCACAGTTCGACGGGGCTGAGTGCCGGGTTCGTCCGAGATATCCCCGGTCGTGACAGAATGTCGGCCTAAGGCCTTCTTTGACTCGACTTCACTCGTCCATAGCACCACCGACCCCTTTTGCGCGTACATACCGACCTCTACGGCTGTGCATATGGGTAACTTCTTCTCATCAACAGACTCGCGAAGTGTACTCTGTACGATGGTGCTCTACTCGGCAGCTGTCAGTACCAAGGTCGAGCCTCTCACTCGACTCGAATGTCTTCACTATGTAATGGTGAGCTTTGCTGATCTCTATATACACATCGAGCCCTTCTCCTTTACTAGTATTGGTGTCAGTTTTTACACGTCTCGCAGGCTCTATTGGTGTTCGCTGTTGGGGGAAGGAATCTCTACTCCTTTACCGAACATCGACCTCTCCCTCTGCATTCGCCATCCTTCCTCTCTTATTCCACTCGACTGGTCGTGGAGTCCTTCCTACAGCCCGACAGACCTGCTACACACTGGAAGTTGTGCTGTATGCATTACAAGAATCCCGGAATTGCAAGAGTTCCGGCCTACACCAAAGACCTCCGGCGCTTCCGTGTACTGAAGTCTCATGACCTCAGTACATGTCAAGGACGTGGACTATCCTGGTCATATGCATCATCTCCACAGAGTGCTGCACGTGCATCTCGAGTGACCAGAACCTCGGCGTTGGCACAAGCTGGCGCAACACATTCGGCTGCTGGATCATGTCTTGGGATCATGCCTGCCCCAACGCCTGGGAAACCCGCCTCGCTGTGGTGGCAAGCGAGTAACAAGCACAAGTTCGTCGCGACTACCGACAACGTAGCAGCATGCTGCTGGCACATGTCTTGGGATCATGATCACCTCAAAGCCTCGAAAAGCCGCCTCGAAATGGAGCGGTGAGCCGGTGGCAAGCAAGCGTTGGCCGCGACTACTGACAATGTAGCGGCATGCCGACAACCCCATGATATCGAATCGTGACCACGATCGATCAACGTCGAGTATACATGTACGTACTCGCCGCTTCAACTTATATTCCTTGATGTTCACATCCAATGCTCTACGCTTTCGAGCGGCTGTTCTATAGCACACTGGGCCAGCATCTGCGCTTCATTCCCCGAACAAAGTGCTACAACCATCTTCACCGCGCACCGCCACCACGACCGGGGGCTTACACATTCTGATGGCCTCCGCTGGCGAAGGATTGCCAGGTGCAAGTCTCAGCGATGGATTGCCTGACCGGTACGCAGTTCAGCACTGCGCCAGAGCGACATGTATTGACAATTTCCCAGCCTAGATATTGACTGGCAGCACACGATATTACCTGGCGAGCCAGGATTTCCTATGTATGGCGTACAAGGCGCAGCTGAACAAGCCCCATTCACGGAGACTCTCGACCAGGTTCAGTATGCACCGTTCGCTGCCGACGACAACATCGACCCTGCCCTTTCCGAACCGATGGGAGCCGAAGGGTCTACGTCGATGCCTGATCAATACGTTGCTGGTCGACTGTTGTCCCAGGAGCCACTGGCAGGAGCGTCCGCGGTACCGCATGAGCAACATGACTTCGACCTAGCTCAGACGCCCTTCTCCACGGCCGCTTTTGACGATCTGGCCACGGTAACAACTCCGCATAGCGCTGGTGTACCGGAGCAAGCAGTTCAGCTATCGAGCTGCTACCCGCCGAATTTACCGAATTTGCAAAATGGGCCATATTACTACGCTGATCTCCCACAACATTACGAATGTTCTCCTGTCACGGCTTCGGGCTGTGTCAGGAATCGTAATCTTGGATTGCGTAGAGAGCTGCCTCAGCATCATGTGGACACCTCGGGCCAAGCTCAATCGCAATATGCCTGGCCACGCGAGCGCTCCCCGGAGAATCGACAGCGGCTGGGGTCTCAGCATCTTCTGGAAGCCGCGAATCAGAACCTCAGTGCATACGGTGACTGGGATCCGCTAGCCCAAAACTTGTATAAAGATGTCATGAATAACAAGGATCTGCAATCCTTAGTCGACGACTTTCTACTCGATCAGCTCGACATGGACAAACATTACCAGAGTGCGGAGGCTTTTGACGTCAGCACTAATTCAAATGACCTGGAACGTCGGGCTACTGCGCGTGACCGAGCGCAGCTCAGTGGCACGCAAACTCTTGGACAGCAAACGTATCAACGACCGCTAGCGCCGGGCACTGCACCGTTTCTAGATGCAAACACGCAAGCACTCGATCGGACTCGGTCACTAGCCGCAAGGCAAAAGCGGAACACGGCACTGAAAGCCCCTTTATCGGCGCCGAGGTCCAGGTATGAGCCAAGTCAGGCTTGCATCGCCTGCAGAAAAACATTCCGACCTCCGAAAGACACCGCCGAGCAGCAGTACAGTACCGAAGAGCGTGAACGCTGTACCCGTTGCCGTGCGAAGTGGAAGAGGCACGAGAGTCGTGACACACCACCAGACTTTCCATTTCTCTCAACTGAGGGTACGTTCGAGAACGCAATCACCCACTGCTTCCAGCAGTATGGTCCAGTCAACCTGCCAGGCGACGACTTTGAAGATCACCAGCGCTTGGAGAACGTCTGGGTCCAGCGATTTCTGGCCGCAGCGAAAGAGCCTTACGTGGATAGCAATGCGCACTACGGGCTACCGAATGAAGCGCAAGACAGAGCGTACAAAGATCAACAGGAGGTGCTCAACCAGAAACCCTACCAGAACCCTGGCAAGAGATGGTATGAGCCCGAGTGGGTCAACCGTCGTTTTGTGCTGCTGTTCCATGCGGCCATCAACTTTCATAAAGGCGGCCCACGACCGTATGCGCACGGCGGAGATAATTTCGGATACGGCAACCCTGATACCAAGCTCAAATGTTCGGATCGGTTGAAGGAGATTGTGAACATCCTGAGATACGACAAGCGTACGGTCATCAACGTGATCGAGGGCCGTGGTGTCTGCGCCTTTGCCGAGAATCCCAAGCAATTCGCCAAGAGGAAGGTGCAGAACAAAAGCAGCAATAACACGAAGAAGAAGCAGATTGACGAGGGCAAGAGTAAGCTCGCCGGAATCTCGGAGTCAGTCGAGACAAGGGACGACGGTGAAGATGGCGACGACGATGACAGAGAGGGTTTGGACGGCAGATCCCCAAGCCACCTACCTCGACCAATACATGATTACGAAGCTACCGGCGAAGGATCCAGCACCACTGATCCCGGCGCGCTCGACTTTGGCAACCGGACGTATGCCGACAGCTGGCCGGGCATGCATGCAAGCACACCAGGCGAGCAGACAACGTCTGGTCCAACCAATCCTCGCAAACGGAAGGCTGTCGACTACTCGGAAAGGCCGGTTGGGCGTACAGCTATCCCGATAAAGCGTGCTAGAGCGCGAGTATCTCCACCAACGCGCGATGCCGCAATGCTCGATGCGCTTCCTTTAATTGCGAGCTCAGACCGTGAGGCCTCTGAGGATCTCGAGACTCGCTTGGCCGAGGGATTACGGGCGGTACTGGACAAGAGTACGGCTGGCTCGACGACTCTCAGCCCTTGATATAGTTGCAGCAGAAAGCAAATACTGATGACCGTTGGCTGGACCGACATGTTGGAAGGAGAGAGTTGGTGATGCTTCTGTTGGACGGCATGCTTGGATGTTCTCAGATAGAAAAGCTCTGTGATACTGCTCATCAACATTATTGTCCATATCAGTAGCTAGCGGTGGTCGGTATTGTAGTTCTTGTTCACATCCGTTGATGAATCTGTTTCACTCACATACACTGTAGCCAGCTGTTGGTGCGAACTCATCGCACGATCGGTGGCGATGGAATGCGGCCAATCACGTGGCAGGTGATGATGTGCAGACGCATCACGTGGGATGGAGATCACAGGCCGAGAACGCAGCGGGATCGGTGGAGAGATGCAATTTTGCCGACGCTAGGGAGAATAATGTATGTTTGGAGGGCGTTGCTTTGGATCATTGACGGGCACATGAGAGAGAGCTTTTGCCTCCACATCCACCTCACCCCTTCTTCACCATATCTCCCATCGAAGCATGCAGCAGTAACAAATCGCTGTCGTCTCATTCCACTCCTTGAATATCGACAGTTGTCACCACAGCGAGCCATCATGGCCTCCATCTTGACCTCCGGAGAAGCAGGTACGCTGCCTTTTGCCTTGCCCCGCCACCACCGCCAAAAAGTTGGGACGGAAAGGCGTATATGAGCGACACGCGCTGACCACAGACAACAGTCGCACGCATCGCCTACCTCGCCAGCGACTACATCGTCTCCGTCCAACCCTCGCTCGCCACCGACAGCGAGTTCTCCAAATTCCTCCACCAATACGCGCACAACAAGGCCTCGAGTCTCATCTGCAAGGGTGTGCCGGAGGTGCAGAGCATACGGCACAATGCAGACCCGCTGTTATCGGTGTATCAACCGCTGCGAAGCGGCAAGATCACCAGCGTCACGACGGACAGCAACATCTTGGTGAAGAGCATTCCACACTTGTACCGGTTGGCGCAGTACCCGGTCGTGATTCACGTCAGTCTGCACCCGGCGGGTTACCCGGACTACAGCCACATTACCGCGATTCGCAACTGTGGGTTCTCCTTCGTACAGAGTCACACTCTACAAGAGGCGCAGGACTTAGCTCTCACGGCGCACGCCCTGGCGATCAGAAGTGGGAAGGGTGTGATCCATTTCTTCGATGCCGCGAACTCAAAGAGCGATCAGCCGATCCAGCATGAAAGCCGGGAGCTGGCTATGAACGTTTTGAGCCTCGACATAGCGAGACAGTATCAATCGTCACACAGCGAGCAGACCACGCTCTATGTCTCTGAAGGGCGGCCGCAAGTGCGAGATATTGGACTGAGCGGTGGCGATGCGCCGTCGACCACCGGCAACGCTTCTTCGCCGTCAGGCCAGGCCCCCGAGATTGCGACCCCCCGTGACCCTTCATCGGCCTCTTCGTCCTCTTCAGATCGCGTGGACAGCAGCTCAGCATCTTCCGAGGCCGAGTCTGCGACAACCATCGAGTCGCAGCCGAAGCCGGTCAGCTCAGATGACATCGACTCCATCACGGACGCTATCTGGTCACAGATCCGCTCTTTCACCGGCAGAGAGTACAGTGCATTCAGCTATACTGGTCCGACAGACACGGACCATGCGCTCTTTTTGTTCGGCTCCGACCCTGGGCTTTTTGCTGAAGAGTTTAGCTCTGCGACTCAGGGCGACTTTTTCCGAAACTTTGGACTCATCACACCTACCCTCTACCGACCATGGTTGACCGAGCGTTTGACGGAAGTGTTGCCGCGAAGCGTGAAAAAGATTGCGGTCCTTGAGCAGGTGCGAAGGAAGACGACGAAGTGGGGTCCGGTTCTGCTAGATCTGCTTATGTCGGTCAAATCCGCTGGTCAGCAGCAGAGCCCTCTCATCGTTGGGTACCAGCTGGGTCATGTCGAATACTCTACGATGACTCAAGCGCTCTCAGGCATCGCTCAGAACCTGATGTCAGGGTCTCCCATCCAGAATCTTGAGATTGGCACTCACGACGACGCAAAGCCAGCGCCCACGGCCGTTCAGAACGAGTTCACGTTGAGCCAGCCAAAGTTGGAAAATGCTTACATGAAGATTCTGGACCAAGTTTTCGGCCAAAGACTGTACGTAGCAAACGCACTCTTATCCAGGGATGCCGGAGTCGCCGATCCGGCGATAAAGGCGAGTCCCGAGTATGGATTTGGGTCGCTTGTTGCACGGATCGAGCATCGCCAGCGCTTTGTAGGCGAAGTACAGGCCGCCGCCAAAACCAAGGACTTCACGACTGCAGCGCCGCAGAAGTGGCTCTCACAGTGGGCCCTGGCAGCGCCGAATGCGGCCGAGTCGAACAAGCTTGCGCCCGAGGTAATTAGCCGGCTCTCTACTGACGGCTCGCCAGCGGCCGGCAAGCTGCTCAGGTCCAAGGGGCTCTTCTACAAGGAGTCTCAGTGGCTGATTGGCTCGGATGCATGGGCGTACGATCTTGGTAACTCCGGTGTACACCATGTCCTGGCGAGTGGCCAGAATGTCAACATGCTTATAGTCGACTCGACACCCTACTCCGAGCGCGCTGCACAGGACGCGGCGAGGAGAAAGAAGGATATCGGTCTTTACGCCATGAACTTCGGCAACGCATACGTCGCTTCCGTCGCGGTCTACAGCTCCTACACTCAAGTCCTACAAGCAATGCTGGAGGCTGAGGCCTTCGAAGGGCCCTCGGTGGTCATGGCGTACCTGCCATACAACAGGGAGGACGACAACCCACTTACTGTCCTGCAGGAGACTAAGAAGGCTGTGGATCTTGGCTACTGGCCACTCTACCGCTGGGACCCTAAGGCTGAGGAGAAGGGTGAAGAGGCCTTCAGACTCGACTCGGAAAGAATCAAGCAAGAGCTCCAAGAGTTCCTACGACGAGACAATCATATCTCTCAGCTGATGCGCAGACATCCGCAGTTCCACGCCAACCTCTCCGAGAGCTACGGCTCAGAAGTCAGAAAGGTGCAGAAGCGGAAGGCCAAAGATGCGTATGAGGCGTTGCTGGAGGGTCTGCAGGGCGCACCGATGACCATCCTCTTCGCTTCCGACAACGGCAATGCGGAGAACCTTGCCAAGAGGTTAGGCAACCGTGGCAAAGCGAGAGGGCTGAAGACCATGGTCATGGCCATGGACGATTACCCACTTGAGGATCTAGGGACTGAGCAGAACCTGGTCTGCATATCGGCTACCGCCGGTCAGGGAGAGTTCCCGCAGAACGGTCGCAACTTCTGGGAAGGTGTGAAGAACTCGACCGACCTGGACATTGCAAACGTGCACTTCACCGTCTTCGCGCTTGGCGACTCGCATTACTGGCCGAGAAAGGAGGACAAGCACTACTACAACAAGCCCGGCAAGGATCTCTTTGCACGATTGCTTGCGTTAGGTGGCCAGCAGCTTGTCGACTGTGGGCTTGGCGACGACCAGGACCCGGACGGATATCAGACTGGGTACGCGGAGTGGGAACCAAAGCTGTGGGATACGCTTGGTGTAGGCAATGTCGAAGGTCTGCCGGACGAGCCCCCGCCAATTACGAACGAAGACATCAAAGCGGGTTCCAACTTCTTACGTGGTACCATCGCCGAAGGTCTCCTGGACCAGAGCACCGGCGCCATCTCCGCTGCCGACCAACAGCTCACGAAGTTCCACGGCACGTACATGCAGGATGACCGCGATCTGCGAGATGAACGCAAGGCACAAGGTCTCGAACCGGCGTACTCTTTCATGATTCGATGCCGATTGCCAGGTGGCGTGGCGACGCCAAGCCAATGGGAGCAGATGGACGCCATCTCGTCGCAACTCGGCAACGAGACCATGAAGCTCACCACCAGACAGACCTTCCAGTTCCACGGCGTCGTGAAGGGAAAGCTGAGGCCAGCCATGCAAGCCATCAACCGTGCACTCATGACCACCATCGCAGCTTGCGGTGACGTGAACAGGAACGTCATGTGCTCTTCCCTTCCGGAGCTGAGCGAGCTACATCGCGATACGCACGCGTACGCCAAGAAGATCTCAGACCACCTCCTCCCGAGCACATCTGCATACCACGAGATCTGGCTGAAGGATGAGAACGACAAGAACGTCCAGGTCGCTGGCGATGCGGTGCAAGAGTTTGAGCCGCTGTACGGACCGACGTATCTTCCCAGAAAGTTCAAGATCACCATCGCCATCCCGCCGCACAACGACACGGATGTCTATGCTCATGATATTGGTTTGATCGCGATCAAGGATGACGATGGTAAGCTCAAGGGCTTCAACGTCCTCGCGGGTGGCGGTATGGGTGTTACCCACAACATGAAGAAGACATACCCGCAGGTCGGTCGTATGTTCGGCTACGTGGACAAGGATGTCGTACATACTGTTTGCGAGAAGATCATGTTCGTCCAGCGTGACAACGGCGATCGCAAGAACAGGAAGCACGCACGTCTAAAGTACACCATCGACACCATGGGCTTGGACGTCTTCATCGGCGAGGTTGAAAAGTTGTGGGGCCAGAAGTTCGAAGAGGCGAAGCCCTTCCACTTCGAGAGCAACATTGACACTTTCGGCTGGCAGAAGGACGAAAAGGGCATGAACCACTTCACCATGTTCATCGAGAATGGTCGGATCGAAGACACTGCGGACTTCCCCATGAAGACTGGTCTCAAGGAAATCGCCAAGGTCATCAAGGGTGAGTTCCGACTGACCGGCAACCAGCACCTCATCCTGTCCAACATCCCCGAAGACCAGTTGGAGGAAATGAAGGACATGCTCAAGAAGTACAAGCTCGACAACACCAACTTCTCCGGCCTCCGCCTCAGCTCGTCCGCTTGCGTGGCCTTCCCCACCTGCGGTCTCGCGATGGCCGAATCCGAGCGTTACCTCCCGGAGCTGGTCACCAAGCTCGAAGGCGTCCTCGAGGAGCAAGGTCTGCGACAGGAAAGCATCGTGATGCGTATGACCGGATGCCCGAACGGCTGCGCCCGCCCTTGGCTCGCCGAGGTCGCTTTCGTTGGCAAGGCGTACGGCGCCTACAACATGTACCTTGGCGGCGGCTACCATGGCAACCGCTTGAACAAGCTATTCCGCAGCAGCATCAAGGAGGAAGAGATCCTCGAGATCATGAAGCCGCTCCTGAAGCGGTATGCCCTGGAGAGAAACGACGGCGAGCGGTTCGGGGATTTCGTCATCCGAATTGGGATGATCAAGCCTACCAAGGAGGGCACGGACTTCCACGACAATGTAAGTGCATTCTGATTGTTGACTGAACAGCAAAGAACGATCTGAAGGCTAACCCTTTTCTTTGCTAGACTGCCGAGATCGAAGAAGGCGACGAATGATCTAAGTTCGTTCTTATTGTATATCTGTGTGTGTGTGTGCGGTTTCGCATAGCGAGAAGGCGTTCCTTGCCATGGTAGGTTGAAAGGAAACATGGCAATTAGGTTAAGTGTTTTTGTCTTGCGTAATCAGTAACATTCGGTTGTCAATATCTAGCGCCAAAGAATAAAAGGCATGTCTGTCAAGACGTTCACCTTCCTCTTTCTTTTCGGTTCGTTTTGTTAGTCTTTCAGTCCGTCTCTATCTTTCAGTTCTTGAGGCAACCGGCGATCGTTTGGTCGTAGGAGCTCTCATACACATTTCACCGACCAAAACATTCGATCTCAAAGATTCAGAACAAGGTCCTTTCTTCCAGAGCTGGCTTGGGTTTCGGGTTGTTCTGCGGGTTTGGCAAGCAGCACGAAAGGCCCTTTATCCTGTACTTTGCCACTCCGTTACCGGCAGGCAATAGTCTCGCCGGCAGGACAGGGTATATCGTCCCCGTCGTACCCATGGCTTTTGGGGAGTTGTTTCTTTTGACATGAGACCATTATAGCACCGAGGGCCACTCGGCTGAAATGCGACCAGACGCTTTTGACGACGCCACGATGCACTGTACCAATCCTATCGCCGGCTCGCTCTTCGATATCTGGATCTTTGCGTACTTGTATACAGCCAAAAGTGGTACTGTATATACCTGCCGTTCCGGAGCCGAACTCACACATGGAGGCGACACCACCAACTCCGACGCCGACTTGATGAAGGAGACATGAGCAAGCAAGGCTAGACGATGGTGGTAGGGCGACGGGAAGAATGACTTCTTGTCTTTGCCCATTGCCCCTCCCAGTAGAGCAATGCAGAGCGACCACACAGCAGAAGGAAGAGGAAACGGCTTGGACGACGCGACCACGGTTGTTCTTCTTTGGGTCGGCGCAATCATGAACCACTTTGGTAAGCCCATGTTGCGCCGCCACACTCACGTGTGGCGGCGCAGTGAGTGTGGCGGCGCAACATGATGCTCAACCGTGACTCGAGCTCGACCACAACGCCGTCTTTCGAGCTGAGACTGATGGATCTGACTACCAGACAGCTTTAACCCACCCTTCGCAGAATGGCCTTGCGACCAACCAGCGGTCTTCTCTATAAGCCTCGGGAGCTCAATCGACTTCGCATTTGGCTTCGACGTCAGATGCAGGCCTTCGACCGTATCGAGGAACCACAGGCGCGGGATCTCGGGACGCGAACGGCTTTGGCCGTGGCGATGCTAGGCACGATGGTCCATCTCTACCTGCTTTATACCAGGTCCCGGAGATCCAACGACACTTCCGAACAGTTCGAAAGGCCTATCGTTGCCGAGGCCGGAAAGGGTAAGGGAGGGCAGACGGTATGGGACTCAAGGCCGAAAAGGACAAGGGCAAGCAGAACAAAGGAGGCTATTTGATCAACTGGGCGGTCCTCTTCGAAGCACAGCATGGGCACCAAGTGAACACCCATCGAGGCGAACCGGTAGTAGTAGAAGAAAGACGTACTATCGCTTCCCGTAGCCTCCGTCAAATCTGCCGCGCAGGCCTCTCCTGTACGTACATCGCTTGTTCCGTCAAGGTCACGTCGACAGCCATGGTTCTGCCCCTTTCGGCATTCAGTCAAACGATACGGCAAAACCAGTCGCTTCCACCGCAACACGTTAAGGAGGATAGTGGCATCACGGATGTGGCTTTCTCGCCCTTGATTGGACTAGTACTACAATTTTGCCAGATACTCTATACACAGTAGCGACCGAAGCCACTACGATCCGGAATTGACCACCCCGGACCACAGCCTCGTAGCCTACTGGCGCGTACGAGAGTTTTATATCCACAGTAGCGACCGAAGCCACTACGATCCGTAACCACCTCGGACCACAGCCTCGTAGCCTACTGGCGCGTACGAGCGTTTCCTACGAGCCGCCCACTCCGCAACAGCATCCATCCTGTCGATCTCCCGACGAAACATCTCCGCGAGAATGCTCTCGTTCCCGTACGAAGGACTCGAGCGCGGCGCGACAGGAGCATATCCCAGCGGCAGGAAGCCGGCCGGTGCAGCCCAGTCGGCCTGCGGTGTGCCCTGGAGGTTAGGATGTTGCGCAGCGTGACCCCCCTCCCCGATCACGATGGCGTCGTTCGCCGACAGACCGCTCCTCGGTGCGCCGTAAGTCTGCGCTCCCACGGAAGACCCTGGCGCCATGGCCGGCGGGCTTCCCACGCTTGAGGGTGCAGAAAGGGTGTCAGTCCTTCTGTGCGGGAAGCCGCCGACCGAAAGTTGAAGGAACGGCCGGTACGCCGGTGGGGTTGGCGCCGATGCCTTCCGCGCCATCGCCTCCAATCCGTATTCCACCAGGTTCACACTCGGATCCCTCGTCCGCACCGCGTTGCAGCACTTGGTGCAGTGCACCCCGTTGTTGCGTCCACTTGGCGGGAACCTGCAATCACAGGCTACGCAGTTGATCCAGTGCGATTTGTCCGGGATCGCTCTGGACGCGGCTTGGGTTGGCGGTGGAGGTGCGGGAGCGAAGGTCGTCGCCAGTTGACCTTGCTGTGCGGCGGTGCTGCTGTGATCTTGCAGAAACCGCGGGACTTGTCTTGAGGCGGGGGCGGTAGTTGGTATACCAGTGGGAGCAGCAGGGGCCTCGCTTCCTGGCTGCGCTTGCTGGGAGGGTGCGGTCATGTTCGGCTCCATGCCGGCAGTGGTGATGCGGGTGTCTTGGTGGTGGTGACGGTGTTGGTGGTGATGGTGGCGGGTGGCGGGTGGTGTGAGAGTTGGTGATGTTGTAAGGGAAGTGCAACTACAGAAAATTTGCCGGGTGAGCTTGGCAGACTGCCGCCGCCATTGTCATATCCGTTCGCTCTTTCCCAAGTTTTAAGCCCGGCCAGGGATCCCGACGATGCGCAAATCGCTGTAGATAGCCTCGACAAGATGATGAGTACGAAGCTCTCGACTGCTATATCGCAGCCTCCAGTGCAGAGTCTGAATATGATGACCGCCGGTAGGGTGCTCTGTAGTGCTGTTGTCGAGGGGAGACGGTGGCGAGTATGGGTAGAGGGACCTTCACGACGGCGCTATATGAGCGCTGGTCGTCTGGAGGGCCAGAGCTGTCTGTGCAAAGCCATTTGTATTCGCGCGTTAATTTGAGCTTTCGAGTAATAGAGGCGGACGGCGAAAGCAGAGAATAGGGGTTGCCACTTGTGAGATGTTTTGGGCCCAAAGCTGTGAATCAACGTGTTGCCTTACCCATGAGCCTCGAATTTTCGCGACTTGAACGCATTGAATTCGCGTCCGAGACACCAAGTCAGGACTGTGAATGAGACTCCATACTTACCATGCTGTGTTTGCACACGATAGCGACTACAGCCAGTGGCGACGGTCAGCTTCGTCTTTGACCAAACCGAATCCTCCTCCTTTGCCTTCTCCTGCCAGCAGCCAGCGTGTCAACGATAGCAAGGCGAAGGCATGACTTGCGGCTTACTTGCGGCAGACATTGCGCACTGTACTGCTTCACCTACCTCAACGGCTGCGAGCCTACCTTGCCGAGCGCCCGTTGCCACACGGTCGTCACTCAGAGAGCACGGTGGCCTCGACATGTACCAGCTCTTCACCCACGAACCGAGCACCCCTTTACACCCATCACACGCGCAAGTCATTTGCCGCGCCAGCAAGGCAAGGCTGTTGACAGGATGAAGGTCGCTGGTAGCGGAACGCGTCCATAACCAGACAGCAGGTGCCGAGAATCTCTAACGTGTCGCCGGGGCTTTTCACAAGGCTGACGACGCGACCGGCGGTCGAGGGTGCGAAGGCCAACCACAAGCAACCCGCAAGGCAACGCGGGCGAGCGGGCCTATAACGCGACTGTAATCGTCAACAGGGTAAATTCACTCACTCACCTCACTCACCCAGCGTGACTGGCCAGCCTATACCGCGACCGTGACCGTCAGTCCGTGGCCGGTTTCAGCGAACACCAGGACACGTGCCACGCCGGAATGTCATGCAGGGCGTAAGGGGTCCCTTGCTTCAGGCAATGTATGTCTCCAACACGCACAGCTACTTGCAGACTCTCTTACGGAGTTACCACCATGGCCAGCCGATGCCGTCAAGCACGAGCCCTGCGCTGATGCGAACGACAATAACAGGCATAGATCTCGCCCACAATCTTGCCTGAAAACGAAGAAAAGCAATATAAGAGACAAGGCATGGAAGGTCATGCCGCTAGCTTTCCGTGAACAGTGTGCGCCATGACCTGTCCGATCCGAGGACGTGAAGAGATAGGCTAGACAGCCTATTCACGGTATCCCAAGGACAGGCTTGGGATCAGGATCGCCATAAGGTTTGATACTGCGAAGGCTGAACATGCCTCACGTACGTGGTTGCTGCAATGGAAGAGCTGGAGATCTCTTATCCAAGTACGAAAGCAGATAGGCTTATCAGCCTGTCACCGTCTTCCAGAGATCCGCTCGGGACAAGAAAGGCCATACGATTGAGCACTGTGAAAGTTGGACACACTTCGTGTGGGTGTTCGCGACGGTCGAAGAGCTGGATTGTGAGACAATAACTTGCCGGTGGTGAGGTCCAACGCGGACACGGAACAATGATCAGAGACCGCGGCGCCTTCATCGACCTGTCGAAGCTGAACGAGCCTCATGTGCTTGACAGCGGCAGTTGAAGAATTGGGCGGTGAGGCCAGACCCTTGCCAGTGGCGAACTCTCAACGCGGACATGGAACCATGACCAGAGATCGCGGCGCCTCCATCGACCTGTCAGCGGACCCTCGCTTCCTAGTTGGACCGCAACATCGGGTTGTCACGGAAGAAATCTGCATCGCAAAGATCCGAGACACGGCCCTTGCGAGCACATGGACACGACGCATTCGGGTCTGCGGCGCCTGCAAACCCAAGAATGCTCGTTCCACGAGCTCGAGCCAAAGCCAGAAGATGAGAGGTCCATGAAACGAGGGTGCTTCGGGCTTTTACCAGCGATCACTGAGGTGTGCGGCTCAATGCAAGTGAGGCGTTCGAGTCTGAAGTCCCGACTTCCATGAAAAGCTCGGGGCCAGTGGCGCAAGATGTAAGATCTGTGGAATGGCAAGGGTGCCTCGGGTGTCTTACCGGCGAGCACTGAGGTGTGCGGCTCAGTGCAGATAAGGCGCCCGAGGCTGGAGTCCCGGAATGGGAAGGAGTACGGCGGATGGGATCGCATTGACATGTGTCGAGTCCAGGCAGTATCGGAAATCTGTCTTGTGGTGATCGAGCCACGGATCGATCCAGGTCGATGGCGCGCAAGAGGTGCGCATTGGACCAAGAGTGACGGCAGGCGCTGCGCTGCTGGCGGGCACAGATTGTGCACTTTCGTGCCATTCTTTCCTCCTGTCTGCTCTCCCGTTTGCTTTGACCGAGAAACTACCACGACTATCAATCTGGATGCATCTTCTCGACTGCTTACACAGCCGCCAGCCCCGTCTTGGTGGGCGAGAGTATAGGCTCTCAACCGATCGTGACCCATGGCCCTCTGATCTCCAGGCTGAAAAGGGTGCCCAGCAGTGCCCAAGTTTCTGCCACAGATGTCCAGCAATGCCTGCGGATCTCCATCCAGCAGATTTCCCGACTGAAGGCGACATACCTAACAGTATGCGGCACAAGACGTCCTCGGTTATGCGGATGACATTCCCAGCCATAGCTGGCCCGCAATCAAATCGGAAGGGGTGTCCAGTAGTACTCGAACTTCTGTCCCAGATATCCAGCGATGCTTGAATGCTGCAAGACGTTTCCCACTGGAAAACCGACAGCACCTGACAATGTGCAATACGCCTCGTCCTCAGTTCTTGTCGATAACGGCCCCATCCATGACTGGCTCACAACCAAGTCGAAGGGGTATCCTGCAAAGCTCAAGTTCTTGTCCCAGACATCCAGCAATGCTTGAGATTCCGTAGCAGCTTTCTCAATGGGAAGTAGAACAGCTCCCGACAATGTACGACACCGCTCGTCCTCTGCTCTTGCAGGTGATACTCCCAGACATAGCTGGCGCAAACACCAGTATTCCCAGCCTCGCTCGGCAATGCTGCGGCTTTCATTGGGTGGTTGAAGTATGAGGCAGACTGTAAAAAGCAGTACACCATACCGTCCCTGCAAAACTCGAGGTTATCGTCGTCGATTGTGTCGCCAGCTCAGAACTCTGCGATGTAGCCGGCCTGCCGTCCGTCCGGCCGACAGCGCTGGGATTGCTCGAGTATCCAGTAGAAGCTCGCGCTTGAGTAGACCACGCTCGCAGCTCATGCCGGGGCTCGGCGATGTCGTATCTCGCTGGCTTTCCTATCGACCTCCACGCGGCTTCATACACGTCAAGAAGCGTAGAGGACTCGTTCGGTAATCGCTCTTCTGCTGGGAGTCGCAAAGCCAGCTTGCGGAGCGCCAAGACGAGGCCGTCTCTTCTGCGCCCACGCTGCAGTTTTCAGGACAGGAAAATCCGAAACGATATCTCGTCTGCCATTGATATTACACACGTTCTCTCGTGAAACGCATGTGTTTGGTGAACAACAGACATGAGAAGACATACAACAACTACGCTGTGGTCTACAGCTTTTTACGAGACGAAGGCATTAAAAAATAAGGCTGATTATATCATCATCAGACGAGCGAGTCAACCATGGTTCGGGGTAAAGTCGAACCGATTCCGTCTGAACTGGGAATAGCGGTGAAGATGTCTTTCCCACACTTCATCTCCTCTCCTGCTCTGTACCTCTCCATATCTTTCTGGGTCTTGATGGTTCCATCAACCAATGTTGCTTTGGGCATTCGTGACGGCTTGTCGTCGTACTACTCGTGCACTCACTTGGAATGTCTCAATGCTGCCTTATGGGCTCGAACACCTTGCCCGATACGAGAGGAGGTCCGAACGGGGAAAAACATGCCCGGCGCTGGGAAATGATATTGGAGCGTTGGCTGCAACACATACTGGGGAGGAGAGGACTCGCTCCCGACGACGGTGGAGTTCATGGAAATGGAGTCTGCATCGACCGCAGCTTGAAGATACAAACGCTTGTGAGAAGTGAATAGCTGGGAGCAAGCGGGACGGTTGGTATCCGTAGATGCTCGGAAAGCTGCCCGGGATGCCGATGTTGCCCGGTCTCGCGCTCAATGCCCATCGTGGAAGGTGAAAGATGAAGAGGACAACCAGGACGCTATGGTTGGGATCCCGTGCTGGTCGCTTCGTTACCCTTAGCTGACGGTTCCCTTGTCGCCGATCCTGTCCCCCGAGTGACTGCCTGCCACGCTCGGATCTTGGAAACCGTAATTGTCCACTGGCAGTATCGGTACCTGACCTTCGGCGCCTCTTGATGAGCCAGAACGTGCGAGACTCTGTTCGGCAGTGGCAGGCGAACGGCCAGGCATGCGTGCACTATTACCAAGGGTCAACTTCGCCGTCACCCTAGCCCGCTCGACCCCAACCACGTCGCCGTACCGTGCAGCCATCTCCCTCTTCCGCGCTATCCTAGCCTTGGTGCTGCCCGTCTTTGCTGCCGGTTGTCCCTCATCCCTCTGCATTGCCTGTGTGGTGAGACACGCCTCGCGAGCGGATGCCTCAGCGTGCGACCTTGCAGCGCATTCCTCTCGGTGCTGCGCAATCTGCTGGTCTTCCACCTCTTTGCTGCAGCGCTTGCCGGTCTTGCGAAAGTGCAGAAACGCTGGCAGGATCTCGTCGTTCGCTTTGCCGCAGAACTTGCAGGGGTGAATAGCGATGTGCACCTTCTCCCATTTTCTCTGCGCCATCTTACGCGCTCTGCGAGCCATGAGTTCCCTCATCTCGGCTGATCTGGCACTTGATGAGATGTGCGTTGGCGCGCCTGCGACGGGGTGTTTTGCTTTGCCCGTGCCGGACTTAAATCCCTGGCCCTGCTTGTTCGGTGGTTTGAGTACTGCTTCGGCACGATGCTGGTGTCCCTGAAGTAGCGTCGGGTCGCCGTCGGAGGCGCTCCGTGCTACCGTGCCTGGTTCCACCTTGACACGGGCCGCTGATGGACGGATTGACTTGTGGTACTTCTTCTTCTCCGATACCTTGACTACTTCGGGACGATCTCCGGCTTCTGCTGTACGCTGGCGTTCTTGAAGTCGCACCGGGTCGCCGTCAGAGATACTCGTTGCTACCGTACCGGGCTCGACCTTGATAGTGACCGCTGCCGGACGGGCTGGTGGCGGCATCAGCCTGCTGTCGAAGGCACTCGGTGCGACAGTGCCTGGCTCCATCTTGACAGTGACCGCTGCTGGACGGGCTGGTGGCGGCATCAGCCTGCGATCGGAGGCGCTCGGTGCGACCGTGCCTGGCTTGGCGTTGATGGCGGTCGCTGCTGGACGCGCTCGTGGCAGCATCAGCCTGCTGTCGGAGGCACTCGATGAGACCGTGCCCGGCTCGGCCTTGATGGCGGTCGCTGGGGGACGTGCTGGCGGCAGCATAGCCCTGCCGCCGGAAGCGTCTTCCGTCACCGTGCCCGGCTCCACCTTGATGGCATCCCTCGCTGGATAGGCTCGCGGCGGCATTGCTGCTGAGAACTTTGTGAAGGGTGCAGTGAGTCTCCTGTTGGGTTTGTTATTGTCGTTGTTGCTCAAGCTCGATCGAAGAAGTAATGACGCTGCCCTGGAAAGCAAGCAAGCGGCCGGCTCACACACCACTCCCGCCCGAATCAGAACCTCCTCACCAACAAGCTCATCACCACCAGCCCTTACCGACGATAACTCAACAACCACACATCGGATCCGCAAACTGAGGACACGAGGATGATCGTCTCGTCGCGCTCTCGAATCTCCATGCGACAAGATCTCAATGCGTGGCCGGCATGATTATGTTGCGTCCGGAGGCAAGCCACGTTTTCTCACCTATAAAACAGCAATCCGACCTGTCCCCTCGTTGGTCATAGCAATACCAGTATGACGGCCCTCCCCAAAGAGCGGAGTGTGTAGGCTAGTTTAGCTCATCGGTCTTGATACTAACTACTAACATGTCATAGCACAGCTGCCAGTTGCCACCGCCGTCGTCACGCCATACTAACCCTACTAACCTGTTCGATTCTCCATTGGGTTGTTCGCTAACAAAATTCTTCTCTTCAGCCTTTGGGTGAGATTCCCGCAGCATATCATAGGTGATTAGGACCACGAATGATTGCGACTGCTCTTTTTTGGTCATATTTTTGCGCTCATTCGAGGGCTATCAGCAAGATTACAACTGCGATCAGTTTTGAGAGTTGCAATGAAGCACCCAGCACGCTGTTGTTGCCTGTGTCGATGCGTACGCTGTGGAAGGTAAGTTTGATGTTTTGCCTTTTTGCACCATGGGCAAGCACACAGCACGCTCTTTTTGCAGCTGTCCAAGAACTCACCCAGCACGCTACTTTTGCAGCTGTCAGTGAGTACTCATCCAGCATGCTTCTTTTACAAGTATCAGTGAGTACTCCGATCGAGGAAGGTGTGGATTTCTACACTGCTAAATCCACCACCGCTGGGTTTCCGTCCAAGACTCAGCGCGTGCTTTGTCATGTTATTATGCGCCCTTCACCATGCAGCAGGACGATCGGCTTAGATTGCTTTCGCAAGCAATGCCTCCGCACTCATTTGTTCGTACGTGAACCCCCGGTTTGCATGCTGAGCGTTTCTCCCCATTTGCCCAAGTCTTCACGGGTTATGGGGAGCTACGTGCATGCTGTGAAGCAGTATAGAGCAGTTGCGAAAGCACGCACGAGCGGTGAGGCTCCTGAAGAGGTCTCTGGGCTCACAACGGTGAGAAGGCAAGGCAGGAAACGAGCGCTCGAAGCCCTTGGATTTTTGTTACGTTCGCTCGCCGGCGAAGGGCTAAGTATTCGCTTCCACTGTCACAATCTATACATCCCCTGACCATTCCCTCAAAATCAACGCCGTCGCTATGCTCTCGTATTGCCCCTTGGACGCCGAAGGTAAGGTTTAGTCTCCTTGCCTCCACGCCACGCTCGGCGGCCACTGCTTGATGCACCACAGGCGGTATTCGTGCTGCTCCACAATCCACTCTGCCTCCCACGGTTGCATTCGAACCAAGGGCTCGTCTGGGCTGCCTTCCTCCTCGGGACCGGCAGCGGAGGGAGTGCTGGGGGCCTGCAGCGGCGTTTCTTCGTTCGGCTGGGGATGGCTGGGGGGCAGCAGAGGCGTCTCTTTGTTCGGCTCCGGTTGACCGGCGGGCAGAAGCGGCGTCTCCTCGGTCGGCTCGGGGCAGCCTGGTGGTATGTTGGCAGGAGGCGAAGGCGGCGGCGGAGACGGAGGAGCTACAGTCACATTCTCGTCAGCACAATACACTGGGGAAGAATACGTGGGCTCGAGAAACGTACGCAGGTCCCACGGGGAGAGCACCGGGCGCGCGACACAGCGCTCAAGCCAGCTGGCGAGGCGGGCGGACGGGGCACAAAAGCACATTGGGGCGGAGAGGAGGTGGTGGGCCTGTTGGCGGGCTGTGCGGTGGCTGTTTGCTTGTTTGTTTGCTTGGAGATGGGGTTTGTTGTTGTTGGGCTGTCGTGAAAAATGGTGTGGCAATTTATGAGGTTGGGGGAGTTGGACTGACAAGTCCGCCAAGGAAGTGGACTCTGATTACGGCAGGAGCACCAGTCTCAAAACAACAGTAGCTGGAATGAGGTCACGGCTATCTCTTCAGCGGTACGAAACAGAAGTCGCCGGTCGGAGATCATTACGGTGCTACGGCTACTTCTTGACTGCGTGCTCATAGTTCTCGGGGTCTGCATGTCACAAGAACGGCCAAAGCCAAACACCCGCCACCAGGCTATCAAGCATTACCCTCGATCTGGGTTGAAGTGCGACCACCAACCGACGCACTAAGCCCATTACCCGTTGGTCAAGGAGGTGGAAGTCATCAAGCAGACCATATGAGAAAGGCAGGACTTCGCTCGGTGCCGATGCATGCGCTTCCGTTCGACACCTGGCGGACATCTGAGTCCAGCCAGCTCCTTCACACCTCCTCGTTCGCGGCCACGCCATCCATTGCAAACCGGCACTGCCCGTTTCCACTACGTCCTCCACGTCACGCTTTCAGACGCGAAGCAACTGGACACTCTTTGTCGAAGCCATAGCACACGATGTGTGACCGCCTTTTGTCTCGGCCAGGCGCAGGCCTGTTGTCTGTGACAATGCGCGCACGTCGAGATGCATAATCGCAGGGAGATGCCGGAATGCCAAGAGGAAACAAATACACTTGGAGTCGAAACATGATACCTTTAGCCGCTTACTAGAGACTCCTTGTTACCCAATATCTTGACTTTATTAATCTACCTTACAAGTGTGGCAATTCATTTCGCAAGAGCAAAGACTATCGAGAGCATCTTTGGGCCGCCGCGAGACATATATGCAAGCTGTGAAGATACCAGGTGTACCCAACCTTTGAGCATGCGACAGCAGACGCTTGTAAGTGATCATTCGTGCGCACCTGCAAAATCAGACGAGATGAAAGGCACGCAGCTTGTTGCCATGATCCTTCTGGTGCTTGAAACCTTCGCCAGCCATCATGCCATGCACGTAACACTCTCCAATGAAAGTATACTGATGTTGGCTTTCGAGTGAGACCGGTAGATTTGGCGGCTCGGGCATGTGCTTCTCCGTCGTGCGGAGTGTTCTTCTCACGCCTGTGCTGGCGAAAGCAGTGTCTGGAAGAGGAGGCTTGACAAACAACCCCGGCGCGACGTTGTCGGTGCCGCTGGCGTCAGACGTGTCGCGCGAGAGCGAGATGTGCGGCGGAACAGCGGGCTCGGCTGGATCGCCCGTGGTTGAGGCAAAGCTACTCTCGGTGTGCGTGCATGTGCGTGATCGGCTCAAGTTTTCGTCCGCCTTTCGTTTCCTTTGCCTGCGAAGCACGACAGGGACACTGCAGCCGTATAGGATGCAGATCAGGTCGCCTTCTTCTGCTTCCGCCGGCACCAATGCGAGCAACTTTTTCGACCCTTTACGCCCTTCCGTCAGGACCAACATGCGGTCCCAGATTACGGACTGGACCCGTCTCAGGAACTCTGTGGCGATCGAGGGGCATTTGCCAAACGTGAGCAGCTGGGTGGTGTTGATGTTGGCGCGCCTGCTACGCTGTTGGAACGTCCATAGGCATGCCAGGGGGTAGTATGCTGGTGGATACTTCTGGCCTCCAGGGCCACGATCACCGACAAGAGTCCGCCAGAGCTGGTCCGGAACTCGCTCCGGTGGCCCTGCCCAGTCGACAAGCTCAAGCCAGCCCGATGGGATGACACCTTCTACCGCAGGGTTTTTCTTTGTCCGAATCGCATCCAGGACGAACCCTGTGACGATGAGCGTCCTGTCTTGGATGAAGCCCTTGGCAGGATACGTCTTAGTCTTGCCACTGGCGTTGTAACTGCGGGGTCCCAAGCCGGGAGTACCTACCAGCGAGTCCGCCCGCACTCTCGTGTATGAGTTTTGACCTGGCCTCCTCTCAAAGGGCGCGCTCGACAGCAGTGGGATCCAGCTGGGCAACGCAGGCGCTCGTCTGGGCGGTTCGGGAGCCCACGGGTGACATATGATATCCAGTGATCGAGACCGGCCGATCGCGAATTCAAGGAACTGCTTGAAGACATCGTAAACGTCGGCATTGTAATCGACTATGATCGAGTGGGGCTGGACCTGGAACTCCCATTCCGCCATCATCTTGCTCAAATCTGACGCAGAACGCGCAGGCTTGCTCCCAGTAGGTCGCCGAAATGGAGGTTTCAGAAAGGTGTCTCGGCGAATGGGTGCCTTCGGTGCTGCCATCTCCCCGGAATTGTCCTCCTGGGTTGCAGCGGGCGATAAAGGCCGTGGCGACTGCACCCACTCGCCGTACGGACGCTGCGACTCCATCTGTGAAGGCTCCTGGTCAATCTCCGGCGACTGAGTCGGTGTACGTACGAGCGGCTCCATCGACATGGCTGCAGAATCTCTGGAGTGCGGTTCTGCATCGTGCGCCAGCCACAGCACAGCATAGATGGTGTCATGTGGTGAGCCGGCCTCGAACAGCGTCAAGGTGGATATCAAGGCTTCTAGGGACAGCAATCGCTCAAGGACTGTACCGTCTTCGGACTTCCGGAACAAGTTTGTCGTGATATCGACCAACGCTTTCGCGCCCAAAGCGTCTACTTCTCCCAGATGATCGGGGTGGTTGTCGAAATCCTTCGAGCTTTGGAAAATGTGCCGGAGATCTCGATGCCTTGCCGCGAAGAGCGCTGTCGCAGCCGAGAAGTCTGGCCATGAGATGGACTGATCACCGCAATAGAGAGTCGCGCTCCGAGCCAGAGCAATCTCTTGAACAATCCATCTGCGATTGAACCATGGCCTCTGCATCAAATTGTGCAAGGCTGCCCATTCCGCGGTAGAGCCAGGATCTTGAGTTAGGGGATCGAAGCCTTCGAGCTGCAGTAACCTCTCGATGAACTCGAGAGCTCTTGCGCTATCCTTGTCTTCTTGGCCGAGCCACACAGAGACGGTTTCGGCCCGGTTGTAGATCATGGCCATCTTCTGGATTTGGGTGTTCTTTTCGGGGATGTCGTCTTGAAATATGGATATGGCATCCACCCAGAACATGAGCGACCCATGACGTGGGATGTCTTTCCGTAGCCTCTTCAGCGCATCGTACAAGTTTGGTTTCACGCCGAGACTGCACAATCGGCCACCTTGCAGCACGCTGATGGTTTTGGTGTTGCGCGGGTTAGCACCCCATGTGTACGACAGCGCGCTGTAGCGAGGCGCGTTTGGGACGCTGTTGCCGCTTTCGCGTGTCAGGACTAGCTCATCTTGCTGGTCTTCAGGAAATCTGAACCGGTGGATGCTGCCATGCAAGTCGGATTCAGGATCGCCGGCCTGCAACTCGAAAAGACGAATCTCGTCGGCTTCAAGCGGTTCATGCTGATATTCATGCATGTACGATGCTTGCGTTCAAGGCATGGGTTCCATGGGCGTTGGACAGTATCATAGATTTCTCATCGTTCAGCCTCGAAGGTTGGTGAGGTCGATGATATACGGCGGTCTGTAAGGCACGTTTTGCATCTAAATCACTTAAACATCAAGGTTATACCAATAGCACTTATGTAAGTACACTCAAAGATACTCGGTGGTATTGATAATGTTACTCTTGATTGTCTCTAAAGATGTTCTATCTATACTACTTAGGTAGGATAATCTTCCTAGCTATAATCTACTAGTACTAAAACTACTATATATACTATACTTTCTTAAAGACTCAAAAGACGTTATTAGTAGAGATGATATAGAAATAAGTATGAGACGGCCATAGAGCGTTCATAGCATGCATGCTTTTACAATATATATCATATGTTGGGTAGCTAAAAGGTAATAGTAAGCAGAAAGTACCTTCTTCTTAGGTTCCCTAGGGTTAGGGTAGGTGTATTTCGAAGCCGGATATCTCGCAGCTGTTCCTGATGTTCTCGTACTAAGGTACCTTCTTCTGTGCGTCTAGCCAAGCGATTCCTTATATCTCATCATCGCTGTCGCTGTTATGGAGACACATTCGCTTCCTCGCCGACATTGGCGGAGCATACCACCCATGTGCACATCATCGGCACTATTGGACGGAGGACCGGGCGGACAGCTGCTCTTAATATGCGTAGACCTTTTCATCCTTTTGGAGAGAACGGCTCTGTATAGCCACGATGGTGACACCACAGTCCGGCGACCATGCTTCACACCACCCTTCCTCGCGCAAGCCATGAAGGAGCCACAGCCACGTTGTTGCAAGATATATGTACTCGATGCTCTCCACGAGTGGTGAGTTGGATGCAGATGGCGAAACCGATATCCCCTACCCCCGATGACCCGGTCTCTCCCATGGCTGTAGCAGCGCGAGCTCGCCATTTCATCATCGCATGGGAATCGACTTCCATGCAGATGGGAATCGGGATGTTGAGTTGATGAAGACGGTAGGATTGACTTTTTCCATTCTACTTCTCCTCTTGTTGCCATCACCATGAGGTGACGAGACCCACCCATTTCACCACGCCCCTTATTGCAATCACCATGAAAGACGAGAGTCACAGTCCTTGCCCTTGTACTTTCTGCAATCGAGGAAACATCCCGCGCCAAACCACACGCTCCACCAAATCACGCTCCAAAAAACTTGCGGTCCAACGAAGATACGGTTGATGCTGTGCTGAAGACCCAGCCCGAGAATAATGGGAGCGAGATACGAATCCCAGTCACGAACAAACCGTGGTCCGTCGTCTCCACACGACATCGGAACCAAGGCCTTTCACTCAACATTTGTTGCAGACATGTATTGTCTTGGGTGGAAGCAGGAAACCAAACCACGACCCTCGGCCAGCCAGCATTCAGTTTTCCATCACAGGCGCGGCAAATACTCTTTAGAAAATCGCCCCATCGAACCCGTACCAGCCCCTTCCGTCCCTCGCGAAACGGCAGCCATACTGCCCGGGCACGATCGGGATGAGCGTCGTCGTTCGTTCGCATGGGCATGACGTTCGACGTGTTGAGCTTCGCCGAGCGCGAGTCCATGGCTCCCACAAGCGGCAGGCAATACCCATACCTTATTCAGCCCTCACCTCTTCCACATCGCGACGACACAACCAACGATGCTTCACGAAACACACACCAGGTCAGTGCCGATCGCGCGGAAGCGATAGCAGAAAAGCAACCTCGTCCTCCTACCTGCGTCGCCTCGGACAGGATTGCCACCGAAGCGAATGAATACAGCCAAGCCCACCCGCGCCCTCTGCAAACGCAAACGCAAACGCAAACGCAAACGCGAACCCTTTCGTCATCCGCTCAAACCAGGAAGCTTCTCCTCCAACAGCTCCCATCTCGACCTTGCAGACTCCAAGCTACGCATCTCGCCGAAGGAAATCGGGCATCAAGCGGGCTCCCATCTCTTTCACCACATCGCCTCAGCTACTTCAGCCAATCACCATGAGTTGCTTTTTTTGCCAAACCGATCAAGGGCGTCCGACCTCTCCAAGAAATCCCGCCGTATGCCTCAACGTCAATGGATAGCATCGTAGCATCGTAGCTCCATGGGC
>Ga0058704_10000270_pt1 | contig 28542 bp, 28 predicted proteins | sample AgamicMgSfe_FD_71363 | JGI IMG/M metagenome (GOLD analysis project Ga0058704, IMG submission 71363) | Agave microbial communities from Guanajuato, Mexico - Mg.Sf.e | ecosystem: Host-associated > Plants > Phyllosphere > Phylloplane/Leaf | place: Guanajuato, Mexico | collected 2012-05-30
GGTTGGTGGCGAGGGGGATGGAGGCGGAGGTGGCTGGTAAGGCGAGGCCGGGTGTGCCGAGGAGGGGGAGTAGTTTGAGTAGGAAGAAGGTGGTGGGAAATGGCGGCGGCGGTGGGACGATGGTTGGACTGGGGGTTAGTACGTGATGGTGAGGTGGAATGTGTTGGAAAGATGACAGGAGGTCGCCTTTCTTGGACGAAGCCTTCTTGAAGGGTATATCTTCATGTAGCATGTACATCCGCAGTGATACATTGGTCATGGCCGTACGGCTTTTTTGACCCAGTCATGGACTTGACGTGGAAGAATGTGGCTCACCATTGCTGTCAGGGATCGTACACCTCAACAGACTTGTCGAGAGGCCAGCTGCAGCTGCAAGGCGAGAGGCGTGCACCATATCAGTGTCGTGGGACGATCGCTCTGCGCAATAACATTTGTAAGTGTTGATTCAAGTGATGTAAGTGCTGGTATCGTATACCGCAGTAGCGGATTGTCACCCGTCTCCATATCCGTAGACAGATATCGAACCATGCTCACTGACGCACAGCAGCAAGGACTCTTCATCGCTTTGACGATGGTGACATGGTAGTCTAGTGGCACCCCATCCGCGACATTTCCACCCCTCTTGACTTCCGACCTGAGCGTATCAATCCAACGCCTACGTGACAAGATCCGCCACCGCCTCCGGCCACGAACCCCAAACCAGCGCCCGATCGCCCCATCGCTGCGGATGAGGCGCCAGAAAGCGAACCTTCTTCCTCGGCTCATCCACCTCCGCCACGTACAAGAAACCCATGACCGCACTATCCCGTACTGTTGCCTCGTCACTGTTGCCCGAACAGAACTTGATCGCCAGCAGCGATCCCGTCATGGCGGCGCTGGGGGCGGTCTTCTCATATGTAAAGCTCGAGCGCTGCAGAGGATTGGCGTAGGGTAGATCGTCTTCGTCGTCCGGTTGGGCGCCGAATGTGGATTTGGCGGTAACGGCTCCGGTGTCCGCTTCGGATTTGGCGCGGTAGACGTTGAGCTCGCCGAAAGTGACCGAATGTGAGTGCGGGCTGAGGGATTCTTTGGCGGTGCCGAAGAAGTATTGCCGTATCTGTTGTGTCCGAAGTTGCTTCATGTACACTGTATCCCTCTCCACCGCTCCGCCTGGTTTGGTGATGCGGAGGACGGGTATGGCTTCCTCGGACGACCTGCCGGTGCTGAAGCGTCTGCTCATGTCGTTGAATAGTCGCTCCGAGCCGATGGTGAGGATGAGGTTGATGCTGAACTCGGATACGATGTGGTTGATGAGATCGTAGTTACTTTTCGGGTCGTTCAAAGCGCCCGGCGTGTCGACTATGAGACCAGCTTGTCTTGCTGAAGCATCTTCTTCCAGCTTGTTGGTGACACTCAACGCCATTCGTGTGGTGATAGCCTTGAACACGTCCGCCTTGTCGGAAGGCGATACGTAAGGAAAGTGATAGATGAGTGGCGTCGTGACGGACGTCAACGTAGGCCCGGAAACGGAACTGATGCCGTAGCTGTTCTCCACGTCGAGCTGAGAGCCGACTGTCGCGGCCGTAAGACTCGCCGGCGGCGCCAATATGCCTTCTCGTGGATCCAGGTTCATGATGGTAGGCGTCCGACCGACCTTGACCGCCCACGCTGCCACGCTACGCACAAGGCTGCTTTTGCCTGCATGGTCAGGACCGACTATCAACACTTTCGGTCCGTCGTTGGGCGAGGCATCTCGAGCGGACTCGAGCATTCCGTGAACATTGAGCCATTCTGTAGCGTACTCCGTTTCCTGAGCAGAGTACTCCGATTCAGCATCGCCGGAAATCTCGAGCTGGCACCCTTGCCAGGTGAATATGGCGCCCTTGCAACCGGAAAGATTGTACGACCGATTAGTCGCCAGCTCGACACCAAACAGCTCAGCGTGGCCGTTGAGGAGGCGAACGTTGTAGGCCTGGGAGAAGCCTGCCTCGAACCTCCATTCCGTCTGCGGGCCAAGATCTTCCTTCCGCAAACTCCGCTCTACGTTCGCTTGATGGGTAGCAGAGAGAGGTGTTTGTGTGGTTTGCGGTGTACCTAGTCCCGGGAGTGAGAGGCCTGGAAGAGCCATCGTTGTTGTTGCTGAGTGACGAATCGAAAGGTCAAAGAAGAGATGGTGGTCAGTGCACGCGCTTCACTCCTGTCACGACGATAGCCCAAACTTCACGACACGAAACATGCCAAAAGGGCCACATCCACAACACAAGCCCACCGTGAAGACCTCGTGCATGAAACACTCACGCTGTTGGCAAGACTCCAGGGTACGAGTACGCGGTTTGCTTGAGCATCGCCGCCGAAGGCATTGGGTCAATATCCCCAGTCACCTTGACAGCAGCCGTGTATACGTTGCGGTACTGGTGGAGGCCAGAGACGGCCGGATGGTTACGCGTTCCATTGCCACTCGTCCCACACTGACCGGGTCTTCCTCGATAGCCTCATATCATCATCAAGACTGATGTCCGTACCATGAACGAGACATGGTGCTTGTAGGAGGTGGCCATCTCGGCTACCGGCTGGCTTCCGATTGCGGAGGCACGCAGATCCTCGATACATCTGCAACCTCACCTGGCCTGGGCAGGTTCATGTAGGTTTCTGCTGCTCACTTTCTCTACCCATTCACCTTTCGCTAGTTTGAAGAGTGCCTCAGAACACACGAGAAAACTATTTGCTAGTATCGCAGTGTGGTGTCTTTCCAACATGCGACCAGAGCGGTTACCGTTGGTCGCCTTCACGAGGTCTATGAACAGAGCATTGACCGCAAGGGACTACTCTCGCCCGAGCATATACATACAACGATCGCGAAAGCGTCACAGTGCGGGATCGGAATCCACAAAAGCTTCTCTCGGCGACTTTCAGCGCAGATGTTTTACTACATCTCATCGTCTGAATCTCCCCATACCTGCCGCCACGGCTAGTCGAGTCAACGATCTCCCACTCTCTGGTATGCTCGTCGTCTCTTTGGAACAAGCCATAGCAGGTCCTTTCTGCACCCGTCAACTCGCAGACCTCGGCGCGAGAGTCATCAAGATCGAGCGTCCAGGCGCAGGGGACTTCAACCGAGGCCATGATCAACGAGTCAAAGGACAATGCTCGCACTTTGTCTGGACCAATCGAAGCAAAGAGTCTCTGGCACTAGACCTCAAACGGTCCAAGGACCTCGAAGCGTTGAAGAAGATTGTCGCCAAGGCGGACATCATGGTGCAGAACCTCGCTCCTGGCGCAACGGAACGGATGGGTCTCGGTTACGGAACGCTCAAGGAGCAGCACCCGGGACTCATCGTCTGTGACATCTCAGGCTACGGTAGCACCGGTCCATACCGTAACAAGAAAGCGTACGACCTGCTCATCCAGTCCGAATCCGGCTTCCTTTCCGTGACCGGCTCGCCAAACCAACCGGCCAAATCCGGCATCTCAATTGCAGACATTTCCGCGGGTACGACGGCCTTCAACAACATCCTCGCCGCCATTATCCAGCGCGGCAAGACTGGCAAGGGGTGCAGGTTGGATGTCAGCATGCTGGAGAGTATGGCCGAGTGGATGAGCTTCCCCATGTACTACGCCAGTGATGGTGCGCCCGGGCCTGCGATGAGTGGAGCGGAGCACGCCAGCATCTACCCTTACGGGCCCTTCAATACGGGCGAGGATGGCACTGTGATGCTGGGTATGCAGAACGAGAGAGAATGGGTCATTTTCTGCAACGACGTTCTCCACAAACCTGAACTACTCGACGACGAACGCTTCACGAGCACGTCTCTCAGGTCGAAGAACCGCACGGAGCTCAGAGCGATCATCGAGAATGTTTTCAGTAGTCGTGATGCCGATACCTGGCTGGAACGGTTGCAGAGTGCCGGTATAGCGAATGCCAAAGTCAACGACATGGCTGGCTTGTGGGCGCATCCTCAATTGAAAGCACGGGATCGATGGACACGAGTAGATACCCCGAACGGCGTGATACCTGCGCTGAAACCCGCGGGCGCAGCCGAAGGATCTCCAGTGCGAATGGATCCTGTGCCTGCAGTTGGTGAACATAATGATTCGATATTCAAGGAGTTCGGTATAGACGTGTAATCTAAGGGGTATCTCTTTCAAACCAGAACCATACGCTGTCACGCCTCTTCGTGCGGCACCACACTCCGCACACTTCAGAATCACTGAAAACGCATAATCAAATGATCCATCTGAGCCTCGATGTTCTTCAAACCTTTGATGACGTTCTCGTCCGCGCCTTCCCCAGGAGTCCAAGCTGCATGAGCAAAGTCGATCATCTTGACTTTGAACGCCACCGGCTCCTCCTCCTCCTCCTCCTCTTCCTCCTCCACGCTCTTCTTCACCTCTCCTACAGTCGGTGCCCGCTCATCCACCCGCGGCGTCTTGGGTGCGCCACCCATGAGTCCGTCCAAAGCCGCGCTGTCGCCTTCATAAACGATGAGGATGCTGGCGCTGTACATCCGCGACTGCAAACGCTCGAGCGCATGGCGGACTTTGGAAATCTCAGCTTGAATGGTCTCGAGCAGCTCGGCGGCGACATCAGCCGAGACACCCACGCCGAGGCCGGCGAAGAAAGTGGCGAAACCATCTTTCACATTCCCCGCGTTGAACCCGCGTCCGTAGAATTTGTCGTAGATGTCGAAACCTGTGCCATTCCAGACTTTCATCCCCGCGATGCGGAAATTCAGCGCCCGGCTCGTCGTCTCGGAGGCGACTTTGTCGAGGCGGGCGGCCTTTTCCGCACTCGTGCCGTCGGCGTAGAGGCGAGCGCCGAGCTTGAGGTCCAGGACGTTGGCGTGCTTGAAGCCGTGCTCGAGGTTCTCCAGCACGATGGCGGTCTCGGTGGAGATCTTGCCGCCGTGGGTCGGTTGGTCTCCTCCCTGCGCTCGGCCTGGTTCGAGGCCCTCGTGTGCTGCTGTGGCGTCGATTGTTTGAGTTGGCGCTCCGAGACCGAGCGTGCCCATGAATGTTGGCATCATTTCGGCGAAGACTGGATGTTCGAGGAGAGTCTGTTGGTAAAATGCGATTTCGGCGTCGGTACATGGCTTGATGACCAGTTCTCCGGATGGGTCTGACAGCACGCCATCGTGGCCGGCTGCCGCGTTCTCGAACGCTTTCAGTTGAGACGGGTCTAGCACCTTCTTGTCTGCCATTGCGAGACGATAGGTCCGCGTTTTGATGATGAAGGAAGTGTGGACAGGGTTTGATCACTGGAGTGTTGTTGTTGGTTTCGGGTCTCGACTCCTTGCACTTTGGCTGACGTGAACTTGGTTATTGTTAGCCGCTGCACGCGGCAGCAGCCGTCAAGCGCGCTACAGCAAGGTACCCGCACTACCCGATGCACGTGAAAGTGGGCCCATCCGCTAGTGGAGCTGTTCGTTCCAGCGTTTGTTTACCGCGACTCACTTGGAAACCATCAAACATCCATCTCTTTCGTCTCTGTCACACGGCCGCATGTTCAACAAAGTTGGCCGTTTGCAGACTGTTCAATCTGGACAAGCACAGTCTTTATGCGACGACAGTAGTGACGCGGTGCTGCAGTGAACGACACGGAGGCTCGAAGCAAGCTCAACCAGTGCTTCACCTTCCTTCAACGCAGCAGCGTTCAAAAAGACACGCAGCTCTCCCTTTTATCCCTTCACTCTCGTACCAGCAAACAAGACTGCGCTGACCTCCTTCTTGAGCTCCGTAAACATCCTCATCTATCCTTCTCGTTCGCACTGACACCACATCATCGGCGCCCAATCCGGCGGCGCGAGACGACTCTGGCTCCGACCGGCAGAACGAGGCGCCCGCGATGAACGTCTCAGACTGGGCCCATCCCCACCCTGAGCAGGCTCCACACCCAGACGCCGCAGAGATCATCCGTCAAGTCGAATTCTACTTCAGCGACGAGAACCTGCCACATGATGCTCACTTGCTCGGCCTCGCTGGCGGTGACGGAAACGGGCCCGTCAACATCTCGCAGATCCTCAATTGGAACAAGATGAAGCGTTTCAAGCCACCGGCAGCTGCCAAGGCGGCATTGCGCCAAAGCATGTTCCTGGAGTTCACCGATAACAAGCACATCAAGCGTAGGTACCCACTGACTGCACCCATCACAGTCACGCCGAAGATCGACCTGGAGAGGCAGAAGAGGGCCGACATCCAGGCCAAAACGCCATGGCTGACCAAAAACATGCTCAAGCCGACTGGCTTCGAGGAGCATGCGAGTGAAGGGCCGGTGAATCCAGATGAGTATGAGCAAGATCGCAGAGACTACGATCCGGAGGAGTCGTTTGAGGTCCGCATCGAGAGGGCCATCAACAAATATAATCGAAATCGCAAGATGCATCAGACGACGCGCGCCGTCTTCGAAAAGTTGATGGTCTTCGGCGGGATCGATTGCGGGCAACGTCAATTTATCGGCGGCAACGACCAGAAGCAGCTAAAGAAGGAAGGCTGTGACGCGGAGGAAATTGCCGCGCGCACAGCATATTACGGCATTGCCGAGCGGGTCAAGGACGGCATCGCCGAGGCTGAAGACGGCGGCAGAACCACGTGGGTCGTCGATTTCGAAGGTCTAGCCCGAGCCTTCCTCTCGTCGCAATTCATCAACTTCTTCAATTGGTATAACGAAGAGGTCGTCAAGACGGCGACGAACGTCCTGCGCAACTTCTACAACTACTTGCTGCTGCACGACGTATGCCAGGAGTACAAGGATCAGCTATTGGCTGCTCGCGAAGTTTGTAGCTTGGCGGAGGAAGAGCTGATTAACCTTTGCGTCATCGACCGGTGCCTGCCGGGCGGATTTAACACCGCCTGCTCCACCCTGCATGAAGGTAGCTTTGCTGGTGTTCATCGGACGGTGAAGTCGTCGGATGGCTGGGAGAGTGTGGGCGGCAACGTCGGGTTATCGGACGAGGAAGCCAAGATGATCTTCAGAGCTGGGGTCGCTGCGTACGGGACCGATGAGCAGTACAACAAAGCGGAAGCTGCAGTCAACGATAAGGGAACCGGCTTCAAAGCGGTCGCCGAAGAGCAACTTGGGCTCGAGGTTGTGCGGGTTGAATTCGCGGACGCCGAGGCCAGAGCCATGTACGAGCACGGTCATCTGGCCAACACCTACGTACACGCCATGGGCAAGCTCCACTGCAAGCGCTGGGCGGTTCCATTCGCACCGCCTTCCGACTTACCCTTGCATGCCACGGGTGTTATGGCGGACACGTTCGAGTTCCTTGTGGAAGATGAGACGCTGAAACTCTGCTACCCGGGCATGAAGATGGAGGCTGTGGTAAAGGAGCTCGATGGGGGGATTCGATGGATCGACCGGATCGACGCGACGTTCCCGAGTTTCTTTCTGTGGGTGCAGAATGAACGGATTCGGGAGTGGAAGGAGCCGGGGCCGCCGAAAGGGTGGATGGGGAGGCAGATGGAGGGGGAAAATGGAGAGGTAGGAAGGCATGGAGAGATGATTTACGAGGGAGGTGAAGATGAGGATGAGGAGGAGGAGGAGGAATCGGATTGAGAGCTGTGAGGTGTTTCTGAGTCCAGACGGACTGTGTGGTCCGTGGGAAGGCAGCTTTTGCGGATTGAGCGGCCCGAGCGGGCGAACCAGGGGAAGCTTGTAACGATGCGGGGCAGTTCAAGCTGCCGATGACGGAGGGGCTCACGCTCGAAAAGCTGGGGAAAGGTGTCCACGTACCACAGCTCTCACCCCTCAATTCATCCTCGTCTGATTTCCAACTCGTTAGATATATCCATCGTCTTCGAGAATTTGATGTCTTTCACCCGCATCGCCGCATCCACCGCCCCTCAAATCCTGGCGGCCTCCCAACGAAGGCTCACGAGCGTTTCCTCCCATTTCCAACCACCCGCGCAGCGACTGACACCACGACGAACGATGGCGTCCGTCCCGAGCACGATGAAAGGCGTGATCATCGAGAAGAGCGGGGGCACGGAGGTGCTGCAGCACAAGACCGATTTGCCCGTGCCGGAGCCCAAGGAGGGGCAGGTGTTGGTGAAGAATGAGTTGATTGGGATTAATTATATTGATACGTGAGTGCCGTTCGCTTTGGACAGCTACTCCGGTGGAGTCGAGGGTACACAACAATGCACAAGGGGATGTGCAGCTGACCTGTTATCTTGCAGATACTTCCGTACCGGCCTCTACCCAGCCCCCCGAATGCCCCTGATTCTAGGCCGCGAAGCCGAAGGCACCGTCGTCTCATCCGGCGGCGGCGAGACGCACGGGTTGAAAGACGGCGACCGGGTCGTCTGGATGGCCGAGAGCGCCTACGGCGAGTACACCGCCGCGCCCGCGGGCATGACGATGAAAATCCCCAGCGCTTTCAAGCCAGGACAAGCAGCGGCCTCCCTGCTCCAGGGCCTCACGGCGCTGACCCTCATCCGCGAAGCACACCATGTGAACAAGGGCGACTGGGTGCTCGTGCACGCGGCGGCGGGCGGGACGGGGTTACTGTTGTGTCAGTTGTTGAAAGCCGTGGGCGCGAACACGATCGGGACCGCGTCGACGGCGGAGAAAGTCGAAGCCGCGCGGAAAGCGGGCGCGACGCACGTGATCAATTACAGCCAGGAGGACGTCAAGGCCAAGGTCATGGAGCTCACGAGTAACGCGGGGTGCATCGCCGTCTTCGACGGCGTGGGCAAGGACACCTTCGACCTGTCGATGGACTGCCTCGCGCGGAAGGGCAGTATGATTTCCTTCGGGAACGCGTCGGGCGCCTTGCCACCCGTGACGATCGCGCGGTTGAGCACGAAGAATGCGCGGTTGATGAGGCCGACGTTGTTCAATTTCATCGCGACGAGGGAGGAGTATGAGCGGTATGCGAAGGAACTGTTTGGGTTTGTGGAGAGGGGCGAGTTGGAGATCAAGGTGCATCAGACGTACCCGTTGAGCGAAGTCGCGCGGGCGCATGAGGATTTGGAGGGCAGGAGGACGAGTGGGAAGCTCCTGTTGGATCCGTCGAAGTAAAAGCATGTACAGGGATGTTCATTACATGCGTTCTACGAGGCTTGTATGTACAGTCTACATCTTCGAAGGCCTTCGATGCATCACGGTCGCCGCAGCCTAGCAGATCGTCAGATGCCCGTCTACGTTTCCCGCCTGTGCATAACCGTCGCCGCTGCCTTTCCCAGCCATCAGCACACGACAGAAACGAGAAAAGGGGAGACAGCAGACGTACCTGATGGTTAGGGAAAACCAACATATCCGCAATCACCACATTCTCCGGCCTCCCCGCCGCAAACACAATCGTCTCGGCGATGTCGTCCGGCGTCAACGGCGTCACGCCCTTGTACACCGCATCCGCCTTCGCCTTATCGCCCCCGAACCTCACCACGCTGAACTCCGTCTCCACCTGGCCCGGGTCGATCTCCACGACCCGGATCCGCGTCGCGATGAGTTCCTTCCGGATGGCCTCGGTGAAGGAGCGCACGGCGGCTTTGGTGGCGCAGTAGATGGCTCCGCCCGGGTACCCTTCCCGGCCGGCGATGGAGCCGATGTTGATGATGTCGCCCTGCCCGCTCTCGCTGCGGGCCTTCATGCCCTGCAGCACGGCCTGCGTCATGTGGATCAGGCCGTGCACGTTGGTGTCCAGCATGATCTGGATGTCGTCGTCGGCGATCTCGCCCGCTTTGGCGACGCCGCGCACCATGCCCGCGTTGTTGACCAGGACGTCGATGGCTTGGAAGTCTTTGGGCAGGGAGGAGATGAAGGATTTGATTTCGGAACGTTGGCTCATGTCCAGTTTGACGGGGAGGACTTGGACCCCTGAGCCGACTTCGCGTTCGATGGTCTGGGCGAGTTGTTGGAGTTGGTCTTGGCGGCGGGCGGTGATGATCAGTTTGAGGTTTTTGGGCGAGGTGCGGGCGAATTCGAGCGCGGTGCTTCGGCCGATGCCTGAGGAGGCGCCCGTGATGAGGATGGTTTTGCCCTCGAGGCGTTTGCCCATGGCTGAGGACATGGTTGTTCGGTGGGTGAGGAGGGGGATCGGGAAGAGGGGGGAGGGACGTGAGGTTGTTGTTGTTGATGTTGTCCGTGTAGTAGCTGAGAGGGTACGAAAGAGGAGGGACGCTCTGAACGCAGTCATGTACGAGATGTTGCAACAGTTTTAATAAGAAGGGATGTTGGTGATGTGCGATACATACGCTGCTGCGGGCATTGTTTAGCCGGTGGATTAAAAGTGTAGAGAGCTTGAGGCGGGGCTCGGCCGACGTCGGGGCAGGGACAGGTGATTTGATCGATGGCATGAGTCTATACCAGTAGGTGTGAGTTTACACGCCCGTTCGTCTTTCCATTGCCTCTATTGATGACAAGAGAAAGTTCGTCAACTCCAGTGTTCTTCGTCCAAGCATTCGTCGCTAGCGGTTCACGGGCAAAGCTCGGCGAAATCCAAATATTAGGATATATTTTGAATCAAACCCCGCTTTGTATCCATCAAGAGTGGTTGAGTGATGTAGGGGTTATCATGTCAGATTCTGATGTAGGAAATTCTGGATACCCCGGTTCGGTAAGTCAATTCCCGGCCTGAGCACCAATCGAATTTCCATCGACTGACCTCCCCAATGATTCCGGGCTCGACCTCATGCGTTTATTCTTTTCGTCTTTGGGTTCCTGTACCTCTTTTGCTCCTGGTCTAGCATCAAACTTCGCCGTTTACTTCAATGACAACCTTGATCGTACCTAGGTACCTGGACACCTTACAGTCTACACTACCTTAGTAGGTACCTACGAGTACGAATGTACGACAACCAGCGCGCTGTGAACCGTTAGGGAGATTGAAAGCTGCAACGCCGGTGAGCACCGTTCCGCCCACCAACGGTGCTTGCATCGCTGGTTCCCCAAGACACTTCCACGTTTCGATTCGCCTCATCAGTAGTTGTGGTGTCACGACACCGTCTTTGACCCGCGAAGTTTGTATTGAGGGAGGGTTGAGGGCCGTGTGGCAGCGAGAGATTCAATGGAACATCCGACATCGACGAGATCTACCCCGCCAGTTTCATTCAATCAAGATTGAGCTCACTCAAGATGTCATGCGAGCACTTGAACGCCAATGACACGCGACCCCTCATCGCGCGAAACAGGTGCGGCTTTACGGCGAACCTAACCACATATAGCTCCAAGTTCCTGAAAGATGACCGGACCGATCCAGTATAGAATGCTCTTGCCACGACTCCATGTTTGCGGGACGTCAGGTGCGCTAGTGCGACGTCAGCATGATGGTCGACTCGCTGTCTCACGTGACCGAGGTCTAACACATAAGAACACGTTCAGTGCCCTCTCCCACAGAAACCTATTCATCAAACCGTCCACTCACCCCATCACCTCAAACGAACCCTATCACTCCAGATCAATCACAACCACAGCAATCATGTCCGGCAACGACAACCCAGGCAACTTCGCCAACCGCTCCAAAGACGACGTCAAAGCCGCCGCCAGCAAAGGGGGCAAGACGGGCACCGAGAACTCGGGTTTCGCCAGCATGGACAAGGACAAAGTCGTACGTCCTCATTCCCCATTGCTTGACAATCGCGTAGTGATCTACATACTGCAGTATTGACGTGGTGTAGAGTGAGATCGCTTCCCAAGGCGGCAAGGCCAGCTCCGGCAGTTTTGAGCCTGGCTCAGAGAAGGCCAAGGAGGCTGGACGGAAGGGTGGGCAGTCGTCTTAGACCTTTTCTAGTCCCGATGGCTGAAGGATGAGATGATATGATGTGAATGAGTGAAATGTATATATATCCTGCTGTCTCATGGACTCCCGCAAGGGCAATTGAAGCAACTGCATCGCGCCATTGAATGCACGTTACCTGACTGCATGTCGCGTATGTGGTTGTGTTCTCCTGTGAAGCATACCTCCCCAGACGTTGGAGCTCAGTAAGGTCTTCACGACAACGGGTCGACTGCAACGTACATACTTCACTCAACGACTCTTGGGCGAGATGTATGGTGCGACGGCCACCGGTGAGAAGTCGAAGCATGCGCGTTCGACGACTAAATTCGAAAGCAAACCCGAGAAAGGGGAACCGGACAAGAAGTGGTCTTGACGATGGATCGTTTGGGCACGGAAGGGTAAAGCGAACCTTGGAAAGATGACTTGCTATTGGTCATGATGCATTGGCAGCTCGGCTGGGTCTCAAACCGGTCCTTATCGAAGGCACACCTCATGAGTGTCTGGCGAAGATGATGAATTAAAGATAAGGGTAGGTGTGATCATAGCATTCATCGTGAGAGTCGTACAAGTAATAAACAAATCCCACACCCCCAGCGCCTACGCTAAACCAACCAAGGACTGGCCCATCGCAGTCGAGTAGGCTCAGACATTGCAACCTTCCCCTCAGGCACTTCCATCAGGGACTCCTCCTAAGAGACCATGGCATCAACATCGAGCGCACTCCCACCGCTCATCTCATCCCCAGCGTCCAAGCCAATGGGCACATAAGCCGGCACATCGACCTTAGCCCGTCGCGCCTCCGCCTCAGCCCACGCTCTCGCGCGAATGAGCTGACGAATCTTCGCCTCGGACCTCTCGCCGCGACTTTCCAGAATCGCCTTGTTGACCTCGCCGGCGACTTTTTCTCTGAGCTGCAGGTCCAGCAGTTCTTTGAATTCCGGGCCCATCTTTTCGGACGGCAGGATCATCAAGGCCATCGTGCGTTCCAGCGCTTCTTGGTAGACGGGACCGGTGGGAGCGCGGGGCGCGAGTTGCTCGGTGGCGAATTGGAGGGCTGGTAGGAAGTCTTTCGCCGCCGGGCTGGAGGGTTTGGCGAGGATGGTGCGGATGATTTCGATGAGCTGGAGTTGAAGGAGGTGGAAGTGCAGGAGGTGGTTGCTGTCGAGGATCTAACGCGAAACCTTGCTGTCAGTTTGACGTTCTGGGATGAGTGAGGCTTGAAGAGGTGTTGTAATGCTGGTGCTTGGGATCATACTGAGGACTGAAGTGTGAGTTTGCATCGTCATCGCCCAGGGGCGAATACGAGTGGTGCATGAAACTACGGTGTATAATCATGTCGACCGGATTAAAGAAGGAAAGAACATGGCTCACCTCAGGATCGATCTCGTTCACCAACTCGGTCGCCGCATTGATATCGCCTGCGTGAATGGCATTCCGAACAGCCACCCGCTCCCGTATGCTCTCAGTATCGGCGGCAGCGCCCATATTGGTCTCTTGTGCGAACTTCTCGGCGGCGCCTGGGTAGCCCTCCGAGACGAGGTAGTCCATGATGACCCAATTGATGTCGCTACACCACGTGTGGTCAGTCACTCTGTGCGTGTGCGGATCGGTCGGGTGCGCGGTGGTGGTAGCTTTTGCTATGTGCGCTTTCCAATGCGGCTTCACGACGAGTCGCAGGGGCATGGTTGGATACAGGGCAGTAAATTCAGATACACAAGTATTATGTCGTTCTCCACAAGGTGATTCGGAGAGATTCCCAACTTGTAATAAGAGCATCATGTGAAGGGTGGTGAGCGTGATCACGTAGTGTGACCAGCGAGGAAATCGATGAGTGTGCATACCTCTTGCTGGGCTTCATGTCCTCCACCTTCCTCTCAAAGGCCATGGCGCCACGCATGGTGGTTGTCGGGGGCGAGACCGTCGACGAGCTCTGTCAGGATAGGTGCGTTAGTACATAAGTATACAGATGGTGTCCACATTCTCTTCGTAGCCGGTCCGATACATGGACTTGCTGGGCTCGACGATAGACATACCATTGCTGACTCTGCAGACTCCAGAGGGTTACGCACATTGCGCTTCCCTCTTGCAAGCGGAACGAAACGAGGAAGAAGGATGAATGTAGAGCGAGATTTTTGAGCGAAGTTTGCAGGTTTGCTGAGGACGAAGCTGGACAGAGGAGTGCTGGTGAGGCGCGAATTGTGGGCTTGGCGAAGAAAAAGCTCAGACGAATCCGTGACCTCCCTTCATCAATCACTACACTCGTCTGGGGGTAGAAAAGATTTCGCACAGTCTTCTTTGCTGTGCCCACACACGAGCGCAGTATGTTGACTCTCGGGGTCTCTGCTGCAGTGCTGTTCCAGCGTCCGCGATGAGCGACTCGCCCAAGATGGAGCCTCTGAGCCCCATCACCAAGATGAACTCGTCTCGGGATGGCGTGCCTGTTCGCGCCCTTGACAGCCTGTCGCGAGCGCATTACTCGCCGCCGTGGGCGAACACGTCCATCATCGGCATTGCCGGCTCTTCCGGCTCTGGCAAGACGTCGCTGTCGCACGCCATCATCAAGGAGCTGAGCCTGCCGTGGGTGGTGATCCTATCGATGGATAGCTTCTACAAGCCTCTCACTCCTGAGGAGTCTGCAGCGGCTTTCAGGAACGAGTACGACTTTGACGCGCCGGAAGCCATCGACTTCGATGTTCTGGTGGAGAGGTTGCGGGACATCAAGGCTGGGTATGGGCTCGACGCGTACCCTGTCAACCTCACGACGCCACTGATATTTGGCAAGGAAGAAAGCAGATATTCCAGTCTACTCCTTTGAGAAGCACGCGCGGGAAAGCCAGACGACAACCATCTACTCCCCGCACGTCATGATCCTCGAGGGCATATTTGCACTGCATGACGCGCGGGTGCTGAGCATGCTGGATATGAAGATCTTCGCAGAGGCCGAGGCCGATCTCTGTTTGTCCAGACGATGTGAGTCGGCCTCTGCTACGCGCTTTGCTTGTCGATACTGATCAGGTACGGCAAGCCAGTGCTCCGCGATGTCCGCGAGCGAGGTCGAGACATTGAAGGTTGCATCAAGCAGTGGTTCTCCTTCGTCAAACCAAACTTTCACAGATACGTCGAGCCACAACGCAACATTGCGGGTACGTCTCTCGCGCCTCTCATGCACGCTATCCCTTCATCGTGATGATTTCAAAGTTAAAAAGCATAGTTCAACCGAACAATATTGTGGAAAACTAACCATCACCAAACCTGTCTGACTTTTGTACTCGCCACCGCACTTCTTCGTTCGAACCAGAATTGCATTTGGAGACTGACGGCCATTACTAGACATCATCGTGCCGAGAGGTACGGATAACAAAGTCGCAATTGGCATGGTCTCCGATCGTATCCACAAGATCCTGGACCAGAAATCAAAGCTCCATCAGCTCGAACTCAGGCGATTAGGCAAGGTTGCCGAAGACGCGCCGCTGTCGAAGAACGTCAAAATACTGCAGCACACGAACCAGGTTCGAGGCATCAATAGCTTCATCATGAATCCGGAGCTCGAGCGCGAAGATTTCATCTTCTACTTCGACCGCCTCACAGTGATGCTCGTTGAAAAAGCGACAGAGGCTGGGCTCCATTTCGAACCTCGGACGGTCAAGACTCCGGTCTGTGGCCAGATGTACCACGGCTTACACCCCGATGGTGAAGCATCAGCGGTCGTCATCCTGCGCGGTGGCTCGTGCCTTGAAACCGGCCTCAAGCGTGTCATTCCAGACTGCCGGACTGGTCGCATGCTCATTCAGACCAACTTCCGGACCGGTGAGCCCGAGCTCCACTTCTACAAACTGTCGCCTGATATCGCGAAGCATCACTGCGTACTGCTGCTTGATTCGCAGATGAGCGGTGGTGGCGCTGCGCTCATGGCCGTGAGAGTCTTACTCGATCATGGTGTGCAGGAGGATCGCATCGTGTTCGTCACATACATGGCCGGGAAGATGGGGTTGAACAGACTGATGAGCGTGTTTCCCGATATCAAGGTGGTGGTCTGTAGGCTCGTGGGTGATACAGAGCTGAGGTGGGTGGAGAAGAGATATTTGGGCTGCTGAGTGAACACAGGGGCAGACATGAACAAGTGGTATGACGAGCAGGATCCAGAATCTCAGCCACAGAATTCAAGTAGCACCCTGCTACTTGTCTAAGACGCTCGCAGTTATGAACTTCTGCGCCAAGACCACTGTCTTCTGAACGTCACTTCACTTCCTAGGTATTGTCGGCCACGGCTGGCATAGTCATACAACACTTCTTTGCGACATCGCTCGATCCTGCACCTAACCTGCTGCTTGTTGCCTGCCCATGTGAGCAAAATGAACACATTGACTGGGGCATGGAAAGGTAGCGAAGACTGAGGCGTGCAGATCTAATCCATCAGTGACACCAAGAGTAGGCGGAAGCTTCACTTTCACATCAACACGCACTCTCGTCAACGAGTCTCCTTACATGTCACGTCTTCAAGCACTCAGGACAAAGACATCCGAAGTTCTCCACCTTCTTGTCTCGCAGTCTGCAACGCTGTTTGCTCGGCCGTTCTCAGCCCCTCAAGAGCTCACCACCATGAAGAGACGCGACTGCACCACCTGCGACCGCAGTCATCCGCCCGCGCAGTTTGCGAAACCTCCCGAAGGCAGTCGATGCACCCACGATCGCGACACCTGCAAAAGATGTTGGCATCAATGGCTCAAGGCGCAGGTGGCGAGCAAAACCTTGTATCAAATCACCTGTGCGCAATGCAGCAACGTCCTCAGCCAGAGTGAGATCAGGGCGCTGGCGACGAAGGCCGTGTATGAACGGTAAGTTGGCATCTCCAAATCACGAGATGCCCTCTGTTCAGCCTTTAACGAGCGCGAAGATACCTCGACGCCGAATTCGAAGCGACCACGGCCGCCGACCCGCAGTTCCGCTGGTGCCTCGCGCCGGACTGCAAATCGGGTCAGATCCACCGCGAAGGCGACATCTTCCGGTGCGTCGATTGCGACTTCAAGGCCTGTGCCAATTGTCACGTGGCTTGGCACGAGGACGAGACTTGCTCGGACTTCCAGGCTCGGATACAGGTGCAGCCGGGTGAGGAAGCGAGCTCGGCGGAGACGCTCGGGAGGATCGCGAAGCTTTGCCCTGGTTGTCAGCGCAAGGTGCAGAAAGAGAAGTAAGTTCGGGATTACGACGCCTCTGTGTCTGTTGTTGAATGCTAAAGTATGTGTGCGATCAGTGGGTGCGATCACATCACGTGTGAGTTTTGGACTCCATCGAGCATCTTGTTGAGTGTTTGCTGATGAGTTTGAGCAGGCACAGTATGTCATTACGAGTTTTGCTGGCCTTGTCTCGCTTCTTTTGACGAGATTAGGAAGACCGGCAATACGGCGCACAAAACGGACTGCAAGCACCACTCCAATAACCTCGCGCTTTCTTGGCCGTTCAACATGCACTAGAGCGTCTTCACCGGCACGGATTCTCGGTAGGATCTTGCGACAATCTAGGAGGCATATTTGCTTGGGTTGGGAAACAATGCGTTGATGTATCGATGGCGTGGTCCTTTCAGGGGCGAAAGAAGGGCTCTGCCCAAGCTTGCGGTTGGAGATAGGGGTAACAATGGGATCATCGACGTTCAGGGACGACCATTCGAGACTTTGTGTCAGTTCTGCCGCCGTCTTTTCCTTCAGGCTCGATATTGCTCGCTCAGTAACCCATCATTCAAATCACGAAGAACCCCAGTCGAACTCCGATGCGAACCTTGCAACACTCCTTCAAAGACGATGTCTCATGCATGTTTGCTCTGTGTAGCGACTGCACGTCTGTGAGACATGCAAACGCATGAGGGTGAACACATGCGGAAGCAATCAATCCTTTGTATTGCTTACATTGTATGTACTCACTCGCTCGGCCTCAACACCTTCACTCATCATGACCTTTGGCCATCAAATATTCGGCGCTGTTCGTTCGTGAGTTCCTTTTCGAGATCCGCGTTGGCGGAAAATCAACGTCCAGACGCCACTTCAAACAGTACGAATTGCACCATCAACGAGGTCAATTCAATCCCTCACCTCTAAGACTGACGTGGCGACGACGAGAGTGTCCTCCATCGCACCCCAACCCGAAAACGACACGATGGCAGACCAGCATGTCCGAAAATCGGGCCTTCATAGGAGGCAAAGAGTGATCCACGGCGCCACAAATGATACCTCCCAAGGCAGCGCCATCTCTGCGAAACGCTCCGCAAGAAAAGGCAAAAACAAGCGAACCCTCGAAGAAGAAGAAGACGAGCTGCCAGTAGTGAGCCGCAAGAAACCGCACCGGACAACTCGAGAATGCACAATCTGCTGCGAGAACCTACCTGAGCGACACTTTCCGGCATACCTACATCCGGGAGCTGCGAAGGATACCCACAACGTGTGCTCAACGTGCTGGCGAAAGCATCTGGAGATCCAAGTGGGAAGCCAGAATTGGGACAAAATCGACTGTCCACAAAGCAAGGAAAACTTGAACGAAGCGGACATCAAGACCCTGGCCACCAAAGAGACATATGACAGGTTGGAACCACCCCTTCATGCCCCCTCAAGTCATAAGCTAACCACGCAACAAAACAACCAGCTGGCTCGACGCAGCCGCCAAATCGACGCGAGACACCGACGCCGAATTCCGCTCGTGCCCCAAAGCCGACTGCAGCTGGGGCGCCTTCATCTCCACCCGCGGCGACGACGGCAACATCTTCGCGTGCCGGCTGTGCGAATCCCGGTACTGCCTCGTGTGCGAGGTCCCCATGCACGAGGGGGAGACGTGCGAGGAGCATCAGCGGCGGAAGGGACAGGTGCGCGAGGATCGGCTGTCGGAGGAGAAGGTCAGGAAGATTTCGAAGCCGTGTCCGGAGTGCACGGCGAATTTGGATAAGTTTGCGGGTTGTGATCATGTTACTTGTGAGTTTGGTTTCCCGTCGCGCAGTGCGCATACTGGAAGGGGACTTCAGTGCTGACGGTGTGACTTGCAGGTTCTCGATGCAGACACGAGTTTTGCTGGGACTGCTTCGCCGCCTACCACGGACCAGAGGGGGTTTTGAAGAAGGGCAGTACGGCGCACACATCGTCCTGCAAGTACCGTAGGCGATGAGCAGTAGATAGAGCACGAGCTGACTCAGATTTATCAGTCGAGGTGGCTAAAACAACATTGCTTCATGACGCATGGGTATATAGAGCGATTAGCCGGGCTTTTCCTTGGGAGCCGTTCTGTACATCCGGTCAAACGCAAAACGTATCTCTTACATGTCTCACAACGCCAGTCCCGTCCCGTCGCCCGTCCATCTGTACAGAGCGAGCACCTCCCGTCTACGCTTCTGTTGCTCGCCAAAATCTTCCGGGAGTCTGCCGCGGACTTGCGCGAGAGCGGAGCGCATGACCTTACGGAAGTTCCTCTGTCGAAAGAATGGTCGTTAGCGATACCTCGAATGATCTCAGTATAGATTTCGTGACTCACCTGATACTCAGTGTTGAGCGTGACAACGCAAGCCTCGTGCGCTCGAACGATGGTCTCACAGGCCTTCACCACGCTCGCGCTCGCTTCGCCTTGTAATTTGTCCGCGATGAGCAACAAGAGGAAACTGCCTTGCAAAAGGTAGATGCCGAAGAAGAAAGGCATGACGCTCAGATCCGGGTCATAGTCGAGGATGTCGTTGATGGCTTCTGCGGCAGACACTGCGTGGCCGGTCGCGGAGATGAACGATTGCGAAGAGATCCAGAGGTCGTTGTCGTCCAGTAAGGATATCGGATCCCACTTGCCATTGAGGAGGATGTGGAGGGTGTGCATGAGATGCGTGCAGTATGCCACTATCATCTTTGTTTGCAGCACCGACTCGGTCATTCTCGGGCTCGAGTTGTTGGTGCCGGCGGAATGCGCTGAAGGGCTGAGCGTATTTCCTTCCCCATTGGTAGTGCCGTCCGTGGATTGATTGACTTCACTGCTGGTTACGGGCATCGTGTAATGTGCTTCGAACTCCTCCAAGCTCCGACCGTACACTTCCAGTTGCCGGCTGATCTCCGCGGCTTGATCGTCCCAGTCGCTGCCGTCTCGGAAACGTAGTCCGAAGCGTGGGTGATGGCGCGCGTGGTTGAGATCCACAATCTCTCCCAATATCGTCATCACTGGGAGGAAGTGCCCGAAAATGCTGTGCCCGGTACAATCGAAGCACGGTCCTCGTCTTCGGAAGAAGCTGACCTCAGCGTGGTTCTCAGGTGCATAGTAGTCGCCGGCCTGCCACACTGCATCGCTCTCCGGCTGCAATAGACCATCGCATTCGACATCCAACAGAAACAGCGGCCGGTTGTAGCATAACGCAAGATGCCTGTCCACGATGTACAACACCCACCAAATCCGCCTCCGCTCTTCGCGCTCTTCCTCGGAGACGGCGCCCGGTGGATGACCCTGCGTTTGCTCGTTATGCACATGCTGGCCGTTCATCTGTTCTCCGTGATCGTTCATTCCGGTTTGCTGGTTATCCGGGCTAGAAGACTCCGGATTCGGAGGAACCTCTCGACCGAGCTTCAACTCCCGCGCCAAGGACCACGCTGCGTTCCACCATCTCAAGCTGGCAGCTTTGTATTCGCTTGCCGATACGACCGTGGCAAGATGCACGTAGGTCGCTACATCGTCAAGCGCACCAGTCGCTCCCGGAGAACCGCTGTCCATATCGTGCGTCTGGCCAGGTAGTGCAACACCAAAGCCACCAAGTGCCACGCCGTTGATGACAGTGTTGGCTCCATAGTTCGAGGTACTGTCAGTGGGCGTGTGGATTAGCGGCTTGAGAAGGCCTACGGTCAGCTCCAAAAGCTTCTGGCAGACTTTCCCACGTGCGGATGGCGGCGAAGTGAGAAAGGCGGACTCGGAGGTCTGCGCTGCAACCCACAGTATGCTCGCCAGAAGAGCAGGACTACATATGCGCGGGTTGTGCTGTCGTAAGAACGACCGTTTCCGGAACACATTGGCCAATACATAAGGCGATTGCGGCTGCAAGGAAAAGGAAGACATGCTGGAGAAATACAGCTCAAGAAGGTCGCAGGCGAGTCCGATGGGGAGGATGGCGGAAATGTGCGGAAGCAGTGGTCGGAGGACGGGGTATCGCAATACCTGACTCGATGGCAGTGGCTGGAGGTGAGGATATAGCGCGGCGGACGGAGACGGCAACGAGAGCCAGCCTGGTGAGCCAGCAGTGGGTGATTGACCTAAGAAGCCCGCAGGGAGTGGAGACTCGCCAATTCTGAAAGCATTGCTAGGCATACCATGCTGACCGGTGGGCGACGTGACAGAGTATGGCCTGTCACCGTAGCCGGTGATGCTGCCGCCTGGTATCATGCTATTTGACATTGCACCGCCGCCGCCATGTAGCATATTGTGGCTCGTGACTGTACCGTTGGAAGACAAGATGCTTCGATGATAATCATCGATAGTACCATAGTCGGCCATCGCCGCAGACATGCTGCGATCGGCCATGGTGACAACGGGTTGCTGTGGCGTTGGAGGACCCATACCCGGTATCGAACGATCCATCATCATGGCTCGTTGCTGTCTATCCGGATCGTCCAGGTCACCCATGTGGCCATTCGTGATCGTCCCAGTGTGCTCAAGGCCGGGCATGGGTGGATCGCTGCCACTCGGAAGCTGCTGACTACCGAAGCTGTTGGATCTCAGCGGAGGGAATTGTAGCGGCGGCAGGTCACTACTTGATCGCCTCCGCTTGATGCCTTGCTGCCGCTCTTGCCTCAACTCGTTCACCGTCTCATCGGACTCATTCTCATTACCAGATCTCGGACTCAACTCTGTGCCATCGCCCGGGGTCTGTGTTGCAGCGGCATGCTGCGCCGCAAGATCTTTCCTCGAAGCCTTGCCTCGCTTCTTGCGCTCCCGAACATACTCGCACGTCAGGCCAAATTCGACACAATGTGCGCATGGCGATTTGCCGTCGCACTTGGTGCGTAGCTGGTTGCACTGATCGCAAGCGCGACTGATCCTGCGCCTGACAGGTTGCCCGTTGCTGCTCGCGCGACCACCCCGAGCCATGCTAACGGACTCTCGACGGACCGAGGTGAGACCATCGACGCTGCGATTGCTAAAGCTTTGCCGATGCTGCAACGGAGCCTTCCCGCCGCCTGGTGTGCCATGTGCGGCCTGTTCTTGCTGTTGTTGTTGCTGCTGCTGCTGTTGTTGTTGCTGCAATTGTTGCAGGGCATACTGCGATCCTTGTGCAAGTGTTTCAAGTCCGTTCGCGGACCGGTGTGGCTGCGACCCATGATCCTGCGTCACCATATTGCCCGCGCCGAACTCGGTAGGGTAGTTCGGTAACCCAGCAGAAAGCATCGTTCCTCCGACTCATCAACCGCAGAGGATGCCGGAAGGTTTCGATCCGCGTTCTCTCGTTATCGCAGGGTCATCCAAGCATTGTATATATCGTACACGAGGCAGCGTCGATGGTATGTGGTGGTGGAGGAGAGCAGGACAGACGCTGAGGGCGGAGTGGAGGAGGTTGACGGCGGACAAGGCGACGGTGATCTCGAAAGGTGAATGCGGTATGCGAGCCAGGTGAGCACTACATGTAAGTGAGAGGTTCCGCCGTAGGAGCAGTAGCAGGGCAGTGGAGTGATGAGAGCTCGAGAGCACAGAACATGTAGAAAGTGGAGGTAGAAGTCACGGGACTCGGTCAGCAAAGCTCATCTCATCAGATGGTGCAGGTGGTAATGATGCTGCTACAATTCTGATTACCCCACACACGAACAAATGAAAGCCGAAAAGCTTCGTCCTCCACGTTACTGGCACCTCCCGGGCACCTCGCGCCACTTGACCACAAACAGGCCATCCACACCGACCAGCGCGCAAGTCAGCAGCAAGGAGGATGGACGAGGACCGCCAGTACAAGCACGGCCTTGGACTCGTCCGCCGCCAAACGCACGCAGATGGAAAAGTCCGCCCCGCATCCACGAGGTATAGACTACCAGTACGCGCTGGTCTTGGGGCTCATCCAGAGGAACCGTGGTTCTCTCCGACCACATGAATGTCACTCAGGGTCTCCGGTTTACCCGTTTCGGTGCGGCAGGGTCACAGGAGAGCCCGAGTCAGCGCCTTGCTGTGCAGCCTGTGCTACCTTGTTCGGAACTGCAATGCCATGCGGCCTTTCCGACCTTGCCGGACTCCAGCGCTGCCGTCTGACTGGAGCGAAGTAGAAGTGAACAGCGAAATCCCCACTCGGTCTTCGTCCCACGAACCGCTCGTCACATGGGAAACCGGAGAGTCAAAAAAGTCTGATCAATGGTGGTTGCCAGATGGATCATGCATCTGCGTCACGTGTGACCGGTGCTTTACCTATCACATCAACCACCTTGAAGCCACCAACCATAAAGTCAGCTACCCAGCCATGCGCAGACGGCTTTCCCATTACTGCTGCAGATGGCACAGGCCGCCTGCCTGGCGGCCCTGGCCACCTGACGAGGAGATCAGCGTCCAAGGCGACACGAGCAGATGCAGGTTTGAGTCTGCTATGAACCGACTGATCGCTGCATCAGCTTGTCCGCTCTAAGGGAGTACGACATATCGCCGACGCGCTGTATCCTGTGTCTTTCAAAAGTCCTGAACGGCCTGGACGGGGCAGGCTCGGCCATGGCGCGTATCTGGTTGATTGATGATGCGTGGTACCCAGGTACTGTAGGCGGCCGTGCGGCGTGCCGCCACCGCTGCCACGCGGTACCCCTGAAACAGCACTGTCTACCTGCTGTCCCCGGACGGGCCGGGTCCCTCATTCGCGCGAGCTCGACGCCATACAGATCTTTGTTGCAGATCGTACTGTAGATTGTTATATAAGTCAGAAATTGTATCTGGAGTCTGGATTCGGAAGAGACCCCGACAATGTTCTGGCCACGCCGAATGATTATTAGAAGGCAAGTTGGACGCATGGAACCTGGTCCTAGCCGGTGGTTACTGCGTTTCAGAAGCCTACTTTCTTATCCGTCACAAAGGCTGCTCCTGGCTGCTATATACAACATGAATCTCATGTCAGCTTTACATCACGCCCTGGGTGGATTGACCAGGCCGACTTCACGGAAAGTTCACGTGCACCAATTTCTTAGGCATGCTTTGTCGGACTCACAGCGCATGAGGATGCCTTCTTGGCAAGACACCCTGTTAGACCTCAAGCCAGTCCCACATGGACACGAGACGTCACCTTTGACTTACCCATCCAGTTGTATTTCGATTCGTGAGGCCTGGTACTCAGGAGTCAAGGTCAAGGAAAGCCACATGCAAACACCATAGCCAAGCTTCGTCGTTAGTTGTTACCTTTCGCACTCGAGAGGCGTCGATAGACTCACCGAGTCCACGGATGTAGCCCATCATTCATCGCTCTTTCGCTACGTCGCCTTGTGTCGCTTTAGCATAGACCGTCATGCAGTCTGTTACGTTTGGCGTATGACTTTGGGCTCGTCCTGACGTACGGATACCGTGCGATGAAGCCCCCGAGGAGGTTGCAGGTAGGCTTGTAGTCTCATCGATGGCGAAGGTCGATGATGATATGAAGGAAGCAAAGGCGGCGGCCCAGCTTCTCTGCTGCCGAGTGTGCAAATGCTCACTTGACACGGCAGTGAAACTCCGCTTCTCGAGTCTTGATGCTCAGTGCTAAAGCAATGGCGCTCGGATGCCTTCCTCGAATGCGAGCAGGTATAGCGTGGCGTGGAACTCGGGCACCGCTGCTGACAGTAAACTGATCAGCGACGTCCCAATGGGGTTTGCCACAGGACAATGCAAGGGATCGGAGGGAAGGGAAAGATCAGACAAGCCGTTTTACGCACGCCCACCCGCCGGCACCTCCCCATGCAGCCCATAACGGACAACACAGCTCGATGCGCTGAAACCACCATCACGCAGTCTTACGACTACAACTCCACAACCGATCCTCCCAAGCGGGGCTTGGTACGGTACCAGGGAGGGTGGCTCGGCGGAGATAGGCCGTCCATGGAAAGGATCTCGTGGAATGGATAGACTTGGGTCATCATGAAAATGAAAGTAGGATGATGGGGACATGCACGATTGCGACGTACCTGGAATGAAGGGCATTAGATTGCCGGTGTGGCCAAAGGTGCGTCGATAACGATCCCGAAGTAGCATCAATGGTGTCGAGTAAGAGGATCGAATGTTTTCCTATGGTTGACGGGCTGTCAGCAGACGTTTGGACCAAGTCGAGGGAGTGCGAGTATGGTGATGTGTGTTGAAATCAGACAAGTTTGGTAATGGTATGTGTTGTCGACAAGTATGGTTCAGTAGCAGAACTGAAATTGATACAATCATCATTGGAGGGGATGTGGGCATATGAACGAGTCCAAACACGTACCTTTCGAAACAAGTAATGTGGAAGTACGAGATGAATGGCCTGTCAGGCGTCGTAGGTTGGAAAGATAACGTGCAAGGTTGACCGAAGCTATAATAGAGCGTTAGCTGCTTTGTTCGCCATGACAAAGCGTGACTTTGGTTTTCATGAGTATGAAGGGGGAGATCAGATGGTGATGCATGTGTTGTTCTTGGATCATAGAAGTCACCAGAACGAATAGTGTTAGGATCATCAATGAGAGCGCGATGTTTGGGGCAGATGCGGACATACCATGTGCTAGACCTCGTCATCTCCAGCTTCCAATTTCTTGACAATGTCAAGCGGAAGCCGCCTAGATCATCGCAAGAGGATATGAGCTTGAGGCACTGCTTCTCAAGCACGATGGTTCTGATTCGGTGTAAACAGAAGTCCTGCAGTCGGCGATCGAGGTGTGGTTGTAAGTATGGGATGGTTATAGAAGTGCCAGCGTGGTCACGTGACCGTGATGTTGCCGGTCTTGTTCAACACCAAGGCACCGAGCATGGCGGCCAAAGACTATGCGAGGACTGATCAATTCGTCGTCCGATCGAGATCCGGCGGATGAGCGGTCATGGTCATGCTATAGCAGGCATTGGATGAACATCGGTGGCCACGGTTGGGACCTGTGGTTTTGTGCCAGGCGGCGCATGACGGTATTAGCGAGGATGCCGCGGTATAATACCTGCTGCTCTGAATCCATGTCCTACGGCAATGGGTATCGATGGGGTTTGGCCATGGGGTGCGTATCTGTCATAGGATGAAGAATCCAAGAGATGTCGTTTGGTGCTGGGCTGTGAGAAAAACGAGACGAATGCACGGTCCCCAGGTCTTGGCAATGAAGCGAATGGTGAACCTCACGTTCCATGAATGTTCTTTCAGCGAACTACCTGGAGGATACCTAAACCCGGCCATCTCGCGCTCACACGAGAGCATGATTATTCGAAAACCTGCATAGGTACGTCGACTGTCATACACTCCAGCCCTTCCTCCAACATGATTAGACACAATTCACAATCTGTCAATCCCCTGAAACCTTCACTGGTTATTGACGAGACAACAATTGCTATGCTCTTTATGATTTCCACAGCGTCCACAAACTCCGTCTTTGTCTGCACATCGAATTCAGTGACCAACATTGACCATGACCTAGACTAGTCATCGTTTGGAGGCCTCTTGAGCTCCGTTACTTCGCCATGGCTCAACCAAACGCACCCGTCGAAGAGCCCTTCCCGATCTTCAAGCTCGCCCACAGATACATCCTCTACGACGCCAACACAATAACCTACATCCGTGCCAAGTACAACGTGACTGGCGTTCTGATCGGCGGCCTACCCCAGGCTCCGCAGCAGAATGTGTTCCTCGGTATTCCACTAGAACTCATGCCGGAAGAAGCTCGTCTGCTCTGCGAGAAGGGCGTTGCATACATTCAGGACGATGTTCAGGCTCACAAGCAAGGATTCATGGCCAACGGACTCAGTCCACAAAAGAGGCAAGCCTATCAGGCGGCGTTGAGAAAGCACGGACAGGTGGCAGCGGAGAAGGTGAAGGAGAAGGCAGACGACAAGAAGAAAGCTGCGTTGAGTAAGAAGCTGGGAGTGGAGAACTGGAATGACATCCCTGAGGACATGCTCACGCCCACGAGCTCGCGACCGGGTTCGCGTGCTGGCAAGAGGAAAGGCAGGAGTGGTGCCGTAACACCTGTACCTCAGGAGGGTCAGCAGCTCAACGGGGGTGCTACGAAGCCGCCTCGAAATGAAGCCGGCACAGGCGGTGGCGAGGATGAGGACGATTTACTCTTCGCGGCTTCCACCAACACATCGGAACCCCGACACAGCATGAACAGTGGGCAATCCGTGGCAACGGGCGCAGCAGGCCTCGTGCCGCACGCCATTACACCAACGACTTCATATCCACCACTCCATCCTACGCCTCCTTCAGGAGATTTGCCCGACTCCGCGGCGACCGAATCACTGCCCGACGTGCCACCTTCATACCCTTTGTATAAGCATCTCCACGACAAAGAGTATTTCCTCGCTCCCGGTCTGCGGTTCGGATGCCAGTACATGGCGTATCCCGGTGATCCCTTGCGTTTTCATTCACATTTCTTGTGTAATGGCATGGGATGGGATCAGGAGTTTGACCTGCTCGACATAGTTGGTGGAGGGCGACTTGGCACTGGTGTCAAGAAGGGCTTCCTCATCGGTGGCGAGGCGTCACGGGATCCCGAAAGCGCACCAAACGGAGAGGGCATTCTTGACGGAGGAGGTGAGGGAGGCGTGAGAACGTTTTGTATCGAGTGGGGTGGTATGTAGACGGTCGATTCCGAGGTACATCACCCGAAAATGCAAGTAAAACAGTTCATTGACCCACACCTCGTTTGAGCATTTGACGGGCCCCTTGAAACGCCATTACCCATTCCCACATTCATTCAGCGCTACATGTTCATCACGTGACATATACAGACAAGCTCATGACGCTGGACACGTTCACTCACGCCTCGCTTCCATGTGCTCTTACGGGGCCCGTGACAATCGCTTTTCACGCAAAACGTTTCTTCAACAACGAAGAACTTGCCACACGCACGATCAAGAAGCCACTTCGTTGACGTCCAGTCCACTTGGCGGAACGACGCCTGTAGCAACTACCTCGGGTTCACCACGGCCACACACTTTCACAACAGCAACAACAAAGAAGACACGATGAGCAACCCTAAGTCGCGCTCCGCACGCCGGAACTCGAGCATGTCTCTCTCACACCAAGCTCGCATACTAGGGGCAAGAGACACCACGGCCCCCATCAGCAGCGAAACTCGGACTAGAGGCCATGCAACCGAGTTCAGCAGCGCAGGCCAGCCGAGATCAGCCTACGACGAGCTCTCACGCCTAGCCGCACCAAAGCCAACCTTTCGCCGCGCGGCCGCCACGACGACCCCAGCAGCACCCAACGAGATCCAACCTCTACTCGGAACACCGGTCTTCTCCCGGCCGATCATGACCCGTTCCGCCACCACCGACACCGCAATATCCCGTTCAGCCCTCAACAGCGCCACGACGGCAAACAGCGCCAAGACAAACCGACCCTCTTTCCTCCGGCGCGCCAGCAACCTCTTCCAATCAACACTGGACCTGACCGCGCACAGCCCCAAGAACGCACCGGCCCCGCCATCATATTGGAGCGACCACGCGCACCCCGCCGCCCTTCTTAAGATCTGGGATGCCGTTGACCAAGCGGCGGCGACAGAGGCTGGGGTGAAGGTGAAGGTGAAGGATCCCCCGTCTACGTCATCACGGGTCATCAGCACGGAGAAGCAGATGCTGAAGGCGTACCCGGAGCTACGCGAAGGCGAGGTGCGGCTGTCGAGGCAGTGGATCGAGTATGTGCTTGGGGTGAACTTGCGCCATCCGTTCTGTACGGCGGAGAAGATGGGTCGGTGGG
>Ga0058704_10000271_pt1 | contig 28530 bp, 26 predicted proteins | sample AgamicMgSfe_FD_71363 | JGI IMG/M metagenome (GOLD analysis project Ga0058704, IMG submission 71363) | Agave microbial communities from Guanajuato, Mexico - Mg.Sf.e | ecosystem: Host-associated > Plants > Phyllosphere > Phylloplane/Leaf | place: Guanajuato, Mexico | collected 2012-05-30
GAAGAGGACAGCGAAGACCGAGTCTCCGTCCGGTCACTGAAGCTCGACCCCGGCCCTCTCTTCAAAGCTCGCAACATATTCCGCCGCCGCGCAGACCGGCAAGTCAAAGAAACCACGACCGACTCCTCATCCTCTCCCAACAGTCTCACGCCTTCGCAACCCCGGCGAAGCATGCGACGTCCATCTCTCCCCCGGCTGCACACGGCCCCCTCGTCGATCTCGCTGTCCAAGCTGAGCGCCATCAAGGACAGACCATCACCGGTCGCGCGCAGCCCCAGCGTGCAGGAGCAGCTCCACTGTCACCGGTGCTATTACTTCGCCGCGCGGCATTGCAACGGCTGGGTGATGGGGGGCACGCACGGCGATGCCTGCGAGCAATGCTTGGTAAGTCGAAGGACCTCTTCTTCCCTACTTTTCACCTGCTTGACATGTACAAACTCCCGTCGCTGACACCGATACAGCAAGCTGGGTTTTTCGGCGCGCCTTGATGGCCGTCCTTCGTCTGTCATAATAAAGCACGGTCTTTTGTTTTCCGCGTTCATGGTAAACGACAATAGCTTTACGGGTGGATGATACCAAGAAAAGCGATCTAAGGCAGAGGATAATGGACAGTACAGTACATCTCAGCGAGGAGCGACGGCGTTGACGTGCGTGTATGAATAAAGAAAGTGTGGGAAATGCGAGTTGGTGGTTCGTTGACTATTTTAATCTGGAAGGAAACGGAAGACGTATATTGACGAGAACGTCATGGTCGGGAATCGACTTACAGCTAAGACTGCGGACCAATGCCTTCTCAAGGGTCTTTGTGTAGACTAGCTTGAACGATAAGGAGAGCTCATACTTACAGAACGTTGGCGCTTTAAGAGATTTTGTCGTTGAAACCGTCTCGTTTGCTTGATCTCAATACGTTGAACAAAAAGCCCCGGCTGGCACTCCTCTGTAATCCCTCGCCGTGCCCACGTTTCATGTATGATCCGTCAATCATGTCCTTCGTTTTGATCAGCGATGAGAAAGAAATCAATAGTGTCGTTTCTGCAGCAGCAGAGCTAGTAAAAGGCGGCTGAAGTGCTTGAACCATGGCCCTGAGCAGATTGGACGACCTACTTGTCCTCCTCAAGATGCTACCATACGCACGTTTGACGAGTGGGTGGCATATCCGAGCGAGTGGCTGGGTGTCCAATCTCTGTCTTCCGACTCGATCGAAGGATGGCTGATCAGCTATTTCACTTCGCACATCAACGAGTACAGGGCATTCGCCTTAACCCACCCTATCGATTCCCTCGAGCAAGTCACGCGAGACTGGCCATATGATACTCCGAAGACCGTGAGACCGTGCTGCTAGAAAGGTGACGATTTCCTGCGAGCAAGTAGTGGAGCGTCTGGCCACCGCGGAGTGTGTCCGCATAGCTGATGCGGGCCCGCCTGACGGCAGTGGGACTTGACGATTGAAGCTCCGACAGCCTCTACCGCCGAAGGGGCTGTGTATCGAGGATATATACCTTGACTCTGCGTCACGTGTGAGGAGTTGCTCCGGCAGGGCGCCGAACCCGGAATATTGCTTTCGATCGACTTCGCCGGGAAAGCGTCTGTATCGTGGCTGTGTCTACACGTCGGGAGGGGGACTGGCGACTCTGATTCACCATGCCCGCCATTGTCCGCATAGGAAGTGGACCCAACCTGCTCATCCGTTGTGCTACTCATGTATGCCTCTTCTTCTTCTAAAAACTTGCGCGTGGCCTCTTCTTCTCTCCTCTCGCGTGCTTCGACGATGTGGGTTGGGGTCCAGCCAGGGGTGTAAAGACCAGCTATCTCTTCGCCGTATTTGATTATACGGAAGGTCTGCTTAATCGTCCACCTACGGCACACCTTCGAGCCGAAATCCGAATTATAATCATCCCGGATGAGCTCGAATGGCGACAGAAGTGTCCGGGGATCAGGGGGAGTAACGCTTGATGGTGCGGCGAAAGCGTCAGCGGAGCAGGTATGGAGCGTCGGATGTTCCTTGGTCGAACTTAGTGAAGTGGGAGGAGACGGCATGCGGTCGAACCAGTGTCGCTTTGACGGTCGACGATCCGCATCAGACCTCGAAGCAGAGCGTTTCCGACTGAAGGTGACTTCAGGCATAACTTTCGCTTTTGATGATAAAGATGAGAAGGTGATGTTCCAGATGGCCTAATCAAATGCCCGCAATAGTCGGGATTCACTGAGCTAATGTAGATGGATGGTATACAGTAATGGCGGCTAGAGTCCGCTACATCAGGGGAGATATAGGTTTCTCGAAACCTTCTTAGGTACTTTAGAGTTAGTATAAGCGGTAAAATATAGCTACACTATGTATTGCATATACCAAAAAATTTGGACCTATAACGTGCTATAATTTCACTATATACATATATCATGATAGTAGTTTTACTTATCTATAAATAGTCTTCTAAAGAAGGAAGCCTTATTATATTAAGTAAAGTTACCAACTTAGAGGTATATACAACTATTTGAATAATAGCTTCTCTTGCTAAAAGCGACTCTATATATTGATAGATAAAATAATTATTTAGAATAGATAATATATAGGGTTAGAATATTTATCTTATTAAAAGATTATATACCTAGGTACTAAAGAATCAAGAATCAATAAGAAGGATCTATAGAGGAGAGTTTATTGTTCTTTACTTGATACTAGTTGTTTCTAGCTAAGTAAGTTCTAGATTTTTATATTACCCTACTAGTCTACTACTTAGGTTCTATAATCTTAACATCTCATTATAGTATAATCTTATAGATGTATAGTATATCATCTATATTTCTACTATACTTATAGCAATCTTTCTAATATCTTACAGTCATATATAGACGCTATACATCTAAAAGCTTTAGTTGTCAGTAAGATATAGCGTAGTAATATCCTACCTACTACGAGAGCCGAGGAAAGGCGACTTTCCGCTCTCACACGTCAACAAGACACACGCACAAGACACGCCGAGAACGAACGTGTCGTCAATTACGGGCAAGATGATTGTACAGGGTGCTCAGGATTCGGTGTGTACTCCACGGAAGCTGCTATGCGGCTGTCAACCCTACCAGCTCAGACTCCTTATTACGCAGAAAATGTTTTATATATGGATAATCAACACGTCAGAATACAGATCGCGAACCCCATTCCCTATACCTTCCGCTCGATCTTGAGAGCATAATGCAACCTCCTCGTGGAAGTAATCCACATTACAATGCGACATGGCGGGTGAGCGGCGATCGAGTAAGGGTATGATGAATGGTTGGGAGCTTGGAGTCTCGAAAGAAGTCAGTCACGGTAGAGGAGCTGGACAACAAAGCATCGAAGGTCGGACTCATCTGATCCTTTTTATTCCACTTCCTTAAGCGCCTGGCGGTACTCTCTGTACTGTCCTGTTGATGCCTGTGCCGCATTGGTTTCAAGCGAATGTATTTACAGCCACACCCGGTGACTTGTTCGTACGTATCGCAGCCGACCAGTGCGAGAGGCGGTTCGATTGACAGTCGCTATTGGTAGGTGTCATGGGTCATAGATTACTGTGCGCACAGTATGATCGCTTCGGCAGCCCTTCGACCTTGTAGACGCCGTGGCTACTTGCTGCGCCGCGCAGACACGAACGAGGTACCTTGACATACCGTAGCGGCAGTGAGATGAAGGACTTGGTGACGCCTGTAGGTACTCCGGGAGAAAGAGAACCACGTGGAAGCTGACCTTTCCGAAGTGCAACTCCCTCGCCGCAGCATCGATCGTGTACCTGTTCCATCTCGCTTCCGCTACGTATGCTCTCGTCCTCTGGTTGGGATCAGCATCCGAGTCTAGGGGATCGGCGACGCCCTGCATTCCAGGTGCTGTATGTTTGTTTCTAATACACATACATGCATAGGCACCAGGGCCCTAGCCCGCCTCCGTTCATCGTCACCTTCGATCGGTTCCCGTTGAGGTATGCTTGATGTTGTTAATCTTCCAGGGCAGACTTCTCCGTACTGCACTCGGTAATACCACTGGATCCCTCATTGTCGGCGCCAACAGCCTATAGGCTCTGTAAGCTCAACACAGGCATTTCGCAGGCCGTCGCCTGATATGGCACACATGGTGCGGTATCAGAATAATCGAACGCTTTGGCTGAAAAGGCAGGCAGTGATCGATGGCTTCCAGCATGCGGGGTCGCGACTCTGTATACTGTTTTGGGCACGAATCGCTTAACTACATGTACTCAAAACACCCGGGCGGTTAAAAACACTTGCGACCGCTGGATGAGGCGTAACTGCTATCGATGCACTCTTCACCGCCATCATGCTGGGACGCGAGGACGGAGAGTGGCCTGTGGAATTCCACCTGGTGTCAAGACGTAACCGTCATGTACTAGGCATCGTTGCTGACTTGCTGTGCCGCACAGGTACAGCTGCGCGCGACTTACCGGCGCGTCCGACGAGGGATCCGATGACGGCTGCAGTCATGTGGTTATGATCATCGAGGCTGCCGACCGGCAAGTCATGCTCTGGTTCTCCGGGTGTGCTGTGACATTGTCGTTTGCGAAAAGCTTCAGTACCTTATGCACACTCACCGAATCTCACCGCCCGCTATTCATGCTCTTGTCTTCTGGATATGGTCAATTGCCTCCAGTACTGCACCGAGTCGTCAGCAAGCGCGAGCTGTGATCCAGCGCGCCGTTTACTCACAATATTCCACAAAAACCTTCGGATTCTCCGTGGCCGGGAAGTGACCGAGTCCCTTCATCGCCTGGTGCTTCGCGCCGGGGATCTTGTCGCACGTGGCTTGGCTCATGGCGGGGGTGTTGGACCAGTCATACTCTCCCGTGAGCATGTACACTGGGCACGTCTTCGTGTCGATGCCCGGCATCCTGCTCCTACCGTCCCACCCACCGAAGTAGAAGTCGAGGTCTCCGTGGAAGATACCATAAGCCTGGGCGGAGTACGTGTGCCAGATCAGCTGGCGATTGACCAGTGGTGCGGTGGGCGACATCATGCCGTAGATCCACTCCGGGTTGAACAGGGACTGGTTGACGTACGGCGAGCGGTCATACCATTGGCGCTCCATGTTCAAGTAGTCACTGCCCTGAAGTGGGATGGTACCGCCGGCACCAACTTCTTCGCTACGCGCCGCGACTGCCAGGCAGATCTGACCAGCCATGGAAGCACCGCAGATGATAGGCTTGTTGAGCCCGAGTTTCTTGACCAACGCGGCGATACAACCCACGTACGAATCTTCGGTATTGGTGTGCATGCCTATGTCAAAATATCAGCCCTGCTCACACCACTCACATTGGCGGAAATACCTGGCCAGTATCCCTCGTACGGAAAGGACCGTCCATGAGCGGGGAGATCAAACGCCGTCATCTTGCACTTCTTGCGCATCCGCTCGTCGTTGAGGACGCCGTGATATTGCCGACCATCGCTGCCAGCGGTATGCAGGAATAAGATCTCCTGGTCACCGTCTCCAGACTGTTCGTAGAAGACCTTGCACCTGCCCCACACCGGCGACGTGATGTAGACATAACGTCCGACGATATGATCCTCTTCGGGCTCGGGCTGGTCATCCGCGGGCGTGGGGCCAACGAGCGCATCGTGTAGCAGCTCAAGCACACGACGCCAGACGTGCGTCCAATGCGCAAACGCGTTTTGGTCGCCCTGCACCTCGATACCTTCCTGCTTGATGTTCATCCCGAACATGCCTGCGAGGTCATCAGCGTTGGTCTCCCACAACCGGCGAGACTGGCGTTTGATACCCCAGTAGCCTACGGTAGTGTCAGCAGTCCGACAAGCACAGCGAAGTTGTTTGAAGATGCTCACTCTGATACGGCGCGACAGGGGTCTGCTTGAAAAACTCGTGCCATTGGTCTGGCAAAGCCGACAGTACGAACAGAGCTTCGTCAGCTTTGCCGGTCCGGATCTGTGCTTTGCCATTCGTCACTGTGACCAAGATCGTACTCGGCGAGCCCGCAGCCTTGATGCCGAATGTCGCCGGCGCATCGATGGCATTGCTGGCGGTGAAGGCTCGTAGTTGGCCATCATTCTGGGCAACCTCATTTGCTTTGGGTAAAGCCGCTTCAAGTTGAGAAGGCAGGTCCGCCCATGCATGAGAGGTGGTCGACTCAGACATCTTGTCAGTTTTCCTGTCGAGATAGTGAAGAGTGGACTGAGTAGCACGAAGCCGCATATATATACTCTCGTACGTCTACACAACGTGCGGGTAGAAGGAACTGACACACCAATGAAGTGGGCGGATCAGGGCAAAGGATCGAGGACTCAGAGTAGAAACGTACCTTTGTGATACACTTGATCGAAGGATCTACACTTGTTGAATAGCCGATGGGATGCGTCTCGGCCTGCTTGCCGTGATACCTGGTGATCTGGTGCCAGTAGATTGTGGGGTAGATGGTGTTTGTGCGGGGAGAGCTTGAGGTGAAGTCGGTGCAATGGAGATCTGTTTCTTCAGATACGACACACATTCTGCAACAGCTACGGCTTGCTGTCGCTTCCTAGTGCATAGGATTCGGGTCTCGAACCCCCCGTCGCCATCCAGATCGCGTTCCTTGTCGGACACGGGTTCTGCCGGTGTCCTCGAGCGTCGTTTGCCATCTTGCACCCTTCCAGATTGCCTGTGCAAGTCATGACTTTCACACGCATCGCATTTCATCCCACGTGGCGACTGCCCGACACTCTGCTAGTCGTCAAGCGCGCAGAGAAAGTATGAGGCGTGCAGCCCGTGTACATCAATCCACGGAGGACATTGAGTGAGTCTATCATCCGGTGCCAAGATTGTAGTGTCGAAGTCTGGATCCTTCGTCCGCTTCGCGAGCCCTGTCATGGCGACATCAAGACAGATTAGTGGGAACAAGATATGGGTGGTTGTTGATGTAGCTGCGAAAGTTATAGAGCCGTTACTCAGTCGTCAATCCACGGATGCCTCCACGCTGGTTCTCCGAGCTGTCTTCATTCGAATCGTGTCATGCGACGGTCCAGCCTACACCACTTCATCGACGACAGCCTGGAGTGGTTCCATGAACGCAAGCTCATGTGCACCGTTGACGATAAGGACATATCTCCATCCTCCTAAAGCCACGGCGGGAAGCGAAATCGAAGGTCAGCCTCCTTGGCAGTGGTGCTGTGACGGTCTTCTAGAAGCACCTTGCGATTCTTCTGAAAGCATCGTATCGCGCTCCGGTGCGCTCGGTGAAAGTGCAGCGATCCATGCAGAACACGATCGAGCCACCCTTACCCATCCTCCACCGGCTCCTCTTTGATGACAACCGGCTCGTCATCATCACCACCGATAACGTCACCAACGACATCCACTGCCACCCTTCTCGTCCCACCACCCTCCCTCTTGACTTCAACGACATTGACCTGCATGCCTCTCCTAGGCCTGACCTCTTCCGCCAGAATGACCGTTTCGATTCCAGCCGGCGCACGCTCATCATCCGGACCCCACGGCAGGCTCTCGACGTCAATCTCCTTGTTCAGCAAAGATTTCAGAATGACCTCCGCGCCCGCCTTGGACATGACTTGGTTTGCCTCCCCACACCGTTCCGAGCAACAGCACTCCAAGCAGCCCTCGTGGCAATGGCACGCCTCGACGCGTTCACAAGCCTGGTTCAACAGCAGGTCGATGAACTCAAATGCCTTGGCCGCAATCCCGCTTCCGTGCTGTCCGCCCTTGGAGTCGTAGAATGTCAACCGCGCCGGACGCTTCCGGCTCGTCTCTTTCTTCGCAAACTCCTTGATCGCGACCTTGCACTCCGTCTTGACGTCGCCCGGCATACTGATGACGAAATTCGGCATCAAGCTCAGGATCGCGTGCTCGGCGGCGTGGATCGCACCCGCGACGTTCAAGCGCCTGGAATTGAGGATCTCGACTGCGGCTTTGGGGACGTCGAGCCACATGCCTTTGCTGAAGATGATGATGGGCGGGTTGTCCACTTGGACGGCATCAAGGATCCGCCGCTTTTTGTCGACCTTGAAGAAACCAAAGACATTCTGCAAGACTTTGATACTGCCGAAAAAGGCTCGGCTGAGGCTGCCGGGGATGCGCCGGATGGCTTCCGTTTCGACGGGGTCGATGTCGGTATAGTCTCGCTGCTGGGTGGTCCAGTCCACTTTCACAAGCTCGACTTTGGCAATCATGCGATCGGTGCTCATCTCCTTGACGAGGTAGGTGTGACCTTGGTGGAGGAAGATGCCGCCCTCGTAGATGGTGAAGAAGGCTCGACTGGCCTCCAGCTCTTCGAGAACCAGATTGCGGCCGTTTGTCGTGTCGATGATCGCGAAATGCGAGTCCTCCGTGTCTCTGATCGCCACCGTTCGGCTTGGGTGGGGCAGAAATCTCTCGTCAGTGTGATAAAAACCAAGCTCATCTTGACGCAATCGTTCCTCGCATATCTCGGGCAGCTGCTTGGTAAAGTAGACCTTGTCTTCGTCAGGCCTGATCGGCATTTCGTGTGCAGCGCACTGTATGTGCCCTTCCAGGACGAGCATGTTGGTCAAGTCGACCTGCAACTCGCAATTCGGCTTCGTGAAGATCTCATCTGGGTTCTGCATGTAGTACTGATCGGTTGGAAAGCAGTCACCGATCAGGACAGATAAGCTGTCCTTGTTCCTACGACCTGCCCGACCGGACTGTTGCCGCAGGTTGGCGATCGTGTAGGGAAAGCCGACGGTGATGACGCAGTCTAGCGAGCCAATGTCGACCCCAAGCTCGAGGGCGTTGGTACCCACAATTCCCACCAGCTTGCCGTCGAACATCTCCTTCTCGATCTTGCGGCGATCTTGCGGAGTGTAGCCACCCCGGTAAGCCATCACTCGAGCCATGACTTCGCCCCGCTCGAGCGAGTTGAGTTCGTTCTTGACGGCCGTGGTCAGGATCTCGCACTGCTTGCGCACTCGGCAGAACGCAATGACTCTGACGCCTCGCAGAATGAGCTGGCAGAAAAGTCGAGCGGTCTCGGCAAACGTATCGCCTCGTCCACTCGTCGAATCGGCTGGATCCTTGAACGGCGTATTCCAGCACAAGAACTCCTTCCTGCCGCTGGGCGACCCATCAAAGTCCACCAGCGTGACATCTTCAATCCCGAATATGGTCCGCATGTGCTCCTGCGGATTTGCCACCGTCGCGGAACAGGAGATAAACTTGACCCTCCTATTGCCGACGGCGGCACAAATTCTTCGGAGCCGTCGCATGATCAGTGCCACATGCGCACCAAACAACCCATTGTACACGTGCAGCTCGTCCATGACGACATACCGTAGGTTTTGCAGGAAGTGCCGCCAGCTGTCCTCCTTGGGCAGGATCGTCAAGTGCAACATATCGGGGTTGGTGAAGATGATACGTGCTTCGTCTCGGATGAGATTGCGATCGGCCATAGCAGTGTCTCCGTCAAAGGTCTCGCACATGACACCTTCAAGACCCGGCAGATAGGACAGCAAGTCTTTGAGACTCCGCCGCTGGTCTTGCGCCAAAGCCTTGGTAGGGAAGATGTACATGGCTCGCGTTTGCGGATCACTTTCGAGCGCATGCAAGACAGGCAGCTGGTATATGAGCGACTTGCCGGAGCTCGTGGAGGTTGCCACAATGACATTCTGGTCGTCGTGTAGCGCGTTGATGGCCTCCGCCTGGTGAGAGTAGAGTTGCTGGATATTACGTGTATTGTACAGTGCGTTGATGAGTTGCTGACTCAATGCGAAGTTGAGCTCGCCGTAGACGGGCTGTTGAGGGTCAAACACGCGATGGCCGTCCGGCACTATTTGTTCGGTATACCACTCGGAGTCCTTTAGTTCTTGCACGATCTCGGGTATAGACTTGCGCTCGGCTGGTATCGTAGCGGGGAGAGTGCTCTGAGGATCCGGCGCGGGAGTGCCACCTCTGCTCTCGCTCGGTGCCGGTATGTAAGCCCTGTGCTCTTGCTCCAACCTTTCCACCGCATCGACCCCTAAATCATTGCTCTCATTCAACCACGCGTTGACCGCAGACGTGAACTTCGTATTCCTCTTCTCGATGAGCTTCATCATCTGCTTCTGACTGAAGACGGGCATCTTGAGCTCTTCCTCCTTCAACTTTCTCGTCGCTTTCGTTGGCTCACCCGTCTTCGGATGGGCGACCTGCCTTTTCAAGTCCCCATCCACAAACTCGAAGAGGAGCACCTCGATTCTCTCATGCTTACCCATGGCAAGCCTGTTGTTCCGCACTTCTCTCGGGTCCTCCGGGAACATATCGCCGGCTCGCTTGCCTCGTCTGAGGTCTTCTTCCCCCATGAGCGCCACTTGCAACATCGCCTCGTCGACATACTGGAAGTTGATTGCAGCCGGCACGAGCCGCTTGACCTTGGCCACGTCCTCGATCTTCACCTCACGCTTGACGTTGGCCTCCACAGCGCTCTTGATCGTTTCGAAGGTGGTGGCGAGATGCTTGCGAGTGCAGCAGAAGGTGTAGACCAGATTGAGCGCTTTGTGTATTTGTGCAAGCTTTGTCAAGGCATCGGGCCAGGGTAACGATGTCTCGACTACGGTGGACGAGTCGTTACGCAGTAGAGGGGGTCGATCAGCGGTCCCTGTACGGCGAGGTTTCTTGCCGCCGTCGTGTGTCTTGGTCGGGACGGTGGTCAAGCTCGTAGGCGTCTGATCCGTGGTTTCCACCCCACCTGCCGCCGTCTGCTCTTCTGTTTCTTCTGCCTGCCTCTTGCGTTTCCGTTTATGCACGACCTGGTTCGAGACCGTGGCCGCTTGGAGCTTCACCATCCTGACTTCAGCGCAGCGGCCCAATTGACCGAGACCGGACTCCAACGCTATCGTCGCATTTGGTCTCGCTTCTCACCCACCGTGTGAGAATGTGGTTTGTGGTAGGCATAGGCATTTTCTCTCGAGCATCGCTGGAGTGGCCAATCAATGACGGCATCCTCTTCAAAGTCGCGACATCCAGTCTCGGCCCGACGCGTAGAAACATCGCGCGGTCACGTGCTTTCACTCTACGATTGCAGTATTATTACACGTAGGGTGTGCACACGCACACACATCTGTGATGCATGCAGTACTGGTCACACAACGTAAGACAGCTGTCGGTCCCGCGACAAATCATCAATCGGAGTCTAGATTACCTATAGACATCGAGGCGAGCCAGCGCCTTGTCACCAGTCTCCAAGCCGCCCCTATATACGTATCCCATCCCAAACCCCGGGTGCCCCTTCACACTATACATGAACGACACACAAATGTGGACAGTAGAAGAAGGGCACTCGCTCAAGACCCGAGCCAGTCCATGCATATGGTAACGTCCCCTTCCGTCGTCCAACCCCGTTTCCCCATCCATTGACGTTCCACCTCCCATTCATCCAGCGCATGCAGGACGCGTACAAGTCAGGTCATAAGGCATTCGCGTCAGACCGCGTGACGACATCGATCGCATTCAGGGGCAGCGGGAGATCCGATGCCTTTACAGTAGCAATGATAGCCCAGCGCCAGGATGAACGGAAGGTCGATGAAACCCGCGATCATAGGTCCGACGTCCTTCATCGTGTCGCTCGTACCGAGGAAGAACAACAACCAACCTCCAATCAGCACCAGCGTTGAAAGAACAGTCGTGAGGAAGACCACGACCTGAAGCGCGTGTCGCACGGTGCCCCGGGCGTCGTGCAGTTCGAGGATGACATGGATGACCAGGACCAAACAGACCATACTTTCGCCCGACAACTGGCAGATGGCCGACTTCCACAGCGCACCGTGCGCGGCAAGAACGCTGGTGGCGATCAGCAGGCCGGTGGCGGTGCCCCCACCCAGGGCGTACAGGAGGAAGACGTGTAGCTGGTGAATTCCGTTCTTCACCTTCTGGTCGGTGGCTGAGTCGGGAGACGTAGTCTGACGCCGGCCGCCTCGCGTGGCCTCCCCAGCGGGAATGGAAGCATTGGCTCCAGCGGCCGGGTTCTCGACGACGTCCGGCGGAGGCTGTCCGCTTCTGCTGGAGTGCGTACGCTCGCTACCTTCGGAGACGTGATCGAGCACTTGGTTGTAAGGAAGGCCACGAAGCTCCACCGAGTTGCGGCCGGATAGGGCTTCGGCTTCGTGCGGGAATGAAGCATGCAGGTCCGAGGACAGCTGAGCACGTGCCTCGGGCGAGAGCATAGCAAGGGCCTGGGGCGGTGCATAGCGTACAAGCTGGCTCACGGCTTGTGCCAACTCCCGATAAGCAGGTTCGGTGTTCTTGGAAGAAATGTCCGATTCGACGTACTCGTACCCGAACTTCTGGGGGGCGCGCCAAGCGGTCGGCGATACTGCCGTCTCGGACGAGAAGCGTGAGCCCGGCCGCGAGATGGGAGCCGAGCCATAGGACACGCGGCTGGGAGCACGAGACACCGAGGATGAAGACAATGTCAACTCTTCTCCGCTCTCGGCCAACTGTTGTAGCAAGAGCTCATTCTGTGCTCGGAGGAGATTGTTCTCGAGCGTGATGCGTGTGGCCTCCGCTGGGCTGTAGGTGGGCGAGTTGGGAGACGTCGGGAGAGTCGCCGAGCGTGGAGGGTCGCTCGGGCGACGAGTGAGAGGGCGGGAGGTCGGTGTCAGGGGTTGAAAAGGGGTTGAAGCTGCGCTGGAAGCCATGGTTGCGGAGGTGATGAGGGAACCTGTAGCTACAATCGCTCGGGGTACAAGGAGAAGGTGGTAGAAGTTGCAGATACTAGAATGACTGTAGAAATCTCTAAAGGAACGACTGACCTGGGAGCAAAAGTAGGAAGGACGGTGAGGAAGAGCTGGGAAAAAGGGAGGGAGCACCGTACTTGAAAGATCCCAATCCACATGGGGACAACGCTTTGGTTTCCCCCGATCGACGAGGGATGGGTAAGGGGAGGTAGGCAACGCAAATTACCGCATGGACTCATCTCCCTCCCGGACCGTTTGGGACGCCAAGTCTGGACAGCTAATCACGTGGGACGTACCTCCGTTCTTCCGCTCCATCCCGTGCGCCGATAGGAGCTCAAAGTGTCCTAGTGAAGAACGAAGGTAGCAGGTGAGCGATGTGCACGTGGAAGCGCTCGCCGGACCGGAATGGGAGACGACGGGGTGATTCCTCGCTTCAGTGCTGCTACATCCTCTCGCGAGTGTAGGAGGTATCACCGGCTGGTGACTTGCCATCCATCAGAATCGATGTGATGCTAGCTCAACCTATTCTTCGGTCTCTTCCGCACGTCTGATTTTTGACGAAGTACATGTGTTTTGCATGTCGCCCTCCTAACCTTCGCCCTTTGCCGCTCTGGGACACCCGATACGGCGTGGACTCGCGCGTGATGACGTGTGATCGGGACCAGGGTAGGCGAAGGTGAGAGCCTGGAATCCTGGATGTGACACGGGACATTGTGTTTTAACTAGCGTCGATGAGCGTGCCGTCACCATCACTGCAGAGTCCACTGCAATCTCAGTTTTGTTGGCCGGAGGGGGCGAACGTGCTGTCGGGGGAATCGGAGAACAGGGGACTTTCGATCCGGTGTGAGTGGGCCGGGATGAAGAGTGCAAGCACCGTCACACACCACAGCACATATGTAGGTGTTGAAGGGTGATGAGATGACTGGGCCCAGCCTTCAACAAGAAGCTGCGTCGGTGGCCAAAAGTCCCACCTACTGGCGGCCAAAAGCCTCAGGGTCAGGTCAGGCCCCAGGGGACCATTGATTTGCTGCTCGTGTCCAATCACACGGCGCTTTCCCGCCTGCGGCCGTTTGGTTTCGGTGGAGATGAGATGAGAATTGAGCCGCCCTAATCTGGCTTTCTGGGACCCCCCGAGAAGCACCAAAGACGATACCTGCACTGATGATGTCTCTTACCGTCCTACGACGTGGCGGGCGTTGCGTGCTTCACCTCGGATAGAACAAATATCACTCGCAGGTTGTAGAACCGCCGCGCGCATCCTTTTCCCACCTCTGGATCGTGACCCGGCCGCAATGTCACGCGGGCCCAAGGCCTGCCTCTCTGCTTGTTCCTCTTCCTCCTTCCATGAATCAAGCCCATAGCGAGCAAAGCGCTGGCCACTGGCCGCGACAAAGCCTGCGACGGATTCTGACGCCCACATTGCGTCCGGCACTGCACCTGCTGCCCAGACGGGACCCTCAAGACGCAACAGTACATCGCACGGCGACCGCAACCCCCCGCACCGCGCAAGACCCTGCCACTCCAGCGCCCTCAGCGACAGAGTCGGCGCGACAGGAGGATGGCTACACTGCAGCGCGCGGTGCTGCAGCAGCCGCTTGCTCTTCGTTCACAGATCGCGGAAGGTCGTCTGCGAATGGGCCTTCCTTCCGCGCACTCGCATCCACAGAGCTCCCGAAAAGTCCAACCTGTCCAAAGCGTGGACATGGACAGCGGCCGGCCCGCCCGATCTCCATAAGCAGCTCGACGCCAGCCAAGCGCAGGTCGGCGACGTTGGACGATCTCATAGAAGAGAGTGGCAGAGAAGCTCCGCCGTGGTTGTCATTGGACGGTCCAGCGCGTTGGCAAAAGGGGATGTTGCATGGCGATACATGGTCACGGGATAATCTATGCTTTCCTGAAGCCGAAGTCCACGCTGGTGTAGAAGGACGACAGCACAGAGTCCATGACGAGATCGGGTCCAACGGTGACATCAGAAGCTATCAACTCCCGTACAACTGCTCTCCAATTGCGGTCGCGAGTACGAACGGTCCGTCGAGTATAGCGGGTTCGCAAGGCAGCGAATTCGGCATCCGCCGGAACCAGGACTCCCGACGACTTCCAAACCCAGTCAGCAGTGTATGTGGGCACACCCAGGCGAACGATGTCGACTACCTGACGATGGACCTTTTGCACACCGAGTCGGCGACATTGAGCGTCGCGAGCCCTCCTTCAGCCCCAGTTTGTACAACCACCATGGCATCGGATGGGTCGACCCAACGAACCCCGCGCTCTACGGACCACGCTTGCTTCGGATGCAGCAAAGAGTTCGTCACGGCCACAGCGATGGAACAGCACGCCAAAACCTTCGGCTGTCGATCCTTCAAATGTCGCAAATGCGACTTCCAATGCTCCCGCAACGACACCTACTGTCGTCACATCCGCGTCCACAACCCGAGCAAGAAATACCCGTGTAAATGCTGCGACGCGTTCGCGGACGACAAGGGCTTCGACCGCGCCGACACCTTCGACCGGCACATGCGCCGCCACCACCCGCAAGAATTCCACGCCGACCTCGTCCGACACTGTCCTCTGGAATGGTGCCGGTTCGCCCAACGGGCCGTCGCCTTCCACAACCGGAAAGACTACGACAGTCACATGACGCAATACCACGGGCAGGGGAAGCTGGACTGCCCCGTCGACGCATGTAAACGGGTCGGCGTGAAAGGGTTTTCGCAGGAGGGGGCTCTTGTTGCCCACGTGAAGAAGGAGCACGCGCGAGAAGCGGAGGGCTTCTTGATGGAGCTGGAGACGTACGGGGCGCTGACGGGCTCTCGTGAATTCCCCCGGCAGTTCTACCGCGGGACGGCTTTGGCTCCTGCGCTCGAAGCTGGGGATGCTGGTAGTAATGTGTCACAGAGCAATGCATTCTGACTATTTACACCATTGTCGGAATACAGAAGCCCAGGGGAGATTTCGTGAGTGCTAGGTCGAGCGCGTACGGGGAAGTAGTGCACGCATGAACGGCATACGCTGCTGGTGTCACGCCACGTTGAGTTGTTGTTGTGTCATGTGAGTGATAGTTTGATCGTTGGTTCAAGTCGATACATACATGTAGTCACTGCGTACAATAGTCCTCCGCACACGGTAGACCTTTGATGAAGGTGTGTACAGTATTGATCTATGACCCCTAAACGCAAGGAAACCTGATATCTACATAGTACACATTTACCATTTCAGCCGTGATTCTTGCGACATGGAAAAATCTGGAGCCTTACCGTATCGAAGCTAGCGCTTTCGAAAGTCATCTAGAGGCTAACCCTTTTCCCCAGGCGTCGCAAGAGGGTGCGACCAAGCTCGGAAGCACAATGTTGTGTCCCTTCACGCCTTCACGCCTTCACAAATCGCCTGGTCCTGCTGAAACTTTATTGCCAGGCCTGTGTCATGGAAGTCATATAAGAAGTGCAGCTGTCAGTGTTGACACAGTGACCCGCGCGGACTACCATCTCATCACACCTGATCCAAACCTACCGCCGCGACTACCAGCACCCCACGAACACCAACGATGGCGGACGGACTCGCGAAGTTCAACCCTGCCACGGCCGGCAAGCATGACCCGGGTCAGATCGTGATCTTTTTCGACGACCGGATGACGAGGTCGAAGGAGGACAAGATGTCCTGGTTCCAATCGTACTGGATCGAGGGCATGTACAGATTAGGGTGGCCGTCGTGGCAAATCCCGGATTTGGAGCCCGGAAAGCTGAGGTTGATCTGGTATACTGTATGTTGACATCCCCGGCCTTGAGATGAATGTTGAGATGGGACCATGCTTCCTGAGAAGCCCTTTACATCGATGTTAACACCTCCCAGCACGCCGGCAACGAAGGCACGCGCGACTACCCGCTCTACAAAGCCTACACGGTCAAGGAAATGTTCGACTCGCTCTCGGACGAAGGCTTCCGGCCCATGGTCCTCGGCTTCTCCGGCGAGAACCCCTTCCCGATGATCGGCGGCATGGAGCCCCCGCCCGAACCGAAGCAGCCCAAGGTCAGGGTCGTGACTTCGGCCAGCGGCGCGGTGAGCGGGCATGGAGGTAAGGGGAGTAACGGCAGCACGCCGCACGACAGGATCATGGCGATTATCGAGAGGGAGGAGGGTAGGGAGAGGGAGAAGCGGGCGGAGGAAGTCAGGCTGGCGGAGAAGGCGGAAGGGTTGGTGGTGGGTGGGACGGCGGTTTAGGTAGTGTTGGGGTTTTGGGTCTCGGGTTTGCTGTTTGTCAAGCTCTTCATTCTCATTTTAGCCGTGCCGTTGCTCTGGACGGCGTTGTGTGACTGTTGAGAGCTCAGAGATCTCTATATCTCGCGTTGCAACGTGGACTGTCAGTATTTGTGAAATTGCGCATCTCGCGACGTGGGTCGGAGTTTCATGGCAGTCTGGGCACTGGTCTTTGACACGGCGAAAATCCCATATCGAGCAGATTTGTTGTCGCTCGTCTACTACGACAATCAGTATGTTCGAGGAAGTTGTATGTTCAATACTTGTTGAAAGACGAATTTCGTCGCTACACCTGCCCTTTTCCATCCTGTGATATTGAGATACGTCGCGAGCACGCAACCGCCAACTAACGCCAAAAGGGACTGGACAATGGACCATCTCATGCATCCGCCTACTTTTTCCTTCATCAACTCACCTCACCTTACCGTGATCCTCCTACATCCACCCCCTCGTCACCTGCAGGCCATGAGCATTGGCGACATCATCAACACGTGACGGAAGATTTAGAAATGGGTACTGCCACCCTGTGAGAGACGGTGGATAGAAGAGACCATCGCACCGCCAGGTAATCCAGCGCGGATTGCCATCCAGAAACATGCCCGTCATCGACACCAGCAAAGACCTGTCGGCACTCTTCACAGAGCAAGTGAAGAGGACGCCTGATGCCGTCGCCCTCGAAGACGAATCCACCTCGTACACCTACACCGAGCTAGATGCCAAGGTCTCCGAGCTCGCTCAACGTCTCAATGGCCGTGGCGTGGGCCGGGACGGCCTGGTCGGCGTCCTCCTCCCGCGCTGTGCCGACTATGTGATCGCTTGTCTAGCCACCTTACGAGCTGGAGGTGCCTTTCTCGTCCTCGAACTCGCATACCCTCCCGATCTTCTGGCAGATGTCATCGCGGACGCGAATCCCGCTGTCATTATCACCTATACGGCGGAAGTCGGCAAGATCAAAGACGGCGTTTCGCTCATTGCTCTGGACGACGACACGAAGGAAACGAATGGCACTGTGAAAGAGCCGCCTTCTCTACCTGCCGACGACGACCTGGACCGTCTCGCCTTTGTGGCATATTCGTCTGGTACCACTGGTAAGCCTTCTGAAAGGTTCGTGCTCCAACGTGTGCTGACCAGTGTGTCATACAGGTCGCCCTAAAGGCATCGCAAATCCTCACAGGGCGCCAGTGCTCTCGTACGATTTGCGTTTTGCTCTATCAGACTTGCAACCTGGAGACCGTGTTGCCTGCAATGTTTTCTTCATCTGGGAAATCCTCCGCCCGTTACTGCGAGGCGCCACCGTCATCACCGTCCCGGACGAAACCAGCTACGACCCTGTTGCGCTGGTTGACATGCTTGCCCAACGAAAGATCACCGAAACTTTGATGACTCCCACGCTTTTGGCTGCTGTCCTTTCTCGCCACTCCGCCATCGGATCTCGACTGCCAAATCTTCGCTCCCTGTGGCTCAACGGTGAAGTCGTCACGACTGACCTCGCCCGACGAGCCCTGAAAGCTCTTCCAAAAATCCGCTTACTCAACGTCTACAGCGCTTGTGAAACCCATGAGATCGCTTGCGGAGACGTCGCAGACATGCTTGATGACGAGGCCACATACTGTCCCGTCGGCCCTCCGATAGACCCGAAGCATGCTTACATACTCGATGAGAGTGGCCAGAAGGTGGAGGATGGAGTGAGCGGGGAGCTCTTCGTCGGCGGTTCGATGCTGGCTCGAGGCTACATCAATCGCCCAGAGACGACAGCTCAAGCGTTTACGCCGGATCAATACGACACGACCGACGGGTCGCGCATGTACAGGACGGGAGATCTGGCACGGATCCTGCCATCGGGACTTCTCGAGATCACAGGCCGCGTTGGTGCCATGATCAAGCTGCGAGGTTACTCCGTCGTCCCGGGAAAGGTCGAGAATGCGATCGTGGTGCACTTAGCTGTTCGACATTGCGCTGTGACTGCGCACGGCGAAGGTCTCGACCGACAGTTGGTTGCTTACATTGTTCGAGACAAGGACGAGAGCCAAGAGCGTCCGGTAGTGAACATGGACGAGTCGGGCTACAGTCCGGCGGCAAGGCAGGTGCTCCGGCCTTATCTGGCACTTTACATGATCCCCACTCTGTGGGTCGAGCTCGCTGAGTTACCCACGCACGAAGTCTCCGGAAAGGTCGACCTCAAGAACCTACCTCCACCACCTACGCCAAAAGCGGCCAATGGCTCAACGGAGAAGAAAGATCCAATCGACGTGAACGCGGTCGCTGAAGTCTGGGCCGCAACCCTCAACATCCCACGAGGCAACATCACAGCGGCGCATAGCTTCTTCGACCTCGGTGGGCACTCTCTCTCACTCGGGAGTCTCGCCGCCCGGCTTTCGAGGACATTCGGCTTCCGCGTGGAAGTTGCTCGCCTTGCCGATCCTCCAACCTTGACAGGCCATGTGGACACTCTGCGTGCCGTGAGAGATGGACAGATTGCAGCGGTGCAAGCCGACCTGCCTGCGGCCTTGCGGGAAGACTCTTACCTTGACCCCGAAATCAAGCCCTCCGGCGCCAGCATCTGCTCGCTGAAGCAGGCGGAAACGGTGTTCTTGACTGGTGCGACCGGATTCTTGGGCGCCTTCCTGCTCAACGACCTTCTGGAAAGCACCTCCGCTCAGATCATCTGCCTTGTCCGCTTTACGGAGCCTTCGAAAGATGATATCGCCGCGGGTATAGCAAGACTACGCAAGAACCTCATCGATTTGGGCCTATGGCAAGATTCGATCATGGAGCGCGTCGAAGTCCTCCCTGGTAACTTGTCTCGGAAGCGACTCGGCCTCCACCCTGATGCTTTCTCGGAGCTGGCCGCTCGCGTGCAAGTCATTGTCCACGCGGCCGCCAACGTCAACCTGGTATATCCGTACGCTGCGCTGCGGAATGACAACGTCGGCGGCACGAGGGAAATTTTGCGTCTGGCGTGCCTCGCGAGCGCCACGGTGCAATACGTCTCCACCAACGGTGTCCTGCCGCCTTCAGCGTCGGGTAACGGATGGCCTGAAGATTCCAGCCTCTATGTTGATGCAGTCCCAGAGAAGCTGCACGATGGCTACGGCCAGACCAAGTGGGCCGCCGAACAGCTCGTGCATGAGGCTGGGCGGCGTGGGCTGCCGGTCCGCATCCTGCGAGCGGGCACAATCAGCGGTCATAGCTTATCGGGAGCGGCGAACGCGTGGGATCTTTTGACCGCGCTGTTCGTGGAGTCCATGATACTTGGTTGTGCTCCAGACGTGGAAGGCTGGCGCGCCGAGATGACCCCGGTGGACTTCGTCAGCAAAGCCATCGTCCATCTCGGCAATCAAGTCCATGCGAAACAGCTGGTCTTCCATCTTGGCGACCCGGACCCGGTCGACACCAACCTCGTTTTCGACATCTTCGCACAGCTCGGCTATCCGACCAAGCGCGTCGAGTGGGATGAGTGGGTTGCACTTTGGACGGAAAAGAGAGGCACGGCCAAAGGCGGGGATGGGCAATCGACGGTTGACATCCTGCGCAGCGGCATGCCAAGTGTCGACTTCCTCAAGGGGATTGTAGTCTTGAACAACGCACAGACTCGACCTTTCCGTGCGATTGTCGAACGGCCCAAGGTGGACGAGGTCTTGCTCGAAACCTACGCTCGCCATTGGTTCGCCCGAGGGTGGCTACCTCGGCCCCCGTCGCGTCACATTGCCCTTGGTGGGACGGCGTACTCGACTCGGAAGAGTATCTTGACTGGGCGTGTCGCCATCGTGACCGGCGCGTCTTCCGGCATCGGCGCAGCGGTCGCTGCAGCTCTGGCGAGGGAGGGGTGCCACATCGCTCTCGCCGCTCGGCGCACGGATGCCCTCGAGTCGGTCAAGCGTCGGCTCGTCGTGCGTGAAGGGAAAGTCATCACCCGACAGACCGACGTCACGGATCGGAAACAGGTCGAAGCGCTCGTGCAGGTGGCCGAGAACGAGCTGGGCCCGGTTGATATGTTCGTCTCGTGCGCCGGGGTGATGTACTTCACCATGATGGCGAACGCCAAGACGGACGAGTGGGACCGCACCGTCGACGTCAACTGCAAGGGTCTCCTCCACTGCCTCTCCTCGGTCGTGCCGACCATGCTCGAGCGCGGCGCCGGCCACATCGTCGCCATCTCCTCAGACGCCGGCCGCAAAGTCTTCCCAGGTCTGGGTGTCTACTCGGCGAGCAAGTTCTTCGTCGAGGCCACGCTGCAGGCACTGCGGTTGGAAACAGCAGGCAAGGGGCTACGGGTGACGAGCGTGCAGCCCGGGAACACGGCCACGGATCTCCTGGGCATGTCGACCGATGCGGAAGCCGTCAATCAGTACGGCGAGCCGTCTGGCGCGCAGATTCTCGATCCCGAAGACATCGCCAATGCCATTGTCTACGCGCTCAAACAGCCGGACCATGTCGCTGTGAATGAACTCTTGATCGAGCCGCGGGACGAACCGATCTAAAGCATAGAAAAGGCATGTAAGGTTGGGACGTTTTGTTAGCGTCGCGAGCTCGATAAGATGAAGGCTTGGTTTTGTGATTTGGTTGTGCAGCAATGTGTATGCCGAGGAAACATGGGCTCTCAGAGTTGGGTGATCTCTTGTACACATAGGTATCAAGGCACTCGCGAGTATATAACATGGTTTTGGAGTGCACGCGCATCGTCCACAAGCGAGGCTCGAAAGCCTTTTCCGTGGAGAGAGACAACTGTGCATTATTGCGTTGATTTGTGCGGCAAATCTCGTCCTTTGGCGAACATGATCAGACTGTGGCTCGTAGCTGCTCGCCTATAGGCTTGAGATAGTAAAAGGTGATCTTTCGATGAAGCAACTCATGTTGGACGTGGGTCACTTATGGCTTTGAGCAAATGCGGTTGTGACACGATCAGTAATAGAATGTCACGTGCAGTGCGAGACGCTGGGGAAATCGCAACTCATCCCCTTCAGGCTAGCTTTTCGTCAGGCGCGGAACGCTTCCGGTTCACGTGCGTCCATCCAGGTCTTCAGGAACGCGCGCGCGCGCCAAAAGCTGTAAATGTTGAGTTTACGAGAGTGAGTCTGGCACTGTACACTCGCTGTACGGTGAAGGACGACCACCCCAACATGGCGCGGCTCGGGCGTCTGGGCTTTCTCGGCATTGCCGTCCTCTTCCACTTCATCTACATCTTCTCCATCTTCGACATTTACTTCGTCAGCCCCATCGTGAGTGGCATGCGAGCGTACAGTGTCGACGCCCCGAAAGCACCTGCGCAGCGATTGGTGTTGTACGTTGGTGGGTATATGCAAGCTAAACCCTATATGTTGTTCTGACCATTGATCGAAACACAGGCGACGGACTTCGAGCCGACAAGGCCTTTCAATTCTTTCCGGACCCTTCCCCATCCGTCAACGATTCCTCCGCGCAAGAGCCTGGCCCGTTGGCACCGTTCCTGCGATCGCGGGTGCTGGACCATGGAACCTTTGGGGTATCGCATACGAGAGTCCCGACCGAGTCACGGCCAGGCCATGTGGCCCTGATTGCCGGATTGTACGAAGACGTCTCGTCCGTGACGACTGGTTGGAAGCTGAACCCGGTCAATTTCGACAGTGTATTCAACAGAAGCAGGCACACGTGGAGTTGGGGGAGTCCAGATATCCTGCCTATGTTTTCCACCGGAGCCGTGCCGGGCCGAGTGGAGGATCAGACGTACGGGGCCGAGTTCGAAGACTTCAGCAAAGATGCGACGGAGCTGGATTACTGGGTGTTTGATCGGGTCAAGCAGCTGTTCAACGACGCTGAGACGGATGCGGAGCTAAACGCTCGTCTGCGTCAGGACAAAGTCGTCTTCTTTCTGCACTTGCTCGGACTGGACACTACGGGTCACTCGTATCGTCCTTATTCTCGGGAATATCTGCACAACATCAAGATCGTGGATGAGGGCGTTCGGGAGATCACTCAAATCATCGATGACTTCTACGGTGACGACGAGACGGCCTACGTCTTCACCGCCGACCATGGCATGAGTGATTGGGGCAGCCATGGCGACGGACATCCAGACAACACCCGTACACCTCTCATCACGTGGGGCGCTGGCATCGCCAAGCCTGTGACGGCTGGGAGCGGCAGGGCTCCTGGACACGACGACGGGTACTCTCACGACTGGCATCTCGATCATGTACAGCGTCACGACGTCGCGCAAGCAGACATTGCGGCGCTCATGGCTTACCTTGCCGGGTTAGAGTACCCCGTCAACTCGGTTGGCGAGTTGCCGTTGTCATACCTGAATGCTGATGACCACGCCAAAGCCAAGGCGTTACTCGTCAACGCAAAGGAGATCCTGGAGATGTACCACGTGAAGGAAGAGCAGAAGAAAGAGATCGTACTGCGATATGCGCCGTACTGGCGGTTCGCCACCGCGAACGAAACCATTGAGAACCGACTAGCGCATGTCGAGTCGACTATCAACCGTGGCCAGTACCAGCAGGCTATCAATGCATCAGATGAGCTGATCCAGCTCGGCTTGCAAGGCCTCCGATACCTTCAGACCTACAACTGGCTGTTTCTGCGAGCACTGGTAACGGCTGGATACACCGGCTGGATCGCGTTCGCGTTCACGACCGCGGTGGACGAATTCATGCTAAATGGCAAGGTGGATGCTGCTCGAACGGTGTCAAGCATCCTTGCGTTCTCGTCGATACTCGTGGCGCTGTACAGCTTCCTGTTCATTCAGTCTTCCCCACTGACATACTACGCTTATGCTTTCTTTCCAGTCATGTTCTGGGAGGAGGTTTTCGTTCGGAGAAGGGCACTCATCGAAGGCAAGAAGCAAATCTTCGCCAAATTCTCGCCGCAGGACGTCTCGAAGCTCGCGTTAAATCTTGTGGCATACCTGGGCATATTGGAAGTCATGGTTCAAAGCTACTATCACCGCCAGATATACACCGTCTGCTACCTTCTGGGAGCGGCATGGCCTGCCTTTTACGGGTATGATTTTGTACAGAAGAACTGGATTCTATGTGCTACATGGGCCCTCGGTTGTGCGTCCATGAGTCTGTTCACCCTGCTGCCGGCCATCAAGGTCGAAGATCCGAATCTCATGTGAGTCCACTACCTCGCGCAAACCAGGTCATAAACCGCTGACCGTACTACCAGCCTCTTGGGTGGACTTCTCATCTTGATTCTGGGCATCCTTTATATCGCATTCGAGAAGAGTCTGCTCGTGCCAGCAGCGCCGACCAAGGACGGGGTGAATTCGGCGAAAGCTGACAGCCTCTCCCGCTCTATACTCGGCGTGCAGGTTGGGCTGATCGCGCTTGCCATGTTGGTCACGAGGTCCAGCGTGGCTTCTCTGCAAGCCAAGCGCGGCCTTCCGCTTGGAACTCAGGTGGTGGGATGGATCACGCTTGGTAAGCGTCTTTTCTCTTCCTCTTCTCCTTCATCTTCCACTTTTGCTTCGTGTCCGCTACCGCACCGATTATACACCGGATTTAACCGCGCGTTGTTGCGCTGCTTTTCGACATCCCGCATGTGAGCAAGTGGTGTTGCTCGTCGCTCTAGACTGGTGCGATAATTCGAGCCGTAACGCATACGATGGGGCCTTCCTCCACGGATTCAGCGGACCCTCAGCAGGCTGGACAGTCAGGCGCCCAACCTGAGTTGCTCAAGAGAAAGTCGTCCAAGATATCAAAGGTCTCGCGGAGCGATTCGCACAGAGAGTACCGAGAAGGCTGGAAAGCATACGTCAGCGCAGCGCGAGCCCCGAAGCATGATGGCAACGTCAGCGCGCTCGAAGCGCACCTCGGGCATTATCCGCTGGCCGTTCGCCTGGTCTTCTGGATACTGATCTCTCTGTGGGCTCTGCCCATGTTGATCATCTGGGGTCTGGAACTTCTCTTCTACGAGACACCGCGACAGTGGATCAAGAACCGGCGTGTCAACAGGAAATTGCAGCGCGGAGAGACTCTGTCGGCACGAGATCTCGACCGTCTTTCGGAGGTTGACAAGAGCGTTGTTGCTGCACAAGACTCGACGTCCACGCGCTCTGCGTCCATCCCACCGGGGTTCAACAACCAGCCCTCGCGAGGTTCGGCGTCGGTGTCAAATATGGACTTCGCATATCCGTCCTCAGTCAAGCCGGAGCTGGTCTCACCAAGGAGACATTCTACCCCTCATGACTTTTCCTATCCTGCAAGAGCCCCTACGCGCACTTCACAGAGACGATCCAGCGGCCCAGTTGTGGATGCACATGGTCATTCGCTGCCACCACCCCAGATTCCTCTAGCAGTTTGGCACGCCCAGAACCGCATGTCCCTGAGTGATGTTTGTGCTCCATCGAAGCCTTACAAGCGCCATTCATCAAGCATTGTGTCTATACGTTACGTATGAAGTAGCACCTGCTGACAGTGTCTAGTCGCATCCCTGATCGTCCCTTTCCTGCACGCGCTACAACCTCGAGATCACTATATACATCGACTGGCGGTCATTTTCCTGGCGTTCGGACCTACGTTCATCATCCTCACCATCCAATACGAAGGCCTCTTCTACTTCGCCATCGCTATCACCTTGGTATCATGGGTCCGACTCGAGCACCGCATCCATCAGCGGTATTCGTCACGATCAACAGACACGGATGAGCAAGAAATCACCACACCCTTGGCACCTGCGCTGTCTGCCGCCAGCGACCGAGAAACAGCTTTGAAGACCGGCGATTATCGTTCCCTCACCCTCTCCGACGCGCGCATCTGCCTATTCTTCCTCTACCTGCTGCAATCGGCCTTCTTCAGCACCGGCAATATCGCCTCCATCTCTTCCTTCTCCCTCGATGCCGTCTACCGCCTCCTCCCCATCTTCGACCCCTTCAGCCAAGGCGCCCTCCTCCTCCTCAAACTCCTCGCGCCTTTCGCCCTCGTCTCCGCCAACCTCGGCATCCTCACCAAGCGGCTCAAGCTGCGCGGCGGCAGCCTGTTCGCCGTCGTCATGGGCATCGGCGATTACCTGACCTTGCGCTTCTTCTGGGAAGTGCGGGACGAAGGGTCCTGGTTGGATATCGGCGAGAGCATCAGCATGTTCGTCATTGCGAGTATGCTCTGTGTCTTTGTGGCGGCGCTGGAGGCGCTCAGTGAAGTGTTTGTGCAGGGTGTGGAGTTTCGGGATGGAGCATCCGCAGCGCGGACAAAGAAGTATACGGAAGGCAATGGTTCGCCGAGTGGGAATACTGCTGGAGTAAACTGACCAGTACCTGCTTGATAGACATTCTACCAACAAAGGAGTGTTTGCGGTTTCAAAATCACGTGCGAGTCAAAAGCAAACGCGGTAACTTCCGTCCTTGGCGAACACGGACCACTCCCGAGCAATTGAACTTCACCTTTGCGCGCGCACGCGAACTCTCGCCTCTCCTTCTTCTTCTTCTTCACACAAGCCCGCAGTTGCCTAAGAGACAGCTCTCGTTGCTATACCTCTTACGTCGTAAAGCTTTCGTCTCCTGCGACCACCCCGTTCGGCGCTCACCCGCTCAAGGCTCCTCCGCCAGGGCTTTGGGCGGGTTCGACGCACCTATACCGGAAGGCTGAGAGCCGCTCCTCCTCACGGGGTTGATGCGCGCGACTTAGCGGCTTGTCTCTTTGACGCGCGCCTACGGCGGCGTTTCTTATTCAAAAAAAAAAGGCCTCATCCGGTCCCTCCGCTCCCCCTTCACTGATGGTCGAGCAACCACAGCACCATCCGGTGCCGCTCAGCCAAACCCGTTCGGGCAGCTTTAGGACCGAACGGACATGGACGTCGAGGACGCGCCAGTCGAAGGAGCGGACCCCGACCCTGTCTGTCTCGCTCTCCCTTCAGGTGGGCAGCATTCGGCGCTGCAGCGCTGGTACTTTGGGGTTTGAAAACCCCCTCACACACTTACCCTTTTTTTCTACAATTTCTATCTTCTCTTCTGCTTCCTCTTCCTTCGTCACTCGCTGGCGAAGCAGCCACATCAAAAGGTGTCATGGGCCATCGGGCCATGCGCCGCGGTACCGCCCGCGTCTTCTAGAAAGGTGGAGAAAGGGTGGTGGGTGGGCGCGGTTTGAAACTAAAGGGCGTTTGTGGGAGTCGGCATTGAATAACCCTCTGCATTTACTAGTACTGCATCGATGAGGCTAGAAAAAGAGGAGGGTTCTTTGGGCTGGCGGTCCGTTTGTTGGTAGCGCATAACCATCTGCGTTTGGGGGGTGTTCGCATCGAAGGAAACCCCTAACCGCGCGACGAGCCTGCACCTTCACGTGGTGCGCGGTGTCAGTAGCTCTACGGAGTGAAACCAAGATAGGCGACAATAGAAACTTCACGGCTCCCTCCTGCACCCTTCAGCAGCGCCACCACCAGCGGGAATTGCCCACCAGCGGGAATTGCCCTCATTTGCTCATTCGCCTTGTTCAGCACGACGACGCGACCACTCCACTACAGCAAACCACCTTCGCAACATTGCACGGTGGATCGTCGTGCCCAGCCCAACGCCTTCCATCCCAGGCGCAGCCCAACCGCAGCCGCAAGCCGCAGATCTTCAGCATGGCGGAGGACACTCACACTGCCAGCTCGAAAGGGTACGTACAGCCCATCATCACTGCCCAGCAGTACCACTCTGAGGCTAATCTTAATCGCAGACTATCACCCCAGCAGCAATCCTCACAACTGAATCATCCGGCTGCTCGAACATGAAGACGTAACTCGTACCGAAGGCGAGAGCAAGGCTGCGTGTCGTCAGTGTTCCGAAGAAGGTTCATGAAATCAACGTACCGTCCAGCGAACCATTGCCTTCTTCTGCGTACCTCTGTTGCAAGGGGTGGAGAGAAGAGGAGGTCGATGTTGTCACGGCACCAGGTCGCAGAGGAGGCTGGACATGGCATGGTGACGGCGTAGATAGACCATCTAATACGCTTTTGGCCAATCAATTCTACATACTTTCGTTACCAATAACCTCCATCATTCATCTTCATATAGCCGTCAGGCCTTAGCCTGTGTTACTCATGATGTAGCTCCCTGCACGGGCAGCAAAGGTGTTCCTCGACCACTCATCTTGCTCTTCCGAACGCACGTTGCGTGGGATGGGATCGTATCTACAAACCCTTCTTCAGGCCGACGAAGTGTCGCAGTCATGGCAAACCCCTTGCACCCCCGTTCGATCAGAGTTTATATCGGCAGGACAGACGTAGAGATTTCAGCATCGTATCATCAGTGTAGTAGGCACGGTTCGAGTGCGTGTCCCTGTACCATTTTCTCATCGTTTCGAAGCGATGAATGTATCAATCGAGGTCTTCAATTTCGACAGCCCCCTCCATGGAGCTACAGTTGCTCTTTCTGACTAGTAATGAGGCCAGCCTCGACAAACGCCCAGCTCTTTCCTTCGAAACCAACGTACATCTTCCCAATATCGCCAAGTTTTGTAGCTCGTCGTTGCGAAGCAGAGGAGTACATCCACAAGGCTGCTCTCAGCTTCTCCATCTTCAGCAGTTATTGACAAGATCATACATACATATCAAAGTCCCCCCCGTCACGCCTCGCTAAACGACATCAAGACCTGTCCCCACGAGGAGACCACACTAATCCCTTTTCCCAACGCCATACCCATTCGCAATCCCATATCCCCCCAAACCACCC
>Ga0058704_10000273_pt1 | contig 28493 bp, 39 predicted proteins | sample AgamicMgSfe_FD_71363 | JGI IMG/M metagenome (GOLD analysis project Ga0058704, IMG submission 71363) | Agave microbial communities from Guanajuato, Mexico - Mg.Sf.e | ecosystem: Host-associated > Plants > Phyllosphere > Phylloplane/Leaf | place: Guanajuato, Mexico | collected 2012-05-30
TCTTATATATGTGTCGTCTGTGGTATGTACATGGTACCCGGGCCGTCACTTATTAGAACAGGTCGTTCGGCACGTCGGGCGCGCGAGTCCCGCTGCAGGTGATGTCGTCCAGCATGAAAGGTACGCGGGCTTCATTCGCCCGAGGTTCGGTTTTCTCATGATCGAGAGTGTGCACGTGATGCCAAGAGGAGCGCGTTTCCACAGCCCGTCGTCGTCATCTTGTCCAGTCGGAGAGATCACGAGACAAGCTAGGTGCGAGTAGTGATGGGGACTGACATGTCGCTATCGGCTCAGTATGCTTGAGCCGTTGATCCGCGACGACCGCCAGAGGTTGGCGCATTACGATCTGCCAGCTTCCGACGACGGTCATGGGCTGGCACCCACCGAAGAAAAATCAAATGGACGATCCGGGCCCGGACGCGCTGGGCGCGAGTCTGCTGCAATGGGTGAAATCGTTCGAAGGCGTCAGGATGATCGCGGGGTGGGAGGACCTCGACGACGGCCGGAAGCTCTGGACGATCCTCGCCGAAGTCGACCGCGAGTACTTCTCCGCGCGCCTCCCGGAGCCCGAGGTGCGCGGAGATTGGACGCGGAAATGGCAGAACCTCAAGTTCCTGGAGCGGCAGATTTCCGTGTACTATCGCGACGTGTGCAATGGCGGTGGCGGCGGCGGAGGGGACGAGTTGAGCGCGAGGAAGACGCCGGATTTGAAGGCCATCGCGGCCGAGGGGTCGGTGCCGGATTTGGAGAAGTTAATTATGATCATGATCCGGGCGGCCATGGCGTCGCCGGAGAGCAATCAGCGGATGGCGCAACGGCTTATGAGCCTGGGTCGGGAACACGCGATGATTATTGCGAATGAATTGCGGAATTTGGAGGAGGTGGAGGACACCGAGTCGGAGCCTGCTAGTCGGGATGAGTCGGCCAATCGGTCGGAGAACGAGGCCTTGGAGATGCCTCGGGGTGATGGACGTAAGGATGAAGGCGGAGCAGGCATGTATCGAGATCCGTTGCTAGAGCGTGAGGAGGAAGTTCTACGGGCTGAGGCGACGATCGATCAGCTGCAAGCCAACCAGGTCGATGCGCAACGTCAGCTGCAGGAGATTCGCCAGGACAAGGAGAGGTTACAAGAGGCGTTTGACAGCTACCGCGCCGAGATTGACACTCAGGGGCGCAAGAGCGGTAGTAATGACGCTTTCAATAAACTGCAGCGTCAAACAGAGAGCGACCGCGCCTACATCGACGACTTGGAAGGCCAATTGCAGTCCTCGCGAGGAACCATGGAGTCGTACGAGAAGCAACTGGAGCGTCTGAGGAGCGACCACGAAGCGAGTCAAAAGCTTCGCGATGATCTCCAGATGCTGCGCGCGGAGAATGAGGACCTCAACCAGAAAGTCAAGGCGAACGAGAACCTTAAGAAGAAGATCCAGGCGTTGCAAGAACAGGAGAAAACCAACGTCTCCTTACGCGAGCAACTCAAACAGTCGAGCGAACGCATCGACGAGCTCGAAAGGCTTCAGCAGGTCCAAGCCGGCTTGGAGAAGGAAATCATCGAGAAGAAAGGCTTGATCCGGAATCAGGAATACCAGATCACCGAGCTGTCCACCATCCGTAAGCACGCAGAGTACGACGCCAGGGTGCTCGCGCAGAAGCTCGAAGCCGCTCGCGAGCGACATGACCGCGACCACGAGGCCATTGAGGATCTGCGCGCCAAATTGCGCGAGGACACCAGCCTGGATCAAGAAGCTGCTGTCGACGAGTCTGCGCAAGATGTGGAGAAGCAGACCGATACGTCACCCCCAGCTCTCGACGAAAGAGCCAAGCAATACGCGGACAAGCTCGCCTTGCTCGAGCGTCAGCTGGAAGAAGCCGACGCTCGACTCAAGCAGACTTCAGACCGTAACGCGCTTCTCGAGGAACGAAGTCGCATAACCGAGGAAGATACGACGACGCGCCAGCAGAAACTCGCAGATCAGGAGAAAACGATCCTCGACCTGCGCCGCGAAGTCGAGGCTGCCACTACCACTACAAAACAGCAGAAGAATGAATCGACGGCGACGCCGACGGCCGACATGGCGGCCTTGCAGCGCGAAAACCACCTCATGGCGACCGCTTGGTACGACCTCACCAGCCGCCTGCAGGGTAACGGCGTCTCGCTCGGTCGGCGGAGACCGGATCCCAAGAGTTGGATTGGGAAGCAGAGGGCTCTGGTGGGACCGAATGTTGGGTTGGGGAGTTTGCGCAGGGTGGAGTGATGGGGTTTCTGGGGATCTGGATGACTTTTCGGGGCTGACGAGTGTTGGGGGGTGCGTGCGGGAGCTTTGGTTTTTATGGCAGGCTTGCTGGTTTGAGTATGCGAGGAGATACCCGAGTTGGCGGCGCTTTTGAGCAGGCTATATATGTAGGGATAGTAGCATATCGCAGGAAACCTGCTAAGGCTAAGTAACCCAATTGTGCCCAGTTGTCCCAAGTTATACGAATGCGAAGTGTAGTGCTCGCTCAATGAATGAAGGCAAACATCAGGGCGTAAATCCTACCGAAGGTGGGGTCCAAGCGGGCTCCACTTCGACTTCATCGACACATTGGTCCTAAGGATGCATGCTACATCGCACGGTTGAAACATTGACCCCACATACACCCAGGACAATGATGTCTCCCACGACTCTCGCGCTCTTCATCTACGCCACCTTGGCCTCAGCCGCCTACCTGACCGTCTCGATCCCAAGCTCCGCTCTCCTCCCGAACCCAGCAACCCTCCCACCCTCCACCCACGCCCTGCTCCTCGGTCCCCCGGGCGTTCGCCACGACGTCCCCCTCCGCCGCGACAACACCTTCGCCTTCCCCGCGCTCTCCGAAGCAAGCTACCTGCTCACCATACACGCGCGGGATCACTTCTTCGCGCCCTTGCGCGTCGACGTCACGAATTCCGCTGCAGGCGACGGGGAGACGGTGGAAGCGTGGCAGACTTTCCGCGGTAACGAATGGAGTAACAAGGGTGCGCACTATGGATCGGGAAACGGCGAGTTGAGGATCCAGCTCTCGCCGAGCGGTGGGAAGGACTTTTACCAGCCTCGAGGCGGATTTAATTTGCTGGATATGCTCAAGAGTCCGATGATCCTGATGGGTTTGGTGTCGATTGGGATGGTGTTTGGGGTGCCGTACCTGATGGACAACAGTACGTTTGCGAACACATCTACGATGAAAGGGTGCGAGAGTAGGAAACGTATTTACTGACGTTTCACTTCTAGTGGATCCCGAGACGAAGGAGGAGATGCTTCAGATGCAGAAGAAAGGACCGATCACTGGACAGGACGGCCCGGCAAACGCATTGCAGAATTTCGATCTGGCGGGTTTCTTGGCAGGGAGAGGGGGCGGAGCAGGAGACACAGATGGTGGATCGTCAGGTGGAGCTCGGAAGAAATGAGGTAGCAGAACAGTACATGTATCCCCTCCACGCGTGTTGGCCTTTGTGCGAAAATCCAGCCGTTGCATGTTTGCTATCTTTTCAATTGACACATGGTAGATCGGGTTCGTTGGTGATGAGTTCGTGCAGTTGATGGCCGTCTCCGCACTTCGACACCCAGCGCGCTGCATCCGCTTTCTCAAGGCAAGCCTCATGTTCAGGCAGCTGCCCGCACAGTTCCTTGTCGTGCTTCTCAATAGGTTCGATTCGCCCGGTCAGAATACCTGCAGGGTTATGGCTGGAAGTGCCCAGTCCAGCTACGAAGTGTGGCATGGCATCGAGCAATGAGCTTGAAAGGCATATAGCACCAAAGCTGCGACTGTACATACTGCAAATATCCTCACAAGCCTCGCGAATCGCTAAGCGGTTCTAGAACTCCTCCTCCTGTGCAAAGAACATAGTAAAGCTTATGATCGTGCCATAAATCAGTAGACCGCCAACGATACTCATGATCATGGCTTCCACGCGGATCAGATCGCAGTGGGCGAGTACAACGGGGAGCGCTGTGTCCGTCAGCAAGCATGATCTTGACTTCCTGCTCTCATACACCAGGCATCCAAGACAAGCTCGCATGTCCGAGTGCGCATGGGAATGACCATCGGTGTACGACAATACGTACCAATCCCCATGATCACCAAAAACCCGGTCAGGAACCTCCCCAGCTCCACCACACTGCTGGTCCCGCTCTCCATGAAGTCATCCTGGCTCTGAGCTTTGCCACACAGCCAATTCGGTACGGGAGCGATCACGTAGGTCGCTACGACGAGAAGGGGGAGGAAGTTCTTGAAGAGGGCGGAGCTGAGGATGACGAGGAGGAAGCCGATGGCGAGGATCTGAGGATAGACATGGTCAGTGTGGTTCCGGCGGATGGTGACCGGGCCATGTTTTGGCGTACGAAGGAAAGGACGATGATGGTCTTGAGGCCGGCCATGGCCATGCGCGGCGGTGGGCGCCGAAGTGGTGAGAGATGAAGGAGGTCGCGGTGTCCAGCCGCTCGTCTATGTGCTTGATGCGGCGACTATCCGGTGTGGGTTGGAATGTTGTATCTGTCGTTGTCGGTAAAGCACATGCAGTGCAGCACGAGCAGCTTTCACGCCTTCATGTTGACGTCGACGCTCGGTGCTTGGTCGCGTGAGGCTGATGCGGTCTTGGCGTGGCTTTGCGGCGCAGGGAGCTTGGACCATCGGTCGCGTAACTCCATCACGGCCTAGAGAGTGAGAGCCTCAGTCCGACAAACGGCTTCACTTCATCTCGTCGAACCCCATCCATCACCCTCACCTCTTCATCGGTCGCCGCGGCAAGGAGCACATATCGACGTAGCTCAAACAGCCAGAATGTTCCGCAACAACTACGACAACGACGCGGTCACCTTGTGAGTGGACCATCCGCGATTGTCCAAGCTACTTCAAGAGCTAGCGCTTATACACGTGCATAGCTCACCACAAGGCCGCATCTTCCAGGTCGAGTACGCGCAAGAAGCCGTCAAGCAAGGCTCCGTCGTCGTCGGCATCGTCAGCAGAACTCATGCTGTGCTCGCCGCGCTGAAGGTGACCCATATTCCACCTGCCTGAGCCATCGACCTAGTACTAACACGCAATAACCCTCCAGCGTAACGCCGAAGAACTCTCTTCTTACCAAAAGAAGATCATCCCTATTGACACCCACTATGGCGTTGCTCTCGCCGGTCTCGCCTCCGACGCCCGCGTCCTCTCCAACTTCATGAAACAGCAATCCCTCGCTTCGCGTCTAACCTACGATCGCCCCATCCCCCTCGCCGAGATTACCAGCCGCCTCGGTGACCGCGCGCAGACCAACACACAGCATTACGGCAAGCGGCCTTACGGCGTCGGCCTGCTGATCGCCGGCGTCGACGCCAAAGGCCCGCACCTTTTCGAATTCCAGCCCAGCGGCGTCACGCAGGAGATGGTGGCGTGCGGCATCGGCGCACGGTCGCAGATGGCGCGGACGTACCTCGAGCGGAATCTGGACGATTTCGAGGGAAGCAGCAGAGAGGAGCTGATCAAGCATGCGCTGCGCGCGTTGAAGGACAGCTTAAGTCAGGATAAAGAGCTTACGGTGGACAATACGAGTTTGGGTGTGGGTGGTATGGGCGAGAACTTTCAGATGTATGAAGGTCAAGACATTGCGAGTTGGCTTGAGACGACGTTCGAGAATCGGGCGGAGGGCGAGGGCGCAGGAGGTGCGGAAGGCGGTGAGGGTATGGAGGTGGATTCGTAAAGAAGAGGAGGAGGAGGAGCGATACATGATATAGGCGTACGATCATGGCTGCATGGCGAGGCGTTTGAGGCGTCCACATCATGGGTGCAGTATATGGCTGTGCTCACGCTCGACCACGCGCACTAAATAGTGAGCAAAATGTACAATATTTTCTGCGCACCTAGTAAGTGTCATAACATTAAAACTCAGCAGGTATTGATATGTCTACTCAGGCTCGGGCCCGCACACGCGAGGTCTCCGTCAAGCGTGTGGCAAACTATGACAAAGTATTGCTCGTGAACGCGAGGTTGCCCAAGAATGGACGGGACGAGCATTATCGACGTTCAAGATCGTCTTGAACACTTTATGCAGCGAGCGGCGAGATTGCATCGATCTTGTTTTTCGACATGCTATCTGCAAGCCATGCTTGGGTCTCCCTGGATGCAAAGCGGTGAGAAGATCTCAGCTCGGCACTTACGCCATCTCGGCCTCGTGTTCTTAGTTCAGTCGCGGACGTAGCGGCGACATGACGAATCGGTGGCTGGATGGGACGGCCATGCTGATTGCCACGCAGGCTTGGGATCATCTTTCTTGATACTGAGAGTTGAGCAGATGCCTACCGCGCCAATAGAAACTTCTCCTCGCCCCTTGCAGTCCCTCAGGAACAAGAGCTATTCTTCTTGAGTGCATGAGATGCGACCTCTCTTTCTCCCTTGCTTGGCTGATCCGAATGTGACGCGATTGGACTTCTCATTGGAACCCGTGCGACCCAGGGATCCGAAATCGGGTATCGCTATCAACCCCGTAGCTTCAGCCCGATCGTCAACAGTCAGAGGGTCGGCGGAATTGCTTGAAAGGCTTCTTCCTCGGTCGACGTTCGCCACGCCAGAGGCCATGACCGCTTCTGTAGCTGCTGCTTTCACATCGTCTTTCGGATACTGCTTAGGCGCCGGCGACTCGGGCTTGATGCTACACATTCGATCAGCATGGGTGAGACAGAGCTGCATAGGCAGCGCGTGAGAAAATTGTGACTTACGATGGCTGCGAGCTGTCTTCATCTCCATCATCGAACCCAGCACGAAACACCAGCGCTGCTTCTAGCCTCCGCTTAAGCTCAGCCACTCTGCTCTCTTTGACTTGGAGCTGGTCGACGAGTGTCCTAGCTTGCGTGGTTTGTTGATCACGGGCGAGAACAGCTTCGTCGAGTCGACTCTGCAGTGCTGCCGTCGCTTTTTCCAGTTCAGCGCATTGAGACTTCAGTGTGCTGTTGGTCACTTCCAGCTCGAAGATCGTCCGGTGCGCCGCTGCGAACTTCTCGAAGTACTGTTCAGCTACTGTCTTGTCTGTCATCTTGGTCACGGAGTGTGTGTGTGGTAAGTAAAGAGTGAGGGGGTTTGTAAAGTTGCCTGCATAGCAGTCTTGAAGATGAAGTGACGTTGACCTGGTGGGGCTCACGTGATTGAGGCAGTCAATAGCGACTGAACTTTGAAACGACATAATCGATGTGGTCATAAGCACTTACATTTATGCCTTTGACGAAGTACTGTACTTTCGGAAAGGCAGCTAGATTTGGTACACCGAATTTCGTGCCGGCCCAACCGTACGATAGGGGACGGTGGACACCCTCTTCTGGATCTTGTCCACCATCACTCCGTCTTCGCGAGAATGAACTCTTTCGCACCTTCATCGTCCTCCTCCTCATCCTTCTCCTCCTCCTTATCATTGATCCAATGCCGAATCTCCCGTCCCTCCTTAACCTTCACCCTTCGATCCAACCTATGCAGTGGCAAAAGCAAGAACTCCCCCTCCTTGAACGTAAAACACGGCCGATTCGCCAGGACACAATTCCGGCACGCGAACATGCCCTCGCCTCCCAGCCGCCAGCGCGTCCTAGCACTCTGGAGCTTCCTCGTGACGCACTGCTCTAGACGGCATCTGGTCGCCGTCTTGGTGAGCTCGTACTCCCAATACTGGCCATGCATCGCCTCCCACTTGTCCTGACGCGTGTGGATGCGTTCCCAGAGCTGCTCGACCGAGCCGATGAGGTCCATGTGCGTGAAGCATTGGTCCACTCCGCCAGAGGCGCTGTAGCTTAGGATGGCCTGGAACTCGAAGTTAAGGTCCTCCGGCTCTGACAGGTCGGTGTGTCGCTTCCGCCTCTTACTGCTTCTGGGTAGTTGAGATCGGTCGAGGCGTAGGTCGCGAACTTCATCGTCTAGCTCTTCCTGCTCTGAACGCGTGCGCTTCCCGGGCAATGATTGGATGGATGGCTGTATCAGTCTCTTCAGGAGAGGTACTTGGTTGATCGTATGGCGGGGCGCAGATGTGCTTAGCGTAAGCTCGGGTGTCCTACAGATAGGTTTGCGAAACGTAGGTAAGGTCCTCTGCTGCGGGACTGAGAGCGATGGCGGAGGTCGAAAAGTTTGATGAGAGCGTGCAACACATCCGGAAGAGGGATTGGTCATTGGCACGCTCGATTCGTCGTCATCCTTGTCCCTGGACTTATAGCCCTCCCACGAAGCATTCCACGCCTTCTCCGCGTGAAGCTGACGCTGTAGACCATCGGCGAAAGCACGTACTCGGTCGCGATCATTCTGGATTCTAGCGAGCTCGGCTTTGAGATTCTTGATTTGCTTGCTGAACTTGGCATTGTTCGGCTCGTTCGCCCGTAATGTGCTATTAGGCTTGGTCCTAGCCTGATCTTCGCGTTCATGTTGTAAGGATTTGTTTCGAGCCTGCAATTCGCGTTCCGTCAAGATGAATCTCTCTTTCGCAGCCTGAAGCTTACGTTCTGCGTCTTTTGCTTTGTTGATAGAGTCGTTATGAGCTGCGCGGGACGTTTGGAGTTCACGCTCCAGCCCTTTGACCCTGTGAATAGCGTCACCGTCAGCACGAGCTTTGACGAGCTGTTCCTCCTGCTCAATGACCCTGAACTGGAGCCTCGCCTTCTCTTCGACCGCCTTCGTTAGCGAGTGGCGTAAATCATTGTTCGCAGTATCTTTCTCAGCAAGGTCTTCCAGCAATTTCTTCGAGAACGCCTTCCAGTCCGTCGCCACGTTGGCTAACGTGAGCGACCCGCGTAGATCGTTGACAGCGGTACCTCTCCCGGCAAGGTCTTCGAGCAATTTCGCAGCGAACGTTTTCCAATCCATGGTGAGGTCGAGTGACGTTTTCTAGGCCAATGCTGCCACCATGCCGGTGTTCCCGAGCGCAGAGAGAAGTCGAGAACGTAGTTGGACAAAGCTCCTAAATAAGGCACGTTGTCTATTAACGTTAGCATTCACATGAGCTCTGCCATCTCTCACGCCTTGAGTGGGGCACGCTAGTGTTTTAGCGGCAATACCTTGTCAAACATAAGTATGTTTCTTTGATATACATACAGCGACATGAAGTGAGTATACATCGACCTGCAACCAAGTAGCACAACCACAACCTCACATCACCGAGCAAACGAGTAACCACATACCGAACAGCCACCATGATCAACATCCACTGAACCCATCAACCTACAACACCTTCAAACCGCTTCCTGATCCCTTCTGGGACTGTCGTCATAGCCTCTTCCGCCTCATGCCTCGCCGCCCTCGCCACATCGTTCTTGCCACAGAGCTCAGAGGTGTCTGCGTACATGGTATCCGCGACGGCGAGCCAGAGCTTATCCTTACTCTTCAGTGCCAGCGAACGCCCAGTCCGCGCAGACGCCTCCGCCTGCCCGCCCACGATACTCCGGAAGAACATGTGCGTCATGAGGTTCATGATCACGCAAAGGAGTCGCTGGTTGAGGGTAGGGCGACCGCTTTTGACGGCGCATTGTAGGTGTTGCTTGACTTTGATGATGGGCATGTTCGGCTCCGACGTTGCTTTCAGGGTGTACCATGCCGCGGCCAGCGCCTTGTCGTGGTGCGTGGTACAGTAAGGCTCAACCGCAGTGAGGTGTTCACTGGCCTTGCTTTGGGGTTCATCGTGGTTGTCGGCCCGCAAGATGACAATGCTGTTGAGGATTGCTAGAGCTTGGATGTCTCTCAGAGCGGTTGTGTGTTTAGCACCTGCGTGGAAAGCGAGCCGTAATGGAGAGTAAAGCCTCAGCGCAGCATCAAGGTCACCCACAGCATGCGTACACATTGCTTGTAAGTATACTATCAAGGCCGCAACTGTGGCATTAGCCGCAAGCTGCGGTTCAGTGTAGTTCTGCTGGAGACCGCGCAGCACTTCCGAAGCAGCACTCCAGTCCGAGCTGCCACAGTGTGCGAAGGCAAGCTGAAGTTGAGCGTGGATATCAAGTGAAGTTTGCCCGTCAGCCCAGGCAGCGGCTGCAGCTAAGGAATAGTTGCCGTTGGTCGAGTGTTTCTTCGTCATCTTGATACCCTCGACAAGGTACGAGGTAGCTTTGCCGTTCTCTGAATTCTTGTGCATCATTGCACTGCCACTCAACAAGAAGCCGATTTCATAGACCTGGCTCACGCACAACCACTGGAATGCCAACGCTACCTCTCTATCTTCTATCTTTCTGAAGATGCCGCCAGTCTCCGACTCAATATCATCGTCGCTGGAGAATCCGAGTGACAGAGCAAATGAACCATCTTTTGACCAACCTCCGGTTTTAGACGTCGTGTCAAGGGTACTGTGCATTTGCTGCAACTTCGCGCCAACTTGCTCAGGGTCGAAATGCAGCATACCGCACGCGAGGTCAAGGCAGTCCAGCAAGGCCCGCATCTGTGGCATCTGCTGCATCTCACGGCCAAGCTGGTGGGTCCGGGCGGCTGCCAAGGCGCGTTGCGCGAGCTCTACGGCCTCCGATAAGCCAGATTGAAGGTGCACCATGGCCTCCAGCGCCGCGGCTACGATTTGTACTGCCACATGCCTTCGGTCTTCGGCAGTGTCAGAGATGGCATTGAGGTGTTTGAGGAGCGTTGAGGTGTCCGTCCCGCCCATGCGAAGGCAAAGTGCGACATACAGAAACCGAAAGGCATAGGTCCAGTGTACGAGGCTCAATGCTTCAGTCTCTGCCACGAGCTTTTCTACCGCTTTAAAAGCAGCCTTGGGGCTACTGGTGAATGAGATGCGTGCAAGTAAATGGTGCATCGCGTACTTCAAATCCGTCAACTTATTTCGCTCGCAAAGAGCGATTCCTTTGCTCAGAATCTCCTCCGCCTTCATAACGTCGTCGGTTTCTTCGTGCAACAAGCTCGCAAGCCGTAGGCGGATACGTGCTTCCCTGCGACGATCTAGTTGCCGGTAGTTGTGGAGGACAGAATCGAGGCAGCCCATACCCATCGCCATCAGTGATTGATACTGATCAAGCTGTTCCTTGGTAGGGTCCGCGGCGGCCAGCTCAGAGCTCATGCTGTAGGCGGCGCCGACATACTCATCCGACAGTTGAAGCAACACAGCTTGATAATCGACATTCGGCTTGGGCGTTGGCAGTGGCGGAATCTGCGAAGAAGCCAGCTCGGTCAGGGGTGATGAGGACGGCACCGGCACAGGGCAGACTGGTATGGCATTCCCGTCATTGGACCGACGGCGTTTGGTAGCCGACCGAGGCATAGGTGAATCCATGGACACGACGGAAGGTCGATGGACTGGAATCTGGACATGCGCCACGGTACGTTGTTGCGGTGTGACTTGGGTGGCAGGTCGTGAGTGCGGAGTCTCTGACACCTGAACAGATGAAGTCGGTCCGGGCGTCCGTCCAGTCGAGGGTTGCTGGTGCTGAGATGAAGCCTGCGCAGCCGTACTGCGATGCTGCGGCCGGTGCGGTTGCTGTTGCGGGTAGACCTGCCCGTAGCGCTGATTTGAAGGGTACAGCGAAGGAGGCTGCAGATGGCCGTAGCCCGGGTCGTATGGCGCTTGCACCGGGTTCGACCTTTCGTAGTACTGTTGCCGATGAAGGGTTTGCGTCACAGACTCGTGCTGCTGCGCCGGCGGTGTCTGGTATTGCGGCGCCTGGTGAGAAGGATGAGCGGGAGTTGGGTAGAGGTGCGGTGGCTGCTGGACGCCAGGTCTTGATTGCTGAGGCACCACCACCATGGGGTGCCGTTGTGGTGGATGAGATGCCTGACTGCCCTGCGCTTGGGCAGGAGCCTGGCTGTAGCCTGGAGACGTGTACGCGCCATGCTCGGGTAGTGGCCAATCTTGCTGGTACGGCATCCTTCCTCAGGCTCAATACCTATACATATGCTTTACGCGCGAACGACCGTCGACGCGAAACGATCACGATACATGTAAAATTTGCACTCACGACACCTTCCGTAGGCTGTCATCAGGAGAGGTCGCCAGGAAGCGTGGTTGCGAACGCGTGAGCGCCACAGAGCGAGCCTCATCGGCGTTGCATCTGCCGATGTGGCTGCGACTGAGGCTTCACTCCACTTCACTCCATCTGTTGTACAGAAAAAGGGTACTTCGTATGAACAAGTTCAGCTACAATAGGGGTACAAGTCTGCTGCTGATTCGACAGGTCGGTGAAACCTTCAACAACTTGCTGTTCACTTTGTCATACACCTCTCAATCGGACGTTGGCTGTCCTCACGGGACCTGGGATCATCCATCAGGACTGAGGCTGCGTATACTTCACCTGCGCAGGTTGCAGTAGGTTAGTGCGGAAAAGCGCGGAAAAGCAATCTTAGTAGAATTCTACGAACATGCTACTCCCTATAGTAGGTAGTAGGCTAGTAGGTTCGGCTAAGTTACCCTATTAAGCTAAATTGTTCAAAGTTATGCTATGGCGTGTATGGGGCGTACCCTAACCTGCTGTACCTACAACCTACGCAGGTGAAGTATACGCAGCCTAAAACAAGATGACGACCGTAACCCAGAAGGCCCTGACCTGGTATCCAGGCGCTTGCCCTGTAACCTTTACTCACTCCCAGGAGCCCCTAATCCTCCCCACCAAAACCGGGCCCAAACGCGCTTTTCCGGAAATCTGCAAGGACATCACGCCGCCCTGTAACCTGAACCCCTTCTTGTTCAACGGCCATCTCCAAACGGCGTGGACGGCGGTGAAATACGACGGACCGGCCGTACACTACAAACGACGCGTCTTCGAAGCCGAAGACCCGGCCTTCACGGGACATTTCTCGGTCGACTTTGTCGTTTCTCCACCGCCAAAAGCTGTCACGAAGCGGGCGGAAGACGGTGGACCTGACGATCAGGGTTTGAGGGAAGATCCTGTTGGAGTGGGTCACACGAGCCTACCTCCGAGGACTACCTACTTCACTGATAAGGAGTTCGAAGCGCTGGGTTCGGACGACACGAAGCCGTTGCTCATCACATTGCACGGGCTCAGTGGCGGGAGCTACGAAGTCTACCTCCGTCATGTGCTGGCACCATTGGTGGCACAAGCGGGCGGAGACGAGACACTTGGCCTCTCGGGCGGCGAGTGGGAATGCCTTGTCGTGAACAGCAGAGGTTGCGCCGGGTCGAAGATCACTTCTAGCATCCTCTACAATGCCCGCGCGACGTGGGATGTTCGACAGGTCGTCAAGTGGTGTAGGAAAACCTGGCCGAAGAGACCGCTGTTCGGCATTGGCTACTCGCTTGGTGCGAACATACTGACGAACGTATGTAGAAGAATGCTATCAATCCATCGACTGTCCACATTACTGAGTACCATCTCTTCTGTCTAGTACGTCGCCGAAGAGGGCAGCGATTGCCTCATGGATGCCGCCGTCGTCGTGTCCAACCCCTGGAAACTCGAGGTCTCCTCGCTCGCACTGCAGCGCACATACATCGGCCTCGAAGTCTACAGTAAGACCATGGGTAACCACATGCGTGCGCTATTCGAGTTGCACAAGGACGAAGTCTTGAAGAACAAGGCCCTCGATGTGCATGAGATTCGAAAGCTCAAGCATCTTTTCGAATTCGATCGCGCAGTGCAGTGCGCGACGTGGGGCTACCCAACCGAAGGCGCATATTACCGAGATGCGAGCTCGGCGGATAGCGTGATGGCGATTCGCATTCCGTTTCTTGCCATACATGCCAAAGACGACCCCATTGCGTGCGACGAAGCGGTTCCGTACGAGGAGATCAAGCAGAATCCGTACACGGTCCTGTGTGCAACGAGCGGCGGCGGACACTTGAGTTGGTTCGAACTCGGAGGCGGACGATGGCATGCTAAGCCTGTGAGTCGCGAGCTTGATGTGACAAATCCGTAATGCCAGAGCTGACGTAATGCTAGGCTGTTGCGTTTCTGAATGCGATGGCGAGAGAAGTTGACTTCAGCAATATCGAAGCGCCTGCGCCACCGCACCCAGGCCCTCACGGTGGGCATCAGACGCCGTTTGTCTTTGAGCCGATGCGAAGGAAGCTGCATATTCGTGACAATGGGCAATAGAATGGTTTGCTGGATATCCCGAGCAACCCATAGATCATGTCGAATACAGCCATGGGCGAGTCACCTCACTCAAACGAGACTCTCTTCCTCGGTTTCTTGGGCGGCGGTCTCGACTCCACGGCCACTTCAGCTTCCGTGTGCCTCCTCTTCTTCTTGTTATCCTTGATCTCCGCCTTCCTCTCTTCGAACCCCGCCTTTTTGCCCTCTGCTCTCTTCTCCGCCTCCGCCCTCCTGGCCTCCCTGACCTCCTCCAACTGCCTCGCACGCATCATTTTGCTCTCAATGTTGCCTTCTTTCTCCGCCATGACCATTGCCAGGATAGCATTCAAGGACTCCTTATCGTCCACGAAATTCTTGCCCTTCTTTGCGTTTGGCGGCTTTTGCACGCCGGAAGGTTTGATACCGTTGAGTTGAGGGACTTTGAGCTCCTTCTCCGTGTAGCGCATGTGCGGTGGCTTCTTCTTCCGCGCATCTTTCGTAGCTGGTTTAGTCTTCTGCTGGGTTGGCTTCGCGGCCGGCGCCTTCCTCTTCGGCTTGGACGAAGACCCGGGTTGCGATGGTTTGGTGGAGCGCTTGTTACCACCTTTGGCAGCACCCGTCTTGACTTTCGTAGCCATGTGAACCTGGTCACCCTTCGTGACTGTAATTGCGTCTGCCAAAGACCGCAAATCTCAGTATATGTCAGAAATCTTGGCGAGCGCGCTTATTCCGCGTGCCAAGCACAACGTAGAGCGCCGATCAGGGCAGCTTCAACAACCTGTCTCTCACGCGACATCACTCATACACTTGCGCAAACACATTTCCAGATAACGACAACCGGCGCAACCCTCCTATCAGCACACATCATGTCTGACCATAGACTGTTCCGGTTTCCAAAGCCGCAATGGCTGAACAGCGCCAACACTAGGACGGCCGGGGTCTACTTTGCTGGAGCGCTGGTATGGCAGAGCCTGCCTAGCGGTGATGCGACTCAAGAAGACATAGGTGATACTGATGGCGTTGTAGTTCTCGATCGCCCTCTTTGTCCTCATCGACGCTGCCACTTTCTCGAAATCCCATCTCAACGGCTCCGACTTCCACATGAACTTCGTGGATTGGATCCCCGGCATCTTCTCCGGCCTGGGCATGATCATCATCAATAGCATTGACAAGTCACGCTTGAGCGCGGATAGCTTCTCGTACAATGGTGACGGAGTAGCGTGGAAGGCACGGGTGGTCCTGTTCATGGGCTTCGCCGCGATGGCGGGCGGTTTGGCCGGAGGCGTTACGGTGATGGTGCTGAAGTACGTCGTGCAGGACGCGTCTTGGCCAGCACTATGGTTCGGGGTTGCTAATGTGGTCGCAAATGCGTTGGTGATGTTAAGGTACGTGAATGCGCCTGTTTCTCCTAGCAGGAAGACTGATCTTGATACAGCTCGGTCGTGCTCTGGATCAGCCAGAACATGGAAGACGACTACACTTATAACCTGGCGCTTTGAGCTTTTGACCAATCTCAGGATGTATATAAATGTAAACAGCATGAAGCAACTGACTGATTTTGCCATCCACCCGCGGTCGGTTCTCGTATTTGGAAACTTCCGTGGTTGCGTAGTGCCGCCTTGTGCGTGTCCGCGATAACGTTAGCTTCGCTGTGTGAACTTGGAGCTTGGTTGTCAACTGCAGGTTCCCGACATGACCACATCTCTACGCTTCCATCGACAGCAACGAGGAACCTCTAAGAAGTTCGAGCAGACCTTGCAATGGACTTCAGAGAGCTTTGCGAACATTACTACAGCGAGCTCACCACGGCCAAATCCCGTATCTTCGATCTGGAAAAGGCGACAGCCGCTCATCACCATGAAGCTCAGCAGGTGAAGGCTCAGCTTGCTAGCCAAGCTACGAATGAAGAACAGCTTCTCGCTGCAAAGGATCGCATTGCCCATCTCGAAGAATCCAGCATCAACACTGTTCCGACGTCATGCACTCAAGAGCCGACCGACAATGCCATGTTACGCCAGGAGCTCGCAGCAGCGCACCAGCGCAACCAAGAACTCGAGGTTGCAGCCGCTGACTATGCAGCCTGGCTCAACAACTTCGAAAAGACGATGGGCTTCGAAGCTACGGAGTCCGCATGGGAAATGGGTAGACCGCGTCAGCAAGTTGAGAATGCGAAGGGAATCGGGAACGCTCTTCGCACGCAGGTTCGGAATCATGAGAAGCAGATTGAGAAGATCAAGAAGGACGCCACGAAGGCCAACAAAGAGCTGGCAAAGTGTCAGGAAGCGCTGAGCAAGAAGATGGCGGAGCTCTGGCGGGCAAAGAATATCTAGTCAGTCCACTTGAGCTCGGATAGTCTGGGCCCAGCTAATGTTTATCTACAGCAACACAACGACGCCTTCGCCGATGAAGGACGTTTCGAGTGGCACAGACAGCCCAGACAAGCCAGCAACGGCAGGCTCGTGTAACGACCAAGATGACGAAGAAGACTGCAAGCCGATTGGGATGTGCACACGCCGCAAACCTCGTTGAGGCCCAAAATTGTTCGCGGTAGTTGATCGCTCGCCAACGAACAGGCTGCAACGAAGTCTCTTTGACACAGCCTCAACGGGTCTGCCGAGCTGTTCATCGGAAGATCTGACCATGGAAAGGCTACGTTGGAGTCAAGCATCACCGTCGGCTTGACCAAATGTTGGTGTGCACAAGTGTGACGTAGTGCAAGGATGTTAGTATGAAGTTACTGCGACATCGCAAGGTCACATGACAACTTCACAGTCGCATGCCTTCCTCGAAACTCACCTTCACGCTCCTCATATATGACTCTCTCGATCCTTCGCACGTTATTCCTTTGCTCGTCATTCAAGTCATCAGAATAACCTCAACACAACGCAGAAGAGGCCAAGATGGCACACCGCGAACTAGCCGCACGGTACGCAAAAGGGCTCAACGCAGCCACGCAACGTGTCGTGGAACTGGAGACTGCCGTCGCAGATGCAGATTACAAAGCCGACCAAGCGAGCATGGCAGCCAGTGCAGCGACCTGCGCCCTCGGCCCGAGCACAGCCAGCCGCGAGCGAAGTTCCCGAGCGACCACTGCCCGCATAAAGGCACTCGAAGCCAAGCTAGCGAGCCGCCCACCCGCAAACAATGAACTCGCACGCCAACTGGACGAAGCCCGCAAATCGCTTACGGAAGAGCACCGCCAACTGATCGAAGCCCAACGCCAGCTCACCAGTTCCAAATCATTCGCCACACGACTCCAACGCGAAAGGGCCCAGCTGGAAGAATCCCAGACGTCGATCGCCGCGCTCACCGCGGAACGAGAGCAGGAGGTCATGCGCTTGAAGACTGAGCTCGGGCGGGAGAAGAAGCGGAGGTTCGTGGATCTCCCTGTCCACCATACCCGATGAGGATGTTGAGTACTGACGCCTCAGAGAAAGGGCCGAAGCCGAAGTCGTCCTCGGTCCTGACGGAAAACGGTGCAAGAAGTGCAATCCGATGGTGATTGATCTCAGCGAGGAGGTCGACGATGATGATGATGATTTCGAAGATGCGGTCGAGGGATCTTGAGTTTCGGGGCAGATGCGGCGGTTAGGGGGAGAAGGTTGTTGTTGCGAACCATTCTTGCGGAGGAGGGGGAGGAGGAGGACATGGACAAGGCGGGCACCGGTGCTCGCCGAAAATCGAGCCTCCCCGAGCCCAACACTGCCCGACGAACGGCACCGTTCAAGGCAGACATGAGAACGAATTGGAAGAGTGAGGTCAGGTTGGGGGTGGTTGACAGTCAGAAGGCACCGTCGACAGGGTTGAGGTCAATGGCAAAGTCGGGCTAGCGTCGCGGTGGACGCGGGCAGAATGGACCCAAACTTGGGCAGTCGGCTGACCAGTCATCACGTGATGACACAAGCCGACCTGTGAGTAGAGGTAGTAACTACATGTAACGTTGCTTCAGGGCTAACATGTATGTATCCCGATTTCCACCCTGTTAGCAGAGAACAGCTCCGGCACGAAGTGGTGGAATCAATCCGAAAGGGAACAAAAGATCATCAACAGATGGGATATGCCTCCAAACGCGGTAGGAAAGGAAATGGTCAAGTAATAATAGCATTGTAGGTAAATCAAGGCCTTCATCCAGACGCTACATAAATGCATACTTTCGACATCTCAAGTGATAACATGAAAAGCTCCTTCCCAGGCAACGGAACACGCGCATCATCCACCTTGTCGCCAAGAGAGAAAACCACCCAGACATCCATATCCCCAAAATCATCTATACAAATCCAAAAGAGAAATCGTAACATCCATCTCTGGACCCTTGATGATGCCCGCCAAACAAAACCCCTACCCCGGCGCTTGACATATGCAAATGCAAATGCTATGCTTTCCCCCACTGCACCAAAACGAAACGAAACCAAGGCCGCCGATCAAAATCGTACACGAACGCTCATGAGAGATAATCCAAGATTCTTGCCATCTTACAAAGCGAAAGCCACGGCGCCCAGCAACGCCGCACCATACCCGACCGCGGCGGTGGGCATGGCGAACGCGGTCGACGTGACGGAAGGCTGGTCGTTGATCCTGCCGCCGCCGGTGGCGATGGCCACGGACGTGACGGCGGACGCCACGGCCGTCGCGTCCGGGACGCCGGTGGAGTTGGAGATCTCGTGGATGTCGTCGGTGGTGCTGTTGAAGTTGGTCTGGGCGAGGGAGATTTCGTTGTTGTGCAGGTCGTAGACGACGTAGGCGGAGCGGAGGAAGGTGTCGCCCAACACCGGGGTGGAGTCGCCGGCGGGCCCGATGCCGAGGATGCAGACGGGTCGGTTGCGCTGGTATCCCGCGACGATGACGAGTTCGTTCATGGCGACGCGGATGGTCGGGGAGGAGAAGGTGAAGTCGATGGTTTGGTCCGAGTTGGCGAGGGCGCAGTCGACGAAGGCGGCGCCTTGGGACGAATCGTAGCGCGCGCCCACGGCGGTGAAGATGTCCTGGGCGATGGAGTCCGGGAGGTACATGAGGCTGCTGCCGGAGTCGAGGAGGGCGGGGGAGTTGACGTGGGTGGCGATGGAACCCGTGGTGCCGTTGGCGCCGACGGCCGTCAGGGCGATGATGAATTCGGCGTAGTAGCCTTGTTCTTGGATGACGGGCAGGGTTTGCAGTTCGCCCGTGTACTTGGCCGAGTTGACGCCGCCGAAAAGGATGGAGCCGGTGGATGCGTCCAGGTCGTTCAGCCAGAGGCTGTATGCGTTGCTGCCGATGTGCCCGCCTTGCACCAATGACTGCGGGACGTTGGGATATGGTTGTCCGCCATTGTAGGCCACGGCGACCTCGTTGAGCGGGTAGCCGATTCCGAGGATGCCCTCTTGCGAACTCGACGTGTATCCGATGCCGAACTGTTGATTCTGCAGCGTAACACCTCCGAAACTCACGTCGTCCGAGACGTAGTCGCCAGCGGATCCGGACCCGTCCACATATGAAATATTGAAGTCACTGTTGATGTATTGGTAAGATGTCGACGAGTTCGCATTGTATGTCCCCGAAACGTCGCAAGGGTCGCCGGACGTTTGACAAAGCTGGCTGTTGGCAACGTTCACCCACAGGTCACTGCTGCCGGTGTCGACGTGTAATCTGAGAGTCTGAGGGGGTGTGCCGATCGTCACGTTCATGAAGTACAGCGTCTCCTCGTTGTCGAGGCTGTCCTGAACGGTGTGGGACTGTCGTTTCCGTAACCGAGCACGGTCTCGTTGTAGGATGTTTCCCAGGTCCTCTCGCCGTTGAGTCTCATGTTGGACTACTTTGGGTGCGGACCCATCTCTTCGTTCGACCAGGTTGATCGCATTGGCGCCCAAGATTGTTGCGGAGGCGGCGGCGAGGGTGGTGAATGTGCGCATGGTGGGGAGAATATGATGTGATGTGGTGTGTGTCGGAGGATGTGGTGTTGTGATAGATAGGTTGTCGGGTGATGCGATGCGACGGAAGTTTTGAAGAGTGTATGTAGAGCGATGACGCGCGGCTGCCGAGATGGATGGCGTAGGCAAAGGCGTTAGGCTAGGAAAAGGCGAGTGCTATGTAAACCAGGAGTGGCGGTGCTCCGGCTGTGTCGGGTCGTCAAAGTACAGTACATACATGTACCTTAATCACGACAAACATGGGATTTGTAAGTCGACCCCGGCTGACGACGGATACTCGATACTTTGTCTGACAATTCCCACGAACGGTTCATCGCGTGTCGTCTGATATACAGTAGTCTGGTTGTTGGAGGAACGAAGCAAGCAAGAGTGGGACGGGGGACGGGGGAGAGTGGAACGTCGCGTGTCCGCCACCCACTCCAAGATCTGGTTCCCTTCGATGAGAGCACAGGTTCATCACTGGTCCCTCCCGGATCGTCATGCCGCAGTCCATCGGCTTGCATGACGAACACCTGCTCCACCATCTCTCTCTCTCCCTCTCTCTTCCTCCATCCGGGTGGCGACGAGTACGCGGCGAGTTGGTGGATGGGGGACGTAGATTGCGTTCTTGGAAAGCTTGATAATGCGGATGAGGAGAGAAAGGGAGAAGAAAGGAGAGAAACGACGAGAAACAACATGACGGCTGTCGGGTCGACGGGTTCAGTTGGATTGTTGGTCGAAGGACTGCACCTGTACGCGATGTGTCGTGATGCATGCAGGAAGAAAATCGATATAAGTTTGTGCACCTGTATGGATTGATGATATGCATCGTATGTCCATGTACATGTACAGTGCCTGTACTGTGCTGTGGCTGCTATATATGGTCGGCGCGAATGTAATTAATAAAAGACATCAAGCCTTACGGTGCAGTGACTTCACACCACATCGTCGTTTGCAAGCGGCGCTCCCAGCAACCCGGGTCAGCCAGATCGTCGTAACCGAGATAGATGGACCTCTCGACATTCATCTATTAGAGAAAGGTATAAGGTATAATAAGCACGATGCAAGGGTCTGGCGAAAGGCGTGAGAGCCATCCGCGACGCGCCATGCCTCAAAATTCGACTTACGAAAGAAGATATGTACCCAGTGTCCCTCATTTGCGCCTCTGCTACGATATAAAACCCAGTCATCCCGACGGCAACGGCCGCCTCAGCGCGTGCGCCTCGGTGTTAAACACCCACTCATCCAAATCAATGACCTCGGGCTCGCTGAAGATGAGATAAAAGTACTTCAACGTTTCGGCCATCCAAAAACTCTCCATACTATCCATCTGCGTCGTGCCGCCCGTGTTGCCTTGGGCCAGCTGCTCGCGCGAGAAACTGACGTCGCTCAGCGCCGCGTGGGCCAGGTGCGTCTCCGTCGCGTTCCGGATCGCCGTGAACATGTCCCAGGCGGCGTCGCGCAGGTCCTCGGCGCCCGTGATGCGGTAGAGGAGGAAGACGCTCTCGATGGCCTCGGGTCGCAGGATGTACCGGCGGTCGCTGAGGGCTGTGAAGCCTTTGGGCAATCGTTCGGTGCGGATGATGTCGTCGACGTCCGCCGCCGTCTTCTCGCTTTGCCGCTCGCGGATGCCGTCCCGCCATTTCTGCTCGTCCCAGGTGCAGCTGCGCTTGGATTCGCACGGGACCATGTTGAAGACTTCCGGCATGATGCCCAGCGGGAGGGCTTGGTAGGCCCAGATGCAGCCGTCGGTGAGCTTTTTGCCGATCTCGACGTGCGAGGGTTCGTCGAAGAGCTTGCCGCCGAGGGCGAACATGCCGCCGGTGAAGCAGCCGAGGTGCTGGCCCTGCCCGTCGGATCGCGTGGGCTGCGCGCCCGTCACCCGCACGTTCCCAGACACGAGGATGTCGGCGTTGTCGGGGGTCATGGGTCGGAAGAGCACGTGCTGGATCGCCGTGGCCATGCTTCCGTTGTACAGCTTCTCATACACCGGGTCGGCCCCACCGAGCAGGGCGTGCATCTTCGGGAAATACTCGTAAAGGGAGTCGGACATGGCGCTGAGCGTGAAGAAGGTGTCTTGCGTGAAATCCGTCTCCTTCGCGTTGACCGTCACGGGCCACATGCCAGGAAGGTGCGTGTCGTGTTGCTGCTTGTCGAAGACCCGGATGACCCGCTCGACAGCGTCATACCAGCGCATATCACCTGTGAGCTGCGAGAGGCGAGTGAACTCCATCTCGAGCGAACCAATCTCGGCGACAAGCACCACCGGATCCGCCACCTGCTTGTCCTCTAGCGCCAACTGAGGCTTCCATCGAGTGATCGGCATATGGTTGGGCGTGTCGAAGGGCACGAGCAACATCTCACCAAATTCTTTGGCTTTCGCCAGCAGCCGTCTGTCACCACTCAGGTCGTAGGCTGCAAGGAAGCCGCCCAGATGCCGAATGGTCGTCTCGAACACGTTGATCGTTTCCGTCGTGGCTCTCCCGAGGTCGATCTCAACCGCCGCATTGACGGCGTCTTCAAACTCCGACTTCATGCCCATGATCCAAAGGTTGTCGAGGTTGTCGACGAGACTTGCCGCCCATCCACCGAAGCCGTCTCGAACTCCCCCAGACAAAGGACCGAGCTCGTCGTGTCCCCACGCATGCTGTCTGTACGCTTTCCAGCAGCGTTCGAACGTATGCTTGACCGCGGCCTGGCGCTCTTTGCGTTTCGCCGCCTGAGTCTCCGATTCCGGTGCGAATTGATGTTGTACTTTGCGCAATCGCTGGGGTTCGCCAGTCGGGAGCGGTGTCAGCGATTTCACGGGGTAGTGTTTCGGCACCGAGTCCCAGCGAAAGCGTCGATTCGAAGAGTCATATGATGGATCTATCGACGGCTTAGAGGGTCGGTTGTCCGATGCTGTGCTAGGTCGCGCGCTCGGTCTGGCACTACTGGGCCGTGATGAAAGTGGTGCCTGCTGATCGTATCCCGACTTGGCTGTGGACAGGATGCCCGTCCGGAAGTAGTTCAGAGTAAACAAGATGCACGCAGTGAGGACGATGTAGAGCGCATAGCGCCGCAAGGATAGCATGGTGATTTGAGGCTCAAGTCCGCATTGGTCGCGCTCAGCAAAGCCAGGTGCGATTAAGGACCCCCTTCGCAGCGAGCCTATGTTACGTGGATGTCGCCATTGACATTCTTCTGAGTGAGTGTCCAAACGTCGCTGAAAGAGAGGAGACTCAGTGGTGAGAACGGAGCGACCAGAGTGCAAGAAGACGACATCAGAGGAGGATCAGGAAGCGGCAATCCTAAATACGAGTACACTGATGAGACAGGTTGGTTTTGGTGGTGGTAGCATGCCGCATGCCCGCCAGATGACGCTTGTTTCAAACTCGGTACATGTACGCTGCACGCGAGGCCTAGAAACGCCACGCGCACTCTAAAATCCAGGCACGTGCCCCGCGTTCGGTACGCGTTCGTCTCTACGCGAACCATTGAATCTGGACATTTCAATTTCATCATCTCTGGTTACAAAGCCACCACCATGACACGCGCCGAATCGTCCAAGGACGCTCAGAACAACGGCATCAAGCCTCATACGAAGGGGGCACCCACAAATTACGAGTTGCCGTGGTATGACTGCCATCACGACCGCCGGACCAGGAATCCCACTGATTCGGATGCAGGGTAGAAAAATACCGACCGGTCTTCCTCGACGACGTAGTCGGCAACGTCGAGACGATCGAACGGCTCAAGATCATCGCCAAAGATGGGAACATGCCCCACGTCATCATCAGCGGCATGCCGGGCATTGGCAAGACGACCTCCATCCTCTGCCTGGCCCGACAGATGCTGGGCGATGCGTACAAAGAGGCGGTGCTGGAGCTCAACGCCTCCGACGAGCGAGGCATCGATGTGGTCCGGAACAGGATCAAGGGGTTCGCGCAGAAAAAGGTCACGCTCCCAGCCGGCCGGCAAAAGCTCGTGATCCTCGACGAGGCCGACAGCATGACCTCGGGCGCGCAGCAAGCGCTCCGGCGCACGATGGAGATCTACTCCGGCACCACCCGGTTCGCGTTCGCGTGCAACCAGAGCAACAAGATCATCGAGCCCCTGCAGTCGAGATGCGCCATCCTGCGCTACTCGCGCCTGACGGACGGTCAGATCGTGAAGAGGCTGTATCAGGTTTGCAAGGCGGAGAACGTCGAGTACAGCGACGACGGCATTGCCGCGCTCGTCTTCAGTGCCGAGGGCGACATGCGTCAGGCGATCAACAACCTACAATCGACCTGGGCCGGGTTCGGGTTCGTGAGCGGAGACAATGTCTTCCGTGTAGTCGACAGCCCGCATCCCGTCAAGGTGCAAGCGATGATCAAGAGCTGTCAGGAGCAAAAGATCGACGACGCGTTGGACTCGCTCAAAGAGCTCTGGTATGCTGTTCCCATCTCGCTCCCACGCGCCATAGACAACTGTACAACAATCACTGATTACATGGCCAGGAACCTCGGCTACTCCTCCCACGACATCATCTCCACCATGTTCCGCGTCACCAAAACCATCCCCTCCCTCTCCGAGCACTCCAAGCTCGAGTTCATCCGCGAGATCGGCTTCACCCACATGCGCATCCTCGATGGCGTGCAGACGTACTTGCAGCTGGCGGGCTGCATCGCGAAGCTTTGCAGGCTGAACATGAAGCCGCAGCTGTTCGCTGTACCTAAGGGTTCATGAGCGGCATGGTGAACGATGGGAGTTGTGGGGGGTTCCTGGTTCTGTTAGCGTGGCGTTGGTGGATCTGCCGGTATCTGGGCTATGGTGCTATAATATATGTGTGTGTGTGTGAAAGTGAGAGGACTTGCTCGTTGAATGATTCCGAACTGGCATGTCGACGTCGAGAGTGAGTCAAACAACGGAGAGGACAGGAAGGATGCTCGTGTAGAAACTTAGGGAGCTGTACTGTCCACCGTCTTCTTTTACGATGGGCTGGATGAGCCTGAGCCTTACGGCAATAATATGTCGAAGGGTCGATAGGTACTCTGCGAAGCGTCTACTATGAGTGAGTAATTCAGATGTACCCATTCATGTGCCATATCGAGCCGCATTGAAGATGTCTTGTTTCGGTATGTACACTATACATGTAATTATTTATAGAGTAGGGGTAAGGTTCCATGGTTCGGCAAAGCAAGCGGACCCTGGGCGATCACGTCGGGACGACATCCTGGTGGCATTGAGGGCTCCCATCACCCCATTCGCGATCCTGAACCAGTCAGTTTCATTACCACCGGTATCCAACAGTTCACTCCGTACATCGCAAAACCAGAGCTATCGTCCGAAGAAGCTGGCTTGAAGTCAGCAACGCGCAGCGCCCTGGGGCGCCAGCGCACTGCCGGAGACGATGTTCCCATGTCCCAAGCTCACCCCTCTGCAATCCCGCTTCGTCGCATCGCTCGCGGCTTTGTTGCTCCTGGGCCTCATCTACTGGTCTTTGTCGAACCCACATTTTGCGTATGCGGCCGAGCTGGAGATCGACGGCAGAGGGCGGGTAAGGGACAAAGAGGATCACAATTGGCACCGGATAGAGCGGGATCGACTGGTCGAAGATGGCATTGACATGCATGTTGGGGAGGAGGAAGGTGTTGACAGGCGAGCGCCGACGGCGAATGCGATCGGCGCAAACAATGCGCCTGTCAACCTCAATATCCAGGCTGGGAATACCACCCTGTGGGTCTATAATAATAACCTCTTGATGAGTCCGCACGCTGAGCGGGGAGCTGGTCTTCCGAGTACACCGGGTGTCGCGCGGGATCTGGAGGTGCAGCATGCGGAGTTGAGGCGAAGGCAGCAGCAGAGCGGCGAGACTCGCAGGATCTACGTCTCCATCAACACCTGCCTTCAGCCGGAGTGGAATGGCACGGCTGTGCAGACTGCAGCGCCGCCCCAGCTGACATTATTCGTGGCCACTCGTGCCTCGAACACCAATCCTGGTCCGGCGGGTGATGCTTCGAGTCAAGTGAGCGTACCGCTGCAAGAGGGATGGGCCAACGCCAGCGTCAGGGCGAGTGGAGACTGGTACATGTCCGTCCATGCACCATCGTTACCAAGTGGCTTCGTAGGGAGCTGGAATTATGAGCTCGCAGTATCCATTGACGACTACTATCATTCCGCTGACACTGAAACTCCGTTCCTCTCACTCGTCGATACCGACAGCAGCTCTGCGTTACTGGTGACGCAGAACCTGACCCAGGTGAACGCGACGTCGACATCCGCGGAGCTTTTCAAGCAGTGGATGGCCCTCAGCCCGCCACCGTTCGTGATGTTTGCGGCGAATGTCAATCATACCAGCACCATGGGTATCATGAACTCGTACTGTGGCTGGAGGAACGCCGCGCAGATCTCGGCCAGCCAGCGCGATGTTGAGGGTACGGACACCAATGTCCAAATGGGTATGATTATTCGTGGGATCGACAACATGCCCAAGGAGCAGTTCTACATCACCCGCTTGAACGCGTCGAGTAGCTACGTCGGCGTCTTGGCTCTCGATGGGAACTCGACCGACTCCGGCAGTGGCGTGGTTGGAGGTGGAGGCAAGATCTGGCAGCCCCTGAGTTGGAAGACTCAGACGAGCGGCAGTTGCGCGCTGCTGTTCAATTTGACGTTCTGTGATGAAGTAGCGTATGCCGTCCCGAGCAATCCGCGTACGTACCCCAACATTTCGGATCTAAGGCAGCTTTTCGACAATTACACCAGCACCTCGTACCAGGCTTTCAACTACAGCCTACAGCAGATCCCCTGCAACACGACCTCGGACGCCCAATACTCCCTGGCGAAGAACTGCACGGACTGCGCGGCGGCGTACAAAGAGTGGCTGTGCGCCGTCTCGATCCCGCGGTGCGAAGAGTTCTCTTTGAACACGAGCGAGGAGTTGCATCGCCAGCCTCGGAACATGGGCCAGCCTTTCTTCGACACCGCGTCAATGTTACCCGCCTCGGTGCTGAACGCGTCCTACACCCCCATGCCCGACGCGCCGACCATCCCGGGCAGCAACGCCTACCAGCAAACATACTTCTCCTCCAACGCGACGCGCCACTCCCGCAACCCCCTCATCGACCAGTCCATCCAACCGGGCCCCTACAACGAAGTCCTGCCCTGCGAGGACCTGTGCTACAACCTCGTCGCCAGCTGCCCGGCGAGTCTGCAGTTCGCCTGTCCCTACCGTGGCCGCGGGCTCGAGGCCGCGTACGCCCCGCACCTCGACCTCAGCGGCCAGTTGAGCTGCAACTACCCCGGCGCCGTCTATCCGCCCGAACACAGCGCCGGCGCGGACGTCTTGGCGCCGGTGTTCCGGGTTTTGACGCTGATGGCGTTGGTGGCTTTGGTGGTGGGTGTCGCTTAGTACGCGAGTGCGAAATGGCGTTCGGCGAGGTGGCGATCGATGTTGTTAGGGACGGAGTTGGGAACGTGATCGACGCGGGGCTGGAAGTGGGTGTTGACAGGGTGAGGGTGAAGGAGGCAGGCGTTTGGGCCGTTTGTATCTAACCTTGTGCTACCAGCCCCGATTCCTATCCGAGCCTTGGCGTTTCTCTTGCTACCTATTGTGTATAAAAACCTTTGCCACTACGGCTTCTTCGACCTGCGAATCTTTCGTCAATCCCGTCGCCATTACCATCATCGTCATAACATCATCACCACTTCACCATCACTGCTACATCGTCGTCATCACCACCTTCACCACCACCTCATAGCAGTCCGGCGCGCCCTCCAGCACCGCCGACAGTAGCTGTCTGAGCGGAGAGACCCTCGCCATCATCCTCCTCTCTTTAACATCTCGCCCCTAATACCCTTTACCCACGACACCCCTTCCCCCTTCAGGTAAGACCTCCAACGGCCCATGCAAGAGCCTCAACAACGGAGTGTCTGCGACGAGACTCGATGGCGTGGCTTACAGATGCTGACCGCTACATCAGCACAATGTCACGACGCTCGAGTTCTCCAGGCCTGTTCGTTTCCGAGGACTCGCCAGCGCCAGAGCAGCAGGAAGAACACGGTGTGTGAAACCCTAGCCACGCCAGGCGCGTTCCCGGCAATGGGAAGCAGTTGCTGACGGCATTACAGTGATCGATGAAAGTTCGAAAGAGGCCGCGGTGCCCGGAGAGGTCTCGACTACCATCACAACCGCTGCGCCCGCCGACGCCGCCACCTCCTCCACCGCTCCCAGTGAGCCCAACCATCCCAAGCCGAGCAATTTCCTTGCTAACACTCTGGCAGCCACCACCGGCCGACCCACGAAAAAGCAGCTTATCGAGAAGTACGGCTCACTCTGGGACGCCGAGGACGTGAAGGACCGGCGCAAGCTCGCGCACGGCGGCGCCTACGCCCGCATCAAAGCCGACATCGAGCTGGCCGGGGAGAAGACCCGGTCGCTCGAGCTGCGGACGACGATCCAGGCCCGACGCCGGGCCGACATCGACGCCGAGCTCGAGCGGTGCCGGGCCAAGATCGTCGAGCTGGAGAGGCTGAAGGGCGAGATGGCGGGGCGGGCGGAGATGCTGCGGAGCGAGTGGCAGCCGGACGTCGAGGCGTTCCGCGCAGGCGAGGAGAAGTTGAGGAAGTATGAGAGGTATTTCTCGCTCGAGACGGATGAGCT
>Ga0058704_10000274_pt1 | contig 28435 bp, 21 predicted proteins | sample AgamicMgSfe_FD_71363 | JGI IMG/M metagenome (GOLD analysis project Ga0058704, IMG submission 71363) | Agave microbial communities from Guanajuato, Mexico - Mg.Sf.e | ecosystem: Host-associated > Plants > Phyllosphere > Phylloplane/Leaf | place: Guanajuato, Mexico | collected 2012-05-30
GCGGCGGTGAAGAGGAGGGTGGGTGGGGAGGCGCTGAAGAAGTGCGAGGCGTATTTGAGTTGGGTGGTGTTTGGGGCGAGGGAGTTGGCGTAGGTGTTGAGGGTGGTGGAGGAGAGCGTTAGCAGGGCGGGGGATGGCGGTGGTGGTGGTGGGGCTTCTGATATTGCTGTGAAGGACGAGAGGGGATCTTCGGGGTAGGGCGATGGTGTTGTCGTGGTTGTGAGGTGATGTAAACATGCTGTTACTTGTTTGCGGAGTAGCAGCGACCTGCGCAAGGGGGCTGGCAGGCGAAGGAAGTCCATGGGCGGTGTAAAAGAATTGAAATCTAATGTATGTTGAACGGAGTTCTGAAGATGTTACGACATAGATGTAGACGCGGAGACGTCAATCCGTCGGAAGTGGTTAAAAGCTTGTCATATATCTACCGCCCCTCATCCGGCCTCTCCATCATCTCAGGGGGGCATTGAAGATAGACGAATTACTCAAAACAAGATGCTCGTTCGTGCGGTCACTATCGAATATTCGTTCGGCCTTCCGTGGCCTTCCAAAACATCGCACAAAGCTGATTGCCTGCAGAAGCATCGATCAGCAGCCAATCCACTGTGACACACGACCACACACATCAGCAAGTTCATCGAGAATGCTGACGACACTTAGGCGAAGAACCGATCGAAGTCGCGATCGTTTCCGTGCCACGATCCGGACATGCTCTCCGCAATATCTCTCACCGCCGCCGCATCTTCCGCTTTCCCCTTTCGTCGCTCATAGAAGCGGGCAAGTAAGCGGATGCCGAATAGTACCTTGTCATGGAGCTCACAAGCAACGGCAAGGTCGAGGCGAACGTGGCCCGGCTTAAGCGTCAGCTTACATCCGGCAGAAGCAAGCAAGTCGCAAATCGCACCGATAAACCTTTTTGGCTCTTGATTCAACAGATATTGGGCGGCGAGCCAGCAGTAAATGTCAATGAGAGCCTGGCGGTACAATCAGTCACCGACACGATATTGCATTTGTAGAAAGAGCGCAGCTTACCGGTCGCGGAAGATCTCTGTAAACCTTCGAATCGTATGTTTTCTTGATCTGGCAGAGTAGTGTTTCCACCTCGGTGACAACACTTCTCGGGCGTAGCATTGCTAGCCTAGCGGTCTCTGCTGCGAATGTTCCCACAAACTGCGATGCCTCTTTCTGTAGGCTTGTGCGCTTCCAACGCAGGCGATCAGACTCTCGGCCTTCGACGTGACACAACGGGCAATCGTAACGGGAGTTACAGCCCAGCTCCAGTTCCTTCTGTTGCTTTTCGAAGGCCACGGTTGGACTGTGATGTCTGTACGATGTGAGAATCTCCTCGCCTTTTGCAATAGGGCGACTAGCTCGTAAGACGAGAATGTCGCCATAAAAGCGGCTATGCCCGTTTCCAAAGCAGGCATGATTGATGTGGGAAGCATGAGCCCACAGCCCAATACTGTCTGACCCGAATCTGTGGAAGCCCCAGTCGACCGCATGCTCGCAAAAGAATGCATTGTCAATCACTACGCTGTGCAGTCGATAGATGTCGAGCGTGTTCCTTCCGTCGGCGTCATGCGTTGGAAGATTCGCTGCTGAGTATGAGTGACGCAGGTTCGCAAGACGGTCGGCCTGCGATTGGTTGCGCGTAGCAGCCTGCACGACCTGTTTCCACAGAGCCGTCGACATGTCCAGAACGGTATGCAGGTTAGGAATCGACGTATCCAAAACAGATCCGACCGCGTGAAACGCGTCGGTCTCATCTTCGAAAATTGCACAAAGTGCCTTCTCCACCAAGATCACCTCGCCCAGATCAATGGCTTGTGTTGCGTACAATCCTCTGGCGCGGCCCGGGCTGGCTTTGACTTCGGTTTTGAAGGTACAGCTTGCGACATCGACCCGTGGTGTATCTACGCTCGCCGACGACGCCATGGCCTCAAAGTCGTATACGCACTGACACTGTTCAGCAAGACGGACCGATACTAACCGCAGCTGCTCGAGTATTTCAATATCGTCAGGCTTCCGATCCAGCGCTTTTTCGAACAGAGCTTTGGCGTTTACAAAATCGCGTGTATGATACGCAGCGCTACCAGCAGAACAGTAAGCGTCACCGTCAGAAAGCCGCGACTGTACGTCTTCACCATCCGATAAAGAATGTAAGGCATCTTCCATGGCTTCATCGTATCTCCCGAGTTTCAGATGAGCGCATGCACGTTGGCGAAGCAATTCTGCACGCAGTGTGAGGTTATCATCATTTACAACCTCTAAGCCTGCGGCGTAATGCCTTGTAGCCTTGGTAAAGTTCTCGGCTCTGAGAGCGGTGTCGCCTTCGACTTTGTATCCGATCGCAGATTTGGTGTGTGATCCGTCACCCAATGACACCCCCGAGTTCGGCGGGCCGCAATCACTGATTGGTACTATGTCCATGGGATGGTTGACGTGGATGCAGGGTTGTATAGCTTGTATGCAGTCGTTAATGACCACCGGCTTCTTAACCGCGAAACGCGTTGCCGGAAGATTGTCGTTGCCGAGATCGCGGTCAAAGTAGCTTAACACAGCTCGGCCACTGAACCAGTCTCGTCTGCAACGGTTGTGTGTGCGTACATCTTTGTGAAGATCAGATCTCCCACCCGCCGCACAATGACGGCCTCACCCCTATGGAAACCCCCCAAGGTAAGCTCGGAGAGATTGACCTGTTCAATGTCAGCATCTTAGTCCGGTACGATGGCGGCAGGATACCTGTACTATTGAAAGCTCTCGTGCGGAACGCAAACACTGCGGCCGAGGCAACATGAGAGCCAATGCTTCGTTTTCGCTTGATTGCGATATCATCATTCTGCCATATTCAGCAAGACCGGCCCCCGAGCGGGAGTGGACGTGTCTTGCGTAGTGCCTGCCATGAAGACGTTGGAAGTATGCTACACGACGGAAGCATGGCCAGACTCGCTTGATCATGGTGATGTTGCGTATACCGATGAAAACATCCATGGACGACATCACGATTTGCTTAAAGTAGCACTGATAATGGCGACGGACGCAGAGATTTTCACCGGCTCAGGTGTATTGAGAACACCCAAGCCTTTCCACTGCTTAATGTAACCGTAATACGAACAGTGAGCGGCAAGTTGCATGATTAGTCGCAGACAGCACGCTGCTACGGGGGATTCCGTCGTGATCGTCAGGGCATGCAGGGAGGTACACGCAGACTGAAACATGAAGGCAGGCAGGTTGACGCTGTCCTGGTTGCATACGTGCAGGTATTGTAGCACACATCAATCTGGCTGAAGCAAGGGAGTGAGGTTGGAAGCCGTGTCGGCCTTTTAGGCGTTGCGGCCTTAGGCGTCAATGGCCTTAGGCACCAACTACTTTTTCTAGAGCTTTCTTGTTCACACACCGTGCAGGTACTTTTCCATTTCACTCCTTCGGTGCGCCCCAGAACACCTGTTGCAAGTCGATGACAAGGCTCGTTCGTAGTATGGATTGAGCTCACATGATCAGGTTAGTTAGCCTTCCTTTTCCACATCCACAACTTCAAAGATGAGAGACACAGCTGGCACCAGTCCGAGAAAGACTTGTACTCTTTTTGCTGCGGAATAGCTTTGGAGATTACACTCTCTACCACTGAAAGAACCCTTTAAACCCTATACATGCATCACACTACCGATGTCACGCAACTGCTGACATTGGCGACCTGAACAGTGGCATCAGCGGACATACATGATACCTGCCCACCATGGTCCTGCACAACCCCAATAACTGGCACTGGGTGAACAAAGATGTCTCATCCTGGACGCAAGACTACCTCAGCAAGGAGCTCGTTGGTCTGAAGTCAAGCAAAGATGACGGCACGAGCGCAGAGATCAGCAAGATCTTAAGCATGGAAGGTGACGTGGACGTGTCGCAGCGGAAGGGCAAGGTGATCACGATATTCGACGTGCGATTGCAGCTGGAGTACACCGGGAAAGTGCCGGTCAAAGGCGAGAAGGCCGAGGGGCAAGATGAGGACACGAAGGACGTCAGCGGCACGATCACAATACCCGAGGTCGCGCACGACACGGAGGAAGACGAGTATGTTGTATGTCTCATACTGCCTTGACTTGGCTTTACTTCTACAAAGCATACTGACAAGCTGTGTTCATGCAGTTCGAGGTAGAGGTCTACAGCTCCGATCTTTCGAAAGAGCCCGTCAAAGAGCTGATACGGAAGGAAATCACACCACAAATTCGCAAGCATCTGCAGAAGCTCGGTCCGGCCCTGATAGCAGAGCACGGTAAAGACATTCAGCACGCACCCGGCAGCAACCCCTCGTCGGGCTTCAGCACACCGCGGATAGTGCAGAGCTCGTCAGTTGCCAAGCAAGCAGACGACCCCAATTCATCGAGCACAAGCACAGCCGGCACGGCAAAAGGCCCCAAGATCAACGTAACATCGCTGTCCGATCAGCAAGAATTCCGCACCACAGCAGAGCAGTTGTTCGAGACGTTCACCGACCCGCAGCGAATCGCCGCCTTCACGCGTGCTCCTCCCAAGGTCTTCGAAGGCGCAAAGGAAGGTGGCAAGTTCGAGATCTTCGGCGGCAACGTCTCCGGCTCATATGCCAAGCTCGAGAAACCAACGTACATAGAGCAGAAGTGGCGATTGGCCCAGTGGCCGCAGGGGCACTACAGTACGCTCAAGATCAAATTCGAGCAGAACGACGTCGACGCGGTGACGGTCATGCGGGTGGACTGGGAGGGTGTGCCGATCGGGCAGGAGGAGCCGACGAAGAGGAACTGGTCGGAGTATTACGTGCGGAGTATCAAGACGACGTTCGGATTTGGGACTATCCTCTAAGGATGCAGAGTACCGGGAAGATCAGGTTCGAATGAGCTGCACACGAGTAACGCTGGGACATCCGTGCAGGAATATTGTAGCCGATGCATGCCAATCCCTTACAGCGCATCACTCCGTAAATCTGTCAGACGGGCTGTCTGCGCATAAACATGAGCTTGCTAAACGATTGCTTCCCAAGTCCAAGTGTGCAAGCTTCTTATTGTCACTGTCCTCCCATCGAATTCATAGCGCCTCACATCACGCGTATCGCATATGATTACCGGAGACTTGCAAACCGGAGCGACAGCCAGCATCCTCACGCGCTCACACGCAACCAAGCAACGTCGTGAAGTCTTCGAAGTTCCGCCGAGTCAATCCTCGTGCCCGTCTGTGTACAACATCATTATACAGTCGCCACGTTCAGGCGGTCCATCATTTAGCGTCCAGCCGTGTGTCTGTCGTAACAGCGATGCTAAAGACGTGCTTCCGCTGCTGTCAAAAGTAAACTGATCATTGGCAGTCTTTACTCGAGCGCTCGTGGCTTCTGGCCTAGGTTGATGTTAAGGCAGTACCGGCATTGACTGTCTGGATGATGGCCTGTTCGAAGCCATTAGGATCGGCGTTCCTGCGCTCAGAGAGTGCGTATGGTACGAGGCTGACGTCGTGGAGGACGACCTGGGGCCATGGGCATCAGCACCTAGAGGCAGCGCACAACGAATTATGGCAGCGAATGATGTCTGGAGCATCCCTGAGAGTGCTGATAATAGTCGTTGCTGTGCCAAGACGCCTGATGTTGCGCCCACATTAGCTGCTGGAAGCGACGACGCCGCATGCGTTCGAGTCCAGAGAGTCGTCCAGTCGTGATATTGCAATGCCGGGTCAAATGAGACATGCGCCATTCACACTCTCTCGTCCACGACTAATAGCTTCTCTTCTCCTTCTGCTTCGCCTCTTTCTTCTCCTGCCTCTCCTCCGTAAACACCCTAAACCAATTCTCCCCAGCATTAAACACCGCCGCACCCGCCGCCGCCGCGCCCAATGTCCTCGCCGCCTTGTTCTTCTCCCCACCATAATGTCGCGCCGTGACAACCCCGATCGCAGCCCCAGCGGCCGCAGCTATGATCCCATCATAGGAACTGTCAAAGTTCTTCTCGAGGAAATTCGCATCGCTGCGCGCTTTCTCGCTGTACCAGCATCGCCCTTCGTCCTCTTCGTTCTGGATTCGCGCCGGGTTGTTGCGCACGCTGTTCTTCGAGCTCGAATCGCCGTCTCGAGGGCGGTGCCGCCTTCGTCGACGGCTTTCGCGTGAAGAGTCGCTGTCACTGTAGTCGTCATAGCTTCGTCTGCGCGCCGGTCGGCGATCGTAAACATCGTCACCGCGAGGCGCATATGACGCCCGATCGCGTGCGTACTCTTGCGTCCTCCGGCGTCGGACGGTATAGTGATATTGGTCGTCGTCGTTGTCGGCGCCGTGGTATTTGGTGACCGCATCCTGGCCGCCACTTCGTGGTGCCCTCACTACCGCCAGCTCTCTGTTCCTTACGTCTTTCAAATCCTCGTATGGAATTTCCTGGATCTTGCGCTCGCGCACTCGCTCCCCGGTGCGCGGGTCATCGTATGTCACGTCTACGACCGTGCGACTCGAGTTCGAAGGCATGTTCTCGGATAAAGGATTGCAGAAACCTGGTGATGTGCATGGAAGAATAGAAGGTGATCATCTTGTCGCACTCATGCCCGCAGACTTACGTCAAGGCTGAGTCGAAACAGGGAATGCGACAGGATGCGCAGTGCATCATCCCTGTCGCCACGCAGCTGATACGATCAGCCTTGCCGCCTTACCTTGCTGGGAGAGGTTGGGGGTTGAAGTTTTGCCATGGAGCCAAAAAGAGAAGAACATCCTCTCCTTCGTCCTTAGCTGCACACCTGTGTATACGCCAACGTATTGAAGTTTTGCTTCATCTTTGGCCAACCTGGAACCGTGTTGAAAGGTGACCATTGTGATGCATGAAAATCCAGGCCGAGGCTGAGTCAAAGCCACTTTCACATGTGATGCGTTTCCTATCATTCCATCTATGTTCTCCTCCAATGATCTGATGAGCCAGGCGAAGGCATTGTCACAAGGAAGATAAGCACCTACATCGCCCCGTATGCCACCACACATCTGTCAGCTCTGCAAGACCTCGCGAGCGCAGATCCTCCGACCGAAAAACCATCACCGCATCTGCGCCGCGTGCTTCATCTCCACTTTCGAGGCCGAAGTAGCAGAGACGATCCGCTCGGCGAACCTCTTCCAACCCGGCGAAAGAGTCGCCATCGGCGCATCCGGCGGCAAAGACAGTACCGTACTCGCTTCCGTCCTCAAGACGCTGAACGACCGGCATGGCTGGAATCTGGATCTCGTGCTGCTTTCGGTGGACGAAGGGATCACAGGCTACCGGGACCACAGTCTGGAGGCGGTGAAGAGGAACAGCGCGGAGCTCGAGCTGCCTCTGAAGATCGTGAGTTACGAGGAGCTGTACGGCTGGTCGATGGACCAGGTCGTGGCGCAGGTGGGCAAGAAAGGGAACTGCACGTACTGCGGGGTCTTCCGGCGGCAGGCGTTGGATCGCGGAGCGGCCATGCTCGGGGTCGGACACGTGGTGACGGGACACAACGCGGACGATGTGGCGGAGACGGTGCTCATGAATCTGCTGAGAGGAGACCTACCGAGGCTGAGTCGAGCGACGAGTATCGTGACCAGCACGCCTTCTGCCACTAGCGCCAAGAAGGGTGTCGATGGCGGGCCGGGCGAGGTCTCGTTCACGAATGTCAAGCGCAGCAAACCGCTCATATACGCATACGAAAAGGAGATTGTGCTGTACGCGCACCACAAGAAACTCGACTACTTCAGCACCGAGTGCATCTACTCGCCCGAGGCTTTTCGCGGTTCGGCCAGGACGTTGATCAAGAACCTGGAGCGCATCCGTCCGGAAAGCATCCTGGATGTGGTGCGTTCCGGCATCGATATGGCGAAGCTCGTGCCGACCGGTGATGGTCAGAGCAAAGCCGGAGAATGCATGGGTAAGAAGGAGGGCGAGGTCACGATGCATGATGATGAGGAAGAAGCGGAAGGTGGATGCGGGAGCGGTAACGGTCAAGAAACGGGTGGCGAGATGGTGGAAATGGAGAAGAAATTACGACAGGATGAGCAAGCCGCGTCTGAGGCGACAGAGACGGAGATCAAACTACCCGTGAACGCGACGGATGGGCAAAGACACGACAGAGACAGAGATGCCCGAGCAGGGCCTCCCGCCGCAGCGTTGACGGCCGGCATAGAAGGGCAAAACCACGACAGACATCCACAATTCATGACCAATACTTTCGCGACGAACGGTGGCACATCCATACCTCTCCGAACTAAGCCAGGAAGGAAATCCGATCGTACGCCAGCGAAGAACACTGCGCCGCCAAGGCAGAAGCTGGGCCAGTGCGAGCGATGCGGATACTTGTCTTCTCAAGCCGTATGCAAGGCGTGCATGCTGCTCGAGGGCTTGAATAAAGCGCGGCCGAGGACGGGGATCGAAGTCGGTGATGGGGCTGGCTGAGTTTAGTCAGGGAGTGTTCCAGTTGCCGCGAAAACACGTTATGCCTTTGCATCGCCTGACGGTCGTTCTGTGTGAACGCTGCCGTCCTGGACAGGCGTCTTTCAGCTGCGACAATTCTAATTGTAGGATGTCTCTATCGGACATGTATTTGCCCTTTAATTCTCGGTCAGACACTACAACATACGCGAGCCCAGGGTGAGCTGCAGTGAATGGACAGCCATGTACTGGAGTGGATGAGCTCTAAAAACAGTGGAGTGGAAGATGACTCTAGGTGTGTACCTTGTGGTATACCGAGTGGAAGAGCTGCCAGTCAGATCAGGGTTCAGCAGACACACATAGTAGTGCCCGCGAGAGGATCGAAATGCCAATAATCAGATGTCCACTGAACTATGCAACTGGCTATTTCCATGGCAATCCCCATCGTCGCTCATACAGTGATGTCGTGTCATACCAGCCCGTCCATCCATCTTCCTCAATCAATCCCAACCTTATCCCACCCCTGCACCCTCAACCCCTTCGCCTTCGGCGCCTCAATGACATTACTAAACCTCCCCGTCCGCCCGGTGCCCGAATACGGCACGACCGTCCCATCCCGATTCCGCCTCACAGCCGTTTTACTGTGCTTCCGCAACTTCTTCCTCGCCACCATGACCGGCACACTGCTCTTGGTCACCAAATAGTTACTAAAAGACCCGAGCAGCACGCCCTTGACGGCGCTCCGCCCCCGCGAGCCGATGATCACGAGCGTTGGGGACAGAAAGTCGATGACTTCGGTGATCATGTGCCGCGGCGATTTGCAGTGGAAGACCTCGACCACGACGCGCACTTGCAGGCGCGTGCGCCGGAGCAGCGCGATGCAGCGCTGCGTGATGTCCTCGATCGCGCGCCGGCGCTCGAGTTCGGCGGCGGAGTGGACGCCTCCGTTTCGGCTGCCGGCGTCGGCGGCTTCGCGGGCGAGAGGTGAAGGGCCTGATGAAGGGGGTGGGATGTTGGTGGCGGGTAGACCTTGGACTATGGCCGCGGTATCGCGGACACTCTCCGCACCGTGACCGATCTCCACGCCCCCTTCCGATGTCGTGCCTGCGCCCTCGAGGTCGGTGGCGTAGACGGCGAAGAGGGTGTCGCCGTCTCTGAGGACTGTTCCGATTGTCCACTCCAGTGCGTATTCTGACTCGGGTGAGAGATCCGTTGCGACGAGGTACATGCGCTGCCGCTTCCTGCCTTGTTCGGCCTCGTGCTGGAAATGTGCGTAGTCGCCTCGGATGATCTGGCGGACCACGCGGTGCGCCGAGGGCGTGCTATGGATGGCGGACATTGTTAGAGACAGCTTTTGAGCTGCACGTAGTTCCGAATGGGACTCGTCATCCGAACCGAGAGGCGTAGAAGCGCCGGAGGGTGCAGCGTCAAAGGCTGTGCTGGGGTGTACACGCTTCTTGCCTGAAGGATCCGTGACGTTGATCTTCGGATCGCGCTGGAACGATAGCATACTCTGCCCTTTCGTGGGATCAGGCTTGAGCTGTGCTGATAGTTCAGCCTCCGAGTCCGCGCTCCCATCTCGTAGATTGATCGCTTTGCCGGAGGTGGTCCGTCCCGGCTCGGGCCTCTTACGGCCTCGACCTCGCTTGCCCTCATCCGCATCGGTGTCGTTATCGTTGTCGGCGTCGGCATCTTCCTCGCTTTCCCTGCGCGACTTCTCGTGTCTAGAGAGGTCTGGGGGGTCTTTGAGCAAGCGTCCACCACCGCCATCCAAGGTTTCGAGGGGATCGCTTGCACGTCGGATGTGGCCACCAGGCCTCGGACTGGCATTGACGCTTCGCGGTCTCCGTGGATCCTTCGGCCCTAGGTCGCCCGGAAGCGCATTCGGTGCTGGTGAACGCGGTCGTCTCGGATCCCGCGCGCCCAAGTCACCCGGTAACTTGATCCGGTTGTTGCCGTAAACTGAAGCCATTGCACTCGGTCGTCTATGGTCCGGGATCGGATTGCCCAGCTTGTCAAACTTGGGTCGTGAGGCGTAGTAGTCGTTAAGGGCCGGGCTCTTGCGCTCCTCTGCCGCTGGAGGCGAAGCTGGTGGAGAGGTCGGAGGAGTGAGACTTGAGCCAGATGTCGTTGTCAGGGCGCTGGTTGGCGTCACGGTGCTCGCGGAGGAGGGCTCCACTGCCGACGAAACGGCACTCTCGTCTTTCTGTTGCTTCTCGTCCACTAACACGGATACCGGCTCGGGTTCGGGATCAGGGAGAAGTGATGTCGCGGTAGCTTCTGACTCCGGCCGGTCATTCTCAGACGAAGCCATGTTCACTCTCCAAAACTAGCTTTTCTCACGCTCGCTTGCAATACTACGACCAAACAGGCCGATTGAGCGACTTCCCGACAGCGTCTGTCCGTGCCTCAACCGCAGTCCACAAATGGTTGTCCGATATGATGCTGCCAAACGACACACGACATATGCCTGATCCTCGCCGTCACTGTGTCCCGAATCGTGGATGCCCGGATGTTGGAGGGTTGATGTTGGTGGAATCGATGTGCGTACCTCGCTGTCGCTGTGGTTGGAGCCTAGGCATGTCCAGAGTCGCGTTTCCGTGAGGTCGGGCGTCATCGGGGTCAAGCGCAGTTTCCGCCAAGAAACCCCGCCGGCTCGATCATGTGACGTTGACCGGGATGCCAACAATGACTGATGACATAGAAAGTTCCCCTCGTCATGCTCAATCACTGGAAAACTCAAGGTATTGATATTGACCCGTCTTGCTGTTCATCATCCGATGTAAATGCTGATACTTTTGCAATCACGCAAGTACTAAGGCACCTTACCTATACAACCTCATCATCGTCCCTACTATGTACCGACTGATCTAAACCGATCGCTTTCCACGTGCGAAACCAGTGACAATGAGGTGGCTCCACATGCAACCGCTGGTCGATCAACTACTACGTACCCTAGCCCCCTCCCTGTACCTAGCAGTAGCCTTGATGGGAACGGTGAGGCCGGAAGTCCGACATTTGCTATACATACTCTCGCATACCCTTCCATCTTTCATCATCAGCACACATCCCCCATTCACCCTCTACAAAACCAGCCCTCCCTCCAACATGACCGACCCCCGCACCGGCGCCGCGTGGATCCTGGGCGAGAAGTTCGAGCAAAAGTACCCGCATCTCGAGTCCATCGACGCCCTCTGGAACAAGAAGTGGAAGTTCCCTTGCGAGCGCTCCCTCTACCCTTTCCACGACGGCAAATACGAGGACTTTGCGCCCATCTTCGAGACGCTCATCCAGAAGGGCATCCACGATGGCTACAGCGTCGAGTACACGAAGGAGTTCCTCCCCACATGCGAGGAGCTGGTCAAGCGCGCCGACACCGTCGCGGGCAGTGACAGGCAGGCGGGCATCGACCTGTACCTGCGAGCGTGCGCGGTCTACCGCATCGCGAGGTTCCCGTACATCAACAGCGACGTGAAGAGGGAGGCATACGAGGCGCAGAAGCAGGCGTACATGAAAGCGGCGGCTCTGTTCGACTGCCCGATCTTGGACATCTCCATTCCGCACACGGCCGGCACGGAGAAGGACGAAGGGAAGGAAGTCCCGCTCTACGTTCGTTACCCCAAGGGTACCTCCAAGGACTCCCCCGTCCCGGCCGTGCTGCTCATGTGCGGGCTCGACGGCCACCGACCGGACAACACGACCCGCAGCGACGAATTCCTCAAGCGCGGCTGGGCGAGCGTCATCGTCGACATCCCCGGCACAGCCGACTGCCCGGCCGACCGCCGGGACCCGACATCCCCAGACCGGCTGTGGACGAGCATCCTCGACTGGATGGAGCAAGAAGGCACCTTCGACATGAAGAAAATCCTCTGCTGGGGCCTGTCCGCCGGCGGGCACAACGCCATCCGCGCCGCGCACACGCACCACGCCCGGCTCGCCGGCGCCGTGGGCCAGGGCGCCGGCACGCACCACTTCTTCTCGCGCGCCTGGCTCGAGAAGGCCAAGGACCACGAGTACCCCTGGACGGCGCTGCCCGCGCTCCGGGAGAAGTTCGGGTACGGGACGGAGGACGAGTTCATGGACCGCGCGCAGAAGGACTTCTCGCTGCTCAAGACGGGCGTGGCGGAGATGCCGTGCTGTCGCTTGCTGTTGATCAACGGCACGCATGACGGCTTGATGCCCATCGAGGACAGTATGTTGATGATGGAGTATGGCATGCCGAAGGAGGCGAGGTTCTTCACGGGCTTGCTGCACATGGGTTATCCGCCAGCTAATAATTTTGTCTACCCGTGGATGATGCAGGTCATGGGGTCGGCATCGTGAGTGTACTATAGCCTGGTATAAGCGCAGCCTCGCTCTGCCTTTGATTTGCCTTAATTTCGCGCGGTTTCATTGACTGAGGAGACCGATTCGCGGTTGACAACAGATCCGAATGCATAGAACGATCCTGAACTACATCTACACGCCAATACCTGCCAACCGTCTTGCACATCCATCAATTGTCGTAATGAGAACCTTCGCCGGAACCCAGGTCCGCCGTCGAGACGAGACGGAATTGGACTTCGACGCCAAGACCTCCGACTGTCCGCGTCACGTGAGGACGCTACCAAGAGCAAAGCCGATCATCCACTTCAGTCGATCCGCTTGTTAAAAGGGTATACACACGTACGATAAGACATTCAGCAATGATACCTCCAATCGCAGCAGCAGATTACATCCATCCATCCCAAAACACCCGTTCTCTATAAGTCCCACGACGGTCTGGACCCGATGCACAATTTTCCCCGAGATCCATTCCCCCCAAAACACCCAGCGCGGAAAAACCCGCGACAACCCTTGGAGACATCGACATGCATTAGACCAATTTCCCACCCTTGGCAAAGCAGACCCTCGTCGACGCTGGGGGCGCCGTGCGCACGGTGACGGTGATGAGGGGATCTGTTTGTTCGTCTTTTGTCAGCGGACTGTAAACCGAAACAGGCCAGTGAAGAAGAGGTGAGGAGATAGGAGCCGGAGACAGGAGGATGACGTACGCTTCGTGATGGTGGCGACGGTGGTGGTGACGACGGTGAATCTCTTTTGCGTTTTGGTCGGGGTGGGCTGAAGTGCGAATGTTAGTCTTTTTGCCCCTGCACGTAGGGATCGGGGGGGAAGAGGTTGGGGAGGTAAACTTACAGCCGTGATCGTGACGGGCAGCAGGTTCGTGGTGCCGGAGTAACTCCTATCGCTCAACGTCAGCATAATGTTCCCGTCTTTTTACATGAGAAGATAGTTGAGTGGCTCATACGTGGTCTTCGTCGTCGTGCTCGACGTCACCGTCACCTCGGCCGTGACGAACAACGTGCTCGCGGCCGCCGTGATCGTCGACGTGACGATGGGGTAATCGAGCGAGTTCTGATCCGTCACCGTCGTGGTCGCGAGGTCCAGCCCGCGTTTCTCCAGGCCACCGGCGGCGGCCATGCGGGCTTTGCGCTCCGCGATGCGGGTCTCGCGGTCGCTGGGGACGCGGCGGGCGTTGTCGCGGCGGCGGGCCGGCGTGTTGGCGCTAGATGAGGCGGAGGTAGTCTCTGTTGACAGAGCGGCTGCGCTGACGAGGGTGGGCGTGATTTTGCACCACGGGTCGTGGCGTTGCTGGCGGTGGGGGACGCTGCAGGTCTGGAGGACGGTTTTGGTGGTGAGGGTGGGGACGGCGGTCCATTTTGTTTTGTGGACGGTGCCCATGGTGATTGTCCGCGTCACGGTGACGCGTTTGGGTGTGACGGTGGTGGTGTGTTTCCTGGTCACGGCGGGAGAGATGATGGTCGACGTGATGGTGCTGACGGTCGTCGATGTCTGCGTGGTGGTCACGTTGGAGATCGGGGTGATGGTGGCCGAGAGGGTCACCTAGCATAAGTGGCGGCGGTTAGCGTTTGGGAATGTGTGCCAAGGTCAGAGACCGCGTCCTACCGTCGGTGTAATGGTCACGGTTGAAGGCTCAGCGACAGTGAGGTAGAAGTCCCTCTCGTACGCGATCGGGTCCGCATCGCCGTTATTCGAGATCAGGAGGACGGACCAGTCGCCCGAGAACATTTGACTCTCTTCGATCGGACATGTGCTTAACTGTGTCACGTCGTCTGGAAGCAGATTCGTGTCGGTGCAGAGGTATTCGTCGCCATTCGGATCGACGAGGATGTTGTTGGCGGTATCGTTCTGACAGCCTGTTTCAAAGATCAGAACCTCGATGTTCCACCGGGACTTAGCGTTCTAGCTCATTCGTACCTTCGAAGATGGACGCGAAGGTAAAGTCGCTCATCGAGCTGATATTCTGAAAGTAGGAACCACCATCCTGGAAGTCGACGCCAAAGGATTGACACTCGGGGGTGTCATCTTGACCAAGTGCGAGGGTCGACAGGGAGGAGAGCAGAAGGAAGTTGACGACAGCAAGGCGGCAAGGCATCTTGCACGATGGACCTGCGAAGCACGACAGATAGCGAGTGTAGTGTAGCGAGTGGCACGTCTCGAATCAGCAGGCAGGGCAGGAGCAGCCTTGGACGGAGAAGTAGTTGTGAACGAGACGATGATAGAGAAAGAAAACAGCCCGCGCATTCGGACTTAGCCTCTATACATCACATCGTGAGCACCTCCTCACATTGGACCAGATCGCGTGGCTTGGCGGCTCCCTCATTGCCATCCAGAAGCTGTGGGTTGATGAAATACTGGTCCGCCCCTTCGCGGTGTACACCGAAAGGACTGAGTAGGTGACATCCCTGCCACGTACGAACATTGTACCAAAGTGCGTCCTGTACTGTACGCTTTGGGCTCCAGTCTCGGCCCGGGTATAGCAAGTCAGCCTCCATGGGGGTTGAGCATTGAGCGAGCCAAAATAGTCGAATCGGAGCGGATCCGACATGCCGTATGCGGCTCGGAGGATGCAATATATTGCAAGCGAGGTGAAGTAGATTGCGCAGGCCCTCGACTCCTCGAGACCGGATGGACGGTGATACGGATCGTCACGGCTTGGCGATTGGATGGACAAACAAGACTCCTTTGTCGTGATCGACGTCCCGTTACGGGAATACCAAGATGTGTTGGTTGATGGAGAAAGAATAGTAGCTGTTGCGCCAAGGCCATCCCGGTTTGGCTGGCCTGTACGCCCCAGGATCTTTCACGAGGACGTATCTTGTGCTATCTTCGCTCGTCCAGCATCCGCATGGGAACGATCGACGCAGACATTCCCAGGAGTAGGTACAATTCTTGCGTCTGCACTCGGATTCATGGTTACGCGCTGCAGCGCGCAGACACCGCGGAATTTTGACGAGGGTAGCTGCAGATGACATGTGAAGTCGTATCACGTCGTTGCTCGCGAACTTGGTGATCGTTTGCTTCAGCTGCGTCGGACCCTGCAGAGTCCACGTGTGTCTGTGGCAAACTGCAGGGATGGCATCCAACGCGAGGGACTATCTAGTCATCTTGACGATGTTTCGGTAGGTCGGGCCGAAAAAAAACCTCCATGACAAGTATCCTGGCAGTACAGTGTACTGCAGAAGAGGATGTCTTGGATGGACAGAATGGAATGGGTGCGGCTGAGGAATCGCGCCCAATGCGGTAGGCATGCGGCATGCGGCATGCTGTCGCAGGATGCAGGCTGCATTGTCAGACCTTGCATACATGTAAACAAGGTCAATAGTCTCCGAAAGCCACATGTAAGGCTGAGTCTAGAGGAATCCTTCTCTTCGATTTCCGCATCGTGATTCACGGAATCTTTGATCGTCGGCCGCCGCCAGCATGCGAATGCGGAGCCCCTCCTCTTTTCAATATCGATCCCGAATGCTATCGCTGGCAACTTATTAACCTTTCCGATGCCTCGCGTGTCCAACCCAGGGCCACGATCGATCGGACTCGTGACACGGCAGAAACTCCGCCGAGGCCTCCTTTTCTTAGGGATCATCATCATCAGTCGTCGTCCGGGAGTCGGAAAGAGTATGTATCAACTCCGATCTGATCATCATGGGTCCATGTAGGTACTACCCCGGTACGCACATGTACATACCTCACAAGGATATATATATATACAGTACACACCATAAATACATGGCTTGCTTGCAGGTGGTCATCTGTTTTCGCGGCTTCAAGTTCAAGTTAGTCTTACTCGTCCCCCTGGTTCCCGAAGCCATGTCTCGCCCCGAAGCCACGCACAGACCAGTGCTCACCCCCTTCCACTCCCGTTCGGCGAGTCGGGGGTTTGGTTCACGCGTGGATCCATCCCGACCTCACCTTCAAACCTTATCCTCCGAACTCCCATCCTTCCATTCCTTCCACCCTACTCTGCGACGCCAAGCGTTCCGTCCGAGCCACCGTCACCTCCGTCTGCTTGCGCTTTTGGGTCATTGCACCCGTCCATCAGCAGCAGCGACCTCATCAAGGGGTTCGGCTCCCAATCCAATCCTCAATGCAAGGGCCGCCGGGATCGTGCAGTTGGACGCCGTGCGTCGTACCGCTCACGTCGCTTAAAAGGGCATCCTGTACTTACGTGTACTGTACATGTCCATGGTCTGGGGGCGGGAATGCTGAGTGAGACTGGTGGCGCCACGGCGGGCGTCCACACAAGCCCACCTCCGGCCCTTTCTGCTCACCGGTCGTCATCATCAAACAGGTATTGCTCACATGTCGCCAGTGCCACGCCACGAGCGTGGAGAAATCGATAGCGCGATCAGCATGCAAAAGTTATTAGGCTTCTCGTTCCCAGGCCTTGGAGCCGTTTTTAGCCCCGCCCTGAGACGGGCTAGACGAAGAGCCGCAATCCGATCTCGATGCTGACTGTTCGCCCCGCTCGACAAAGACCTATTCCGAGTTGTTCGCCACCTCTACTTTGGCTTCGGCCATTCGTTAGCATGACGGTATACGCATATCCGTCGTTTGGGAGGTGGTTCAAGGTAGAACAAGGGCCAACGGGGCGGCACCTAGCTTCAACGAGACCGCGCGCCGTATCCTCTACTTCATCACCCCATATATTCCCGTCGCTGCGTCTTCGTGCGTTGAAGTACCAACCCTCCTTACGTTTCTCACTGTCCTTTCGAGGAGACTTCCACTCGCTTGAAAAAAAGAAAAATCTTCGGGCTTGTCCTCGCCTTCATCAACATCACTCTCTGTCTACTACTCGGCTACACTGAGCTTGAGTCGGGATCACGATGAAGTTCCAGCAGGTTGTCGGCGTTTGCCTGGCTGCTTTCACCTCGCTGTCGGTGGGAGGTGTCCTTCCAGCTGAGCCGATAGAGAGACGCGCGACCTCCACCGCTTCAGCCAGCCCGAGCTCCACATCCAAGGTCGCCGACAGCGCATGCAAGAACGGTCCACTTTCACGTGCCTGCTGGAGCAATGGCTACAGCATTGCCACCGACTTCGACCAGAAGTTCCCCACGACGGGCAACACGGTCTCCTACAACCTTGAGCTAACCAACGGCACATGCAACCCGGACGGCAACGGCGACAAACTGTGCTTGTTGATCAACGGCCAGTACCCTGGTCCGACCATCCGGGCAACTTGGGGTGACATGGTGACGGTGAACGTCAAGAATTCAATGCAGGACAACGGAACGTCCATCCACTGGCACGGTGTACGACAGTATCACAGCCCTGGCGACGACGGCGTTGGAGGCATTACCGAGTGTTCGCTCGCTCCGGGTGATTCGAAGACATACACCTTCCGTGTGACCCAGTTCGGCACGTCCTGGTACCACTCGCACTACTCTTCACAATACGGCGACGGTATCGTCGGACCGATCGTCTTCGATGGTCCAGCCTCGGCGAACTACGACATCGATCTTGGCCCCTACATGCTCACCGAGTGGTACTACCAGACCGCCTTCCAGGTCCAGGCAATCACTCTCGCCAACCTCCAACATGGTGGGCCACCACCGCACGCCGACAACATCCTCATCAACGGCACCAACCAGAATGCCGCCGGCAAAGGTAACTACAACAAGGTCTCCATCCAGTCTGGCAAGAAGTACCGCCTCCGATTGATCAACACGGCCGTGGACAACTACATTCGCGTCTCGCTCGACAACCACGTCATGCAAGTGATGACTTCGGACTTCATCCCCGTCAAGTCGTTCTACGCCGAAACCCTGCTCTTGGGGATCGGTCAGCGATACGACGTCGTCATCAACGCCAACCAGACGGCCGGCAACTACTGGTTCCGTGCCGACGTCGCCACCGACTGCTTGAGCGGCAACAACGGCAGCGGCCGTGCCATCTGGACCTACAGCGGTGTCACCGCCGGCACGCCCACCAGCAAAGCGTACTCCCAGCCCGGCAGCTGCGCCGAGCCGAGCCCCCTCGCCCCCTACTGGGTGCAGCCCGTGCCGAGCGGCTCCTTCCAGAGCACGCTCAAGGAGATGGACGTCAGCTTCACCAAAGCCGTCGTCGTCCCCGGCCAGTCGTCCGTCACCGTCTGGGCGCTGGACACCAACTCCATGAACGTGGCCTGGGACAAACCCACGCTCGAGTACGTCATGGAGGGCAACACCAGCTACCCGACCCCGTACAACGTCCTGCCGACCCTGAATGACGGCAGCTGGAACTACTGGCTCATCCAGCAAGCCGCGGGTCTGCCCCCGATCCCGCACCCCATCCACCTGCACGGCCACGACTTCTTCGTCGTCGGCCAAGGGTCCGGCACCTACTCGTCCAGCAGCACCCTCAACTTCGCCACCCCGCCGCGCCGCGACACGGCGACGTTGCCCGGCGGCGGGTGGTTGGCTGTCGCCTTTCCCTCTAACAACCCAGGTACGTTTTTCCTCTCACCCCAACACCTTCGAGTAACACGATCGCATAAACTAATGGTGCTTCCAGGTACATGGCTCATGCACTGCCACATCGCCTGGCACGTCTCGGAAGGCCTCGCCGTGCAGTTCCTCGAGTCGCCCTCGGCCATCACCATGCCCGACCAGACCGCGTTCCAGAAGACGTGCGACAACTGGAAGGCGTACGAGAAGAACATGCGGTACATCAAGGACGACTCCGGGTTGTAAGAAAACATGTTACAACCAAACCGCCGGGGTCTTTCTTGTTATTAATGGTTGGAGGGGCATTCGATGGGAAAAGTGGTTACAGTATCAATTTGGAATCGGGGCACGGTGGATTGGGAGTGTATTTCTAGAGCCTTTTTTGGTCTGGCGTTTCAATTTGGTTCTCTTGTCGATCGCTATTGGGCACTGGGTTCCTAGGTCGCTGATGATGGGTGGTTCATGCGAGTCCTTTTCTTCTCAACGTTTGATATCGGCATCAGAATATCCTCATGATATGAGAAACGGCTACGACATGACCCATTCCAACCAGATTCTTTCGACATTTTCATCCATAGTGTGTAGGAGGTTTTCATGGTGAAAAATCTCCTGCGACGGTTTATGGGTGGAAACGCTGAGCGAGGTGTAGATATATTGCTCTAATAAGAGCACCAAAGGAGGAACACTGTTTGTTCGGCGACGTTACAGTCGCATAGGTGAAACAGGCACGTATAAGCTTTATCACTCTTGACACCTTTTCTGCCACTTTGTCGCGTTCCGAGGCAAAATAGATGATTGTTGATCTTCTTCTCATCTTGCTGATGGAGGTGGGTTTTCTGCTAATAACTGCCACGGCTTTTTGATTATGGATGGGTACAAGGTGTACAGTATGTGAGCGCTGGGTCATCACTGCGGATGGTCGTGGGCTGACGTTCAATGCCGTATATCCTACCTCCTACAGGGCTGTTGCTGTACTACCTCAAGTGGACTCTTTAAGTTACCTACATGTAGGTACCTACGTATGTACCTACATACGTACATGTGCCCTTAGGAGGTATGCTTGACACGAATTTAGCGAACGACATCCCGTCTCCCCGAGAGATCTCCCTTTTCTCTGCCTGAGGCCACAAAACCAGTATGAGGTTCCGAGGGAACCTTCTCCCGCCTCTTCGAAGTTCCGCCGAACCAAAGACTCGTGTCAACGTGTTTTCTGTCAATCATCGGGATGAACGGACTGTGGGCGGCCGGTTCGCCGCCCAGAGGTTTTCGCCATGTGCAGCGGCCGGACTGCCGGGTCTTATCATCATCCTCGGCATACGACCAAAACCACGAGGCCACGAGAACCGAAGCGAACCAAACTATGAATGAGGGCGAGAGCGAGGGCGAGAGCGAGGGCGAGAGCGAGGGCGAGAGCGAGACCCGTTCGCAGGCCCGGAGATGACGATGCCAATGCTGGTGGACTCATCCTCACCACCCTTCGGACTTCAAGACCCTCGAGAGGACCTCCCACCAAGGCTAGGAGGTAGCCAACCTCGATCCGCAATAGTCCTTGTGGCAACGCCGAAGTTGGAGAAAGAATGGAGTCATTTTGGGCTGGTACGAGAAACGGCTGTGATGAACAGACTTTTGTCATCGAGGTCCCACTCGACGAGCGAACACGCGTACTGGAGAAACTATCCACGTTCAGATCTTGGTACACTACTCGATTTGTACCAAGACAGCAGGACTGCTCGCCCCTGATGATGTGAATGACATCTCAGAACCGCTGGCAAGGTCCTCGGGCGCCTTTGACCACATCTGTCATCAAAGTTTCGAACCCATCGGCCGCTAGAAGATACTCATCGCGAGCCTCTTGCCGTCTTCCCGATGACCATACGTTCGACGGGAATGGCGTTCGCACCCGTCGCTGTTCCGTCCCAGTAGGTTGAAGTCCTCCGCCGTCCGTCCGCAGCGTCTGCCAAATGCGGCACTGCTCACTATTGAACTCACGTGGCCAATCAACGCTATGTCCCCGAACGGCCTTTCGCGGCCGATGTGCCGTACCGATTGAGCGATGGGCTCTCGCTGGCATGTTCTGTACGGACCTCAGTGGGCTTGATAAGCACGCGACAGCCCATCAACCAGGCAAGAGGAGTGGTGAAACGCTGATTCCTTCCTCCCCTTGTCATAGTACACCAGACTGTTCGCTACCGTCACGTCATTCGCTACTCTGCATTCGTTAGCCACACAGCGCGTGTGATGCCTCCTTCCATATTGGCGAGCAGCGTGCTCGCTCTTTCTTTCGCCATCAACGCCCTCGCTCAGTCCGACACTTGTGGCGTCTGTCAGTCGTTCGGTATCGACTTCCTGAGCGGCGGTACATACTTCCAGAACTCCAACTCCACCGACCCGTTCACACTGGTACAAGAGTTCGAAGGTTGCGACAATGACTCGAGCTACAACATCCTGGTCGACCCCAGTGGCAACCAGGTTCAATGCAGCAACAGCCCGCTGCAGCCAGACGACACACCACAGCTGGTGACATGGTGAGCTTGACTTTGTTACAGTGTTGGTGGCAGCATACTGATCGCTCATAGTCCTCTCGACAAAGACCAACTTTCCACCGGAGACTGGTCGCTCCTGGTCATCTCGAACAACGGAAACTGCGACCCGATCGATTTCGAGCGTGACTTCTCCTTGACGGTTGGACCACAGACGACCGTCACGTTGGGACCAACCCTGACGGTCTCGACGGTCTCCACCCCGGTCGAGAGTGCCATCCAAACCGTCACACAAGTCATCACCTCTTCAGCAAACCCATCTACCACCACCGTCCAGGCGCTCATCAATCTCGTGCCAACCCTGACCGTCCACCCACTGCCGAGCATCACACTTGTCACCAAGGCCGTCCTGACCGTCACATCCACCTCCACCAAAGCGAACATTGTCGCCACCAGTACCAACACCGCCACGGCAACGTGCGCACAGCGCGCACGCCGAAGCGTCAGGGATCCAGTCGCCGGCATCGCCGCCACCATCCTAGGCAACGTCCTCCACGAAATCGGCCTCGAAAAGCGCACCGCCGCTCCCGCTCCAACCGCCCGCTCCGCCTCGACCGAATTCAAGCGCGCCATCATCGAAGGCCGCGCCCTGGAACCCGAAGCCAAAGCCCGCTTCCTGACCGAGCGCTCTGAGCGCCTCGCCCTGAACAAACGTGCCCCGGACGAGCAAACCACCACCTTCACCGCCGCCTCAGCCGTGTCGACCGAGACCGTCGTCATCAGCACGGCGCCCACCTCCACCGTCACCGGCACCACCACGCTCGTGCAAACGAGCACCGTCACGCCGACCGTGACGGTACGTCACGCCCTGTTCGGTCTCGGCGGCAACCCGGTGCAGAAAGTCGTCACTGCCCCGGCTGCGACATGGACGAATACTTTCTTCGTGCCGGCCACGACGGTGCAGAAGACGACGACGAGCCCGGCGACGCTGACGGTGACGAGTACGGTGACGCCGGCGGCGCTGGCGAGTAGCTGTAGCAGTGTTGGCGGTGTCGTTTCCTAGAGGGAGGTTTGGGTTCTTTCGAATGAATAGACTTTTGCGCGTTGTAGCGTGTATCGCTGTAGATTGATTGACGACCAGACGATAACGCAATGCTGTAGGAACTTGGTTAGTGTTTCTTGTGTATGTCTTGCACTTGTGTACATATAGGCCATACGAGAAGGGTCGGAGTTGAAGGCTCTGTTGTATCTGTAATATGACAACATGAACAAGATCACGTCCTCCCTTTAGTCCACGCTACGTTATGCAACGAACCCGACCGCTCACAAAGCAAACCTACAAAGCAATGCCCTCCCAACCATTTAGTCCTCATCCTCCTCCTCCTCCTTCCCCTTCTTGCCCTGCTCCTTCCCATTCTTCTCCTTTCTCGCCTTCCTCAGCGCCTCTTTGACCTCCTCATCCCCCTCATCCCGACTCTCATCCCACTCAACATCATACTCATCCGCCACCATCCTGATCTCTCTCCTCAACCGATTCCCCTCCTCCACCAGCCCCTCCCACTTGGGCAAATCGAACCCTTTGACCTCATACAACCGACTCTGCCTCCGACTGACGGTGAAGTTCATCGCGCTCCGGTAAGACACCTCCCGGTTGTGGTACAGGAACCATATGTACCCCCCAATCAACCCGGATAGTCCGACCAGGTATGTCACGGGCTCCATCACATCCCAGCCCAGGTCCGTCTTGAAGGTGAGATAGTACACGAGCCCCCACCAGGAAATCAACCCCATGAAACCGCCCTGCGCGACGCGCTTGGCTCCGACGTGCGCGAGCTCGTCGCACTCGCGCTTCACGCCTGCGAGTGCGGAGATCCGGTGCGCGGTCTTGCGCAGCCGCATGCGGAGGTAGTACGTGCGGTCTTGGAACGAGGGCACGCCGACGTAGATTGGGGTCGGCGCGCCTTCGATGTCCACGGCGAATTCTTTCCCGCGCGCGGCGTCGCGGATGAAATCGCCGATTTCCGTCGATGGGCTCCAGCGGACGAAGTTGGGGTGGCTGGGGTCTGGAGGGTTGGAGTCGCTCGATTCCTGCGGGCCACTGGGTTTGCTTCCCGAGGCATCCTTATCCTCGGAGGCCGTGATCTTGCCCGTTTTCTCGAGCTTGCCGTCAACCATCGTCTCATCGGCATCGCTGATATCGTAGTTCTCCCCCTCCCCTTCCTCTTCACCCTCTTCCTCGCTCATGGACTGCACGGCCGACTTCTTACTGCCAATATTCTCCTCCATACTGTCCTCCGCCCGGAACGTGACCCTGGGCGCCCGCTCTTTCCCCGCCTGATCGCTCATCGCCGGCAGCTCGCTCTGCACCAACCTCTCCAGATAACTGAGCGGTTGCTGCGGATGCACCAGCAGCGCCAACGGCTCGGCATCCTTCCGATCTCCATTCGCATCCCGCGTCGTGAGCGGCAGGATCAATTTCAGCATCCGACTTGGTGTCGTCAGGAGCTTGCCCTTGACCATCGCTCCCGCGCTGCGTTGCCGGGCTACCGGTGGCCTGGCGCTCCCTTCCCTCATCCACGGCGACTGCCGCTGTTTCGTCTTACTCTCCTCCTCGACTCGGGCGAAGTGGTCCTTTTCCACATCCATGACATCGTGTGAGACGTTCGCCGCAGACTGGGTGTACGAGTTCTCTTGCGGGTCTTGGGTTGTGTACGGGTCGCCGCGGTCTTTCAGGTTCCGGGACGCAGTCGTCGTTAACTTCCTTTTCGCGTGCTGTGAGGTCGCGTGCTCACTCTTCATGGGCACGCGACAGCTACGGCACACCCATGGTGATGATGGAGTTTGGCTCCGTAGTGTGTTGCTTGCTGTCGGAGTAGCATGCCGCACCAGTCTCGAGAGTAGAGGCTCCATGATGGACTTGCAGCCTTGGTCATAACATAGTGCAATGGTCGATTGGTACAAGGGTTTGGCCCGTCAACCAGAAGTTGGAAATGCAGGTACGGTATGGACGACGCGATCGCGCGGTCGCAAATCCTACGTCACGGGACGGCTTCCTCGGCACGTACCTTGAAAAGGGGGCCATCTTTCATCTCACGGTCTAAAACAAGGTCTATCCATGAATGTTCGTCTACACAGATACACGAGAAGCGACGGCATACCTACACCGTCTGCCGCATAAACACCGGATTCAAGATGGCCGCCGCCCACTCATACGTAGTGAACAGGATCCCACCACTGAACACCGTTCTCCCCAACCGCATCGTAGTCCCTTTCCAGAACCCCCGAATCCCATAATCCGCGACGATCGACCGAAAAGCCTCCACCGTACTGGCGCCCCTCGAACTTTGACACCTTGTCTTGATCGTATCGAATGGCTGCGTCGCCAGTGTCGTGACAATACCGGCCACCGAGCCATTGGCGAAGTTGGTCGCTGTGTTCTGCGGGATGTCGTGCTTCCGCTCGTAGTCCTTCAGGATATTGTACGTGCCCATCCGAAAAGCCGTCGCGCCGGCTTGCTTCAGTGTCGTTCCGGCGAAGCCACGGTACAGGCCGAGGAATCCGTCTTCTTTCATCACGGTGCGGATGCAGTGCGTCATGCTCCTGTATCGCTTCTCGTTCCTGGCGTCGTCGATGAGAGCCGTCTTGATCCGCTCGGTGGGCGTCACGCAGGTGATGCTCGCCACGATACCACTGACCATGCCTGCGGCAAGGCTCCTGAGTGGCGTCAAGGTGCCGGTTTCCGGGTCCTTGAATTGATTCTTGATCGTGTCGAAGGACAGGAAGCGGATGCCATCTTTCCCGACGCTGCCAATCACAAGGGTCGAACAGCCCTTATAGAGTGCAGCGATGCCTTCTTTTTGGTAGACTTGGGCGACGACTTTGAATGGATTCTTAGGCGTAGGCTGGCCTTTCTGCTCGCGGAGCTGTACTCTGGTCTTGGCGAATTCGAATGGGTACTGAGGAGCAAGTGGTTTGCTTGTCAATTCAAAGCACCCCGGTGTACGTGGGTGATCTCGCTCACAGTAGCTGCGCCCTCAACGGCTCCGGCGAAGCCACCCGCCAGCAACGAGACTATGGCGGGCGTATTGGGATCCTGCAAACATCAGGTCAGCTATCACTCTTATATACAACAGAATCGTCCGACTGTTCTCACATGATTCATCGCACCTGGCGCACCTCACGTTCTGTTTCGAGGGTAAGAATAACGTTATCTTGTGTACCAGTGCGAACGTGAAATCGCGTAGCACCAGCATGGCATCGGCAAAACTTCTGCCGAGGTCTGAAAAAGGGCGTCGTTCTTTGTCGCCTCACTTCTGCGCCGTATCCGGTCCCGACATCAAATATTGATCTTGATGCGAGAACTTTGGTGCGAAGGTCCCAACGGAACCCGCAGTCACACACTAGAAGAAGGAAGACACCAAACCTGCCTATTACTGGGCTCGAATTTTGCAGACTTAACGATAGGAACCACTATTCCTATCGTCTCCATAGCAAGGATAATGAAGGGACCATTGCATGAGTATCGGCTACCCACCCACTCTAATTCCGTCACAAGAGACTGTCCAAGATATGGGATAGGGAGCAACGCCGACGTTCTCTAAGCGCCCGTGAGTGCACGATCTACCTTCACCAACGCTCGCCTGCTGTGGAAACTGCTCCCTGCAGTAGAGAAACTCCAACGTAGACCTCCTCGTCCGTCATCTGCTTTCCCGGCGCATTTTCCTACGAACTGTCCTCGAGCACCGTGACAGGGAGCCCTGTACGCCACTCGCCTTCACGACACGTACAGGATCTCGTGTGAACCCCTCTCGTCCGATTATCCGCTTGTTCACGTAGCTGGTGAACTCGATCCCACACCTGCGGTTGGGAGTACGCAGACGTCGAAGCCTGGTGAGCAGGAGGCATCGATGATGAACTGGATCGTGTAAGATCATGCCATTGGTATGCTGTAAGAGGTCGTGCAGCTCGTGCTCGGTCCAGGCCTCGACGTACCGCGGGCGGTCGTCGTTGGCAAGCACGGTGTTTTCATCAGATCGAGCATGGCCGGACTCGCAGTGGCAGACTACGGGAGTCATCATTCCAGCGCTGAAGGCCACAAACGCTTCGCCGGATATGATGATGCCAACTTCGACCTCGCGGTACGGGATGTACTGGACGGCGCTTTCTCGTCCGTGTCGAATTTGTAGAGAAAGCTCGTCCAGAAGCTAGCGACAGCCGTGGATCGACCAGCGGAAACATTTCGCAGTCCGAAAACCCATCAACAATTCAACGCATTCCCACCCTTCTCATGCCCAGTCGTAGCAACGGCCAGAATCTCCTCCTCCATCCCAGGCACATGCACCACCCGCACGCCTGCTTCTTCCAGCCTCCGCCTCCCCTCATTAACCCCCACAAACGTCTCCGGTTCAGCGGCACCCACATACACCTTCGCAATCGCCTGCGTGCCATGCTGTTTCTTCAGCCCCAGAATACGCTCCACGCACGACATATTGCCCACGCTCCGTTTGTTGCAAGGTTCCATCGTGGTGTACAATGCTGTACCGTCAGGCAAGTGCTCACCTAGCGTGTCTTCGGTACAGTTGTAGTGGGAAGAGAGTTTGATGAAGCAGCATTGTTCGGCGTGCGTGTTGCCGGCGCACTCGAGGGTGTAGCCTGTTATGAGTGGTGCTTTGGATGAAGGTTTGTTGGTTTGACTGGGTGTAACGAGACAGGCGCCGACGCAGAAATTGGTGGGCTTGGGAGGGGATTTGCGGGCTTCTGCTAGGGCGATGCGCATGTAGTGGCGGTGCTCGTCGTCTGTTGTAGTCTCCATGTTGATGATGTCGAAGAGGAGCTGCAATTCACATCGAAGGTTGCAAGTTGTTGCATGTGATTCCATTAAACCTGCATGTACCAACCTGAAGCCGAGGCAGCTGACTAATCAACACTAAACGCGCGACACGTCCTTCCAAAGTCCCATTGCTTCACTTTCACTCACGCACACTCATCAACTCTTTCATCTCACCAAAGACCTGCTCATATCATTCGAGTAGACAAACAAGAACCAAGACTTCACATCATCATCATCTCCACCCAGAAAAATACCACATCCACCCCGATCTCTCCAACCATGTCTACCTCAGAGCAACAACCAGAAACCACATCACCCCCAACAACCATCAACCCCTACACCGTCCTCTCACTCACCCCCACCGCCACCGCCGACGGGATCAAATCCGCCTACCGTAAACTCGCCCTCAAACACCACCCGGACAAAGTCCCCGCCTCAGCCAAAGAAAGCGCGCACGCGAAATTCCAAGACCTCGCCTTCGCCTACGCCATCCTGTCCGACCCCGCGCGTCGCCGCCGCTACGATGCCACGGGCAACACCTCCGAATCGCTAGTCGGCGAGGGCGAAGACGAAGAGGGCTTCGACTGGACAGCTTTCTACCGCGCGCAATTTGCGGACGTGGTGACTGGGGAGGGCATCGCGAAGTTCGCGGGGGAGTACAGGGGCGGTGAGGAGGAGGCGGAGGCGGTGTTGGTGGCTTTTGTGAAGTGGGAGGGAAAGATGGAGGGGGTTTATGAGGAGGTGATGTTGAGTGATGCGGTGGAGGACGAGGAGCGGTTTCGCGGGGTGATTGATCGGGCGATCGAGGATGGGAGGGTGGAGGGGTTTAGGAGGTATGTGAATGAGAGTGTGAAGGCGAGGAAGGCGAGGGTGGAGAAGGCGAGGAAGAGGAAGGTGAGGGAGGCGAAAGAGGCGGAGGAGCCGGAAAGGGAGGTACAGGGGAGGAGGAGCAAGTTGGTGAAGAAGGTCGGTGGCGGTGGAATGGAT
>Ga0058704_10000275_pt1 | contig 28351 bp, 38 predicted proteins | sample AgamicMgSfe_FD_71363 | JGI IMG/M metagenome (GOLD analysis project Ga0058704, IMG submission 71363) | Agave microbial communities from Guanajuato, Mexico - Mg.Sf.e | ecosystem: Host-associated > Plants > Phyllosphere > Phylloplane/Leaf | place: Guanajuato, Mexico | collected 2012-05-30
GGTGATGTGGGCGGGAGGAGCAGGTGTGGTCAAGATTGAAGTGATCGACGCGGCACGAGCCGGCAATCTGAGCCGGATCGGTGGGAGCATCTCACACTCGGCGAGTCGGGTGTCGATATGCAGACGGTACAGTTCACGGGGTGGCCACATCGGGACGGAGACTAGTCCGTGGCGACTATTCGGCTGAGCTCGGTGTGGACCAGAATTATATCAGGCGGCGCTACTACTATATAGGCTTTCACGCTCGCATCGACGAGCCAACGCGTGCAAGCGAGTGCTTCGCGGCGAGGGAAATATGCGGCAATCGAGGGCATGTAAGACATGCATATGCTTTTATTTCAGTATCGCATATCCACATCCCACCATCCAAGCAAAACCGAGAGACACGCCACCTCACCACCCTTTTACCGCTCGGGCGCTCAACTGCAAACCACCACTAACCTTCAACATGACGGTCGAATCATGATCAGCCACGACCTCGCCTTTGTCGGCCACAAAGCTCCAGTCAAACCTCCCCACCAGCCCCGCCAAGAACACGAGGATCTCGTAATGCGCGAATTTCTGTCCGATGCAGCTGCGCGCTCCGTGGGAGAAGGTGGAGAACGAGAAGCGATCCCTCGAGCCTCCGTAAGCCTTGGCCTCGTTGCTGCCGAGCCAGCGCTCGGGCACGAACTTGGCAGCGTCGGGTCCCCAGTTTCGCGTGCTCCTGTTCATTGCGTAGAAGCTCACGGCGAGCGGCGTGTTGGGTGGTATCACCACATCCGAGACCGTGACCGGTTTCACTGGTGACCTCGTCTGTCGCGGGACCGGCCCCTGTGTAGTCGATCGTCAGCCGATATCACGCACACGACGTTCAGGCATCCTTACCCAGAAGCGAAGACTCTCCTTGACCACAGCCTCGAGGTAAGGGAGGTGGTCCACCTGATCGGCGGTGATGCTCTCGCCCGAACCCGGCGAAGGCAGATTCGCGCGGATCTCATCACGGAGCTTTCGTTGTGTTTCGGGATTCTTGGAGAGCTCGAGAAGCGTCCAGCCGAGAGCGAGTGCTGATGCTTCGTGGCCAGCAGCGAGGAAAGCCATGCATTGAGAGACCACATCGTCGGTCTGGGTGAATTTGGGGGACTGCATCAGGACGCTGAGAAGGTCATTGTGGGTCTTCTTCTCATCCATCCTCTCGACCTGCCTCTGCTTCACGTGGTGCCGGATTGCTGCGCGCACTGTCTGGATACAGGCTTTGGCGTCTCGGTTGCGCTTCATGGGTAGACTGAACAGGATCTTGATGGGCATGATGTTCGCCAGGATCCGGATCCGAGCGGCGCTCTTTCCAGGAAGGAATGCCGTCCGATACTTGGTCACCAGCTCCGAGCGCGGCTCTGCGATCGCATTGAAGTCCATGCCGAATCCTGCGAGAGCGATGGCGTCCAAAGTACCCCGGCTGACCCAGTCGTCAATCTCGACAGTCTTCGGAGAACCGGCGCACCAATCGTCAAGAGACTTCACCAGTTCCGTGGTCTTCGCCCAGAACGTCGGATACAAGTCTTTGAGATGCCTGAACTTGAAAGCGGGTTGCATTTCCTTTCGTTGAGCAGCGTGCTCCGTACCCTCGGCTGCAAAGATTCCACCACCGGTGAGCCTGCATAGGATCGCTTTTGCTGCAGGAGGTCGACGGAAGTCCCGAGTGTCGCCCTCGTGAATTATCTTGGTGCCTTCGGTCGTTGTGACCAGGATGCGCTCACCGTTGAACGCGCCAAAGTAGCGGAGCAGTCCATCGTTGGGCACTTCTTCGATCCAGCGCAAGAAGTCTTCGCTGTTGGGCTCCTGCAATAGCCGTTGCGTTAGAGGAGGTTGCGGCGCTGTTGGAATGCCCCGGAGTTTGCTGAAGCGAGGTGCCAAAAGAATCCTGTACAGGATGGCGAAGGGCAAGAGACAGCTGAACATGAGCGAGGCGTAATATCCATACGACGATAGCTTCCGTGGTTGTTGCAGATACACATCGTTCACCAGGAAAGCTCCCAGTATGGAGGTCACTGCCAGCATTCGTGCCATATCGCTCGCGTTTTGCGGGTTCGTGGTGCTGAGAATGTACTTCGTTGTTCCTCCTGACGAGAAGAGATGAGATTCACTTAAGTCATGCCCGAAGATGGAAGTGGCATTGGTCGGCGACAGAAGACCTCCGCAGTGAGCCTACTCGTTATCTTGCACTGGGTGCATGCTCCGACGCGACGGGTCCATTCTGTACGTTGTAGGTTTGATCGCAAGAGCTATTGCGGAAGTAAGTGGATCGCCACTAAATGTGGTTGGGTTTCACTCTGCCCCAGGAAAGAAGTCTAACGCTTCCATTAGTATATGCATCTCATCTTTAGCCCATTATAACAGCGCCCTAGATCGACATCGTGGATCGTATGGCTCCAGTTGTGAGACACAACATCTGTCCCATATACCAACCTTACCGACTGCCAGGTGCACACCTTGCACGCAGGTGAACGTCATCCTCAACCTACTCGCCTGTGTCCTCCTAGCGATGAAAGACCTTATCACACATGACGCTCTCTGCAGCTGCTCTTGGGTGGTGTGTGTGGGTTACGTAGCCACATATGGGCCTGTGGAAACCCACCGGCCGTCACACTGACGATCGTTCCCGGGATCGGTCATTCCAGTCTTCACGCTCTGAATGAAGTCTTTCGCGTCTCAACAATCGTTTGCCTGACGGTGACTGGCTTCTGGTGCACGGTGGGCGTGCAGTGTGTCATCGTGGCGAGCGTGACACCGGGCTGCTAATCGGCAAAGCCGTGCGAGATAGGGACCTGGTCCAGACCACGACTTTCATATCTTTCATGCTTCGTGTGTCAAGCAAAGCCTCATCTTCCATGGCTGCACCACAGCTCTTCACAATGCTCGACGTTCAGCCCCATCATGGGTTCTTCATCGCGTTGCTGTTCCTCTCGGGTCTTGCGTGGCTGGCGGCAAGACTCACACGCCGAGGGCAGAGCCAAAGCCAACACCTCATGGAGATGCACGGTTGCTGCGAAGCGCCGAACGTGCCTCAGAGGCCATGGTTGTTTGGCCTCGATCTTTTGTACGAAAGTCATGTCAACATGAAGCACCACACCTACCTTCAATCCATGCAGGAGACCTTCAACACCTACGGCAGAACCTTCCAATCCCATCACCTTGGGAAAATTATGCTCAGCACGATCGAGCCGGCGAACATCCAAGCTATCGTCAAAACCAAGGCCTCGGACTACTTAGCCCGCCCGGCGCGAGCTGTGCCGCTCGACGGTCTCGTCGGCCACGGCATCCTCACGGCAGATGGCGAGATGTGGAAACGTCATAGATCGTTGATGAAGCCCAGCTTCAACCGCAAACGGCTGGAAGACTTCGCGATGTATGAGGAGCACGTGCAGCACTTGCTGGCCTGCATTCCACGGAACGATGAAGCGGTGGACTTGCGGGACCTTTTCTTCAGCTTCACAATCAACTCGGCGACGGAGCACCTCTTCGGATCGAGCTGCCGCTCGTTGGCCGCTGACAACGAGGCATCCGCTGGACCAGACCTAGCCGACGCGTTTGACAGGGCTCAAAGGGCTTCGGTCGAAAAGTTCGCGCTCGGCTGGGCGGACCGTCTCCGGCCGCAGATCCAGTACTCCAGAGACACGAAGCGAGTCCGGCAATTCGCAGATCATTACGTCCACAAAGCGCTCAAGAGCAAGCACGAGCGAGAAACGGACCCGGAGAAGCTACGCCGAGCATCCACCGACTCCAGTGGCTCCGGATCGACGGATGTAGAGGCACCGGCGCCCAAGAACGTGCTGGAGGAGTTCACAACGCACACTGACAGCCACGACGAGATCCGTGCTGGCTTACTGCATCTCATGGTCGGCGGAAGAGACACGACTGCGAGTCTACTCAGCAATCTCTGGTTGTGCCTGGCTCGAAACCCCAGCATCTGGCGGAAGCTGCAAGCAGAGATCTCGACGCTTTTGGGAGAGAGGCCTGACGCAAATTGTCTACGACGACTTCCGTACCTACGGCAATGCATCGATGAGTGTAAGTTAAGCCCCTTTGCAACACGCGACGTGGTGGCTTACTGAGACGGTCAGCACTACGATGTCACTCAGCCATTCCGTTTAGTATTCGCCAAGCCGCCAGAGACACCGTCCTACCAACAGGCGGTGGGCCGAAGCAGACGTCGCCGGTGTTGGTCAAGGAGGGAACCGTGGTGGTCATTCCTCTGTACTGCCTTCATCGCGATCCCGGGTTCTGGGGCCCTGATGCCGAAGTGTTCAGGCCGGAAAGGTGGGACACGGCCACACCGGGCGGGACGTATCTGCCCTTCCTTACAGGCTTCCGTAAGTGCCTTGGCTGGGAGTTTGCGATCAACACCGTATCGTATGTCACGATACGGATGGTGCAGGAGTTCGGCGACATCGTGGCTGCCGACGACAAGCCGTGGGCTGAGGAGCTCGGCTTGTCCATGACTTCCGTGAACGGTGTCAAAGTGCGTTTGACGAGGCGAGAATAATTCGGCGGTGTGGGTAATGGCAATGTCCCATCCTGACCGTGATTGTGCGCGTGGATGTATTCATTGAGATGGAGGTGGGTTGAATGTGGTCGGTGGTAATCCCACATGTTTTACGCGTGAGCCATGTCACGTGAGACCTGGCGTTTTTGGGTTGTCCACTTTCGGCGAGCATTCACTTCCTCAAGACCCATAGAAACCCGAACCTGCATCAATCTCTTTTCGCGCGCACATATGTACCTGTAGTATGGTTGACGTAGTGACGCACACACGGCCACTCCAGAGTGATGACGAGCAGCTTTGCATAAGTATGTAGGTCCTCTACTTCCGTAGTTACTTACGATCTCCACCATCAAACACTGTCCACGCCGAGCCGATGGCGAGTATACTTCTCTGCCGATTACCGGCGATACTCTTCTGCTCAGCCTTCTCGATTCTCTCGGTCTCGGCTTCCTCAAACAGTACCGTCCTGTACGGCGACGGCGCCCTCAACGCTACCGCCTTCAGCATCATCGTGAGCACTCCACCAAAAACGAGGTGGCCCGAATGTGGGTACTGACAGATCCCAGTATGGAGCCCCTCTTGTTGCATGGATGGAAGTGGCCGTGCCGCTACTGAGAAGTCCCGGTGCCAATAAGGTCTACTACCAGCGACGACTCCTCACCGCCGACTTCAAAAGCGTCGTATCTCCGAATGAGGATACACTCTACTCAGATGTCCTCATTGATTTATCAACCCAGGACCTGATCGTGACAGCACCAAACGTGACCGATGGGAGGTTCTGGGGTTACGCGTTTTCCGACCCGTGCGTTTCGCTCAGCCCTGTCTTCTACCACTGTCGAAAGCTAACGCCATCCAGTTACGGCAACAACTTTGCCAACATCGGGAGCGTGACTTCCAGTCCTCCAGGAAGATACCTGATCCGGCGTGCCACTGAAGCTTTGGTGGAGCCTGAGGTCACGTACTGTAGCAACACTTCGGAGTTCAGAGGTGTCATCAACGCACCGACAACATACAGCTTGCTGGATGGACGGATATATCTCAGACAAAACACCACTCAAGACTTGGACACAGTACACCGATACCAGGACGAGCTGACCGCAACTCTGAGGAATCGCTCGCTCGCTCATTCTTCGACGGTGTCGGCACCGCCTGTGTCAATCGCTCTGCTGCAGACAAATGGAACCTTTCCATCTTCCCGGGGAGATCACCTCGAACTCCTGGCCCGACTAGCACCCTTCAACCAACCCGAAACGTACAGCGACCGATGGCGAGTAGCCTCCCTCTTCGGCGCCGCAGGCATCTACAACGGCCATTACCACCCACAGCCAAACGTCAACCTCACGCAAGCTTCCTTACTGGCAAACGCAAGCATCCTCGCAGCGTCCACCAACCCCGCCAACATCCTCTCGCTCGGTAACGACTGGTACACCGGCGCCCTCGACCTAGCGGGCAACTTCCACGACAACTACGCCTACCGCGCGTACATCGCCGAGACACTCTACCTCCAAATCGTCCCATCCCAAGCCGTATACCCACGGAATCGACACTACGCGGCCGTCGCACTGCCCGCCAACCAAAGCCTGCTCTTCACGTTCTCGGACATCCCTCCCGTCAATGCCGATGGGTTCTGGAGCTTGACGGTGTACAATGAAGACCATGCACTCGTGTCGGACCCCCTCAATCGATACAACATCGGGACCCGAGACAAACTCACTTTCGTGGACGGTACACACGCCCACCCGGTTTCTCCCAACTGTCACACGACGGCGAAGAAGCCCTTTCAGCTTCTGCTACAGGCTGCCGATGAGCCTCCGCCGGCGAATTGGTCTAGCAAGTATGTGAACCCTCCATTCGATTCTTTCAAATCAAAGTAGTTTTCAGTTGCTGACGCACGATACAGCTGGCTACCGACGTCCGCGGGTGGAGGCGTGGTGAACTTCAACCTGCGATGGTATGACCCGAGCGCCGCCCTGACAAACGGTTCTTATGTCTACCCGATTATCGAACAAGTTGCAGCGGTTCATTAGCATGATCAGGATGCGCGTGAATAGCGTGGTTGGAGTCGAGGGAACGAGAGTGTATGCACAAGGTCGGCGCTTGTCGGGTTGTCACCATGGTCTCACGTTACTGATGCCTGGAAAGATCCTCAAGGATGTAGCAGTCGATGGACGTAAATCAAATCTTCTGCGTTGTTGACCTGCCGTGTCGAGAGCGACGCTCCCGAAGCTCAAGTATAAATCGACTGCCTTTCCTAAGAACGCCGCACGAAACATGAAGACCCGCCCTTCAAGCGCCTCTCCCACGACTAATGCACCTCCGACCTTGCTTCCCTGACACCTCTGCCCCGACCTCCCCAACAAGTCAGCCAGTTCTGGATTATCGCCGTGAAGGAGACATCCCCGTCCGCAGATGTGAATCCACACCTAGGACACCTTCACTCCCTGCGTCTGCTGTACCCCTGACCTTGCCTCCTGAGCAGCTTGCTCCCAGTAGCTCACCATCAAAGTCGCTCTTGGAACCTCCCTTCTCCAGTGCGTGCCCATCCGTGCGCCCTTGAAGCGCTCTACGATCTTCTCCGCCTCGGCCAAGGTCTTGTCCGGCTCGTTGAAGGCCACGTCCCATTCGGACATCACTGCTTGCTCTCCGTCGGAGGGAGGGAACGTAAGGGCGATCCGGAGGGTCAGCTGCCAGTGTGCATTCTTCGCCGCCCTCCTCGACAGCTTCGTGAGTAGTGTCGACAAGTGACGTTTGCCGAACCCCTGGAAACCGAACGCCGAAGGCTGTTTGACCACGACCACTTTTCGGAGCGCAGCTGCGTTCTTGGGACCTATGCCCTTGATGAAGGAGTGGAGGGACCAAATGGTGCCTGCTGCCTCATCTAGACTCGGACGGTTTTGTGGAGGCCTGGAGAAGCCGACCTCGAACGTGTTCAGCTTGTAATAAATCTGAGCGCACTCGCCCCGGATCTCGTGGCAGGTCCGCGTGATGGCCTGGGCGCCCCTTCGAGGTACTTTTGCAAGACTGGTGCCTTTGTACGACGCGCGTATCGGGCGGTCCCGCGTTAAGACGAAGTCATAGATCTCCAGGCGCAACTCGACTGACAGACGAGCAAACGGTGACTTGTCTATGCTGAACGAGTGTGACACTCGCTTGACGTATGCTTCAGTAGATTGGAGACTGAAGCAGCCTGGGTGTATGCAGGTGTCGAGGGGAGTGACGGACTCTTGCGAGATCTGTGGGCACTCATGTCGGTATGGGAGTTGTATATGTATGTGGAGATGGTTGCCTAGGTACCTAACCAGCCAGTGCACGGACCAGGTGACTGCCCGTGCGAGGAGGGGACCTGGGGCTGCATGTGCAGGCAAGGGAGATTTCGGAAACGAGGCGGCAGTGTTCGAACCCGCTTGCTTCTCAGCAGTGGCGCGGCCTCGGGTATTGCACTCTGTCTCGAGGAGAGAATGTCCTCGAGGATAATTCACTCAATGCACAGGCAACGTCCTCGAAGCCCACATCTACCTCAACCTCCAATCTTTGTAGCTCCACTTCTCCGTCCTCTCCGTCTTGCGCTGCTTCCTCTGCCACTGCTGCTTCCGCACCTCCAACTTGCCATTCAGCAACAGGTTCCGGTAGCGCTCCATGGTCAGATTGCCCTCGGGCTTCAGCCTGCGCAGCGAATCTTGCAGCTCGTCCGGGAGCACGACCTCCAGCGGCGCTTCGGGGATGGGCAATTGGCCGAAGCGCCGGCGGGCGAGGGTCACTTCGCCCTCGTCGGCGGAGGAGTCGAGGTCGTCGGAAGGAGTAAAGTGGGATGGGATGGACTGGCCACGCGCCTTGTCGCGCAGAGACACCTCCTTCGCAATCTGCTTGATCCTCTTCTCCTGGGCATCCCGAACCTTTTGCTTCCGCTCCCACGCCTCACTCGCCTCACGCCCCTTGCGCGCCTTGATCTTGTTCCTCTCCGCCGGCGTCTTTCTGCGCGGGGTTTTCTGCACGTGCGACATGCCTTGCTCCTCAGCGCCAGATTGAAATCCCTCCCATTCGCTCTCCCACGCACTCTCGTAATCCGTCGCGTACTCGTCTCGCTCAGCAGCCTCCACCTTCTCCGCTTCGGCCAGCGCACGGGCTTCTGCCTCTGCTTCCGCTGCTTCGGCGACGAGACGTGCTTTCTCGTTTTCGACAGCCGTCGCCCCTTCACGCTCGAGAAGAGCAGACCAGTCCCCCACGAGCGGGTTGTAAGATTTACCCGCTTCCGGCTTGCAGACCGACGGGATGCGCTTGCCGTTCGCCGCCAGAGACGCCGGAGCATGTCTCAATGTCGTCGGCTCCTGGATGGGTTTTACCTCGTCGAGGAAGCTGAACCGAGGGTCTTTGGTCACCGTATCGTCCGCAACCGCCCAGGGGTCGAACGTCGGCGCCTCGTCTTGCAATCTCACACCTCCCGCCGCATTATCCGCCACATCCTTCAGTCGCTGCAACTCCTTGTGAGGAACAAATTTTCCATTCTTCACCCTCTTGCCAGCCCCCGGCTCAGAGACACTCTCATCCGCCTTCCGCTTCCTGCCCTCTAAACCAGGCACAGCACTCCTTTGGGCCAAGATTTCCTCACTCTTCAGTAGTTTCTTGCCGCGCAGTTTCTTCTCGATCTCCGCATCGCCCGTGATGTCTGTCGCGAAGAGCTGATCGGCAGACTGGTCGACGAGCGGAACACCGCTTCGGATAATCTCCTCGCGCACATTCTCGAGGCCGGACTGCACTTCGGTGATGTCGACGTTCTTACGCCAGGCTTTCTTGCCTTTGCGAGAAGGCTGAGTGTATGTAGAAGGTGGGGCGGTAATCGTTTCTGCCATTGTTGCTACGATACGCTATGTCGAGCGGGCTTGTGAAGATTTCATCGGGCGATATCTGAAATTGATGCCGTGAGGTTGGATGAAAGGCCGCAGAATTTCAGTTGCGGATCTTATCAGCGGCGATCTCGGCTCTATCCGTCGTCGGCCCGCTCCAGATGCAGCCCCAGACGAGTAAGCCGAGATCCCTTGTCATCACTGATCGTGGCGTAATAACAGGAGATGTGGCATCGCATTGGACAACATTGTGCATATGAACCCCTCACTCTCTCCAAGGAACTCACCATCGATACATCCGCCGAACTCGCATCGCGACTCGATTGAATCACGTATCAGGCCTTGCAACCGCCACAAAGGGAAAACAGTCGCCAAGCATAGTGAAGTCAGATCGATAACACCGGATCACTGCGCGTACACCTCCAGAAACGAGCCGCCAGCATGGCTCAAAGCGTGGGCTCTTACACGAACCCGCTCAAGAAGTTCAAGCTGGTCTTCTTGGGCGAGCAATCGGGTATGGGCGCATCCGTCCCGCAACCAATACCACCCCCACTAACACCTGTTCATCAACAGTCGGCAAGACCTCCCTCATCACGCGCTTCATGTACGACTCCTTCGACTCCACCTACCAAGCCACGATCGGCATCGACTTCCTCTCCAAAACCATGTACCTCGAAGACCGCACCGTGCGGCTGCAGCTGTGGGACACGGCGGGCCAGGAGCGCTTCCGCTCCCTCATCCCCTCCTACATCCGCGACTCGAGCGTCGCCGTCGTCGTCTACGACGTCACGTCGCAGAAATCCTTCGCGCAGACGCGCAAGTGGGTGGACGATGTGCGCGGGGAGCGAGGGCAGGACGTGATTATCGTGTTGGTGGGGAACAAGACGGATTTGAACGAGAAAAGGGAGGTGACGGCGCAGCAGGGCGAGGAGGAGGCGAAGAAGCATGGGTTGATGTTTGTCGAGACGAGCGCCAAGGTCGGGCATAATGTGAAGGGGTTGTTCAAGCGGATCGCGCAGGCGTTACCGGGGATGGAAGGGGAGGGACAGCAGGCGCCGGCAAATAGTGAGTTCTCTCCTCGAGTAAACAGTTTATGTGTGCGGCGGGCGTGTGCTGACTTATGCCTTGTAGCAATCGACGTGAACGTCAATCCGCAGAAACCCGAGAGTGAAGGCGGATGCAGTTGCTAACCTCAGAGACGACGACCTGACAAAAAGCAATAATCTCGAAGACGGCGACGATCGAAGGTAAACTTCTTGTATACATCTTGGACAATTGGGACGCAGCGAGAGAGACCGGGACGATCTCGCAACTTTGAGCGGTGGCGGATGGTAAGAAAGGAGAGGAGATGGGTGTCATCGCATTTCCACGGATTCGGCGGCTGCACAAGCGCGGGGTTTGGGCGCATATGGCGTAAGCAAGAGAGCGTGGTGCTAAGAAGACAAGGCACGGCGGAGGACCACATTGCCTGAGGTGATTGAAAAAGCCAAGTCGCGTAAGGTCGTCAGGGTTTCAGTTGTACAGAATCCACAAGACTTCGACCCGTGCCACTCGTACGCTGGTTTGTAGGGCGTGAAAGACAATCGAGAGACGTGGTCTGGCAGCTATTGTATATTGGAGATGGCGCTTTATGGTCGCAAACGTGAAAACGCATATGGTCAACGTGTGAAGTCGGTAACAACTGAAAATGCCTCGTTCTTGCAATTGTCAAAGCCGCATTATGCTATCCCTACACATTATATACAATCCCTAGTACAGTACAAGTGCCTGAGGGTCCATCTCCCAGCATTCCCAACTCCCTTCACCCATACGCCATCCACCCAGAGGCCGATAGTCTACCGAAGTGCATACCCAACGTCCCTGAATCCTCTGCGCAAATCACCCATCTACACTCAAAGCGGGACTTTCTTTCCCGCCGCATTTGAATCCACAGAAAGTGGTATCGGCGGACCCGTGCCACTCCTCGCCCTCCTCTCCCTCTCTCCAACCCCACTCTCCGCACCCGGGACCTTGATCCGTAACCCCTTCCCACCTCTCCCGCTCTCGAACCTCCCACTCGTCGCGCGCACCCACTCATCCTCACTCTCATCGCGACCCAGCCAGTACCACTTCGTGGGGAATCGCAGCATGAACCTCCCCAGTTTTCCCCGCCACCCCGCACCTTCCTCACGGCCGGGGCGGAACGGACTCTCGGCCATAGTCGGATCGTCGGATTGCTGGTATGAGCTTGTGGAAGTGGATGCGATGTACTGCCTCAGCACGCCACGCGCGTAGGAGAGCACGATGAGGCACAGGTAGATCCGGATGAGCCATAGCAACGCGAGCACACTGAGAGAGGCCATAGAGCCGGACTGGAATAGCGCGCCGCCGAGCGTCCCTGGCGCCGAGTTCGTGCCGTATGCTACGGCTTCTTGGCCTGTGAGGGAGGATGGAGCCGGTGTTGCCACCACTTCCACTTGGCTAACGGTGTGCTTCGGGTTCGTGAAACCGGCCGTGTCGTTCATGGTGCCTGCACCCAGTGGTGTCACGCCATCTCCGATAGGCACAGGCTCGTTGAGGTGTTGCGCGAGGAGGACGAACCACCCGGCGCCGAAGAGGGTGGTGTACACGCTGTTGATCAGGGTGTCGAGGACATACACCCACGCGAGCGCCAGAACCTTCAAGGGCTCATCTCGTCGTCTGATCGCGGGACTGAGGTAGGCCACGAGGGCGAGGACCAGCAGCGAGTAGATGTAGTGGCTGAGTTGCAGCGGGTTCAGGTGGAAGCCGGTGAAGAGCGCGAGGATGCCGTAGAGGCCGGTGACTTTGTTGATGGCGAGGGTGAAGGCGATGAACTCGGTGGCGGTACGGAGGGAGATGAGGTGGAGGAAGGACTACACGGGGTGATCAGTATGTCGTGATATGGGTTCCTAATCGATACTTACTCTCGGATGAGGGAAGCGGAAGATGTGCGCCATGATGGGTGCGCCGTACTAGAATGAGTTGTCCTTGGGAACCCCTTTGTCTTGCTCGAGGCGGTCCCACTCAAACCATATGTTTCGCAATACAACTATGATTTCGTCGGTTTTCGTTTGCGCCGGCAGCACGCGGAGGGTGTTCGTGATTCCGCGAATGCACTGTGACGGAAATGGCAGTTGCCAAGCCGTTAGTCATCTCACCCGCAAGTTCATGCCTAAGGCTGCCAGTCGTCCCAGCCGACTTCACATGATGTATGAGGTGGCCCAATGCGAATGTGTACACGTATTACACCTAATCCAAAGGTCTCTATCCACACACAGATACACGCAAGATCACAACCCCGAATCAATAGCCGTCCCCAAAACCTTGTTAGCCTTGGTGTAAGCGTTCCAACTAACACACGTCGGCGACATGGCCATCGCGGCGCTCCTCAACGCCCAATTGATCGAATTCTGACCCTCGACGATATTCGTGACGAGACCCAGGGAGCTATGCCAGGCGAAATGGCAGTGCAAAGTCCAGACTACCCCGTACAGTCAGCCATCAAGATCAATTCAAGTACGCGTGACGTTCAACTCACCTCCCGGGTTGTTGGCCGTCCATTGCAGGGCCAGATAACTGGGTACGGTGGCGCTGAGGGCGGGCGGCATGACTTGCACGTCTCTGCGCTGGGGGTTGTTGCTCCGCACGATCGTGCCATCCCATTTACCCATGCCCAAGTTCAATACTTGCATGTTGTGTCCTGTGAGGATGTCAGCAAAGGAGGTTTGACATCCCAGTGACCAATTCACTTACCATGAAGATGGATGGGGTGCGGCGCGTCATTGTAGTTGTAAATGACGACTCTCGCAGTCGCGGCATTGCCGATGTTCCAGACGTTGCGTTGTTTCGGCAAGGAACTGGTATTGCCCGCCAGGGCGTGCGTGAGGACGGGGTCGTTAAAGTCGGCCCGGAAGCTGCTGTCGCCGAAGTAATACAGGAAATGCGAACCGTTGCTCTTCAGAGAGATGTCGTACTGCTTCGTCACGTTTGGAGTGGCTGCAGCAAGGGCGTACGTTGGCTCGGTGGTGGTCAGCGGATCATTTGCGCAGCTCATGATGGACGTGCTAGCTGCTGGTCCTTGGTTAGGTGGCGCACTTGGCAGAGTCGTCGTGTCTGCTCCTTGGTAATAGATGGCCGCCCGAGCTTCGGTCAACACACCGTCGTTGATGGAGCACGCGACGATGTTGGAGCGCATCCAGTACTTGTCTCCCTTCTTGCCCGATCCGAACACGATGACGTCCGCACGCTGGCCGATACCAAGCGCGATCATGCTGGTGTTGTACGGTTTCACGGGCATGTAGTCATTGGAAATGACTTGCATTACATGCCCGTCAATGCTGAACTTCTGGACCGCGCCGGAGCCAGTGTTCATGAGCCGGAGACGATGGTTCTTGCCGCTGGTGAAATTGAACTGCGCGTAACTGGCCTGTTTGCAGGGAGACTTTGTCTTGCTGCAGTCAAACCGCATCTTCCCGTTGATCAAATTCGAGTTCGCAGTCGGTAAGGCCGGCCCTCCGTTCTTGATGGGGTTCATCAGACCGTTGATGTTCGTCAAGTAGTTGTTCCGGTACCATTCCATAAGCATGACCGGTCCAACATCCACATCGTAGCCGCTGTTCCAGGGTCCGTAAACCACGATTGGGCCTACAGCACCGCCGGCATACTGCGCACTGTAATGCGTGTGGTACCATGAGCTGCCGGAGAGTTCGGCTTTGAACGTGTAGGTGAATGACTGCCCGGGTGCAATCGGACACTGGTTTACACCTGGAACGCCGTCGTTGTGGTTGTTGTTAGTCTGCAAGAAGCCGTGCCAGTGCATGCTATATTTCGTCAGCCTCGGTTCTGGTGGGAGTAAGCCATGAGACTGACCTGGTTCCCTCTCCAACGAGATTATTGGTCACCTTGACACTGATCGTGTCGCCGTAGTTGGCCTCGATGAGAGGACCCGGGAATTGACCGTTGATGCACACAGCGCCATTGGTTTGCACTCCGTCGGGCGAGATGTCGCAGGGCGCGAGGGTGGATGAATACGACCGAACTTGCCCAGTGCTCGGCGCGGAGGTATACGGGTTGGAGTTCGAGGTCGAGATACCACCCCACGGAGAGCCACGACTTGAGTAACCACCTCCTGCATAGTAAGGCAGAGAGCTGCGGTTGAGCGTGCCCCAGTTGGAGTTGCCGTTCTGCCCGTAGCCTCCAATATTGCCGTAGGCACCCGAGGGACCTGTAAACGAGCCACCGTGCGGGTTGGAACCGCTTGATGAAGGTCCGGACAACCCGCCATACGGACTGGAGCCGGAGTTGACGTCGTTGTAGCCGATGAAACCTGCACCTCTCAGATCTCGTGCGGCCACGAGGCTCGCACAGAACAGCACGCTGGTGTAGGATAGAGTGCGCATCTTGCCTACCATGATCATAATTTGCGCTGGGCTCATGTGCAAGACGTCGAAAGTGAGAAGATTCAGATGGCCTGTGGATTCCCAGCCACATTGAATCTGAACAATCGAACACTGCATGGCCTGATTGGCTCCACTGCCGACGCCTTCGATGAAGCTGCTTGACGGCTTTCTTGTTGGTGGGTCACATTCCTTTGTGCCCGCCCGCATGCAGCACGGCTGGTGAATCCGCAAAGCGATCATTCCTCGAACAAAGAGTCTCGACTTGCACCAGTCAGCTTGAGCCATCCTCGACTTCAGCTGATCAATCAACGGTAAGGTCGTGCGAAGATAGCTGCCGGTGCACTAGGTTGTTATACTTGGATGAACACGCAGTGACTCACCAACAAGGTGCGGTGCTTCGTCAAGTCTGTCTCGTTTCGCCGTCGTGCGTAAGAGGTCTATCATGCATGGGATATCAGGCGGGACCGCGTTGGCGCGGCACGATCAGAGTTTCGACTTCTCGTCGCCTTGCGGCACACCACCATTCATCAACTTCTCCAGACCATCCCGCACATGTCGTTCCAATCCTTCAGGGGCAGGCCTGTTGTCCTCGCGTTTGGCCCATATCTGGACAAAGCCACCTAGCCAGCCGAAGACGGTGGATCAGCTTGGGACTACAGCATCCAAGGGGACTCGCGTACACCACCTACGCCCTCTCGCTTACCTACTGCTTTCACGGCTTCATCACCCTCCTCGAAGATGCCGCATTCGTACATGACACTCGACTTCCCCAGCTTGACCACCCTGAGACCCACCTCGAGCATGCTTGGGTACTGTGTCGAGCCGAAGTAGTCACAGTAAGTGTTCGCCACGAGCGCCACACGAGGGTAGTCCGAAGTGTTATACCCGCAGTGTCTGATGAGGTAGTCATTGATGATCGAGTCGACCAACACCCCGTAGATGGGGTTGTTGAGATGATGGAACATGTCATTGTCTGCCCTGCCCAACGTGTCAGTACAGCATGATCGGATTGTGGACATTCGGGATTCCTGACCATCGTGTGCGATAGTCCAGCCGGTAGACGTAATCACTTCGTTTTCGTTCTCGCTTTGCAGCTAGATCAAGTCCAAGTGTGGGAGCCATCGCTTGTGTAATAACAGATCTGGTTCAGGATGTCATGCCGGGTGATGAGAACGAGTTGGCACAACTCCGCCGAGATGCCGAGGTCCAGGCACCAAGGCCACCATGAAATCAAACATCAACCTGGAACTGTTCTGTTTACTACACCTCCCATCCACGTCCTCTCCCTCACGAAGACGATGTACCCGGCCAACGACGACCAAGAGCCTGCAAGACCGCATGCCGTCCATCGATGCCTCTTCAACCCTTCTTCACTAGTCATCACCTGTGCCGTCCCTTGCCACAGTGGGCATCGTCTGGCCGGAACTTCCAGCCTGCTTGCCCACAGATGCTGGGCTTCTACACAAGCTTGACAAGCAGTACAAGTTCCACAGCAGCATGTTGTCAGGTGACCCGCATCCATTTTGTTCAGCCTGCATTCTTGACTCTGGGTGCGGCAACTCTCCACCATCTGCAGAACCAGACTCTCGTCGGGGTTTGCATCTCCGCTAGCGCCAGCCACTTCGATTTTGCCGTTTTGTCTGATTCTTCAACCCGCTTCAATATTGCCAGAGTTACACGTGTTGCGATTGGAAGGAGAAAGCAAACGACCATGTATACGATATGGAGCCACTCACACCACGAATCCGGGTGGACTGAAGTTACAGGTTGGAGGGCTCGCTTGCGGAGAGGGTCGCTTGTACATGCACTTCTACGCTTTCCATCTCGCCTTCTGGAAGTCCGCATGCACTGCCATGCACCCAGGTACGTGGATCAGGTATTTGGTATAGTAACCGCATGGGTTTCCGACGTCCAGGTCTTTTCTTCTATCACATCCACTTCTACCGATAGAGAATACACCAACGTCAAGATTACCTTTTCCCCCATGGGACCAAGTGCGGAGTCGATGCTAAGTCTGGATGGCGGCTGAATTGCCCACAGCCTAGGAAGTGCTCCCCGCGAGAACTACATGGCAGATTGACATGCGCCTCAGGAGTGGAACTGTCTCGTGACGAGAGGGTATAGCGATCCGGCGCGGACTTGATTTCCTGCGGAGAAGCACGTACGCATGTCACGGCATGTATCTCTTTCATTGACTCGTCGAGCCATCGCTACTCAAAGTAGAAATCAGATGGTTCCTGATCGGTTTGCTTATTCGGGCAATTCAATGTTGTGTACGCATATGGGGTCTGCTAAGCCTTGAGGTACCTATGTAAGACGTATTGTTGATAAGGACGCCAGAGCGTCGGTTTCCATTTCTTCAAATATCATTACATCTTCGTCTTCCTCCTCACACCCAGGCAATTTCGTCGCAAGTTTAGCAAGACACTCAGTGCTAGTACCTCAAAAAAATGGCTCCCACGGCGATCAACGTCGATGCCACTCTGGTCAACGGCCATCCGTCAAAGCAAAAAGCCACGGCACAAGGCGACGTCGAATCCATCGTCCAAAAGCTCAAATCCTATGGCAACCCGGCACTTCACGTCAGCCCGGACCATACCGTCGCACTACAGGAAACTGAAGTCCCTACGCCATCCCCGACGCAAGCTCTCATCCACGTCCGCTGTACCGGCATCTGCGGCTCCGACATGCACCTCTGGCACGCGGGTTCCATCGGACCACTCATCGTCGATCGGACTTGCATCCTCGGGCATGAGCCGTCCGGCGTGGTCCTCGCCGTCGGCTCGGCCGTCACGGGCCTGGTACCCGGCGACAAAGTGGCCATCGAGCCCGGCATCCCTTGCCGGCAGTGCTGGCTGTGCGACGCCGGGAAATACAACCTCTGCGAAGACGTCAAGTTCGCCGGCGTCTGTCCGCACGCCGGATCCATCCGGAGGTTCATGACGCACGAGGCCAAGTTCTGCCACAAACTGCCCGATGGCATGACGTTTGCTCAAGGCGCCTTGCTGGAGCCTTTGTCTGTGATCCTGCACGCCATCAAGCAGTGTGGCGGCTCACTGGCGATCGGACAACCGGCTTTGATCTGCGGCGCTGGGCCGATCGGTTTGATCGCGCTCGCAGGCGCTCGAGCGACGGGAGCGTGGCCGCTGGTCATCACCGACGTCGACCAATCGCGACTCGACTTCGCCTCCCGTCTCGTCCCGGGCGTGCAGACTTACAAGGTTGAGATGGGCAAGTCGGCGATCCAGTGCAGCGAGGAGATCCGCGCGATCTTCGGCTGCCGGCCGCGAAACGTCGAGAAGGGCGTGCCGTGTCCGAACGAGTACGTCGCCCCCTCGACGGTGCTGGAGTGCACGGGCATCGAGTCGAGTGTCGTGACGGCCGCTTATAGCTGTCGACGCAAAGGCGTCGTCATGGTGGTCGGCGTCGGCCGGAGCATCATGAACAACCTGCCCTTCATGCAATTGAGCTTGAGTGAGATCGATCTGAGGTTCATCAACCGGTACACCGACACCTGGCCGGCGGGCATCAACGCTCTGGCGAACTCTCAGATCATGAACTTGGATGCTCTGGTCACGCACACGTTCCCTCTGGAAAAAGCGGTCGAGGCGATGGAGCTATGTGCTGATCGGAACGTGGCGAGTGTGAAGGTGCAGATTGTGGACGATACGGTCATTGACCTAGGAGATTTGGCATCCAAGTTGTGATGAGGCCGAATTCGTCATTTGGAAGGGCGGGTTACCATTGAAGCGATGGCGCTGTGGGATCTATTAAATTAGCGTCGAGTGATTCTATTGAAGACTTTCTTCCCGAACCAATATCATAGTGCTCTACGATACAAAGCCACATCGCCGACCCATCGCGAGTCTCTCAGTCGAATATGGACACGTGCATAGACAATTGTATCGCACTGATAACGACGTATACCAGAGGTAGACCGGGCCAAGGTTCTAAAATGTGCGGCCGCTTTTCTTCCTCGTGGTTACGAGAACAGATCGCTGATAATCTGACCCATCAACAGCACATCGACCATCTCACCCTTCCTCAACGACTCTTCCTTCACCGGCAAACACAACAACGCATTCGCGCCCTTGAAGCTGCCAATCCTCGAGCTCCGCTGGAAACCAGTGCTGACTGCGTGCAGCATGCCATCGCTTTTCGCCGTGACCACCGCGCGATGATACTCGGCTCGTTTCGGATCCATTCTGATTTCCTGATCAAGCACTACCTTGACCTTCGGTAGACCCGCGGGACAGATGCCGGACATCTGATGCAATGATGGTAGGACGAAAAGATGGTACGTGACCACAGCGGAAGCAGGGTTTCCGGGTAAGGAGAAGATGACCTTTGTCTTGCTCTCGCCAGTATCACCCGTCAATGGCACAGTGGCGAATGTGGTCGGCTTGCCGGGCTTCATCGAGACCCGTCCGAAATGGATTGTTCCGCCGAGCGAACGCTCGATTGTGGGTTTGAGCAAGTCGAGCTCCCCCATTGAAACGCCGCCACTCGTGACAATTACGTCTACCGAGCGCATTGCTTCTCGCAATGTGTGTTCTAGTGCACCAGCTCTATGTGAAAGTCAGCGCTGTGAGCTCCAAGGGTGCGTCCACATTACATACTTGTCCGATGCAATGCCCAGGTCCACGGCCTGGAATCCAGAATTCCGTACAGCAGTAAGCAATGTCGGTCGATTAGTGTCCCTCACCTCTCCAAACCGGAGGTCTCCAGAACGGTCATGCTGCACAATCTCATCGCCCGTGCTCAAAACACCGACCACGGGCTTCTTGTACACAACCACTTCCCGTGTGCCTACAGAAGCCAGCAACCCAAACTCACCACCAATGGACGTGATGCCCTCGCCTTTCCTCATCACCACGTCCCCAGCTTTCACATCGCTGCCGGGCTCTCGCACGTTCTCACCCGACTTGACTGCATTGGTGAGGATCTCAATCTCTTTCTCCTCCTTGCCGTCATCGGTCATAGATCGTAGCACAGTGTCCTCGACCATCACTACAGCCGTTGCTCCAGGTGGCAGAGGCGCGCCGGTGGTAATGCGAGCAACTTCGCCTGTCTCCAAAGCCTCTACTTCTCTCAACCCCGCCTGCGCATGTGATATACCCGTTACAGGGAATACACCCTTCGTACTGGGCACCAGTGGGTGGTCAGACGCGATGATGGCATATCCGTCCACGATACTGGCCTTGAACGCGGGTACAGACTCCCGAGCCGTGACATCTTGTGCTAGAACAGAGCCGACAAGGTCATCGTTTACTGCCGCTTTAACGGCCTTGGCTTGCGGCGTATGCTCAGCAATGAGCTTCAGAGCATTATCCACGGAGAGCATGGGGTAAGGAGACTCGCGATAACGTCTGGTGGGGCCAGCGTCCGGGTCATTAGATACTGGTCTGTCTTCCGGCTTTGTGTGTGCCTTTGGACCAGAATGCGCACCATGACCATGGTCGTGACTATGAGCGTGGTCGTGAGAGTGATGATGGTGGTGGTGATGGTTATGCACTGACGTGTCTTGCAACTTAGGCTGTAAACCAGCTTCCTTCTCAAGATTCTGGGTACCCCCAGCGTGCAATGTCCTGGAGTCAGCGCCGGCAGCTTGCTGGCATGCGTGCGGTAGTAATTTGATGATAGATTCCAGGTTCTCTTTGGCACCCTTGGGTGAGCCAGGTAATGTGACGATCAAGGACCTGTTTCGTACTCCAGCGACGGGACGAGACATGATGGCGACTGATCGGGTCAGCGCTGCCTACGCTCATGCAGGAAACCTGATGGCTTACATGGTGTAACAGCCAGTGAGGCTGAGAGCATACCGTGTCTGGTCAGGATTAGCTAGGAAGGCCTTGGCTGACAACGGGACTCCAACTCACACCAGCCCTGGTGCATGCTTGTGAATAAGGGGTGTCACTGCCTGTTGCCTCAGTCAATTATATTCGAAATCCTGTATTACCGTAAACCACAGCTTTATCTTTGCGTAGGATCCCATACTATCGCTCACTACTGTTGATCGATGAACCGTACAAGACACCGTGCCGCACAGGTGGATATGATCGTGAGCATAAGTAGACCTACCTCGGGCGTGATGTCTTTCGTCGCGAATCCAGTACCACCGCTCGTAATGACAAGGTTCACAAAGTTCTCTCCATCGGTCCACTGACTAATCATCCGTTGGATGTCCAACGCACTGTCAGCGACGATGGCGGTCTTGAATTCGCTCCATTGCTCGCCGCCACTGCTCTCGAACACTTCGCGGAGCGCAGGGATGCCTTTGTCTGTCGAAGGGTCTTGAACAGCTGTATCCGAGACGATGAGGATGGCTGCACTGAGTCTGGTAGATCCACTCATTGTTGACATAAATTGGAATAAATGCAGTACAGTGCAGCAAGCGACTCATTACAGGAATTCGAAAGTGAAGTTGAGTCTTGCCACGACTTTTGGCTGCTTTAGGAACCGCTTGTCAAACGGCCTCTGAGAAAATACGAATACATATGAGCATCGATAAACGGGTTACGTTGGCATGAAGGTCAAGAAGGAGCACCGCCAAGAGCATGAGATGTGGGCCTGGTAAGTGGCCTTACTCTGACCGAAGCAATCCACAATGCCTGCGAAGCTCGATCCGTAGCTAAATACAATACATACAGGAACAACCAGGACAGCTCCGCGCTCCCCTCGATGCTGCTGCCCTTGACGCCGACAAATGCAGGTTGCGGCGCATGCGGTCCCTCACCTTCCTCTGAGCATCCGAGCAAATCTCTTCCCGCGCATCAGCTTTCCCAACAAGGCAGTCCTACGCCTGGTTCTTGAAATCGTCCGCTTGACTACTGAGTAGAAGGCCAATGATCAAGCCGAACAGACCCAGGACAGACGAAAAGATCTCAATGACCAGAATCTTAACGAACCTGTGCGACCGTCAGTTCTCTTCGCCTCGCACTTAAGGTCGCTCCAGTATTGGAACTCACATGCTGGGATCCGCAGCGTCGGCCAATGCTGCGCTGCTTCCGTTGATGCCCACACTCACACCGCAGATCAGGTTGCACATGCCGACCAGCAATCCACTCCAGAACAGCGCGTATCCGGTGAACATGTTCGCGCCCGAGTGTAGCGCATCGCCCGAGATCTGGTTCAGCTTGGAGGAGAAGATGATGCTCATAATCACACCGTAGATGGCGACCACCTCACAGAAGATGATGGAGATCAGATTCTTGGTCCGGATGCGCGGCGCCTTGACACCGCCACCTAGAATGGAGGTGCCAGTGATGAATATGCCCCTGGTATCGATCTCAGCTGCCTGTTCCCTCTTGTGGTTGTGTTCCGTTGGCTCGCTCTTGTAACTGACCATGCTGCTCCCACGACTGATAGACCGATGCAGAGACCTATGCCCGTCGTTGCCCACGCGTACGGTGATATCGATTCGATGAATGCGCCGACCTATTTGTCATTTTGTCAGATCGACTGTAAGTTGCTGTTGTCGTGTTCGAGGTGTCCGTACGTCGAAAGCCTCGCCCTCGCCCTGGAAGAGCATATCTACGCCTCCGTTAGTTTCTCGTACTTCTCACTGCTTCAGCTCTTGGGTGCTGTACATAGCCCGATGACGGTAAGGGCGCTTGTGGCTCCATAAGAGCCATATGTGAGACCGCCCATGGCGATATGCGAGGTGACAAGGAGAATGTGAGGAAAGGTTCAGGCTTCAAGAGATGCACCTCACTTGGTGATGATGCTCCGGAGGTCAACTGCTCGTCTGCGGAAGGTTCCGCGTCGTAGCCTTGGCTGAGTCAGCAGTCTGCGGCCTCACCTCAACCGCTATACCATACCGCGGGATGGTTGCCATTCACTTCACCACCACCACCCACACACATCGTACGAAGTTTGATGGGCTGCAGACCGACGACCGCCGACTGAAGTCCACCGGCATTCACGACGTAGTCATCCTCGACTGCTTTGGCCGGCGACGTCATGGCGAATAGCAGCCCACAGTTCTACGAACTCTACCGGAGTACATCGTATGTCTATCCGCTGCCTCTGCCAGCATGCCTACAACGACTCACTGACCTATGCTTGCTTACAGTATCGGGAACTCACTCGCCGACACCCTCGATGACCTGATCAGTAGCCGGCGTCTCGAGCCCCAGTTGGCGATGCGCATTATGCAACACTTCGACGAGAAGATTGCGGCCGTGCTTGGTGAGAAGGTGAAGGCGAGGATGAGCTTCAAAGTACGTCTCAGAATGCGAGGGATGTCCAGCGCGCGGATGATGAAGGGAGGATGCGGACGGAGTGGAATGACAAACGAGCTAACGGTATGCTTCGTTTGCAGGGCCACCTCGACACTTATCGCTTTTGCGACGAAGTCTGGACCTTCATAATCAAGGATGTTCACTTTAAATTGGAGAACAATACCGTTCAGGTCGATGCGGAGCGTGTCAAGATCGTCGCCTGCCAGTCCAAGGACAAGGCCCAATAGTCGCACCACGGGGAGTGGTCGATTGGCGAGTTGGCAACGAGAGAGTCTGAAGATGGAAGACGCTCACACACATACCGGCACTCAGCAGTACTGCACGGCCAAAGTATCACGGCTACAAGGCGGAGGATTCGAGCGCGGACGTTCTTGGGAACCCTCGACCTCGATGAGATTGCTCAAGTACCCAATGATCTTACGATTCAGGCACCTTCAAATGCATAAGGGAAGGTCAGAGGTGGGCTGGGAGTGGGCTGGCGTTCACAGGAAAGTCACAAGATTGTTTTACGGATGGATTACGATACCCAGGATTCGGCATGAGGAAGCTTGTAGCAATGAACATGAAGCACAGTCTTCAAATAGTGATGACATTGTCAATCCGTGTCTTCTTCGCCCCAGGAAGTGTGAGAGCATGCCATCGATAATTATACCCTTCTTGTTCGGCTGCGCTCTTAGTATTGCATAGGATCACGTGCCCGCCAAGCCTTGTTGGACCTCACTTCCCATCTCGAACGGCAATGCCATTTTATCACTTCCCATCCCCAACCCAATCATGTCACAATCTCAAGCCCAATGGCTCTTCTACGCAATCGCATCCGGCGGCTGCGCAGCTCTCAACGGCGTCTTCGCCAAACTCACCACAACGCAATTGACCACAACATGGGCGACAGCGATTTCACACCTCTTCGGCCTGAGCGAGCCTAGTCGGATAGTGGAGCTACTATTCCGAGGCGTATGTAACGCGACTCTCATCCATCAGGTGGCAGAGAAACCATGTTGATGGCAATCACACAGTTCTTCTTCGTCATGAACCTCGCCTTCAACGCCGTCATGTGGGGCCTCTTCACCCGCGCCCTGACGCTCGCGAGCAGCACCGTCCGCGTCAGTGTCATCAACACCAGTGCGAACTTCATGCTCACCGCCGTGCTGGGTGCGCTCATTTTCAGGGAGAATTTACCTGGTAAGCGCTGCCTGGCCTCTACTTCGGCTTCCATGTAGCGGATACGGCTGATCAATGTTTGCGGTTAGGCTTGTGGTGGCTCGGCGCAGCGTTTCTTGTCGCCGGGTCGGTCATCATTGGGCGCCGGGAGGAGGGCAAGGAGGTTGGAGCTGCAAGTACCGCGGGCGCGGAGCCAACGGTGGTGGCGCAAGACGCTTTCTTTCAGGATGACCCTGATGCTCCGCATGCGCTGGCTGAAGGGGTGGCGATCAATGAGGCTGAAGCATACAAAGACAGTATCGAGCTCGAGAGGAAGCCGAAGACGTTAACGCGTAAAGATCGACAGAATCACGACGAATAGTGCAGACAAATGCGATGTAGATGCAATGTTGTACGCTACGAATTATGTTCCCTTTTGTATCATTCCAGGCCTCTAAATCCGTTGCAGAGATCATGATCGTCAGACCAAGCGTTCTAGAGGCGACAAGCAAGTCAAGGGATTACTAGGACTCGAAGCCGTCCCTACAACTAAGTCTCGCAACCTGGTGAAAAGTTTGTTCGTGCCGACGAGTACAGGGAAATCGACCTTAGGACCGAACCACCAATGCCCTCCGCTGAATCCGCCATTCGGGGCTGGCAATCACATCTACTGCACCGATTGGCATCGGGTTTCTCTTCATCGACATGTTGGGCGACAGTGATGAGCCCAATCGAAATACTCACGCAATCCCGTCCAAGCTGGCCGCGACCGATCTTCGACCCGAGCATCGCAACTCCGGGTTCTCGACGAAGTGTAGCACAAGCATGCGGTACTGTGCAGGGCAGACGCTACGTAGGCTCCCTAGCGTTGGTGTTCGGAAACGTGAAATGATCTCGACCGTTTGGGGCTCTCTCCGGACAACGACGTATATGTCGCTCGCGCGTCCGAGATGGTATGAAGGTCTGAGGGCCGTCTGTGAGAAGAGTGGACGATTGGGCGGAGAGAAGGTCTCTCAGCGTGGCGAGAGAGTGAGGGGTGGAGTTGTCGATGGCGGCTGACGTATGCATACGCTTTCGTGCTGGTGAAGCAGCGGCAGCGAAGTCACGCAAGACGACATGGTCTCATCCAGCCATGACCACATCCTTGTTCTCTTTGCCAGATGCCAACTCTCCATTCACCTTCTCCGTCTCCAACGCTTTGCTCATCTTGATCTCCACGCTTTCCTTGACGGCTTCAGCTAACACCGACCTCGTCAGATTGGCCGCCTTGACCGCCTCGTCGATCAGCGTCTCCGTCTGCACACCGGCATCGCCTTTCATCCACAGTTCCGTAATCTCATCTCGCGATTGCAGATAAGCCACCACGCATGCCGCCTTGACATCGTGTTCCGATGGTGCAGGATCCAGTACCATCTGCGCAGCCTCCCCATCTCTTCCACGCCCATCACCACCCTCGTCCTCTCTCACCAACGCCGCAACCCCACCACTGACCAAATCCACACAGTCAATCCCCGCATCCACCAACGCGGCGCTCGCCACACTCACACACCCAGCCAAGACGCCCATCATCCCCCATCCACTTCCACCTCCATCACCGCGACCGCGACCCCACCACCCATCCTCCTCCCCCTCCAGCACCGTCACCACGATCTCCACCCCACTTTTAGGCCACCTCTCCCCAATCAGCACACCCCTCAACGCCGTCTCCAAATGCACGCCCAGATCCCTCTCCGCCGCATCCCGCACATAACCCCGGCGATGGCGCGTCGCGAACGGCGCGAACTTGACGTGCGTCGTGAGGAGTAAATTCGGGGAGAAGGCTGCGTTGCGCGGCAGCGGGCGGGGTCCGTGGACGGTGCAGGTGATTTTCAGGCTGCTCTGAGCTGGGACCAGTATCGCGTTGTTCGGTGGCAGATGTGGCGGGATCTCGTAGTATGCGCTTCCGGAAGCGGAGGGGACGACGCCTGTTTGAAGGAAGATCTTGCGGTGCTCGTCTGGTCTGCGGTGCCGAGAGGGTTGTTCGATCTTCACCTTTTTCGATGCAGCGAAGATGGGAGGTACGGTCCCGGCAGGAGGGCCATTGATCCGTCGGCGATCCGCTTGCATCGCGTCAGTGGTATCGTAGTCGTAGCATTAGCTATCGGAGTGATAACAGCAAACAGTACATGTACCGACCATGCACCTTAAGATAATCTCAAGAAACATGGAGCTTGCTTATCGATAACGGGCCGACAGCCGCGATCCCGCCGAGCCGCATGTGCGCACACGGCGCCACCCCGCCTCCCAAAGCGGCGTCATCCCGCGCGTGTGACTTGAAGACTGCCACTTTCCGCCCAGCACATGCGCATCAACTCTTCCCTACAGCAGCACGATCAACCTCGGGGAGTTCACCAAACCACCTACACCAGACCATTTCCCTCGAAACATGTGCGGCAGCGACATCTTCCTCGGCCTCCTCGCCGTCCTCTTCCCACCCATCGCCGTCTGGGTCAAGCGCGGTTTATGCAGCGTTGACAGCCTCATCAACCTCGCTCTCTGCTGTACATAACATAGCCCATCCACTCCCAGAAAGGCCCGAGTACTGACCACGTATTCCACAGGTCTCGGTTTCCTCCCCGGCCTCCTTCACGCTTGGTACATCATCGCCGTCACCCCGGACCCGACCTACGATGAACTCGCGCAGCAGGACCCGGAGCGTCAGCAGGGCGGTCGCGTGACGTACTATTACGTGCAGCAACAAGGGACGCCGCAGTATGCACCACCAAGGGGTCAGAGAGGTTATGGGACGGTGAACCAGGCTACGCCGAACCAGCAGTTCCCCGCTGGACGACAGAGTGGGTTTGTGCAGCCTCAGCAGGCGGCGGCAGGACCGAGCGGAGAGGAGGTACCGCCGTCATACCAGCAAGCTGTGCAGGGGGACAACAAAGTCCAGGGACCATAAAGAACGAATGAGACATGTGATTGGGGTGGCATTGAGCGAGCATGGGGTTGACAGGTGTTTGGTTTTGGTACAGACATAACCTTGCAATGTATGTACGACTTGGATGATGTTCAGTGACACTGATTTCCAATGCACTCCCTTCTCTCGGCGGACGGAACTTACTATGTAGCCTTCGAGACCATGGCGGTGGCGAGGAGACTGTTTCTACCTGGGAATCGGTTTGTGAGATCCATTGATACCTGGAATTGAGATGTGACTAGCGAGCGCTTTCGAGAATTGAGTTGAGACTTTGTCTTGCGGGCTCGCATCAGGAAGCGGCGGAGAAGACGGGTGAGGTTCGGTCGTGGTGGATGGTCAGGTGACGTTGGTTCAAGTTGTGTTGCTTCTGGGTCGCTCTTCCCTTACATCTCGCCCCACTTCACCTCGAGAATGAAACGACAATCACCTGACTTTCCGCTCCAACCACCAACGCAACGACTCAACAGAAACACCTCTAATATCAGAGTATGGCTCCACCGCGTTCATCCACCATACCACCTAAAAAACTAACAGCACGATCAACCATGTCGGCCTCGACAACAGCACCCCGGCCACCATCAGCCCAACAAACCCAGCATCCACCACCACCCTGCCGCCTCCTCTCCCTCCCCCCAGAACTCCGCAAACGCATCTACGACCAAACCCTCATCAACCCCACCTCAGAAGAACTCATCCTGACCCCGCACGCCACCACTCCCCCTTTGCTCCGCACCTGCCGCCAAATCCGCGCCGAAGGCACGAGCATCTACTTCAGCAAGAACCTCTTCCTCGTCGCCAACGGCGAAAGCGTTGTCATCCCCTGGCTCAAGGTCTTGTCGTACGACATGCGGAAACACCTCACCACCGTGCGGCTGTACACCAAGGTGACGGAGGAGGAAGGGATGAGGGAGAGGCAGGGCAAGTGGCGGGTGCTGTTGAAGCTGAATTCGGAGATCAGGAGGGCGAGGCTGGGGCGGCAGTTGAGGTTGGAGGTTTTCGTGATGGAGGCGGGTAAGGTACGGTGGACGGGGACGCCGTTGTCGTTGAATGGGAGGCGGGCTTCGCGGAGGGCGTCGAGGGAGGTGGCGGGCGGGTGAGGGAGCGAGGTGGGATGGCTGCTCTATGCCTGCTGACTGTCTGGTCGGAGATGCTTCTTGCTGTCGCTGAGAGGCACGCTGGGTCGGGTGCGCAGGTCTCGTTGAGAAAATGACAAGCGCATGGGTGTGGCGTCGTTGCTTGGGCTGGGG
>Ga0058704_10000276_pt1 | contig 28148 bp, 21 predicted proteins | sample AgamicMgSfe_FD_71363 | JGI IMG/M metagenome (GOLD analysis project Ga0058704, IMG submission 71363) | Agave microbial communities from Guanajuato, Mexico - Mg.Sf.e | ecosystem: Host-associated > Plants > Phyllosphere > Phylloplane/Leaf | place: Guanajuato, Mexico | collected 2012-05-30
GGGCCGGGCTGGGACCTCGCCTACGTCCGTGGCACACCCAACAATACCGGCGACCTTCTCGAGATGGCCGTCCGAGATGTCTCGGCGAAGCAAGCCGGGCAATGGTCAGGCTGCCACTCCACCTGCTGGGATGCCAACGCCCCGCCCGACTCCGGCGACCGACTGGTTTCGAACGAGTTCACAAAGTCTGGGTACCCCCTCGGGGTTATGATCAACTCGCAAGGGGAGCGCTTTGTCGACGAGGGCGTCGACTATCGGAATTACACTTATGCGATCTTCGGTCGAGCGATCCTGAACCAACCTAACGGCATCGCCTTCCAGATCTGGGACCAAAAAACCGTCCCCTGGTTGCGGAGCGAGGAGTACCGCGACGAAGTGGTCAAGAAGATACACGGATCCACCGTCGAGGAGCTGGCGGAGAAGTGCAGTGAAGTCGGGCTCCAGAACAAGGCCAAGTTCATCCAAACAATGAAAGAATACAACGCGGCTGCGCACGCCCATCACGAAGAGCATCCCAATCTCCAATGGGATCCAGCAGTCAAAGACGGCATCTCGACCCAGGCGACCTCGAAGAGCCTGAGTCTTGCGAAGTCGAACTGGGCACTCCCCATCGACGAGTCGCCCTTCCTGGCCGTAAAAGTGACTGGGGGCATCACATTCACATTCGGTGGTCTCGCGGTCAATCCGAAGACGGCAGCGGTGATCTCATCTGCCAACACTCGCGAAATCCCCGGCCTCTTCTGCGTGGGCGAAATGCTGGGCGGACTGTTCTACGGCAATTATCCCGGTGGCTCCGGTCTGACGTCTGGCGCGGTATTTGGGCGAAGAGCAGGCACTGCCGCCGCGCATGTAGCGGCCAAAGGCTCGCACGACGCGCATGGGCGATCAAGACTATGAATTCGAAGCCAACGCGGCTTGCACGCGTGAGGGTGTATGTTTCAAACACAGCAAGCAATCTAGACTGCGGCAGTGGTCTGTTTTCCAATCCTGCTGCCATTCTATCCATCTTGGACCCACCAACACCACGCTCAACATGAAATCCATCCCATGCAAACCGAGACCAAAGAAACGGTATGTACGAACAAACCCGGTCAGTCGTAAATCTCCAAAGGCGCCAGCCGGTCGATATTGTACAACCAATTGCTGCCACGCTCCTCTCTCTCGAGCCTGCAGAATCACAGTCAGCACAAGTACACTTTCGCCCGTTACAACACGAGGGTGAACATACCAATCGTAAGGCCAGCTGACCAGGTGACCCTGCACGAGCTTCAACAACCCTTCCGCATCCTCCTTGGCCAACACCTCCTCCAGCGCCGGCGCACGCGCTGAACTCTTGGTCGTGGCTCGCCGCCGCCGCTGCTTCTGAGAAGAGGTGTGTTGGAGACCTTCCGCAGAAGCCGGGTTGGTTTGTGTCGCGGTAGTCTCCGGCGCGCTGTTGGCGGGCTCGGAGTACTGCACCGTGCGTTGGCGAGTAAAGCTCGTGCTGTCCTCTTTGGACCTTTGAGGGCCAAGAATCGTTTCAGAACCCACATGCTCACTTTCAGCCCGCTTCGCGGCCTCTTTCTCGTCCAGAGGCGCAGTCTCCGGCGTCGGCACGGCGGTCGGTTCACTGCTCGCTCCACTTCCCGGAGAGCCTGGCGACCCGCCTCGGTGCGCCTCTTTCTCGTTCAGTTGTTGCGTGTGCGTTGGTTCGTCACTTGCTTTACTCCCAGGCCTCAGTTTGGCCATGGTGGTAGTGATCAAACTCTTACTCCTCGGTCTACCGTCGCTGAGCTTTCCGCTTGCCAATGAAGCCGCCATGCTCGCCGCTTCTGTCCCTCCGGATCCGGGCGGCCCGCTCTTATCGGGCGCTTCCCTCGCAGGGCGCGGCTTACTACTTCCCAAGCCCTGCGATTGCATGAACCGCTCGTTGTACTCGTTGAACTTCTCGTACTGCTTCCAGTCAAGGACTTCGCTGTCCGGCATGCAGCGGAACACGGCGCGATAAATCCTGGTGTTGTTCTCCGCGACCTGATCCCAGATTTCGCGGTAAAAGCCATCCACGATGGGATCTTGCATGCAGTCCTCGTGGATCTCGGGTCGGCGTAACGAAGAAAACAATGGATTCAGCATGTCGGTGGAAGAAGCTGACAAGCCGCGCGTCAGTGGAGGCCCTCCAATGTCCGTGTCATCCAGTGCAGGCAGTTCGGGCAACTTGGAACGGGGCAAGAAGCCCATAGAGAGGGTGTCCAGGCGCTCCGTAGGCCATGGCGGCCGGACGGGCGGTCGATCGGCCTTGCGCTCTCGCTCTTCGCTTCGGCGTTGCGCTTCTTGCTCTTGCTCAAGGGTCCGGATCCGCTTGCCGTCAGGTGCGTCTTTCATGCGAAGGACCTCACGACCGCGAGAGTCGACCATGGTGTCCGTCAGACCATAGTCACCCGCGTCGACCAAAGCTTTCATATTATCAAAGCCGTGGCCCTCCACATCCAAGTTCCTCTGCTCCCCTACCGTGGTGGGGCCCTTGCTCTGCGCCGTGGCGGTGGGCTCCTCGAGGGCCCGCTCTTCCGACGGTTCTTGTAGAGTGCCAGAAGAAGCAGCCTGCGTGGTGCCAGCCCAGCCGTGCACTTCCAACCTCTGATGAGATTCCGTGTGCGGAGCATTAGCCTCCAGATTCCTTTCCGTCAGTGGCACACTGTACGACGGCGTCTGCGGTGGCGTCTCGAAATAGTCTTCTTCGCGGTATATCCTCTCCATCTCTTTGTCCTGCATCTCCCTTTCTCTTTTCGCCTGCTCTCGTCGATAGATTGCATCCACATCGACCCCCAAGTGTTCTCGCATGAGCCTTTTGCGCAACGTATGCGGGAACTCACCGACTTCGTAACGCTTGCCTCCCATAAACGACGGCAACATCTTGGTATCCGTCACCACGGCCGCGACTTCACTGTCTCGCGAGCCCAGCATCGACCGCTCGTTGATATTGGCGGAACCGATGATGGCCGTCCGGTCGTCGACAACCATACACTTGGCGTGGATGTACAGCTGCTCGGTCGTCAGACATTTCCTCGGCCCGATCTTGCCCCACTGCCGCAGGCTGTAGAAGCGAACGTAATCTTCCGGCTCGATGCCTCTTGCTCGCAACCGCCCAAAGATGGAAGTGTCGCCGCGGCAGATGGAGCGGTATTGGCACTGCATGATGAGGCGCACGCTCGTACCATCCTGGCTGTCAACGCTGTTCTGGAAGCCGGGCATGAGCGGTATGACGAGGCAGGCCTGCCACGTCTCGCCGTTTTCGTGCGCCTGGATCGCTCTTTCCACAATAGCGTCACCAATCTTGTTGTGCATCGGCGTATTGTCAACCACGCAGGAGGAGATGTAGAATTGGTTTTCGATGTACACGAAGTGCTCCGAGTTTCTTATCAGGTGGCAGTATGCGTTCATGATGCTGTGCTCGACCTTGTTTGGCGTGCCAATACTCCACGGACTGCACGATCTAAGGATCTGGATCTGGCATGTCCCCGTCATGCCCAAGCGCTCGAGTTCCTGTTGCTCATACTCCGGTGGCGGTATGAGCACGGGCGTGGGCCGTGAAGGGATCCGAGAGCGCAGAATGTAATTCCAACGCTGCACAAAGTGTCTTCCCACGTCACGCGCGGGCTGACCGATGATCTGCATCGCAATGTCGTGCCATGGCATGCGTGGAACTTTGGTACGATCGTACATCTCCTCGTACGGGCGGTCGAGGGCGTAAAAGTCCTGCACGCGAGGGTTCGAGTAGTCTTTTCCAGGCCAGACCTGGCAGTGCTCACTGTCTCTCGGCACGTCGCAGTCGAGCTCGAAGCCGGTGAGCTTGTCATCGGTCAACGCGTGACACGGATCGTCCCATCGCCCAAAGCATAGATCCACTCCACCGACAAACGCCATCATGTTGTCGACGACGACGAGCTTCTCGTGATGCGCCCAAAAGAACTGGTTCTGACGAAACTGATTCGGAGATCGCTGTATGCAGATGTTCTCGTGCAGGTCAAGTAAACTCCATTTCGTGTACTCGGAATCGATCGGGATCGCAGACTCAATATTTCGGTAAACGATAACAAAAATCTTGACGCCCTCTTGGGCCTTTCGTTGCAGGAGCCTGTCGAGCCGCCACTTCTGACTGATGGCTGCCGGACGGCGCATGTAGAGCTCAGGACTGAGCCACCAATCATGTATGTAGACAAAGTCTTTGGCGTTATCGATCGCCCTACTGACCTGCCACATATGGTCCCGCCCATCCACCAGCCAACGCGCCCAGGCGTTGCTCCGGACCGGCGCGAACGAAGCAAAGCGCTGCTTCCTCGCCCACACAGTGTTTTCCATCATCTGATTCAAGCTCTCCTGGAATTGAAGATAGTGCTTTTCACTCTTGGCAAGGAGTTTGAGCTTGCGCTCGGAATTGTACAGCCGGATCATGTGGTGCTTCGACCCCGTCGTGCTGTCGGCTGCCACTTTGGCCATATCACCGGGTGTCTTCTGGTCAACAACCCGCTTCTTAATCTTATCGGTGCGAAAATCGGAGTCCACCAGAAACACGTCGTATGGCGTGAGACTTTCGGGTCCATCGACGCAGACAATATAGCTGTGCCGCACTAGAAACCATCGCGGCTTGTGTCGCACCTTGATCACATTAGGGGTAGGCACCGGAAATTTCTTCCTCAACTCCCGGTTCCTCCTCGACGTAATGGTGAGCATGCCTTGTTTGCCCTGGAAACCTCCCTCCGCGCTCAAGCGAATGGCCAGGGCAGAGACTTCCAAGAATCTGCACAAGCGCGTACTGTCCGCGCGGAAGATCAGCCATCTGATCATCTGTTGCAGGTAGGTCTCGAGCTTCTTGCGTTGCCGTTCATTGTACAACTCTCTTTGTCGCGCGTTGAGCGCATTAGGGTCCGTCGCTGCAGCTCCGTCCAGGCCACCCGTACTGGTGCGACGAGGCGGAGCGAAGGAAGATTTCCGTCGCTTGTGCTTGGCAAGTCCGGGTCGCGAGTCCGTCCCGCTGGCTTCACCGGCGTTGCCGTCGAGATTGTCCGGCACTTCCTGATCTTCTACCTCATCTTGGAGCTTATCAAACAGGCCTCTCGCACCACGAGCGTAAGGAAAGGCCGACTTTGGGAAGCGTGGCATCTTGGCCTTGGTCTTGTCTTCACCGCGCAGATGTCGGAATTTTTCGGCGGCGGCTTGACCTTTGTATTTGATGTGTAGGTTGGCGAAATCCTGCAACGTACGTCGTACAGTCCATTGCATGCGGGCGGGCCCATTGCCGTACTCCAACTCCACCCGGAAAACCAGATGTCGGTCGCCAGCCTTGTCTTTACGCATCTCGGAGTGCGTGATGCGAATCTTGAGCTGTTCCAATAGCACCGGGACTTTTCGATGGTTGTGCTCGTCACGTTGAAACATGCTGGCGAACACCAGGGCCGCCGGCGCACCAGCAAGCAGTTCCGCCATCAATTGCGCAGACTTTTGATGATCGACACGCATCCTCTCGTCCCGCTTCCGTTGCCCTAGCATCCTCAGCCCAGCCTTCACCTGCTTCCACTTCTGTGCGCTCGTGCTGCTTTGTCGATCGGCGCGCATGCGGAAGGGCGAGGACCCGGATCCGTCGAGACCACCGAAGCCTGTCAAGCGCCTCAGATTGCCAGGTCGGCGGGCTTCGGTCGGTTCGCCAACTTGCTGCTGCTTGCGAGCAGAGTAGCTGAGGCCACGGGCGCCTTCGACACCGCGGCGCCAGGCACTGCGAATACGATCCCTTCCTTCATCTTCAGAGACGCCTCCGCGTTGGTCATCCCCACTAAGGTCGGACGCCGTGTTACCTATTGACGAGGCCTGTGGGCGGGAATTTGCACCAGCTTGGTGATCGCGCATGAACGAGGCGAAGCGAGATGCCATGGGCGTGGCGGGTGCAGATTCATTCCCGGTGGGCAGTGGTCGTCTGCTCTTTCTCCGCTGCTTCCTGGGTCGAATGTCGCCAACCTCGTCTTGGTGCTCCACATCTTCTGATTCGGCGTCCGCATCGGCCGCCTCACTCGGTTCGAGGGGATATGTTGGTTCGCTGCGTTCTGATTGCGGCGATAAAGCAGCGGTGGGTGTCAGGAAACCCGTACTGTTGCTGTATCCGCGCACGTGACCTGAAGATGAGGGAGAAGCAAGAGCCTTCAGCTTCGTGAGGAAAGACCCTTGCCTGTCCTTCATCTGAGGTGTCGCGTTGCCATTCTCACCAGCACCTGCGTCCATGTCCAGGGCGGTCGTCTTGCGCAGTGACGTCGGCGTCGGCTCATTCTCTGTCGTGTCTCGCATAAACTGCACGCTCCGCCGATGAGGTGGCGTGGCCAAACCAGGGCCGTTCTGTCTCTGGCTACCTACGACGGGTGGCGGTACCCCGGAACTCATACCGCTCTTGAGCAAAATGTTTGTCGGTGGTGGCGACACTTCGCCCGGTTGCGCGCCCCACGGGAAACTGGCACTGGATGTTCGCGGACCCCACTGTCTGCGCGTTGATGCAGATATGCCCGTCCCTACATCTTCTTCACGTTCAGGCAGACTAGGCAATTCTTCGTCGCCCAAGCTTGCCAGGCGCTGCTGAGTCCGTAGCGGTGAGGAGACGTATCCATTCATGACTGCCTGCTTCATCTCTTCGAGGTTTGGTGGGGCGAGGGCACTGTCGGGGGAGACATCTCTCGGAGATCGGCTTCCCAGCGATACACGTTGCCCGTCCCTCATCGCTGGAGCAGGCTGTGGAGAAGCCTCCATGGTCGCCATCGCTGCTGCGTTCCCGAACCGTAGGAGCAGGAGATTCCGGCCCACAACTCCCCAGATCGACCTCTTCCCTCCCACCGACTCCGCTTGGCCGGCCTCCCAGCTATCCTGACTGCGTCTCCTACACCAACGCGACCACCCCTAAGAGTCGCGTTGCTGTAGATGTCCCTTGTCCGTCATGTTCGCTCGTTTCAATCCGATACGTCTTGCGGAAACGGTGTGATGATGTGAGGGCGTGCAAGTACATTACATAAAATGAAGTTGAGATGTGGGAGGTCTCGCCGAGGTCTGGAGTCCAGGGGCCGTCTCAAATGCGGGAGCGGCCGCGCTTACATAACCCACATCATCAATGGATCCCGTCACATGCAACGTGGAATATCAGACCTCAGATCCTATTCGTCCTCACACGTTTTTCATGTATTTTTCATTCATCACATATGCAAATTCAACAGCGTATCCCATACCACTCTCTCTCAGCGCCACTTCACCGCGTCGCTGTTCGTCTGAGGTTACCGAGCCGAGACTGACGCCTGCCTCAGCCAAAAGATAGCATCAGCGTCAGCATCACGCCCGTATCCATGGTATGCCTTATGTACGATCCCAGACTTGGGCAAAGACAATACGCATCTTTGAATGGCGAAACTCACACTGCGCAAATCTCGGACTCTAGGAAGCTAGCCATAGATCTTCCCATCAGCCTGGAGACATATGGTGTCGATGAAGCCCTTAGACTACCTACGCGAGGCACGACCCACTGACGCTCGCCGTTTACGACAACATCGTCGCTTCAGTCTTGCATCCTCTGAACCGTTCAATGGTCCCTTGGTTTGCATAGTCCTTGGGCAACTCGGAAGCGGGAGAGTGGCGATCGTGGGTCTGGATTGGTACGTGATGTGAATGTCCAACCACCTATGTATGTGACGTCGCGAGTCTGCTCGGCTCTGACTTTACTGAGTTATGCTCAGCTGCTATGCGAGCTGGTCCATCATTGACCCGTAGTGCACAGTCGGCGCATCCACGACGGCATGGGTGGGTGAGCTCAAGTACACCATCACCCAAATGGGCGAAGGGTACAGCATATTTCCGTTGACACACAGCATTAGTTGCCACGCGTTTGTTCAAGAGGGACTTCTTCGAGATATTGCTGGCATTTTATCGTTCACCGCCGCCGGACAAATTACCGTGATGGTGCGATGGTGGACTTCACATCCCCATCAACGTCACTACACTCCTCGTTGACCGATGTACGGATATTGACCCCGATTTCTGGGCTCTTTTCTGTTTCTAATAAACGGAACGGCCGGTTCGAAGACCGGATCGCCACGATGTCCTGACTATCTCCTAGACGCCATGGACACCGATCTGTGGGAGGTTGGGACTTGGCCGTCCCCAGGTCGCAATGCCCTGGCCTTCCAGGCCGGTATCGATGCGATCGATGCTTCCTTCACCACCGATTCAGCGCCACGTCAACCCATCGCACGAGTGGAGGAAGCAGTGCAACGAGACAACAAAGTAAGTAACCCTTCTGTCAACGATCGAAGCGGACGCTCGGAGAAAGAACAGTCTGTGGGCAATTCGATGGCCGGAAGCATTGATATAACGAGCTGTAACTCGGCAAAAAGCCCGGGCGGCGCTCCAGCAATGGCTGTTGCTCCCGGCAAGTACAATTGGCAGCACGAAATGACCCCAGAGCCACAGCGCTCTATAGTGGATGGGCATGCGAAGCTAAATGGAGAGCAAACAAAGCGTTCTGAGGCTGCACATCGTGATCTAACAGTAACAAAGAGTCTGATCGCTACCGACGCCTTGGAAAATCCCCAGCAGGTGGAAACTCTATCGAAATCAAAAAGAAGTCACGAAGTGTGGATTGTGGGATCGGAGTATCGAAAGGAACAGGATCAACCCTCATCTCGAGAGCCATCTCACAACCCTGGCGCTGCCTCCACCAGACAACAGCAGACTTCGGCAGTCCCACAATCGTCCCCAATCATCATCACTGCTGGAGTTTCCGGCATGAACGCTATCATGACTTCAAGCACCGGCAAGAGCTCGCTCATCGCAGAGATGCGGGTGGAAGAAGAGGAAGCGGACAAGGCGTCTCGTGATTCATCATCGCTTAGCTCTGAGCGAACGATACCGAATGTCGATCCGTCCGTCCGAACCAAACGACGCCTTTTCGAAACAGAAGACGACACAACAAAAGATCTCCAGAGCTCATCAGCTCGCTATGGTGCTAATCCTGAGGTGCTTAATAATGAGGCGAAGCCATCACGGCATGATCTACTTAATCCCTCCAAAACATCATTGGCACCAGCTTCAGCGAAGGCAAGACAAGATGACCCAAACACGCAGCCTGGAGTAAATCCAGAAGAGCCTTCTCAGAAGTCAAAGTTCAACGAGAGCAAGGACACAACCCGTGACCCAGCAATAGTCATCGGAAGCGACGGTGCGTTCGAGGATGTCCTCTCGGATTCACCAACCCGGAAAGGCAGGAGGCATAGCTTCGTGGAAGAAAGGTCGCAAGCACGTTCAAAGAACAGTGATTCGAGTAGGCCGTGGTCAGGGACGCGGACAGCGAAACGCAAACGCGAGAACAGCACGAGCGCAGCTCCTACAACGAAGCGAAAGCAGCCGGCACGAAGAGCGAAGGTGGGAGCAGGTGAGACAGCGACGATACCCTCGTCGGATAGACAGGCCAACGTCCGTGATGAACATTCGGCCTCGCAGTCTGAGACTCTACATGAAGAACCTGCTGCCAAGAAACTCAGAAGCGTGAAGCGTAGGTACACAAACGGCAGAGGTGACAAACATGCGGCGTCGTCAGATATGCAAGCAAGCAGTGACCGAGAGACAAAAGAGACGATGAAGAGGCAATTGGCCACCGCCCTCAGCCCGCCGGGCCGGACGAGGGCACAGCGACGGGCAGCAGCCGATGCAAAGCGAACTCTTGCCGCAAAGAAGTAACATGAGATGGATTGAGCCATTAACGGGTCCTCGTGCAACTCCGCTGCAATAGCATTGTCTCCAATACCGCTGTAAAAAAGCGCATCATCCTGAGTCTATTGAACGATCCTCTCCGCTTGAACGCACCCAAAATCTCGCGAGATCTGCTCCACGATCGAATCTATCTGAATCGCAGTGACATCGCTAGCCCTTGACAAAATTCCACAAATGTACAGCATTAGCCAGCAGTGGCGTGATGAGCGCAGTAACAACGTCCCTCCCGTCGAGCTTCCGTGGCCGCAGAATGTCAATCGCGTCAGATCTATCGCTGAAAATCATCGACGCCAACAGCAACATCGACCGTACCGTCAGGTCCAACAATGTGACCACAGGCGGTATACCGAACGCAAAGCGCTGAGCGAGAAAGACTTTCGTGACAGTGCGCCGATACACGTCGCTGTCGTCACGTCTGCCCAAGACGAAGCGATCCAGTTCCGAATGCGCGCAGCTTCTGATATCGGTGATTTGAAACTCGTGCTTTTCCGGATAACTAACAGGAGCCGGTGGACACCGTAACCGCCTCAACCAAGCCCATCGGATCTGCTCAAACATGGGCAATGTCATACGCTGACCTGCTACCGCCGCCTCCTCCATCCGTCGGATGGCGCCGAGTAAAACAGGGAGAAGATCTGCGCGCTCGACACGCGCGGTTTGGTTCTTTTCGTCCGTGGCCAGACACTCGCGGTCAAAGGCTTCTTTCGCATGCGCGTAGTGGACGAAGCGGCTATAGAAGGCCGGCGAGAGGACCTTGATAGTCAGGGTTCGCTTGTGATCCTCTTCGTAAGTGTAGCCGGGAGAGTACAAGACCACCTCCCTTTGCGCGCTGTGCGCAGGCTCATAAATGACGCGTAGCGGTTTGTGCGACTCGGTGACGGCGCACGTCAAAAAGGCGCGGAAGAAGGCCTCCAGATGCTGTTCTTCACTCGTGTACGCACGTCCGAGGCTGGTCCCGGCGACCTCGGGTCTATACCAGACGTGCAATTTGCGGCGAAAGAAGAGCTTCGAAGCCTGCCATACGATCCGGGGAAATGTAGCGAATCCGACCCAGCTCCATGCCAGGATGAACTGTGCAGTCGCATACGTGGAAATGTGCGTTGGGTCTTTGGGCTGACCCTCGGACCACACGCGGGCTACAAGCTTCGCGTGGTCTTTGGAGGAGCGCAGCACGATGGTATTATCGATTCGGACATGGCCAGCTTCTTGAGAAGCTGCCAGAGGATCGACGGCCTTTAGAGAGTACGAGCCCTTCCGGCTGTTGAAGGGTGACACGTGAAAATCCTTCTCCCAGACCTCGCTGAAGACGAGTGTATTTGTTGTTTTGCCGTTGCTCGGTCGGGTTGGATCGTCCTCGGCCTGGTGTTTTGTGCCGTCGGATTCTAACAGGTACATGCGCCGCTCACCGAACGTATTGTTCACTTCGAGGATCATATATCGCAGCTGTGTGTCCGAGTCATACAGGTACCAAAACGACACCGGATTGAAACTGTAGCCCAGGAAGCGCGGTGCCGTGACGAGGTAAGCAAATGCATAGTCTCGATCGGTGACCCCCTGGGTATGCAAGTATCGCTTGAGTTTCTCGGCAAGGCTGAACTGGCCAACACCACGGTCCAAGTAGTCCGCAGGATTGACGACGAACCACCCACGCTGTTGGCTGTCAACGGAAAGCACGGTACTTATGCGGCCCCGGACCCCGATAGGGATCCCGACGAGCAGATAGGAATACCCGAAGGAGTGTTTTCGTGGGAACATCCGCGAGTGGGCCGTCTTGCTTGGGAACAGCAGCGGCGGGAGCACTTGCTCATCGATGCGTTGTCCGTACGGCGGCTCGTCCAAATCTTGCTTCGCTTTCAGGTGGTGGCCGCGGTAAACGATGGATCCCGCGAGCACGCTACACACTGCAAGCAGCGAGGAGATTTGAACGCACAAGCGTGTTGTTGGGTCTGTGACATCGAGCCATCTCCTATTTCCTTCGCTTATGAAATGCCAGGCTCCGGTGGAATGGCTGTAGACAGCGTGCAGGATCTCGAAGATCACCAGATCTTGAAGCCAGTTGAGATCTTTGCCCACGATTCGCAGCACCCATACCGGCTGGAACAGCACTATCCTCGCAGCGTAGGTTCGTTTGGGTGGCGTGAAGATGCTCCAGAGTAGGGTGGCAAACGCCCAAGCCAAAGTCAGTGTCGTCCTTGTAGAAATTGGATGATTTTCGCCTTGGGTGAATGTGGAGCCATCTGTTGTCGCTCGCATCTCCGTAACGGGCCTCGTTTTAACCTCCAGCTCAGAGTACAGAGGACGCCTCGTGAGGCAAGACGATTGTTGACAACGACCACATGTCGGATGCAGATGGCTACATGTATGTCGTACTAGACATGTTGGACGTAAACTGGCGGTGATGATGATGATGATAATGTACCCTATGTAAGGTACGTACCTGTGCTAGGTACATGTACTTACGCCGTTCGCCGGATTACCTTCTTGATATCTGGCGGGCCTCGCACTAGCTCCTCAAGCGAATTATTAAAGATCTCTTCTTCGCCGACAAGGAATTAGAAAGATAGAATATCACTTTGGCCCATGCTAACTCTTCACGCAAAACGAAAGACATCTAGGACTCATACGACGAGCTCATCAGAGTCAACATCTTCAAAGATCGGTACGAGATCCAGTTCGGACGTGAAGTCGGGTTTGGTCAATCATCGTGAGTCTGCCGTGGACTGGATTGCAAGACGGGACGCGCGAGGACTGCGACTGTAGAGGGGCAGATTTCATAGTTGCGAATGTTAGGGGTTAGAAGACGTGTATCGTCACTATCGCGGTGGCGATCACGGGTCAGCCGTAGAGACTTATATTCTTCGAAATGGGACTACACTGCAGCGGATGATGTACATGCAGCGTTCCTCCTCCTATTGTACAGGCTTGCTGCCAATCCGTTCAGATGGCTGATGCATCTTAACGACCGCGTCCCATCTGCTGCTTCCCCATCTTACCCTTTGGTAGCGGCTGTCTGGCTTGCGCCATCACCGGCTCCTCGACTTGCTGCAGTTCGATCTGTCTCGCAGCCTCTATCGCCGCGACACCACTAGCCACGGTGTCATCTTCCACCTTCCGTCCTTCCTCGAGAAGCTTCGCCTTCCTTGCTTCCCCCAACACCCTCTTCCTATCCTCCGTCAACAGCCACGCCGTCGGAAACTGTAGTCGCTTCTTGGGCTTCGAGTGTCGCGTGTCGAGAGGGACATCCTCGAACGAATCGGCCTCAGGGTCCTTGGCCTCGGCGATGAGTTTCTGGATCGTGTCGCCGAGGTAGCGCTTGTTCTGCGCTTGGGTCTCGAAGCTCTCACAGCTCATCTTGACGATGCCGGTTTCGGGATCGTATCGTGGACCGGCGAGCTTCAGTAGCTTGATCTTGTGTTTCTCCTCCAGATTCTGCAATGCATCTGGCCGGAACTCTACAACCACCTTCCGTGCTGCAGGATGCACTTCACCCATGTACGTTGTGTATCGCCATCTCAGCGGCTGCTCAGCAGGTGACGGGGAGTGGTAAGGTTGGGCGAATTGCGACAGCATTGGCATCTCCCACGCGGCGAGGCGGATCATCTCACGCAGCTCGCGGTGCTGGTCCAGCTCGGCGTGACCGAGCGAGGAGATCTCGTCATCTTCGTACGCCGAATCGATCGTGGCATCAATTGATGCTTCGGGGAAAGGGGTGATGGACGTGTTCTCTTGTGGTTGTCGCGCCGGTTGACGAGGGGTGTCGGAGAAGGGGCGTATGGACTGCTGCCATTGTGTGAAGCCTGGTTGTCGGCATCTGCACAAGGACCTTGGTCTGGGAAAGTGCCGAGTGGCTTGGTAGCAGACTCGCTTGGCGGGTGTCGCCATGATGATATTGTCCAGCTGGCTTCGGTAAGGTAATGTATCGTGTGGTGCTCTCGACCTTTCACCAGCCCATCATGGTCCGTGTCCACGACCCGGAGCGGTTCCCCAATGAAATACATTATACATGTAATCTAGTGGAGGCTTTTAACAGCTTCACATGTGGGCATCATGCAGCCCCCACCCATACATTATTATCATATTCCTCATCTCCCCCCAACCCCCATCGGTCAGCTCTTTGAAGACGTGAGCATGTCGCGGGCTTCCTATCGTCCTCAAACATGGCCCCAAAGACGTGCTTCGTCACCATCGGCGCGACCGCATCCTTCGCCGCCCTCATAAAATCCACACTTTCGTCGCAGTTTCTCGAGGCGCTGCAGAAGCAAGGCTACACCGATTTGGTTGTCCAGTACGGGCAGGATGGAAAACAGCTCTACGAATCCGCCGTGCAGCAGTCCGGTGTTGCAGCAAAGAGTGATATCAAAGTGAGCGGATTCGACCTGGACAAGGCTGGCCTGGGACGCTACATGCGACAAGCCCGGTCCGGTGTCGTGATCTCACATGCCGGTATAACTTAGCACTTCGCCCTCCAACGTTTTGGCAACACCACTAAGAAAGACGCGCACAGGCTCCGGCACCATTCTCGAAGCGCTTCGTACCGCCGCTCCCATCATCGTCGTACCGAACGCCGATCTACTCGACAACCATCAAGTTGAACTTGCCGAAGTGCTCGCGGAGCAAGAATACGTCGTGTACGGCAAGCTGGATGCTCTCCCCGCAGCATTGGAAGACGCCGAAACCTTACGACAGCGACAAAAGCAGTGGCCGCCACCCAACAGCGGCGTTCATCGACAGGCTCAAGGTCTGAAGGGCGTCCTTGACGATGAGATGGGTTTCTTGGATTAGTAGAGCTTTGCGCGCGAGCAGGGACGGTGTGGGCAGTGGAAGGATACAAGGTCATTGTTGCGACACGTGTTAAACACCTGATGCTGGACTGTCAGTTTGCGCGCATACGACAAAGCGCATGTGGATATCCCTCGCTTGCTGTTGACAATTGGATTGCTAGCGTGGCAAGCATTTTTGGAAGATGCCGCCGTGCACCACTCACTGTCTATGGCACGGGATGTATCGACGACATCAGTACATCGAGAAGCCGTCCCACATCATTCTCTAGCCATCAGACAATGAGCGGTTACTCCAGGTTTAATCTTAGCACTAAACCTTTGTGCTGGATCATTATCACGTGGCAAGAAGAATCGTGCAGTCACCGAACGCGCCGCCTTTGTTTCCTTTTTCTATGTTCATTGTTTGCGCATTGGCAATATTCCAGTCCTTTGATCCTTTCAGCTCGCTATCCCCTGCAAATACTCTCCTGCAGACTCTTCGTTTCCTTTCCAACAAGTTTCTTGCAATTCTGATTTCCGTAACCTTCTCCCTTCGACGCATTCCCAAATACTGTTCTTACTCACAACATGCTTTTCCAGGTTCTCTCGCTGGCCCGGAAATTCGGCCAGTCAAAGTCGTCCGCCAATGCCTCCGCAGTACGAAAACCGCGCAGCAGGGCTGCGAACCTTCGCCTCTTCGCACTTCTTCCGGTTCTCTGCACCGCCATCGCCTTCCTGCTGTCCTTCCTCCTAGTTTATGCCGGACATAAACCAGGGATGATGGAGGAATACGCCGTCTTCACTCTCAACACCTCCCGCATCGGTGAGAACATGCTACAAGAGCTCGATGCGAAAATCGAATCAATCCACTTCAAGCGATCCGAGCCCGTTTTTCTCCCAACCGCCACAGCTACTACCACACCCACAATCACTGCTGCGCCGACTACTATGATTACAATGGCTCCGCGCGGACTCCGCTCCGACCTTACCTCTTTGCAGAGTCACGCCGGCAGCGCCATCCACTCAGCCGGGTCTGCTGTGCAGAGCAAGGCGACCTCCATCGAGTCCGAAGCCGCCAGCGTCGCCACGAGCGCACTTGCAGCGGCAGAAACCAAGATCATCAACGCCGTGAACAAAGTCTACGAGGGAATCATTGCCGATCTACATCTCCAGGATTTCTACAGCATCCACATCAGTAGCAGCTGCACGGGCACGTACGTCTTTCAAAATGGCACAAACGTCACAGTGGGCACCGGCGGCCTCCCTACAGTGAAAGGCGCCAACAGTGTCCACAGACATGTCGATGACTGCTCGACTCGCTCTGCGCTGGACCCGATGTCACTTATCAGAGTCTTGTACTGGATCGGAATTGTGTCCACCGGTGGAGCACTCCTCGCTGGCATTGCAGGCCTCATCCTGCTCCCCTCTCACGCACGCAAGTGCTCACTCATCAATATCCTCGCCACCCTACCAGCCTTCGTGTTCCTCGGTCTCGCCTCAGCTGTCACGCACGGTCTCGCCTTGGGTGCCTCCAAGCTCATCAACTTCGTCGGCTCCGACATTGGAGTGGCCGGTTACATGGGCGGCAAGTTCATTGCGATGACTTGGGCTACGACCACACTGTTGCTGGCCAACCTGACATGCTGGGTATTGATATTCTTCCTCGCTGGACGACACAAAGAGGAGGGTGTATCGGTTCAGGGCCAGGGGTTTGGGTGGCCAAGCTTCGGAGCGAAAGAGCGGAATCGTCCGGACAGGACAAGTGGTGTGGCGATGCTGCCCATTTCTCGTCCGATGCCGGTGCATGATCGCAACGGCGTGCCGATGATCTAGAGAAAATTGTGCGGGTTTGATAAGGACGATTGCCAGCAGAGACGCAATGCGTATGCAAGCCGATAATATAGCATGTAATCCAGTTGTTATCCGTGTACACTCGACTGAACTTCGCTATTGTATCTGTATACCTAGCCTGACCATCTCCGTTATCGAAACGCTGAACTTTCCCGTGCACAAGGCCTACGATGTCTGCCATACCTTATGTCTGTAAACCAGCCGAACTTCCTAAAAGAGCATTAGCGTGCTTCGCATCTGAGAGAAACTCCCGTCACGTGACATCGCTCGAGATCGGCGTTGTGCGCTGCGGTGCGCTCGGTTTGATCGTTCGCGCTGAACACAATGACTTCCCTGCCGTGAACAACAAGACCTCGACCGCGATGACGACGCCCACAGCCTCCCATCCTCCTCAACCGTCATCAGCATCGAAAAAGTCTACGGGCCATGCGACGCCCCTCCTCCTGGGCCTTTCTTCGCCCGCTCCACGCAGTGTACCATCACCCGCCGCGGCACGCAAAGACCAGGCCGGCAAGACGCCCATCAATCATCCGACAACCGGCTCATCACAAGGTAGCAAAACGCTAGGCGGCACCCCTATGGTCCACAATCCGAGCCAGCATGGCATTGCGGGAGGCCCTTCGCCTGGCGTGAACACGCTGATGTACGGCACGCCCATTGGGCTTGGAGTAGAAGGTATCACGCCGAGCGTTTTGAACCTGCCTACACCGATTATTGGCGGCCTGACAATGACCACCTCGCTCTCCGAGTTGGGGTTGACCAGCTCTCTCGGAGGGTCGAAACCGAACGAGGATGAACAGCGCAAGACCCGCATGCGTAAGATACTCAAGGGCATCGGCGTACGAAAGGGAAGAGTCAGCGAAGAGGGCATCGCACGCGTGAGCAGACGCGTGGGCTTCACCAACGACATCGATGTTGAGAAGTTGTCGCGCGATCAGCAAGAGCGCATAGTGGGTAACCGCAAGATTGCCATTGCTGGCAACAAGGTTCTCGTAGAAGTAGATCTGAAGAATCACGTGCCACAGGAAGTTGTGGTCATGTACGATACGGAGAACTCGCACCTCACCGAAGAAGCCGACGCGGCAGGTCAGCTGCTTCTGCGCGACCTTCAGGTTTCCGATGGCCTAGCTGCGAAATCGAAGCTGGATCGCTTTGCTACTAATCTCCACCGTCTGGCCAAAATCGATCGGTTGAGCTCTAACCAGGTGAACTGCTTTGAGGCGCTCAGTGGAATACACACTAGCCTAAATCGTCTTTACCTCGCCCAGAAAAAGACTGCGTCGGACCTGCAAGTAACGTGCCTACACGCTGGAAGGCCGACGATGCACGCAAACGGCAGAATCGGGATGGCCATTGAGTACTGGCAGCAAGACCGATACATTGCCTCAAGGTCGCCCTCAGACCAACCTACGGACACTGATGGCGATACAGCAAATGACTCGACGTATAGCAGCAGTCGCTTTACGCTTGGTATAGGGGTAGAAAGCTCCCACGCTGGCCTCTATCCGTCCCTTCGTGTGTCCGACCACTGGCTGGCGGACCCGCTCGATCTGGCTACATCCGACTCTGGCGGCAGCATACCGTGGCAGGAACCACCATCCACAACCATAATTGCAGGTAGTGACGAGGTCGGCTCCATGGCCATCGACGGGAGCCAGAAGTTACCGGATCTGCGCTTCACCGCCACGCTCGATCCACCTGTCGTGATGCCATGGCAGACTGCTTCAGCGATCATGCAAAACTGTGGTTTAACAGGGGTACAACCCTTTGTCCATTGGCCGACCTGGCACTCGATGCTACTCGGCCAGGCTTTGCCACTTGCGGCATCCTCCGCCAACGGACCAGTGGCGACTGCTGAGCAGACCGTCTTGTCAGTCCGCGATGGCGAGGAGGCGGAGGTGGTTCATTCCTACAGCCTCGATATTGCGAAGCCGGAGATTGCTATCAGGTTGGAGGAGCTTCCGTTCTCGCATCCAAGGCAGCTGGTAGAGGCACTTCCCATCTTGAGACAGTGGGCGTGCTTCGGGACGTGCGTGAAGGATGCCTTCTCTACATACAACTTCCAGGCTCCCTCCGCCCAGACTGTTCCTGACGGTCGATCTACCTCTCTCGAAGACTTACTGCGCTCACCACCTTTCGAGCCTCTCGCGCAATCGTTGAAGAAGATACCAATCAGCATAGCTCTCGTCACATCGCCAACACCCACGCTCGACTTGGTTTTTGCTGCAAATGGAGAAACCACGCTTCAAAACTTCAGCGTGCAAGTGCTCCCGAATGCCCAGATCACTGTTCTCGATCACAGAGGCCTCGGGGACAGCGACAGCTTGCTGGATGATGGTTGTACCAAGGCGACAGAGTTGACTCACGCGTTGGAAAAGTGTGGCGATCTCGGGGTGTGGATAGAATGGATCAGGAACCGGGAAGGGTGGACTTCGAGCACAAATTGACACTCCAGGTCTGTTGTCTTCGTGAACGAAGTACACCTCAGCACAGAGTCCACGACGACACAATGGGACATTTGCAATATTCACCCAAGGCCAAGTATGCACAAAGGCTCTTGGTGCCTTTTTCCTTCAATCCCCTTTGTCGTCTTTGTTTTCACGACTGAACAAACACATTCATTCGAACAAGACATTGTGCTTGTTAGTTATCTTTTGCCTGGGCATTCACTTTAACTGTGTTGCTATATATCGTAGCACGCAGGTAAGTCCCCTTCCCTCTCGTCCTTCTCTCCACCGTCCCTCCCAACCCAGCTCCCTTCCCTCCAGTCTGTTTCCCTCGACACAGCCTCGGAAGGTCAGCGGCTCGCGAGCTCGGGGTCTGGTCCAAACAAACATGTGCTACACCGCCACCGTCTACCACCTCGCCTGCGGCCACTACAACGCCGTCGTCAAAGATGCTTGTATCCGCGCCAACTCTCAAGCGGGCTTGAGTAAAGGCTGCTTCGATACGGTCGATCTCGGCATCGAGTCGGTGGGGTCTCGCTGCAGGACATGCGAGCGCAACGACGCCGGACTGACACCGAATGCAGGCCGTTCACGCCTACAGAGAACCACTTCGCCTGCACAGCGCTGTGCGGATTTCTTGGCTTCTGGTCGAACCAGTGGTGAGAGGACCGTCAAGAAGGTTCACAGCAATGTCAGCATGGTGACGGTGAGCAGCACTGCGTCTGGAGGCAGTACCACTTACTCGGGCGTTTTGAGGAGATAGGTGAAAGTTTGGTGGCGGAATGGGTCGACTCGTCCTGGAAGATGAGATCTGGCAAGAGGGGGGAAGAGGTATATAGCACAAATTAACACAGCAGGGCTGTATGATTGACTCTTTCTGTTTCATGCGATTGGAGGTAAGGTTGTACGTGCTTACCAGCGAGGCGCGTTTGCTCGTACAGAATGATAATGTCGAAGACCTGATTACTCGTGCGTTGAGCAGGGATATTGGTATAGTGCTAGCGCTGCAGAATAGGGGATGAGTCAGAAGACATGTCAAAGCCTTTTTCCTTTGCGTAGGAGAGTTATGAATATTTGCGTTTGTATAATGGATGGGTAGCGTTTTGATTTCCACAACAACGACAGCCAGAGTGGCTTGCTACCCCATCTTCGCAGCCATGAAGATTATCGCCATCCTACAAGCTCCCACAGGCACATGAGAGAATTGTACGCGAAGCCCCGAGCTTTTTCAACCTCGAGCCAATACTCGCTCTCATGTGGTACCCCACGAAAGATCTCATGCAGCCTAATGCGCCGTCTGAACATACGGCTCGAACGCTACCGAGGCGCTGGCTGCTGAAAAAGAAGCCGAGATGTTCTCTCTTTTGCCAGAGAAATGAAGTCCGCCCCGGTTGTCATCAGGAATTCCAGGCAGGCTCATCGGCACTGCAACAAAGACGCGATCTTCCACGCTCTTCGTAAGGTGACGGGCCGCTCGGGCAGGGACAAGCGGAGATCGTGAATGCGTGACGGGAGGCACTCTCAGGCAGTGAGGACGGGGACAATGGAGTGGTGAGTTCAGTAGAGTGCCGCGTCCAGTTGCGAGCTTCCGATCCGAACGTAGACCATGAGCATTCCAAACAACGGCTGAAAAGTTCCTCTACCTTACCGCCGGGACCATGACGCCGGCGAAGAATCGCCTCAAGGCATCGTGATCGCCCAGGAGCCCAATATACGAGACGTGCTGATCCGGCCGCAGGACCACCACACAACCATCCTCCTTGCCAACACCGTACTTCTCGTACGCCGAACCGCAAGAAGGCTCGAAGGTACTTGCGTCGTCGGAATACACCTTCCAGTAGTCCCATCCGAGCAAGTCGTCCCAGGGGTGATAGACGTTGTGCAGCTTCAGCAGATCGACCGCGTCTCTCGAGCCGGAATGCAGGGCGAGGACTTCGATGGGGGAGCGTTCACTTTTAGCAGACGCTATATAGTGGGTCAGGATGTCCTGAAGGGAGGCACCGAGGTCCTGCACCGTCTGAAATTGCGTGTCATTCTCCAGATTGCCGGCGAAAGCCATGATCCTCCATTTGCCATTACTGGGTAGTAGATCCGAGACGTGGACGACATTGGCTTCGGCTTGGCAGAGCACCCGATGAGAAGGTAGTCTCTCGCCGATGGTGATACGCTTGGCAAGCTGCGGCTTGCTACTTACGACGGCCTGGTCTCCGTTGATGGCCACGCTGATGTCTCGATGGACGTCTCCGTCGACCGCTTCGCCGTCTCGTGGTGCGCTGGCTACCAGCTCGCTGGGGCGGTACCTAATACCAACACCGCTGGTGAAGTGAGAGAAGTGATCTCGGAATTCTTGATACTTCTCGGACTCACGACTCGGTCCATCGGAGTAGAAGCGAGCCATCTTCTTGTCCAGTTCGATCAGCTCCAGCGCCACTGGTCGCCGTTCGTTGTTGTATGTGCTTAACAAGGTACGAGGCATAGAGCCCTCAACCACAGAACCAATCTTCCAGCCGAGGTTGTAGGCGTCTTGCATTGACACGTTCATACCTTGGCCTAGCGTAGGCGAATGGGTATGGACAGCGTCGCCAGCTAGGAACACCCTGACTGTCTTAGCTAGTGCATCTTAGGACAGGGAACAGAAGATGTACCTACCTGTCCTTGTAACTAAACCGTGGAGTTACCCGTTGGCCGACCTGCAATAGTAAGCGAGAAGAACGACAGAGAAAGCTACACACTCAGCATACCGTGTAGATCGAGTACCAGTCGCATGTCCGGAAATCCAGACTGTACGGTGCCAGGATATCTTGAGCATCGGCAAGTATCATCTCGGGGGTGATGTTGTTCGTGTCGGTTCCGTCGTTTTGATCTTCGCCTATCTGGACGTAGAGGCGCACCAGTCGGTTCTCCCTGGGAATCGTCATGACACTCCCTGAACTGGAGTGTATCACGCATGACTCTCGAATGTCGGCTGGTCATGGGTCAACGGTGATCTTCCTGCACTTCCTTGGGGAGGGTGGATAAGCGTACGGAAGTCGGTCAGAGGGACTATATCCATGACGCCAAAGTGCCTGTTGGTCTTCTCTCCTTCCATTGGAATGTTGAGCTGATGCCGTACCCAGCTGTGAGCACCGTCACAGCCGACGACGTATTTCGCCCTCACTGTTTCGACGTCTCCACGTTCTGACCCTTTCTTGAGGTCAGCCGATGCTCTCTAATTGTGTAAGGACCGACCCACCTCTGCTCGCGCGGTTCGCAGCTCTCTCATGATCGGACAATCTGCGTAGGGTGGCGTGGACAGGATATGCGTCGTCGTCATCGCACTCGTGATCGTCGACTCGTAACGTCTCCAACATGATATTGCGCTCAACGTGAAGGCTGCTGCTTGCTTCGAGGTGGTCAAGGATGATTTGCTCGGTTGCTCCTTGGTTCAGCCCTATCTGCGGGAACCTGCTCAGATGCGCCGGTGATGCCGTAGCTCTCTGGGTGCGCCGGATCTCGTCTGGTTTCTCTGGACTAGGGTTCTGCATATCATAGGTATCGATTAGGCGCGTCCTCCAACCCGCCATGCCTTCAAGAGACAGCTTACCCAAGAACAAATCTCATGCACGTGATATGAGCATTTCAAAAAGCGCTCCGCCAGGCCAAAGCTGTCCAGGATCTCAAGTGTGCGCGGGTGCAGACCATCCGCTTGCCCTTTCTGGACCCGGGAGCTCTTCTCATCGACGACCCGCGCGTTGATGTTGTACCGTGACGCCCATAAGGCCATCATCAGACCTGCCGGACCGGCGCCAATAATCAATAGGTCGACCGAGGAGGCCATGTTTGCGACTGCAGCAGGCGTCGGGGAGGAGGTGGGGGGTCGTGGCGCGCAAACGCTGACAGCTGGCGGAAGATGGAGTCGGAGTCGAGATGGCGGAGGATGTGCCCGGGTGTATCATGAGGCAGCTGACGAGAGCATTCACTGGGTGACAACGGAGAACCTGAAGGTAGGTAACAAAGGGACGGGATAGACCTGCCTTGGCGTTCGATGTCCGCTCATACATGTCCGCTTTCCCTCGGCGAGATCTGAACGCATCGATTGTTCCTCACGGCAACGTGACTCCAATGCGATCGAAGCCATCACTGTGAGGTCATCGTCGACCGAGGCGTCGCTCCGTCATCGATTTCTGAGCCACCACCTGGCCGATCGCAGGACACTTACACGTTGGAAACAGCCGGATGCAAGTGATGGGGTTTGACAACGGCCGCACAAAGGAAGCACAGGATTGGCATCGAGCGAGGCGAGGTCGACTCTTCACATCTGATTCCCCGTCATACATGTGACATCCAGCTGATGATGAGAGGCCCAAGCCCGGAGATCTCTCCGCGATCCCCGCTGACGGCATCGGCTACGGCAGCTCCCGAAGGAGGACCCCCGCAACCGAGATTCGCAAGATGAAAACAAACAACAACAATGACAACGACAACGACAACAACGAACGGCATGCATCACACACGCGAGCCACAACCACATCAAATGCTTGCCAGTGCATCAGTAACGTAGCATACAGCGACCCGCGTTGTCCAGGCTTGCTGTCGACTCATTGAGACTCCCAAGAAACATTGAAGCAAGCAAAGTCATCAGACCCTGAAAGGCCGAATGCGGCCACACCCTCAGCTGGACCCTGGCGCGATGTACCTGCATGCGTGTGCCCACACGAAGACGTGACTGTGGTATGACCTCAGAATCTCATACCAACAGCACATCATGTTTCGCTGCAGACGACGTTTAACATCACTGTCAGACCCTAAGTACTTGTGGTTTGCTTTCCTTTCCTTATTATCGTCCACTCTCATATTCGACCTCAGCCACTACCACTCGTCTAATCTAGCAAGACAGTGCAGCCGTCACAATGACCCGACCAGACACTCTAGAAACCCCCAACCAAGCCATGACCAAGCCGCCCGGCGCTCACACCTACGGCCGTTCCCCAGGCGCACCAGAAGACGTCGACATCATCGATATCCGCGAACACGGCCAATCTCTAAGCCTGACAGCCGCGATCCGAGATGGCTTGAAACCCCCACCAGCCGACCAGCTCCGGACCTTCCCATCGCTCCTGTTATGGGACGAGCAAGGGCTGAAGTACTTCGAGGACGTCACCTACGCTCCCCAATACTACCTCACCAACACCGAGATCGCTCTCCTACAAGCCCACAGTGCCCGGATAGCCAAAGACATCAAGCCGGGCACCCTCTTGCTCGAGCTCGGCAGTGGCTGTCTACGGAAGATTGAGATCCTGCTCGACGCCATCGACGCCCTCGGCACGGCGGTCGACTACTACGCGCTCGACCTCGACCAGAACGAGTTGGTGCGAACGTTGCGGCAGATCGATCCCAATCGGTTCAAGCACGTGCGGTGTCACGGGCTGTTCGGGACGTACGACGACGGCCGGGCCTGGCTGTCCGCCCCGGAGAACCTGCGCCGACCGAAATGCGTCCTCTCCCTGGGCTCGACGATGGGCAGCTTCACGCGTGAGGAGGCTGCCGACTTTTGGGGCGAGTGGGCCGACACGTTGCGGCCGAAAGGGGACAGTCTGCTGCAGGAGCAGTCCGGCACGGAAGATGAGCCCGATGCGAAGGTCATCGTCGGCCTGGATGCATGCAAAGACGCCGACAAAGTCTGGAGCGCGTACAATGACGAAGGGAGGGCCAATAGGCGCTTCATCCTCAATGCGCTGAACCATGCGAACCGTCAGTTGGGATATGAAGCATTTAATCTCGACGATTGGACAGTCAAGGGCAAATGGGATGCCGTGGGTGGAAGACACGGACAGTATCTCGTGCCCGTGAGAGATGTGACGTTCGAGGACAACCAGCTCCGAAAAGGAGAGGAAGTGTTTGTGGTCTACAGTCACAAGTACGACACGGCGGAGCGGTCCCAAATGTGGGAGAAAGCTGGGCTGAAAGAAGCGGATCGATATATGAATGCGGATGGCTCTTATGGTGAATCATAACAGGGCCTCGTAATGTCGAATTAAAGGAAGATATGCTGACTTCGTCCGTCAGGTCTCCACATCCTCACGCCAGATCAGATTAACGAGTGATTTCGGTCACGGGATGTCCGGTTCACCAATCTTGATGGCGGAGTTTGACTACAGTCAAATAATCTGACGCGCACCGGGCAGTCAAATGGGAAAATTCATGATACGCTCGACCACGCAGTCACCTTAGCATTGCCATCATGTAGATGGACTGCAGTGATAAGAGATACATGTACTTTCCGAAACGAGGATGATGGCGCAGAGGTCAACAAAGCTCACCATACTACTTCCGGGGAAATCCTCCGAGGTCGATAGCAGTCAGTCCGCGTTGGAGCACATCACACTTCATACCGAAAGGTGTGTGCGGCTATCTGGCCAAGGCCTGTTGCGCCTGCGGCTTGTCTCCATCCTGTACAGCAAAGTGGTTGAACAAGTAGATTGCGATATGTGGCACGAGTTCATTGCTGGATGAATACGTGACTGAGCGTTATTGCAAAGCCATCGCACACTCACGATAAGCACGTCCAATTCGCATCCTCTTCTTTACCAGGTCCGCGAGAAATGCAGCACGAGTTCTCTCTCGTATCTCAAGAGGTATTCGCCGCAATGCCCAAATTAGCAAGGTTCTTCACATACGCCTTCTGGCCCCTCGCCTCGGCGCGCGCAAACGCCGCGGTCAGCACACCAGCATACGACCACGTCAGATCTTGGGCGCCTTGTGGCGCGCCCGTGACGCGGTTGAACTCCTCGCTCAAATGCCCGTCGGTCGGAGTGTAATACTTGACGGTGCGGAGGAAAGCGTCGCCCCAGCCGTTGAGGCCGTTGATGACTTTGTTGTACTTTGGCGAGCCGTACGTGTGCGTCTGCCCCACGCTCACCCCGGCTCCGGGAGCGAAGTAGTCGAAAAAGGGTTTGGAGGTGTTGGTGACGGTGATGGTCTGCGCCGCGTTGTACTCGGTCGACGCGGCGTACATGAACTGCGCCATGGCGGCTGTGCAGAGGTACCACGGGTTACCGCCGTCGGTTTGCGTGCCGGTGCCGTTGTAGACGTCTTCCGGGTAGCGGCCGATGGGGATCCCGAGGACTTTCCCTGAAGAGTCGGTCGTTCGGTTGGCGAGGGGGTAGACGTTGATGAACGAGGTCGAGATTCGGAGGGCGGAGGAAAGGACTTGGTCGTTGGTGTAGCAGTAAACACCGTCGGACGTGGAGCCGTGGATGACTCCTAGAATCACGGCGATGTCAAGGAAGGAGCTGTGCATGAAGTCAGGCTTCGATGTATCTTCGAGCGTGGCTTCTGAACAACTTACGACTTGCCGTGAAGCACTGGTCCGACCTCGTACAGGAGAGTCGAACGGCCCTCGTTCTGCCGGATGTTAGTCCGCGCCCAGAGGCGTATCCTCACCTTTATCGATCTATGCACTTACCCAGAATTGACCGAGAGTCGACGTGATGGCGTTCGCAGCCGTCGAAAGGGTAGCGGCGGTGCTTGTGTCGCCCATCGTGGTTGCGAACGCGGAGCCCATGACGAGAGCACGGCGCTGTACCATGCGAGTGTAGAAGTGGTCGCTCTCCTCTTCCTCCCAGAGGTCGAAAGATGGTGAGCTCCAGTTGCTTGCGACGAACAGCAGATCTCTGCGTCCAGCTATCAGGGAGTGATCGTCGGATATATTGACGTGTGATACTTACTTCTGCACTGGGGCTGTGGACGGGAACACGCCAGAGTTGTATATCTTCTGTTTCACGGTGTCAAGGCTGCCACCGTTGGCGAGGTAGGCGTTTGCAAACTCCATCAGCGTGATGGCCGAAGTCGCCGGGCCGTCGTTCTGCGGTCTGCCCCATGGTCCGGAGAAGATGGTGTTGTTGAGGTAGACTGGCAGATGTCAGTCTCCGGCTCGAGCATGACGGTATCAAGGTACATACACTTGGGCTCGCCGAGACCCGTCTGTAGGCCTGGGTCGTTCTGCTCGGTCGCGCGTGCGGTGGCGTACTCGAACAGGATGTTCTCATACGTCGCTTTCGGTTTAGCCTTGGTAGCTGCCGAGTAGAGCATTTGCACAACATCCATGGTGAGCGATGCGTCCCGGACCCAGTTGTATTCCTAACCGATTCAGTTTGTATCTGAGGAGTATGTGTAATGTTTTGGATGTACATACATAATCGGGGTTGGTAGATGTGTACGACGGGCCACTACGAGCAGCCACGACCGTACCTTCAGCGGCGCCTGCGATCGCTGGATCGATGTTCAAGAACATTCGCACAAACGCCGTCTCGGACTCGGATCCCACGTTGATAGACAGCCATGAGGTGATGTCGTCGCTGAAGCCTTTGGGTGTGGCATATGGTGGCGGAGGAGATGGCAGAGTCGGCGCTGGGCCGCCACTGGCAGTGACTGGCAGGTTTAGGGTTTCAACGTAGGTCTGCCCAACGTCTGTGGCCTGAAAGGTCAGGTTGAGAAGCTCGGTGAGCCCGTCAAGAAAGACAGGGGTGCTGCTGGACCAGAGCTCGTAGCCGCTTGATGCCTCTCCTTGGTAGTTGAGCGTGACGACCGACAATGGTGTGCTTTGGTTCTGGGCGTCGGTGTAGTAAAGGCTCACTACCTTGTTGTAGTCGACGTTATATACGTAGCTGGAGCATGATTCACAGCGTGAGCAAGTGTCCCGGACGTAACGCGAGAAAGTTGTCGATCATCTTACGCTGTAGCGTTCAGCACACCGGCACAGACTAGAGGCGATAGTCAGTCATCTGTGGTAACTTTCCCGTCTGGGAGTACGCCTACAGGAGTAACTCTGCAACGCGACGTTGGTTCCGTTCGGTGGCACGGAGGACCGTCTGGTCGTCGTTTGGCATGCCTGACCGAACACTGTGCCGGCAAAGGCCAAGCCAGCGAAGCTCAGTACGCCCTTCATCGTGATGCTTCGAAACTGTAGAGGAGAGCAGGAGAGGTCGTCTCGAGCGAGCATGGCGGACAGGTGGGATATACCTTATACATGTACTTGTTGATTACCAGCCGCCCGAGGACTGCAAGGCGGGTGAGGTCCACGTGCTCCACTCGTACCAACCTAATAACCCATCATGCACCCGTCCATTCAGAGCACTCACGGGCACGCCGGAGTCGACCCACGCGCATTCTGTGCCACGACACTTTGGACCGTACTTATCCAGACCACGGAGCTTGATAGAAAGTTGTTCCGCCCGAGCAAAGCGAGCGACAAGACGAAGCGAGGAAGTGGTAGATACTAGACGGTGAGTACATGTACCTATGTACCTAGGTTGATGAGGAAGAAGGTAAATCTTCGATATTTACC